>OHAF01000399.1_pt1 | contig 47353 bp, 81 predicted proteins | sample 1577041 | NCBI WGS metagenome assembly OHAF01 (sample SAMEA3541495, study PRJEB24748) | human gut metagenome | biome: human gut; feature: human-associated habitat; material: faeces | place: China | collected 2012
CCAATCGCCGTAATCGCTACGGACACCACGCCAACCCAAAACCACGGGTTCTTCATTCGTACAGGGATATTTACCTTCATACTCTCACCTCGCAATATGGTCTATAGCAATCCCTTCTAAGAACTGCTCGTATTCCTTCGTTGTCTTTTCAATAGCCGCAAGTCCTGTCTCTACCTCGCCGTTGCAGCGACCGCGCTTTAATGCCATTGCTACACCAACGGTAAGCTGACAGTTTGCGTTAATCATTGCAAGCTGCAAGCGTCCCTCTTTGGCTCGTTGTTCCGCCCTCCGGTTTACCCGCTCCGCTTCTTCCTTCGCTCTCTTATCGCGCTTGCTGGACTGCGCCGCCATAGCAGCGCAGATAATTCCGGCAACACCCGTGATAATGGTGCATATAACTTCCGTCGGCATAATCAAATCCCCAGCAGGCGCTTATCCTCCACGCTCAGCAGCTCCGGCACGCCGGTCTGCACCGAGCGCCAGTGCTTGTACTGCGCACGCGCGAGCGCGTCGTGCTTGAGGTGGTGATCGTTGTCGTACTGGTCGAGCTGCACGCCGATGTCGCCCTTGTACTTGTTTACCTCTGCGTAGTTCTTGATGTAGATGTTGTTGGGATACATAATGTTGTCCTTTCCGGCCTTGCGGCCTATCGTAAATGTAAAATCCCTGCTGTTTTCACTCAGTCTTATAGTAAACATACGGGGCACAGAAAAATCCGCCCGATGCTGCGGTGGTGCTACCATCCTCAAATGTAAAGTTAATGTCAATAAAACGCCCTTCGTTATAGAAATACATCATACCAAACAAATAATCCGAATAAGCATCATCGGTAAATGGGATAGTCAAGGTTTTTCCCCCATCAGATACTTGAGATGCTGGAATCAAATAGAAGTGCGGACCGCGGTATTCGCCACAAAATGCAAAAACACTGACATTGTTCGGCATACGAACAGATGTACCGCTCGTTAAGGAGATTTTTTCCTTGTTCCATGTGCTAATGATTTCATCATAGGTTGGCCATTCCATACCGCCATGCTCTTTAATCGAAGCATTAAGAATGCGAGATGGTTACATCCTCCGCAGGCATGACGAAACCATAAGGTTCTTGCGATCCTGCATAAGTAGAGACATCGCTGTCTGCTAAAATATAGGATTTTGTATCGACAGGGATATAGCGTTTGCTTGTCCCGACTACTTTTACATAATAAGAATCCACCGTTGCGAATACGATTTCTCCCGCATACGCTGATTCCGGGAAACCAGAATTTGAATTGTCCGTGATTTTGTACTTCTTCTGCCCTCCGGCAGTCCGATTGAGTATCATACCGCACCGCCTTTTGTGCAATGCGACGAAGCAGCGTTAAGTGCTGCCCCCCCCCCGTACTTTAACATGTTAAATTTGTGCATATTGTTGCCTCCTTATTGCTTCACGCCGTTCTTTATCAGCCATTCCCTCAAATCGTCCGTCGGTGGTTCCAAAAAAGTGATTGTGCGATAAGCATCGTCTCCCCACATGACAATGTATGTCCCACCCGGTTCACTACCAGCTGCGAAAACATTATCATAGTGTAATAACAGCACCTGACGTTGCCTTGTGACAGAGATTTGATTAAAATTCTGTCCCTTGCTCACAAAAGGGATATCAAATTTCCTGCCGAGGTCGTATATGAATGTTAAATCGGCATTCTCGTCTATCACCCATGTCTCTTTTGTGTCTTGGTGCTTCGGAAAATTATAAATCATCTGGATACCTCACGAAAAGCTAACCGGAGTAATGGTCACATACACGTCGATAGCCACCGTCGGCACGGTATCCGCCGTAAACGTCAGTTTGCCTGCCGCCTGTGCGGTACACTGGATACCCGCATCGTTGTACGCCGTCATGCTTGCCGCCGCAGGCATCGGAAGGATAAGCTGTGCCGTTTCATCGGCTACAACGTCAGCAACCGCAACCGTCTGCTGTTTTGTCGAGCTGTTCCAACCCGCAACTGTCAGAGTAACCTTGTGCGCCTTGATACCCGCCTGCTTGCCGTCCCATATAGATTCCTTTTCGATTACCTTACCGACCGCAGAATCAATCTGTGCGCCGGTATGTGAAGAATTGTAAGCCATGCCATCACTCCTTCATGCAAAGAAATTCGTTTCCGTCCGCGTCAAGCATGGTTTCGTTGCTGTCAGACGGAATAAAGCCCCAGTTGTCGTTCCAACTGCCATCCATACCCTGTGCGTAGAGGGAAATGCGGTAAGTGCCATCACCGGAAAGCAAGAAATCGTCATAGACTTCAAACTGTCGTTGTGTTGCGGCAGGGGTCTGAGAGAAAGACGCAATAAGCGTCCCTCTCCCTCTGCCCCATTCCTCGCCGTACATCGTAGCGCGACATTCAAATGCCTTGTACGGAATGTCCGACTGAAACGCAACAATCACCTTGTCGAAGCCAGAAACCGCCGAAATCCTCTCTCCCGTGATGGAAAAAGTAAGATTCGGAGCTGCCATTTACGCCACGCTCCAAGTACCGGCGGCATTCTTTACAAACACCTTGATAATCTTCACACCATCACCCGCCGAAGCAGTTTCAAGGTCAGCGCCGTTGATCGTAACATTGATTGCGGTCTGCGCCTTGTAGCCGCCAGTCTTGCCGCTGGTGTTGGTCGAACCTGCAGTAGTCGGAATCTGCGTACCGGCAGATTCAAGGCTGGATTCGCTCGGAACAACCTTAATCTTGTATTCCTCGAAATCAACGTCAGATGTAAACGAGAATGCCGAAGTGTTGAACGAGGCAACCTTGGAAATCTTCGTCTTGTCCGGGCCGGTGATAGTAACAACCGGAACGGCGGTGTTCAGCGTGATAGTTGCGGATACCGCTGCGGTTTCGTTGCCTACATCATCGCGCACCTTGATATGAACGGTTTTCAGACCGTCACCCGTCGGCAGCGTGAGCGACTTGCTCTTTGCAAACGAACCCCACGAAGCGTCAGCTTCAGTCGCTGCACCGGAAACGCCCCAGATTTTCATCTGATAGCCGGTCGTTGACGTGTCGCTTACCGCGATTGCCGCCGTGACTGTGGCGCTTGTGGTGTACTGTGCGCCGTTGTTCAGTTTGAGGGTAAGCCCGGCAGGAGCGGTCGTGTCCAGTGTTAAGTTAAAGAAAGATGCCATGTTTTACACTCCTTTTGTGTTTAATTCAAGGTAAAGGTAGGAACTCTTGCGGCGATAGAGCAATTCCTCGCCCAAATACGCCTCGTAAATTCCCATCTTTCCTAAAAAATACGCGATAATGCTTTTGTCTCCGATATACATTCCGTCACCCCGTTATCAGATAAAGCACAGTTTCATCATGCTTTTCGATTGCGTCATACTCTGCACGGGTCAAGACGCGAATAGCGGAAACATCATTTGAAAACACGTTGCCATGCCCACCGCCCGATGCAGGTACACCGGTATCTTCTTCGCCAATCCACCAGTTACCGTTGTCTCCGATGAACGGAGTTAAGCCCTTCGCGCTTACGCCCGTGTCCTTGCCCGCAATTACCCAGTTGCCGTTATCGCCAATGGTCGGGTAAGTGTTGGCAAGCTGCTGCATACGCTTTTCCAATGCGGTAAACGCTGTCGGAATTTCCGGCCAGTGTGCGTCACCGCTCATCGTAGGCGGGATGTATACATGAATCCTGTTTGTGCTGCGCGTTTTCTCGCCTTGCTTGCCGTGCAGCTCGAAAGCATATTCACCTGCAACGGGAAGGTTCTGCGCGGTCAGCAACACCGAGATTCCGGTTTCGTCCTGCTGCATCGGCAGGATATCCATGTTCCCACCTGCTGACACATACATTTCCCACGTCCAGTCAGGCGGGAGATCGCCTGTAACTGTGATGGAGCGCGTCAGATTATCATGCTGGCGGGCAAGCACTTCACAATCTGTGGTCAGCTCCCAGTTGTTGAAATAGATCATGTGTTCTTGCCCTCCAATGCCGCGACACGCGCAGTCAGCGCGTCTAATGCCGCTTTGAGTGCATCGTTTCCGGCCGAGGTGTCGTTTACTTTATCGACTGCATTATCAATGTCCTCACCGCCGTATCGGCTTGTGTAGTAAGTATCAGCCATTAAACAACCAACCTCCTTCCGTATTTGTCTGAAATGATTTTGCCGTTTTTGTCGCGGACTGCACCGGTAGCAGAAAGCGCTTTAGGCAGGCGATAATAAATAAGGACGCAACCCGGTGCACCGTCTCCGCCATTGGAGCCAGCGCCGCCAGTACCGCCGGAAACATCATCATACGTTGCTGATGCGTCAGAACCCGTCTGCATTAAAAAGCCACCAGCGCCGCCGCCACCGCCGCCACCATTTCCGCCTGCGCCACCTTGCCCCGGAACGGTTGGTTCGACCGGTGCAAGCGCATTAGCTCCTTGTCCACCGACACCATATTCAGCAGCATCTATACCATTTTCTCCAAATGCAGCGCCGCCGCCACCGCCGCCACCGTAATTCTTGACATATCTTGTATCGTTTGTTTTTATCGCCGCAGAAAATATTGTGGTAGTTATAGAAACCGTATACATATTGCCGCTGTGGCCGACAAGCCTAAAAGACTCTTGATACATTTTCGTAGGAGATGTTGAATGGTAAACGGTTGCGCTTGTCACACCTTTTTTTAGATCATCCCAATGATAAGATTCCCACGATCCCGACTCTCGGTATCCGTTAGCACGTGAAAAGCTATAGCTGGTAGTGCCCGATACAATCGGACCATGGTCGCTTTCAAATACATTCCGTGTTTCGGAACCTCCACTGGAAGAACCCGACTTTTCATAATATGTCTCTTTTCTTCCTCCTCTTTTGGTTGACGGAGCAACACTTTCTCCACCAGCAAACGTTTGAACCGCGCCTCCGTTTTTTCCCGTTTCATTATACTTGCCACCGTTGCCACCGGTTGCACCAGAATAACCTTTGTCGCCTTGTTTGCCGTATGTTAATCCACTGGTCAAATCAAAAAAACCAGCAATCGCCGCGCTTCCGTCTGCGGAAGTCAATTCTCCGAACGTCGAATTTTCTCCTGCTGCACCCGTTGAATCTTCATCAGGATTATAGGTAGCGCCTTTTCCACCAGCACCAATAGCAACACGAAATGTTTGCCCGGAGGATACTTCAAGCGTTTTTTGGAGGATGTTTCCTCCCATTCCACCAGCGCCGCCTTCACCTCCGAGCGCTCCATTTGTTCCTGATTGCATACCGGAATTGGTATCAGCATTTTCACCAGCTTTTCCTTCGTTTCCGCCTTGACCTCCGCCAATCAATATAACTCTCAGCGATTTAACACTTTCCGGCACAGTCCACGTTCCGTCTTTGGTCAGAACCTCAACCGTATCGTAATACTCCTGTTCGCCAATATTCTGTGGCTTATAGCCAACTAATACGCTTTCCTGTGCTGCCAGTCTTCCGGACACGGTCACGTCTGTGCTTTCAATGCAGCCGGTCACTTCACCGCCGTAAGGGTGCGAAATCTGCACCACATCGCCGGGGGTTTCGCGCTTGATAACGATTTTGTTGTTGATGCGCTCATTGTGGCTGTAATACTCTGCAAGGCGTTCCGCGATAGCATTTGCATTAACAAGTGATACAAGAGTTGCTTTCTCTACCTTTATGGCGTTACCTGATTGTTTCACAAGCGATCGCGTCTTAGGAGTGATTTGCCGCGTTACCTGTCGAGTAACATGAGTATACTTCTTTCCATTCAGCACACCGGAACCGGCGGTAACGATAGCGTAGTTCGCGCCGCTTTCCTTGATTTCAAAGCCTGTGGCTTCGAGATCATAGCAGGGGGAATTAAACGTAATTTTATCGTCTTCCGCAGTCGTTCCGTTGAAAAGTTTAGTGACTTCTGTCGGACTCTGCGAATAGGCGTGCTCGGTTACGATAACCTCTGTAACCGGCGTTGCATATTCTACCGAGCCGCCTGCGTACATTTCGCTTGCGGTGATTTCGCTCGACTGTCCGTCCCACAAGCCCTCAATGCGGATTGCACCGTTATAGTCCACTTTCAGCGTTGCGCCGACAGCAAACAGCACTTGCGCAAGGTTTTCGCGCCGTGTTGCAATAGGCAACCATCCGTACAGCTTGATGTTGGCAATGTTGGACTTCACATAACAGGTCAGCGGTGAGCAAATGTCCGTACAAACTTCGCGCACGGTTTCGCCGGTATAGATACCGCCGTCGTGGTAGGTTTCATCCAACAAGCCAACGGTCGAGGTGCAGGTAAAGTGGTAAGTGTTGATAGAGGTGCGAGAGATTGTCTGCACATAAAAAATCCCCATCTGATTTCCATCATGGTAGAAAGTCAGTGGGGTGTTACGGATAAACTCCGTTAAACTGGTATCATCCGACTGCACATCAAAGGAAAACGTGTCGATTTCCAGCGAGGCACTGTTCAGCGGACGCGCATAATACGCATTTCCGCTGATTACATCGTGCGCATCGAACGTGCGGTCAAGATATGTGATTGTATTTGTTCCCATGTGTCACGTCCTTTGCGGTGCCATTGCGATAAACTGAACGGAAAGTCCCGTCCAGTATGATTCTCCAGGTTTCTTGCGGATGAGATTGTCTTGTCCGGCAGTAACATATGCGTTAAACGTAAGCGTGCTCTGTGCATACGGAACAACAATTCTGTGACTGTCCTGCGGTGCACTCAGAACCTCGTACAGCGCATCGTAGTCGCCGTACTTGCCAACTGCGGGAAGAATCGTAATCTCGTAGTTGTAAAACGTACCGATAATATCACGAATCATTGCGCCGCTGAGCGTTCGCTCTGCGTTCTCGCCGTCGAGCACTTGAAATTTACGGGTAAGTCCTGTAACAAGGACGTTGTACTTCTTGCCGTCTACGGTAAGTTCCATTTATGCACCTCCTGTTACAAGGCTCACGCCGCGCCGCCGCGTTTCGCCGCTGTTGTATGGACCGGTAATGCGTGCAAACTTCGCGCCGTCGATGTAAAGCTCGATAGGTTGACTGCTGTTGCCCGTGCCGCCGCGTGCGTCCAGTGCCGCGTTAAACGCATCAATCATGGTAGACAGCGGGGTTTCCACGTTCACTCCGCTTTTCTGATCGCCCAGCAGAGCGAGAAATTCACTGTTCGGACTGATAACCGCGCCGTTTGCAAGGGCGGGGATATCAAGTTCATACGCAGCAGTAGGAGAATCCAGTGAAAATGCGCTTAATCCGCCACCCAATGCGCCAACAAGCGACGAAATACCACTTCCAATGCCACTTCCGATTTTGCTAATCAGGTTGATGACAAAAGAAAGAGCGTCGCCCAGTTTCGTAATGGTATCTGTCAGTCCCTTGATAATAGAAATAACAGAAAAACCGATGAACTGAACGATAGGTTTGATAATGCTCCAAATCGTTTGCAGAATCGGAGCCAGCGCAGATACTACCTTATATACTGCCTGTAACGCCGCTGCAAGAAGATTGAGAACTGCCGGAGCGGCTTCTTCGATAGTCCAGCTCGCAAGCGGAAGTAAAACGTTCTCCCATGCCCATGCAAGGCCGTTCATAATCAGGTCTACAACCGGTTCGAGCGCTGCCATGAAATTGTTAAATGCCGTGACAAGAGGTTCAAAATTCAAACCACTTGCCCAATCCGCCGTTGCCTGTGACATTTTATCAATTCCGGCTAATACATCATCAATGATTTTGAGGATGCTCTCCCAAACAGCTACGCCATTCCCGTTGTATTCCCACGCAGATTGCAGGTTTTCAGCCAGTGATTTTATCGCATTCTCAATATTCGTGATGATGGAAAGAATATTCGAGAAGATGCTTTCGCCTAATCCTGCGTCAGACCACGCCGCAATAAACGCTTGACCGATAGAATTAACGAGGTTTACAACCGCCGTAATCATTTGTATCAAGGTGTTTATCATCGTTTGTCCGGCATTACCATCATTCCACGCAGCTAAAAACGCTTGACCGATTGCGCTAATTGCCTGAACCACCGTGGTAATGAGGGTCATAATGCTTTGCAGCATGATTTGTCCCGCGTTACCATCGTTCCATGCTGCAATGAACGCCTGCCCAATAGATGTGATAATCTGAATTATCGTATTCAGCAAGTTCATAATTGCTTGCAACATCTGTTCGCCTGTGTTGTTCGTGTTCCACGCATTGGTAAACGCCGTTGCAATGGCGGCAATCAGATTGAAGATGGTTTGTAGCAGCAGTTGAATGTTGTTAAGCGTTTCAAGTCCGGTTCCGTTCGTCCAAATTGCCATAAACGCTTGACCGATAGCGGAAACCATGTCTTTCAGCGCAGAAAGAGCGTTCTTTGCGCTTTCAATGGTCTGCTGTCCGTACTGCGCCCACGAATCCTGAAATACTTTCCAGAAGTCAGTGAGCCATTGCGGTGTCTGATTTTTTGCTGCGGAATAATCCGTATCAAACTTAGGTGCGCTCGGGTCGGTCGTGTTACTGCTGTTATTGCTTAATTTCTGGACTGTATCGAACGATGCAAGAGCCTTTTCAGCTTTCTTCGCAGACGATGCCGTGGAATCCAGTGCATCCGTTTGCTTGTTCAGTTCCTTTGCATTTTCCTGTGCCTGCTGTGCGGTCGTACCGAACACAGACGCGATAAACTGCGCCATCTGTGCCGTTACCTGTGCAAGAGCCTGCATCAGCTTATTCAGCCATGGGATGATAGATTCATAGATAGGCTGAAACGCCGTCAGCAGGTTGCTTTTCACCTGTCCGAACGACTTTGCAAACGTTTGGTTCGCAAGCAGAGCCTTGCCCAAACGGTCAGCCATTGCCGTAAGCGCTTTGGAAATCAAGTTGAAGAACAACGCGCCCGCAACGATAGAACGCAGACGTACACCGAACGACTGCACGCCGCCCGTTGCTTTCTTCATAGATTTTTGGCTGGAACGTCCGAAATTGGCGAATTTGGCTTTGAGCTTGTCAATCGCTGCGCCCAATTTGCCGCCGAGAAAATTTTGCAGACTTCCGACAGACGTTTTCAAGCCAGCGCCTAAACTCGCAATAACTCGTTTCAGCTTAGCCATTTTGGAATTTGTCTGACTTACGAAGTCATTCATTTCCGACTTGGACTGTTTCAGCCCGGCCTTCATGTTCTCTAACTGCGTGGTCTCATTGGCAAGGCTTTGCCGTACATTCTGACCGGCGCTGCTCATCGTGGACGATTGCTTGATCTCGGCAAGCTGTTGTTTCAGTTGTGCCGCTTTATCATCTGCGTTTCGCAGAGCTTCGCCCAATTTATCCGATTCAGCAACAAGCGAATTCAGCTTTTGCGCCGATTCCGAGAATTCCTCCTGTGGGATTGCGCCCGTTGCCGCCTGTTTCAGTTTGGTGTTGTAATCGCTCTGAGCCTTTTCAATCTCAGCGTTTACTTCATCCAACCGAGCAGCCAGACGTGCGGCTTCTTTCTCCGTTGCTGCAAGGTCGGCTTGCATTTTAATGCCCTTCGTGCCGCCAGCGGCTACCTTGTTCCACTGTTCAGCAAGTTTTTGTACCTTTGCGGCTTGTTTATCTACGGCGGCTGATTGCTTTTCAATGTCTTTCGTCATTTGTGCAATCTGCTTTTTCGCTTGTTCGTCGCTTACAGTAGCGTCGATTCTGATAGAGCCATCCGCCATTTATTCACCGCCTTTCTAATTGATCTGCGCCCAAAAAGCGTCAATAGCTTCCTTTTCTTCTTCGGAAAGTGCGGGTGCAGGGGTTAAATTACGTTTGAGACGTTCGTATTCCTGTTTCTGTTTCCCCTTCATTTTGCTTGTGTCCGTGCCTCTGATTTGCAGGGCATGAGACATTGCCGAATCTTCGTTAAGGCTTTCCATCATTGCCATAAACTCAAACCAGTGCAGATTGACCTTGTGCAGCTCAATGCCAAACGTCTGCCGGAACGATGCGTACAACCGTGCAGAATCGAAATCGAACCACATCATGCGTTTGCCGCCGGGTTCAATCTCTCTATCGTCGCCACAGCGAATAAACCACTGCAAACCTTCCAGTGCAATGTCAATGGGTGGCATCCCTGCTCCGTAAAGCAAGGATAATGCCACCCATACACGGTCATTATCGCTTAAATTCGGGTCGTCCAGTGCAAGGGAAATCTGAATGCCGATTCTGTAATCCGTGCGAATTAGATACCCCTTGTAAGAGCTTGGCAGGCGGTCGAGCAGCATGTTAAACACTGCCGACACGCTCCGCGCTGTACTTGCTCATGTTTGCTGCACGCTTCTCAACGTGGCTGTCAATGATGGGGGTAAGCTGTGCGAAGAAATCAAGGAACTGGTCGGAGGACGGAAGAACCGCGCCAAACACCTTCGCGCAAGTATTTTCGCCAATCAGCGCGTCGATTTTGTCCCTAACGTCTTTGTCAAACGCTACGATATCGTCCAGAGTGTCCAGAACGTCGCCTTTCTTCTCAGAAATAGCCGTTGCCTTGTCTTTGATTTCATTCAGCAGGTCGAAAAAGCCTTTGACAAAGCTATCATCAGACAGCGGAAGGGAGATCGTCTCTCCCTTGTCGTTGACTTCAATAACCTTTACGCCGCTGTTTACGCGGATACTATCCATTCCTCGTTACCTCCTTATACGGATACGTTCGCAGTGAATACCGGTGCGCCGCCGGTGATCTTAACAGTGCCCGGAATCGGGTCGCCTACATAGTTCAGCGTATATTCCAGCGTCGGGGATTCGCCGCCTGCACCGCCGTAGGTATCAACCTGTACAGATACTTCCTGTACTTCTGCAACATAAGTCGCAGTGTCACTATCACTGGTAGCATTCCACATGTCCACGTTCAGCAGCCATGCGTGAGAATCTGCCAGAGTAGCACGAGCGCGACGCTTCTTGTCGATAAACTCAAACACACCGTCGCCCTTGGTGCACTGCTGAGAAACGCTCATGGTCGGCTGATAGCCGGTAATCTCAGTAGTTGCAGAATCAGAGATAATATCCTGCTCGGTCTCAGTCTGTGCACCGTAGTCCGTAGATGCTTCGGTTACATTCTTGCCGATTCGTGCCCACTTTGCATCCGAATACTCGCCCATCTTGTCGGACGTATCCAGAAAGTGTGCAATCAGAGGACGTTTAATCTTTTCAGTTGCCATTTTTACACCTCAACTTCATAGTTAATGGTTAAGAGGATTTGGTAATCCTCAGTTAAATCTTCGTATCGAGCGATAAGCCCCGCAGGGGTCGTTCGCTCAACAGATGTGACGGTCATTCCCTCGCCGAGATCAGGCGGGTTTTCTTCCGCCCATGCTCCCAGCTCATTCAGCAAGGATTCAACGTCGAGACGTTCCTCGCTGTCGGTCGGCAGGGCGCGATACATCACGCCGAACGGGTACTGTGCAGCATATCCGCCGTCAATGTACTGTGCGGTTTTATACGCGCTCTGTACACTGGTAAGCATCATGCCTGACCGTTCCGGCGGGAGATATTCAAACTCGATTTCGGGAGCATAGCCTTTCAGCCATAAAAGAACAGCCCGTGAAACACCGTCTTGTTCACGAGCTGTTACCGTGTTCAATTTCTCACTCATCGGTCAAAATCTTGCGCACTCCTTCCATCCAGCGCGTTTCATTCAACGCCTTGCTTGCCTTGAACCAGTGAGAGCGCGCATTCTTGTGCATTCCCTTGCTGTATTTGAGGTTTCGATCTGTCAACGCCTTGCGTGTGCCTTTGGGTGCAAACGTGCTGCCGGTTGCCGGGTCAATCATCACCTTGCCGTAATACTGGAATCGTGCATAGGGAGAGGCGTACACGATGGTATTCCCCTGCCGGTGCACATTCATTGCCAGCGCTCCGGTTCGCGCGGGAACAAACTGATCGGTGTCCTTGATGATTTCCTCACAAAGCCACTTGTTAGCCTTTACGACGCGCTTTTCCAGTACGTTTTTCGGCACTTTCAGATTCAGAGAATAGTGAATCATCGTCCACCCACCTCCAAATGCTGCAACAGGCCGTAGTCATAGCGCGAAACGCTTGTCACCCGGTATGTCTCGTGCTTCTCACGGCATTTCTGGTAACTGCCCTCGTCCGGAACGTCACCACGGGCGAAATAGTCCTTTTCAGACGATAGCGTAAGTTCGCACGGCAGAGGGATATGCAGCGTGACAGAATCCGCGCTGTTGAGTGCGGTTTTCGTTGCCGCTGTTCCTCTGGTGCTTTCCAGCAACACGCCTGTAAGCACTGTTCGGCCGGACGGCTGAAAGATCGTCACAGTGTGCGGTAATTTCATGCTGTCACCTTTGCCCTTTCAAACTGTGTCGGCAATTCTGCCGCTTCGGAAAACGCCTTGTATTCGCGCTTTAGCGCTTGCAGACGTATCTTTGCATTGTCGGCTTGCTCGGTATCCCCAGCAGCTTCAAACGCCATCCTGCGCCGTGTCTGCTTCCGCATAGCTGTTTCCAACTTGCGCTGCATCTGCGTCGCTTCGTAGGCGGTGTAAGTCTTGCCCTGATACTCAAACGGCGGCGGGTCGATGTTCTTTAGTTCATCGTCCGTATAGACGCGCTCAGAAACACCCTCCAAAAACGGATGAAAATGATGTCGCTATCGACAGTTTGCTCCGCATAGTCCGGTTACTGTTCCGTATCCGGTTGACTTTATGAAATCTGGATAAACTGACACTTCACCACCTCCTTTCCCTAAAGGTGCAAATGGAATACATTATTCTTTCCCTTTCCTCTAAAATATGATATAATGAGATAGAGGTGATATAATGGGAAGCAAATTGCACGATTTAACAGGTATGCGTTTTGGACATTGGTATGTTCGTGAACGCGATACTACAGAGCATTTTCATCCCACCAGATGGATATGCGTTTGTGACTGCGGAACCGTTCAAAGCATTTCTTTGCCTGCACTCAGGCACGGTTCTTCTTCGTGCAGAAAATGTGCTGACGGAGTTGTGCGAAATCCAAACTTTCTCCGAAAGCATTCCAATCGTCTTTATCACACATGGTCGGAAATGCGGCGGCGTTGCGCCGGCAAATGCACAAATTCCGAATATTATAAAGAAAAAGGAATCGGATATGCCGAGGAATGGGATGATTTCGATACGTTTGCGCGTTGGGCGCTTGAAAACGGATACGAAAAAGGGCTTGAAATTGATCGGATAGATGGAGATAAAGCATATTCTCCTTCTAATTGCCGATGGGTTTCGCACAAAGTAAATTCTCGCAACCGAAAGGCACGAAAAAATAACACTACCGGCGTTGCAGGCGTTGCTATCAGAAAGCGAAAAGATGGTAGCATTGTCTATCGCGCGTCTATCTCATCCGATAACGGAAAGGTGCTTTTAGGCACTTTCTATTCGTTAGAGGATGCCGCAAAGGCTCGCAAAGAAGCAGAATTGAAATACTGGGGATTTAACATCGGCGAATAAAACGCCGGTGTTATTTTTTCCACTTAAAACAACGCCCCTGCCACTTCTTGTGATTTTCCCATCCCATAGGCCCGTCTTTGTCTCGTGCCCCTCGGTGCGCTGTTACTTCGACTAAATCAGTTTCAAGCACTTCCATAGCGCGTTCAGAAAACTTTTGCGTAACTTGGTTTAGTCCAGTAATCAACGCACGCCGCGCCGCAACGTCTGCATGGTTCATCCAACCGGACGCATAATCAACCGTGCGAATACCGCTGTCAGCCAGTTCCCGTACAGCATCTTCAAGTGCCTGCTGCACCGTAAAGCCGCCGGAGTACACTTTCATTTCTGCCTTATCAAGCACAGCCTGATAGGCTTTAGCAATAGGGCGGAACACGATTTCGCCGTTCATCTGCACAGCAAAACCCAAAGAACGGGTAATGTTGCGGTACTCATCGAGCATTTGCTTGCGAATCAGTTCAATTTCTCGTGCCGTCACGATTTCAAGTGGCATTGTAATACCTGCCTTGTCGGACAGCTCGCCGTAATACTCGCGGTTCAGCTTTACAACGCGGTCAAGCGCATCCTGCACTTCCTCCGTGCTGGCCTTGGTATGATTTGCGATACGCCGTTCGATGGTATCCATATCCAGACCGTATGCTTTCAGCGTGCGTATGTCGTTTATCGTTACCTCGTTCAGTTCGCCGGTCAACTTGAAGCGGGAGCAAATCTCACGCAACAGGTCATCTTCCATTGCAAGGATTGCTTTCACAAGCGGTTTAGGAGCGTTTTCAAGGTATTCCGGAGTAATAGGATACTTCATCAGCCGATACCGCCATAGAGTAAGCCAGTACCGCACAAATACTGTGCGATAAGTCGTTTTTGCCGATCTTCAATGCTCTGCACCTGTGCAGCAATAGCAGAGTTAGCGCCGTAACTGCGAGACCACGAGCCGACACTCTCAGAGGATACCGCGCCGCCGTCCGTAGAAAAGACGGCGGTTTCTGCGGTTTCCTGATTGTGCATGACTTCTGCCAGCGCACAGTTAAGGCGTTTTACTCGGTGCATTACAGTGTCACTCAGAACGCCGTCAGAGCGTCCGAGCGTTGCGCAAGAGATAATATCCGCCGCTCTCCCTGCTACGCGGTCGTAATCCTTCTCATCAATCAGATTACCCTTGTAACAGGTGCGGTAAAAGTCATAGTTTGCGTACACGGCGGATTGCTCCTTTCTTTACGACGGCAGGGTTACAGTTGCAATGTACAGGCCGTTCGGGTCGGGCAGAACCGGAATAAACATGCCGGATGCCTTAGTCCAGATTGCAACCGGGTCGGGGGTCTGCCACTGGGTCATGGTGATGTACTGGTTCTGCGATGCAGCAGTAAATGCGCCCTGTGCTTCCTCTTCCGGAGTTACACCCCACAGACCGGCACCGAACGAACCGTTTGCCATGGTTGCGAGGAACGCAATCTTGTTCTTCGGGAAGTAGCGCTGAGTGGTCAGCGTGCCGTCTGCCTTTTCGTAGTTGTAAACCTGATCGTTTACAGTGATGCGCTCAATGCCGAACAGACGGGAGAACAGGCTCGTAATCTCGTCCTGAGTTGCCAGACGACCAGCGAAAGCAGAGCCGAACAGCGCGTTCTGGATAACAGCGCTCTTAGCAAGCAGGCTGAGAACAGCAGAGCTGGTGACGATTTCACGCAGCACACGGCCGGTTGCGATAGCAGCGTCGCGCACGCCCTGAATATCGTCGAGGATGGTCTTTGCCTTTGCCTCGGTAGACCAGTCGAAAGTCTTGTTCGTGTGGTCGGTCGGAACACCGAAGTCGATCGTAGTGTTGACGTGGTTCTCGTTGATGGTCATTTTGCCGGTTGCAAGCAGCTCCTGCTTTGCCACCTCAGTGCGGGTCTTCACACCCTCAGCCAGACGTGCCATATCGTCAAAGATATAGTCGAGAATCTCGTTGTTGGTGCTTACGCCGTGGCTGCGGAGCAGGCGGACACGCTCAGAAAGGTTGATCTTGCGCTTGATGAGCAGCTTCTCAACGGTTACGATGCTTGCAGTCGGGCGGGAGCCGATCTGTGCCTCTGCGTCGAGCGCATGCACGGTTGCCATGGTCGGCAGGTATGCACTGTCAGACATAGCGAGATACTTTGCGGTGATGTTCTGCGTCTTCTGGTCAGGGAACAGGCGGTCGCCGGACAGCTCCGGGCGTGCAATTTTGAAATTCTGACCGAAGTCCAGCAGGTCAGCTTCTTTCAGCAGTTCTACAAATTCCATAGGTTATTACTCCTTTACGCTCTGGTGGTTTCCGGCGCGTTAACAAAAACAACGCCGCTCTTTTCGAGGGTGGACTTTGCGCCAGCCTTGGAGCTATCGTCCGCGCTCGGCTGTGCGGGCAGGCGGTTTGCATATACACGGCCAGCAACAATAACAGCAGCTACACGGTCGCCGTTGGTTACGTCCACATCCTCAAACACGATGCCCTCTGCGGTGTTGTCGTTCAGCGGGAAGATAGTGCCCTGCTTAACAACCTTTCGATTGCCATCAGCGGTGCCGAGGGTTGCAGGAATGAGACGGGTCTTGGTAATCAGACCAACTTCGCTTGCGAGGATAGACGGCTTGCGTGCACCGTCAACTTTGTTTACATAAGTGCCCATAGGTTATTTACTCCTTTCCCTTGGGTGCGAACTGTGCGGAATACCGCTGTGCAGCCAGACCGGCAGCACTTACCGCATGCGGTGCGGGATTCTGAATCGGATTTGCAAACGTCGGAGCAGGTTTTTCGCTCTGAAATGCCGCTGGGTCGGATTCCTGCTGCTTCTTGCAGTAATCGTCAAAGCCGGTCAGCGTGCCGTCCTTCATTTCCAGTTTGTTTGCGGTCAGGTCAGCGATAAATGCCTTTTCTGCCGCCTTGGAGGTAAACTTAATACCCTTTGCGGCGATACCGGCGCGTACTGCGTCCGCATAATCGCGGGCATCGAGCTTGCTCTGGAATTCTGCGGTGTCGGTGTCGTACTTCTTCTGCAGGGTGTCGAGCTTGGTCTTCAAGTCGTCCGCGTCGCCCGCATTCTTCTTCAAGTCCTCAATGTCCTTGTCGCGCTGGGTGAGCTGGTCGCGCAGGTCGGTAACGTCTTTCTTGGCTTCTGCCGCCTGTGACTTGTATTTCTCAACGTCCTTGCCGTTCAGTGCAAAAACCTTATCTGCCTGTTCGTCAGTCAGACCGATTTCTAACAGTTCTTCTTTCTTCATGTGTGTACTCCTTTCAGATTAGGCGTTTTAGGTGGTCGCCGTCACCGATCTGCCTGCACTTTTAGGCTTGCAGGATAGCCAATTTCCGTAGTTTAATGCCGTTGCGGGCATGAAAAAAGCGCCTTGCGGCGCTGGATTCACTTTATTAAAGTGGGATATGCGATTGTCAAAGTCAATTTGCTAACAGTTTGCTTATTCTTCATCATCTGTTAGCTTTTCCGCGTTCGGCATCATTGCCCTTGCTTCTTCCTCGGTTACGCCGTACTTCTTTGCAATGTACAGCTCACCTCGAATGAGACCGGCAGAAACGTCATTGCGCATATCCGCAAGTTCTTTCTGCTTGCTCTCGGTGTCCTGCACAACACCGTCGCCCCAATCACACTGCAAGTCCCAATCACCAGCAGGTGCAAGGCCATAAAGCGTGGCGTAAACGTCCATGCCGTACAGCAGGCCGTTCAGAGCGTGTTCCAGTGCCGCCTGCGTATCCCTCACAGTGACATACATTGTCTGCTTACTGGATACGATCTCGGTTGCAGTTGCATTTACCGTCTGAGGGTCGGACAGCGTTCCGAAAGACAAGCCGCAGTTCAGCTCGATCATCTTCAAGGTGTCTTGGAAGCCCTTGTATAGTGCATCGTTGCGGAATTCCGGTGAAAACTCCTGATAGAAGTCTACGTTTTCAAACGGCATCCGGCGGAACAGACGGTCACGGAGCAGCGGGTTCGTGTGCGATAGTCCGTGCTCATCTACAACGCGCTGTGGAATCGCAGAATCACTCATCAGGATACGGCGTTCGCCGCTTTCATATTCCCACATGAGCCGCTCCCACTGTTGGTCAGCCTGCCGGATTAGGTCAACTGCTGCGCCGCTGTAAAGCGATACACCGAGCGGACTTTCCGGCTCGATGTTGTTTGCAATCGGCACCTTGAAAAAGCCGAAAAGCGGGCGTTCTACGTTCTGAATCGTCGTTTCCGGTGCAATCTGTGCCCAGTCCTCTACAGTATTCAGCGGTACTTCCGAGCCGATACTACCGTTCTTGTCGGAGTTGTACGCCTTGTTCTTGATGGTGTACACGCCGCTTTTCAGTTCGTGGTACTCCAATTTGGTATAATATCGGTTCTTTTCTCGCTTGGTATCCGCGAATACTGCTGCTGTGATCTCTCCGTTGCTGTCAACGCTGACCGGGTACGCGCTGCCGACTGTGTTAAAGTCCACAAGCACACGGTTCTCTGATACAAACGGCTTGTAGAAGAAACCGCCGACCGAGAGACCCTTTTCAACGTCAATTCGCATGTGTGGAATCATACCGCGCAGGCTTTCGTTTAGGAATTCTGCTCGTGCGCCGCCATCAACAGTGATGGTGCTTTCAATGGTGGTTGGGCGTGCTACTGCTCGGCAGATAGCCGACGGCAGACCGCAAGACGTAACATTCCGGTTGCCGTGCTGACCGAGCCACTCGGCATCGTCCATATACATCCGTCGCCACAGGTCAATGTTTGACTGCATCGTGGAATCATAGACCGCCGTCGCCCCTGTCAGTTCTTCAATTTTGTTTGCCGGAATCATTGCTTGCCTCACCGCCTTTATTAACTGCTTCAACCGTTCAAACATTCACAAGCCCCCTTGCTCTAACCTCTCGGCGCACTATCGTCTGGAAGTAATAGCGTGATGCGTCCATATCATGGTCGAATTCCTTGATGACCGCATCTTCGGGGGATTTATCGTCCCACATATACATGCCGAATTCGTCGATTGCCCCGGTACAGCTTGCATTGTACTGTGCATAACCAGCAGCAAGCAGCGTTCCCATCAGGCGGATACCGTCAAGCACGCTGTTGTCTGCGTCACGCACACGGAATTTACCGTGTCTGCGGATTGTTTCCTTGATCGATGCAGCCGAGGGGTCAATAATGATCGCCTCGATATACTGACCACCAACGAACGTTTCAAGATCGGCGTAGTATTCCTCATCTGTTTTCTGTTTCTTCTCCTTGCGGCTGTCGTGCCGATACGCACGCACGCAAGTTGATTTGCAGGTCATTTCATCAAACCGCCAAAGCTGGAACACGGTCGGGTTAATCGTGCCGTAGTCACAGGACACAAACCAGCGATTGCCGGAACCTTCACCATCCGTAACGTGCAGTTCGGTCGAGAACATAGGATAAACCAGACCCTCTGCAACACGTCGCATACCGAGGATATCACGCTGATACCAGATGCTCTTGCGGTCGTATGTCGCAAGGATTTCTTTCAAGCGTTCATCCGATACGGAAAGGTTGTCTGCAATGGTGAAATGTCCGTAGTTGAAACCGTAGTTTGGGTTCTCCCGCTGCTTCTCCATATGGAAGTTGAGCACGTCTGTGTAGTACGGGTGGTTCTCGCCCTTCGGGTTAAGATCGTGATAAATGCCACGGTCGCCGCTCGTCATGGTACGGTCAAAGACTTCCTGCACAAACTTAGGGTGGCACTCGTTTGCCTCGGTGATATACGCAAGGCCGTAAGTGTTGCCCTTGATGTTCTTCTCGTCGCCGTCTTTACGACCACCGGATACAAGCACGATCTTCTCAGCGCCGTTCCGCGTTTTGACGTAGATGCAGTCTCGGTTCTGGTACTTACCTACCCGGCAATTCTGCTTGCCGAAATAGTTAATCATGCCGTAACCGTCACAGTCGATGATATTAAGCATTGCCGACGCAGTAGAAACGCCTGCAATGAGGTGGAATCTGTTCGGGTGCTTTTCCAATCGAGCGCAGAACGCCGTTGTTTGCAATACGTTCTTACCGCCACGCTTGCCGCCCTCGGCCACGTTGAACCAGCTATGAAGGGATTTATAGAAATAATCCACTTGTTTTTTCGTGAACGGTGCGGGGATATTATCCATCTTCAAAATCCTTTATGTCTCTGTCCGGTGCAGGCTTCATCAGCATATCAACGAGCGGCTGCACACCGTTGTCGTTGTCGCTTTCCATCGGCGCAGGGGTATCGCTCTGCCCGAGGTACTGCCTGCCTAACCAGATCAGCATTTGTATATTTCCACCTTTAGCCGCCTGTACCTGCCAATGTCTCAAACGCAAGCGCATCTGTGACACGCCGCGTACATAAGCCGCCCTTACATCCTTGCGATTCAGGAAGTTTCCTCTCGCAAAGTCCAGAGCGTCCGCAATGTCCGCTTGGGTGTTGCCCTCTGCGGCAAGTTCTTCGACGGCTTCAAGATCAATTACTTTCTTCGGTCTGCCTCTCGGCATTTCATAACCTCCTTTCACCCAATAGAAAAGCACCGGGAAAGTCTCGGTGCTTTGTCTGTTGAGTTGTGTTTGCTTAGGTCGAGGACGAGCGAGCGCCACGAGCGCCAGCCGCACGACGGCCAACCGCTACGCTACGACGGCGCACACCGCCAGAACGACCACGGTTTGCAAGTCTGCCACTACCATAACCACTCCCCATGCTTCACACCTCCTTTCAAATATACAAAAAGGACTATCTTTCGCAGATAATCCTTTCCGTTATATTTATTCACCAATGATTTTGCTCAAATATTCTTTTGAGCCTTTGCCGATTCGCGCAAACTTCATATCTTCGGTCTTAATCGGACGCTTGACCGCCCGCGCGAATTCCTTGCCTTCGATATACTTTAGATCGGTATCGAATTCGAGGGATGCGAGAAATTCCTCTTTCTGCGCCCTGCTGGTAAAGCAGATACAACACCAATATTCAGTGTCGCACATATCGCGGAATCGCTTGTTCTCAGCGCCCATGCGCTCACGGAAACTCTTTTCTACGTCTCCCAGTTCATCGAGGCACTCGCTTTCGAGCTGCTCTAATTCAATGTGATCATCTTTTGTTTCCTTAACTTCGTCGTCGTTCCAATATCCCATTACAGTTCGCCCCTCCTGAATAACTCCAACTCTGCCAGCGGGAACCATGTGATAATCTTCTCGTAGTCCCGCGGGAAATTCTCCTTGATCGGCTTCAAGAACCGATAATCAATACCATCGAACGTTCTGCCGAACAGCTTATAGTCTACCGGCAGCCGAACACCGCTTGCATCAAATTCGCGCAGCAGGTCGGATTTTACCCAGTCGAACACCGGATAGAACCGCTTTGCATTGTGGTTGATCGCTCCATGTGTTTTCATGGCGATACGCCGCATAGGACTGTCTGCCATTCTAACACCGGTCGCAGTGTATACGCATTCCGGTAGGCGCTTGCATTCGCGGATAATCTCGCCAATTTCGGCATCATCATATTCTTCGCCCGGCAAGTCCAGCGCCTCGATCTTGGTTACATGTTCCGGCGATTGGAATACCAGATTGCGCAGCATGCGGTACAACGATCTGTGCGGCAGTCTGTAAATGTGAGTGCCGAAAAAATCCTCATAGTACGCAAGGCTGTTTTCGACGAATTCCAGACCCGGCACAGTGTAACAATAATACGGGATTACATGCTTGAAATACTTCCTCAGCTGCAACCATGCTGCAATGCTGTCCTTACCTGTGGAAAATGCTAAGATCGCGGTATCGCATTCCTCCGCCATAGTACGGCAAAGGCTCTCTCCGCTGCTTGCATCTACTCTGTCATACACTACGCTTTCTCCTCCTTGTCCTTGTCCATCTGGACGCGCACAGCGCCCAGTACATAGCCTTGCACGCTCTGTCCGGCATCGGCTGCGGCCTGCCTGATCTGCGCGCCTTCCTCTTTTGTCGGGCGCAGCATAATGTTGTCGCGCCGCCGGTTATATTCGGTGCTGGCTCTCTTCTGCGCCTCTGTGCCTGTGTATTTCTGTGTTGCCATTTTCAAGCCTCCTTGTGCTACTATGATAGCACATCCAGACCATATCAGTAAACTGACACATTGCACAAATAAGTTAACTGACATTTGTATAGAATGTGCATTGATTCATTATCAGTTAACTGATATACTATAGTCACAGTAAAGGAAAACACAAACCACCGAAAACAAAATGGAGGTACACACCATGTTAAACACTAAGACCCTTACCGAGAAGAAAACCGCAGCGCTCACCATCTACAAGGCAGCCAAAGCCGCTTACCTTGCAGACCAGAGCAAGGATAACTGGATCACATTCTGCGACGCTCGCCGCATCTGCATGTTGCTCGGTGTACGCATTTAAGGAGGTAATCACAATGACCATCATCAACAAGACTTTCGCAATCGGCGACACCTACCGCGGCACTCGCGGCGATCTCTTTACCGCAACCGCCACCGGCACACGTAAGATAAGCGGCACGCGCCGCACGAGCACCGCAACCGTCACCCTCACGCACGAGGGCGGCAAGGCTTACGAACTCGACCTTTCCCACGCACAGCGCCTCTTGCTCACCAAGTGCTAAAGGTTCTCGCGGGGTTCATCCCAAAGCCCCGCAGCCACAAATTCATTTTTGAAAGGCGGTATCGATATGATAAAAGCAAAATTTATCGGCAAGATATACTCTCCGGAAGGTTTTCCGGTTCTGACGTACTTATACAGAGGTCGGAAGTATGATGTAATCGATTATGGCTGGCGAGGCGGAGAGCCGCTATCGTGGCAGCACAAGTACGAGCAAGCACACATCGACGATATGATTGATAAAGAATCCAAATCATCCAGCGCAGCAGGCGAACCCGCTGAAATCGGTTTTGAAGTCTTTTGGGAATCAGTAAATCAGTAATCAGGAGGCTACACACCATGAACACCATCAAACACACCGAGTACAAACACAACGGCCGCCGCGTTATCCTCGACACCTGCGAACTCGCGCCGGGCAAATACGAGACCATGCTCCTGTATCCCAACGGGGAAGAGATCACCAGCCGCACGGCACGCACCGAAGCCGACGCAATCGCAGACTTTAACGATCTGCTGACCGCCTACCCGACAGACACCAAGCCCGCAGCACCCAAGCCGCTTACCGGCAAGTACGCCAAGCTCCGCGACGATCTGCGCAAGGTGTACGAGATCGGCAAAGCCGCAGCCGCACAAGTTGAGGACGGCGGCACCTGCAATTTAGATGCTCCCTCGCTCCTGCTCCCGCGCTGGCAGTCCGCCAAGATTGAGCAGGCTTGCAAGGAGGCCGGATGTGGCTGCTTTGAGTGGAAGTGCTTTAACCGTCGTTGGGTTATCTGCTTCCACATTCCCGGTCAGGCATACAAGCGCGAGACCGCTGCCGAGGTAATGACCAAGGCGCTTGCTGCTATGGGCTATGATGCCCTTACCTACTGCGCTATTGACTAACCATCTTAACCACACCCGCCCCGGAGGTCACGAGGGCAGAAAGGACTTACCATGGTACGCATCACAAAAGCAGAATACGACCGCATCGGCAACGACTACAAATCCACCTATCAGGATTACCAAGGTAATCACCCGGAATGGGTTGGACGCCGTTGTGCATTTCTTCCCGGATACGGTACTATCTTATTCATTGAGGGTGTCAGCTTTGAAATTGTTTAATCTCCCGCCCGGCTCACGCACCCGCAGCGGAAGATATAAAAAACGCTTGTCACCGCACCGAATCAGCGGTACAATATACATAACAGGAGGTAACAACAATGACCCTTACCAAAGAGCAGCGCGACCGTATCGCCGCAGTCGCGGAAGAATATGATTTTGATTACGCATGCATCGCAGTCCGCAAGCAGGAAGAGCCCTTCGCGCTCGGTGAGATCGACCACGTTTCCCACATCTGGGACAACGGCGAGGACACCGGCGAGGAACTCAACGGATTATGCGGTATCAAGGTAAACGCGCTGGATGATTCCGCGCGCTATAACGGTGACTATTTCGGTCGCCACATCGCCGTTATCGCGGGTAACTCTTACGAGTACGGCGAGGACGCAGGTGAGGTTATTATTTCCGATCCTGTTGTTATCTCCATCATCGCATAGGGAGGCAATGCCATGCCAACAAGAGCACCCAGAAAATGCATCTCCTGCGGTGGGGTTTTCCTGCCGCAGTACGATGATCAGGTAAAGTGCCCGGATTGCGCCGCAAAAAGCATTAAGTCCACCATGCGCCCGCGCACCTGCCGCCAGTGCGGCAAGGTGTTTGATGGTGGTCCGCGTGCGTGGTACTGCCCGGACTGCCGCGCCGAGCGCCAGCGCGAAGCAAACCGCCGTCAACGCGAGAAAGGCACCGTGCGCCCTCTTGGCTCCACCGACTTGTGCGAGGTATGCGGCAAGCCGTATATCGTCAAGTCAGCACGCCAGCGCTATTGTCCGGACTGCGCCGCCGAGGCGGTCAAAGCCGCCGATAACGCCCAGGGCCGCGCCTATATGGAGGACTACCGCAAGGAGCGCATCCGCCACACCGACCGATTTTGTAAGGTCTGCGGCGCTGAAATTCCGCCAGACAGCCCGGAAAAGTATTACTGTTCCGATGCCTGCCGCCAGAAAGCCAAACAGGAGAGCCAGCGCAAGACGGACAGCAAGCGCGGTATAACCGCCGCCCCGCCGAAGTTCGTTCCCTTTCCCAAGATCGTGGAAGCACATGCTGTCGGCTATGTTCTCCCGCCGCTGTTGCAAGCCGACGGACCATTTGAGATCGTAGAGCGCTATCGCAATGAGGACGGAGAAACCCGTTTCCGCGCACGCTGCAAAAAGTGTGGCCGCGTGATTGACCGCTCTCAAGTGTACTTTTACTCGTCCGAGGTAAAATCATGCGGTTGCGAAAGAAACCTGCACATAGGCGCAGGTAAAGCCATTTCGGCGGCGCACGCCAAAATACCGCACATCTGCATGATGTGCGGAGAGCATTTCACCGGCGGCGCGCGGTCTAAATACTGTCCTGCTTGCCGTAAAAAGCATGTAGCCGAGTTGAGCAGAGACTACTTCCGCCGTAAAGCCGGCTGGACCGAAGAAGAAATCCGTCTCGGCCACAGAATTAAATAGCATGACAAACCCCGCTCACCTTATGGCTTTGGTGAGCGGGGTTTCCCATTATACGACTGTTTCGGTTCCGCAGGACTTGCACCTGCTTTCAGCAACTATGCAAACCGGTATACCTCCACAGGGAGGTATGAACGCTATCGTCGCGTCTGTACGCCGGGCTTTTACCGGTGATCTCTCAGCTGTCCAGAACGGTTGTATGAAATCCAGAAAGGTAATAACCTCACTTTCGCAAGTTTACTTGTGTTTCCGTCCTGATGATTAGGTATGCTTACAAGAGATAAGCAGCTGGTGCTCTTTCGCGGCGTGTACTTAGCCGCCCGAAAGCGCCGTATCGGCTTTGTAACTTTGTTAGCAAACTGGTGTTTTGCTCTCGGCTCACTAAGTCCGTGTGAGTGCTTATCCAGTAGCACTCTCCCTCTCATTATGGGCTGTTCGGCGTTGCTCTCCGTCGTGTCGCAGTTGCTATCGGTCTGTAATCCGGCTGATTTCCTCGTAAGGTTACAGCGGGGAGCGACCCCGGTTGCGGCGTGCCTGCAAGCACCCGCGAAACTCTGCCGAACTGTTGCAGCAGTCCAGCATTGTTCGGAAACAGTGCTCGTCTTTCCGAGCTGTCAGAATATTATCGTCCTCGTTGGAGGCGTTGTGCTCCCTCCGCCTCATGCAGCTTCGGGAACAGATTGCCTTGCACGTCGTCCACCATGCAAGGCTTGCCAAAGTCCGCCACGTTGCCCTTGGCTAAAAAGATTCCATGCGTTACCCGTCCGGCCTCGCGCAGCCATCCGGGCATGTTTGCGGTGCCTGTCGCCCGTAGGCACCGCATTCCATTCTCATTGTAGCGTAAATGTTATTGCTCCGTCACCCTCATGCAGGCTTTGGAGCATATCGGCGTGCCGCGCAAAAGACACGCCGAAAGAATAGAAAGGATAATCAATGCCTTCGTTCCGCGAAAGGCGTTTTGCTCCTCTGCCCTCATGCAGACTTTGGAGCAGGTCAGCGGCAGGTCTCGCTTTAAGTAGGTATTTGGGGTTAAACAGAAAGGCTTGTCCCCCGTCAGCCCTCACGCAGGCTTCCGGGCGTGTGCCCGCCTTTCGGCGGGCTGAAAGCGGAGGAACGAAACTCCGTGATTCCGCCCTTTAGGGCTTTTATCACGATATCATTATACCACCATTCTTTGTAGTATTGTGTAGCCCGTTTTCCACAGCTTTATGCACAGCCTGTGCGTATATGTTCTACTGCCCGCAACGCCCGCGCGTGCATCTTTCCACGAACGTGCACTTCGTTGTAATTCATTTTCTCGGCGGTTTCTCTCCACGTCCGACCGTTTACATAGTGTTCGATCAGCAGCGCCCGCAGCGCCGCATCCTGTACCTTAGCCGTTGTGCTGATAATCTCGGCCTTAATCAGTGCAAGCCGTTCCTGCTCTCGCTGTATCTTCTCGGACAGGGCAAGATACGCATCCGCCTTGTTTGCGGTCACGTCACCGCCGCCGCCCGGCGTGTCCTTGATCGTCGCTGTTGCGCTTGTCGCCCGCGTCCACGCCCTTACTCGTGCTTCTTCCAGTGCAGAGATTGATTTTTCAAGGTCAATCCCTCGTCTGAGCCATTCTTTAGTCGTCGTGTGCCACTACCTCCTCCATACCATGCTGTGTATATCGCCTGCGGCGGCTGATTCTCGCCGCCTTGCGGACGCAACCCACACCCGGTTCACATCCGCGCGATTTCCCCGTGTCGATCAAATAATGACACGCCCATAGCTTAGACCCTTGGCTTGTACCCAGTACCCGCCAGTATGCGCACCCAGCGCATTCGCTTTTCTTTTTCATGCTAATGCTATTCCATTCTCCCGCAGTTCTTCAATCAGATCGTCGATTTTAACGTATTTTCGGGCGATGCTGTCTGCGAGGTAGTTTGTTTCGTCCCATATCCGCCGTAATCGGTCATAGTCGTACCCTTCTTTATCCCGTAGAACGCTAAACATAATTGCCCATGTAGACGCAACCGCCGTGTTCGTTGCGTCTCGTTTGGCTTTTTCTATGTCACCCTGCGTCGCCGGTATTCGGTATGGGTTGACTTTCTTTTTCTTCGCCATTTCCGTACCTCCAAAGCAAATAGCGATTGATTTCTTTCAGGTATTTTCGCATTTCCGGACTATACATCATCCGTCCAGCCACCTGTTTTCCAGTGCACAGAAACCATATACCGTGCCACCGGTCAGAGCAATCCATAATACACCGAACAAGATGATAGCAATATTACCTTGTCTTATAGCAAGGTTTACAATCGCCTGAGGTTCCGCATCGGCATAAAACCGGTTGCTGTCTGCGATCGTATGGTCTTTGATTTGCGTGCATATACTGCCAACCATATTTGCGTCCACAGCTTCGTAATAATGCCGCACAAGTCTGCTGTCATAGATTGTATCGCCCTGTTGGTGCGCTGTAACGAAAAACTTATCCGCCGGGAATGATGCACCCATGAACATGTATGTTTCTGTGCTGTCTTTCTCCCGGTCAATCTCGTCCCACGTCCAATACACCTCGGTGCGGCTGTGCGTATGTCCCTTTCCATCGGTATAGGTTACAACGCGCGTGTGCCGGGTGTATTGTTCTGTGATTTTGGTTAGGATTGCATATTTTCCGTCTAAATCGTCTGCCGAAACAGGCTGTTCCGCAACCAGATTGCCGTAAGCGATGACATTCCCGAAGTCGGTATCCAGCGCATATTGAAACTGCTGATCGTCTGTAATCTGCGTTGCCGTGGTAAATTTCTCGTTTGTCTCAGCGATATGGTCACTGATTTTGCTACCGAGCAGAAATCCCAGTGCCACCATAACAAACACGATTGCAACGCTGAACGCAATCTCACGAGGCTTAATCTCCATCGCCGCCACCGAACAGGTTCTGCGGAGCATCTTCCGGTGCATCGTAGTCCGTGTAGGTCGTGTCGATTGTCTGATAGTTCATTACCCTCAGCAGAAAACCGGTCGGGAAAGACCGTACCAGCTTGTTGTATGCCCGTACCTGCTGATTATAGTTGTTGCGGTACTGCGCGATCTGGTTCTCGGTCAGCGCAAGCTCGGTCATGAGCTGCTTGTAATTTTCGTTTGCCTTGAGTTCCGGGTACTGCTCCGCAACAGCATTTAACGTAACCTGTGCTTCTTCTACCTTGCCCGATGCAGCAGCAGTGCGAGCCTGCGTAATCTTTGTCAGTGTATCGCCCTCGTAATTCTGATAGGACTTTACTGCGTCCACCAGATTGTAAACGAGATCAACACGGCGTTTTTCCACCACCTGCACATCGGCTGCCGCCGAATTTACCTGTTCTTCTGCTGATACTGCGCGGTTATTAGCCGACACAAATGCAGCAGCAATCATGAGTACCAGTGCTGCCACGATAGACATAACGATTAAAGCAATTTTTTTCATTTCATTCCTCTCTTTCCAACATATCAAGGTACTTTCTCGCCATCGCCGCCACCTGTATAGCTTCGCAAGCTGCTGCTTCGGCGTGCTGCCCAACGAGAGCCACATGCTGCGACGTTGGGATACCGTCACGGATACGGTGCCAGAGCTGCTTCATTGACATTTCGATACTGTCGCATTCTTCTCGCAGTTCCTCGGCTTCCTCCTGCATTACCGCCCACCCCTCATGCGGGCTATGGAACTGTGGGAACCGCTCATTTGCAGCTTCCAGTTCCTTTTCCACGAGCTTTTCAACATCTTCACTCACTGCGTTCATCGTTTTCCTCCTGCGTAAACGCCGCTCCGCAATTTGCGCAGAATCGCGGCTGTCGATACCTTTCGTTCATCGTCATCATCGTATCCGCACTGCAAGATATACACTTGTAAACCTCGGTGTACCATTCCTCCACGCCCATCTTGATGTACTTAGCCGTCATGCAAATCCTCCTAACGCTGCTTTAAGCAGCATAATCGCCAGTGCTGCTAACGTGCAGCCTGTAAATACCAACAACATTCCGATCAATACGCGGAACGCAATTTCTTCAAAATCCACCGTATCACCTCAAACACAAATCATCGGCGGGTGCGGAATCTCCGTATCTACCGGTCTCCACAGGTGCAGGCAGTACGGATGGTTATTGATGTACTCCGACTTAGGCGGGTGGAATTGCATAACGCGCTCGTCCTCGCCGAAAAACATATCCTTAATAGCGCACATCTCGTCCCACGTCGGGCAGCACTTGCGCTGTGCAGAGCCGGGCGAAACGCTGACGTGCTCCCATCCCATGCCGTTGCTTGCGATCACCCGGAACGACTTGCCGCCGACATACACCTTGAAAACACCGTTTCCGCTGTCGCCGGTGCATCCGTAAAACTCGCGTTCTCTGTCTTTCAGTCGGAACTTGTCCAGCTTGTGCAGGTCAATCATACAGGTTCACTCCTTCAATCTCCGCACGGATTTCCAACGTATACAGATAGTCAGACATGTGCTCACGCTGTGCTTTTAGCAGCTCGATAGGGCATTTCAGCGTAAAATCAAGCGTGCCCGCCGCGTGCTTAACAAGTAGCCGATTCAGCTTTTCATAGCGTTCCTTCGTCTCGTGGTACTCGCGCTTCATGCGCTCCTGCCATGTGTCCGGCGTAACGCCCATCTGGGCGGCGATTTCAGCGATGGTCATTGTGGTAATCCTCAATCACATCAATACCGTATTCAATCGCGCACTCGTTCTCGATACGGCAACCGCGATACTGTTCCCAGTCTTTCGCAAAATACGCCACATCAGCCGTTGACAGCAGTTCCAGCGACTTAGCCAGATACCAAAGCGGACGCGCGTCATGTGGCGCGTTCTGGAAAAACGAATCAATCACTTCCACCGGCTCACCGAGTTCACGCTCTGCGGATTCGATAGCTTTTGCGCGGACTGCGAGAATTTCTTCGTCCGTCTTGTCCTTCATAGGCTGAGAAATAAATAACTTTTTCATTCTTCCACCTCCTCAATTCCATCGAGCGCAATGTTCAGCTCTCTCTTGCCATTCAGTTCGCGCAGCAGCTTGTACACAATGCGCTTAAAGCAATCCTCGCAGTACGACAGATACATATCGGAACGGTCGATCGAGTTGCATATAGTAATGCAGAGTGCGTAACCGGTGCCCAGTTCCTGTTCTGAGCCGCAAATCTCACATTGATTCATCATCTTCTACCTCCATCTCCGTAATCAGCCGATTCAAATACCACCGTGCTTTCTTCAAGTCCTCCACGCCGTTCTTCTGCCGGTGTCGCCACAGGTACTTAAAGCAGTTGCAAAGACAAAAGTCCTTTACCGCCTCGTCACCAAACGCCGCCTGCATCGCGGCGATGCACTTGATACCGCCGGACGTGTAGTGCGCCGGGCGGTTTACCGGATCGGTCTTTACTCCTTCGAGATACTTCTCAACATATTCGGCCATTTTATCCATCGAATTGGACGCACCAAGGGTTCGACGCTTCGGCTTTACGTCCTCGCCGTGATGCTCAACCGCCTCGGCAGTGATTGGTTTGTCCTTAATCACCGCAGCATCCAGCAAGCGCGCAACTTCTTCCGGATTTTCAGCCGCATATCCTGTGCAGCCTTTCGTGCCTACCTTGCCGTGCAGCGCGCACTGAAAGCAATACTGGGTGGTTTGGCAACATTCATTGAGCAACAATTCAATATTGCCGTATAATCTGCCGTTTTTCTTAAACATCATCGTTTGTCCTCCTGTTCCATGCTTCAACAGCTTCTTCGTATCTATCCCTGTTGGTAACAGGTGCTCTATATTCTGCTCGTGAAATTACACTGTTCTGCCAGAAATAAATTCCACACTTTTCACAGCCAACACGATACTTAGCACGCAAAACGGGGTGGTTCGCCCAAACGTCGTATGTTTCGGTGTGCTTACCTTGAACAGTCGCTTTTCCTCCACAAAACGGACAGGGTTTAAGCTCAATCATTGCTTGCCCTCCTGTTCCACGCTTCAATCACTTTTTCAACAGCTCTGGTTTTGTAGCATTCACTGTCCGCCAAAATTTCCGAAGAAGCGTGACATTTATTACAAAGCACTCTTACGCCGTCATTCACAAACAACCTCGCTTCTCCACCACAGAAAGGACAAGATTTAAGTTCAATCATTGTCTGCACCTCCGTCCATCTTAGCCCCGCATACAGGGCCGTAATTCCAGTTGTTCAGGTGATACTCACTCTCTGTCAGTGCGCAGCCGCAGTTGGTGCACCTGACAGCTGCGTTACCACTCGGGAACGTATATCTCCCGGAATCATCCCACCGCCCATGCACCACTGGCACAACGTCGGCGGCAGGCACGTTCGCAAGAGCCTGTTTTGCTTTATCCCAATCAAAGCCTTGCTCCGCAAGAGCTAAGTTCGCCGCTTCGCGGTCAATGTATTCAATCATTTCTAACTCTCCCAAATCTCAATTCTCCTAACTTTCGGTAAATCTCGTCTCTCAGCTTCATTGCTTCCCTTTTGGAAACATCAACCGAGCAGCCTACGCCGTGCAGAATATACCGATTGCAATACTTGCACTTTTTCAGCCAGCACTCATCAACCGTCGGAATAATGCTTTCTCCGCTCGGCTCGTGGATGCCATACCAACACTTTAGCCGCATTCGTTTTCCTCCCATTCCTCACATCTGCTTTCCGCGTCCATAAAATCCGCCCGGTGTTCGCTGTCGCCGTTGCAGCATACACCGCAGAACGGCTCGTACCATTTGCAATCATTGCAATGATTCATATTCCAAATCTCCGTTTCGTGACCGCAATCGGAAACTCTTCAATCTCACTCGCCCACAGGCACGAGCCTTTTCCGTTAATCTGTTCCCAGATAAGTGGAAACCCGCCGATACCGTCAAACAGGCTTGCCATAGTGCCAACATGACCGAGCTGCATACACAACCGATAAAGCACAAATCGCCAGGGTGGGAGTGCGATAGAGTTACCGAGCGCCTTGTATCGTGCCGCGTCACTGCTTTCCTTGTGGCGTTTGCCTTTTGTGTCTACCCATTCGCCGATATCCGTCCAGCCGTCCGGGTAGCCTTGTAGGCGTTCGCATTCGAGCGGGGTAAGGCGGCGGACAGTTGGTGTGCTGATTACGCGCCCAAATGTATCACAACGTCCTACGCCCTTATAATCCCTTGCACACAGTGTGCTCGTTTGCTCTTTTCCGTCTAATGTGGTCGGAGTAATAATCGCCATCGGGTCGTGCATACAGTTCAGCGTCTGGCAAACGTCCGGTGTTAAGTGGTTGGCAATATCGCCTTGTCCATTACCAATGCAAATCGGTACATTGTTTCCACCAGTTCCCATTCTTGCAGTCAGAGCAGGTGCAGTCCCGTCATAAATCCGTACTGCCTCGGAGCGGTGCTGTATGTCGTAGCAGGTGTCATTGACCAAAATTGTACGTCCTGCTCCGGTGGCTCCCGATGTATGGCAAGGGTCTCCAAGTTGCGGATTGCTGGCATTCGTCTTGCTGGTAATGGTTTCCTCATTATATACAACTGCCGGTCTATCAACCGTATTCAGCGTGTAGCTCTGATCTTCGCGCCATCCCTTACCGTTGCACCCTGCGGTTTCTGCGCGGTCTATTCCGTTGCCTTGCAGGCAGAACACCGTCTGATCGTTACCAGTTCCCAGTGTTCCGCTTTTCTCCGTCTGCACTAAAGCGCCTTTTCCGCCTCCGTCGCATCCGCCTCGGATTCGGACTGCATAAGCAGCGCCGTTTTCAGCTTCTCCGGCAGGTCTTTCCCTCTCCGTTCCGCTCTCCGCAAAATCCCCAAACAGGCTTTTGCGCTCAAACAGTATTTCGGCAGCGGTGCAGCCTCTAAAATCTGCGACAAGTGCGATTCTACGGCGACGTTGGGGCACTCCCCAGTATTGAGCGTCAAGCACTCGCCAAGCAACACTCCATCGTCCGTCCACGTCGCGGTACCCCCCCCATGTCGGCCATCCCTTGTCAGGCACTTCAATATCGGGGGCTTCCGGTTCGATGACTTTGATTGTTTCTTCGATGACGGCTGCGAAATCTTGTCCTTTGTTGCTACTGAATGCTCCGGGCACGTTTTCCCAGACCATGTATCGAGGGTAAGCTGCTCCACTTGCTTCTCCCATCTCCTTAACAAGTCGTATTTGCTCCATAAACAGACCGGAACGAGCACCCGCCAGACCGGCACGCTTGCCCGCAATGCTCAAATCCTGACACGGCGAACCGCCGATAATGCAGTCCACCCATGGTGCAGTGTGTCCGTCTATTTTGGTAATGTCACCAAGGTGTCTCATGCGCCCCACTGCGGCGTTCAAAATTTCATCATTGACCATCCTCATTCGCTCCCAAAATCTCAACCACAATCCTCGGATTCTTCGAATCCACCTCAAAGTGATCTTCAAACCCTCGGATATTCTTCCATCCGTCGTTCGACAGATACCTTGCTTTCACCAGCGCATCCTGAATAACCTTGCGCCCAAACGCGCAGATATTATCCTTATCCCGCCGCCGGTCTTTTTCGTACCACCGGTAAATCATATACACCGGCTCCTGAAACTCCGCACCGCCAAGTTGCCGTGCCGCGTGCATCACAACGGTTTCGCACTTCTTTTTCAGTTGTGCGCCTAAGTACCGGTTCCGCCGTTCCGCCTCGATCAGCTCATTCAGTCCCGGTAGCGGGCCTTTGATTACAAATTTCATCTTTCACCTCTGCTGGCTTTCACTCGTGCCGCCCACTCATTTTCCCAGTCACTGGCGGCGGGCGCACCGTTAAACATCGGCGCATCCGTTTTGGTTTTCTTCGGCTTATCTCCGATTCTGTCCCAAATAATACCCTTCCAACCTTGCGACATACTCAGCCGGATAACCTCGGCTACTGCCTGTTCTCCGTGCTGCTTTACGCGGTTCTCAATCATCGTGAGAAGGTTTCTGAGACCAGTTGGCTCGTATGCATCCCTGCGCTCCTTCTTGTATCTAATCCAATCTTGAACCGCCGAACATACCGGCTCCGAGAATCGTTCTGTTAGGTCGAGTTTCTTATCGGCTTCTTGGGCTTTGGGCTTCGGTTTAGGCTTTGGCGAACATTTTGCCGGTGTCGTCACTTCGTCGCGTTCGGTGCTCTGGTACTCGTCGTACTTGCTAACCGTGATAACTGTATAGTGCCGATTGGTTTCCACCGTGATTTCGCCGGTCTTTTTCAGTTTACCGAGCGCCGTCCGTACCTGCTGCACAGACAGCCCGCTTTCCGCCGAGAGTGCCGCATAACTTGTTGCAAACGCACCACGCGGTATTTCTATACCCTTCCACTCACAAGCCTTGTAATTGGCTCTCAGCAGGACGTGCAGCCATAGCTTGCAGGTGGGGAGGTCTTTGTACCATCCCCACTCCGTAAGCGCACGGTGCAGTTTTATGTGCCCGTTCATCGTCCCTCACCACCTGTTAAAACGGCAGTTCGTCATCGTCCGCCTCGTCGGTCGGAATAAAATCGCTGTTCTCCTTCGGCTTGCCCTCGCTCTTGCCGCCGCAGAAGTCGATGCTTTCGCACTGTACTTCCCACGATCGACGCTTATTGCCGTTCTTGTCCTGCCAATCGCGGCTTTCCAAACGGCCGGAAACAATGCACATATCGCCCTTGTGGAACCATGTGCTTGCGTGCTCTGCCAACTTGCCCCACAGGACAACGGAACAGAAGTCGCTCTGATATTCTCCGTTGTTATCCTTTCTGCTGCGTTGTACCGCAATCGTACCGCTTGCTACAGCCGTATTAGACTGCGTGTGTCGCAATTCCAAATTATCTGTTAATCTTCCTTGTAAAACGATCTTGTTAAGCACTTGTATTCCTCCGTTTGTTGCATTTTTTCAATCCATTATGCAATTTCGCATGTTCTGATCGGGTCAGGACCACGATATTTTCTGGATTGTTGTTTGTCTTATTGCCGTCAATGTGATGTACAATGTCCGAAGATGTCAGCTTTCTTCCGTATTTCTGTTCAGCTACAAGCCTATGTTCCAGCACAAACCCGTGTTTATCTGCTAAGTGGTTGTCTGGTCGATATACAAGAATATACCCGCTTGAGTGTTTCTTTCTTCCTCCGGACCAGTGATAATTTTTATCTCCAGCCATTGCTTCTCTCAGCTTTTGTTTGGTTTCATCTGACATCTTGCGTCCGTACGTCGGGCACAAGCTACCGGTTTTCCCAATGTGCGGATGTTTATGATTTTTCCACAGGAATTTTACGCTTTCAATTCGCGTAGGAACTCTCATGCCTGCTTTTTTCATCTCTCTTGAGAGTTTTTGTCGCTCAATTCCGATTTCGTTCTCAAGCATTCGCAAGCTCGCGCCTTCCGCAATCCGGGTTTCGATGTATTCCCGATATTTTTCTAAATCAACTTTCATCTCCCTGTCTCTTTGGTATACTTCTGGTTTCCCTCACTCCACAGCGGATAAATGCTCTGCAGGTACTCCCGCATTTCCCGCTTGATTTCCTTGCCGTCGCCCTGGTCCATCTCCCGATGGCACTCTGGGCACAGCATGACTAAATTCGTCGGAATACCCATGCCGCCGCGTGCTCTCGATACAAAATGGCACGCTTGCAGAACTCCGCCTTTCCCGCAGTGGCGGCAAATGCCGCCGTCCCGCTCCCAGCATTCGCGCCATACCGCCGGGCTAATGCCGGTAAACTTGGTCTGCCGTCTCATTCTTCCATGTCCTTTCTCGCCGCGCGTTCCAACCTGCGCTTTGCCCTTCGTCTGTAGTCCTTCTTCATCTTCGCCCATCCGCTGTGATTTCGTGCCCAGCAGGCGAAGCGATAGCCTATTTTCCAGTCCGCTGGTACAAAGCGTTTGTATGTCGTAAACCTCATACGCAGCGTTCCTTTCTTCCGGTCTCCCACTCGTCTTTCAACTCGCTTAACAGGCTTGGTGACGCGGTTTCCACTCCGGCGTTTTTGCAATCCTGAATGCAGTTGTCAATCAACTGGGACATTTGCCTCTTGTCAAAATCGCTTGAACCATAATACGCAAGCACTGTTGTGCAACCGTTGATTTTCGATGCTCTGGTTTCAATAAATCTTCCAATATGGTTGCTCGTCCACTTTTGACCGAAACTCGCTACTGCCTGTGTCTGCATACACAGTACTTCATAGTTGCCAATGTCTTTGATATGTCGTCTGTAAATGCACTCCGGTGGTTCACCCATGGCCTTAGCCAGTTTTCCGCACAGCGCCCAGTACATCGCATTTGCGTCAAGGTCTCGTCTTTCCTGCTTAGGCGCGATCTTGGCGGTATACACCTTACCATCTTTGAGTTTTTCGCACTCAACTCGTGCCATAGGTGCATTGCTGATGTGAAGACACAACCAATTTCCGAGATCGTTGTGTATTACCTGCGCATGATCAAACTCATGCGTCATGGCATAGCCTCCATTGCCTTCTGATGGTCTTTATCGTCCATCTTCTTGTTCAGCTCTACCATCAATGCGCCGAAATCATTCATTTTCAGTTTCGGAAGATCATCCAGCGGAAAACCGATGGTTTCTTCAAACTGCTTTTTCGTGGTTGCGCCCAGCGCTTTTGCAATCTTCTTAATGGTGGTTGTTTCCACCTCACCAATCACATCTTCTGGCGGCTTTTGCAGCGCCAGCTCCCGCTCGATTTTTTTAAGCGCAAAATGATATTCGTCATACGTTACCTCGGACGTAGTACGGCAGCCGGTAAGTCGCATAAGGTGTTCTTGTGCCTTGTCATTGCCGTAGACCTGTTGTAGCCTGTGCGCAAATGCCTGACAATCGCGTTTAATCAGCTTATCCGTACCTGCCCGCTCGGCTTCTCCAGAATACTTAGTCTGATCTTCTCGCACGCTATCATCGTTCCAGTATACATCTGCGCCAACGCCGAGCATCTTTGTAGCAACCGAGATAGCGTCAGTATATGCCATCTTCCAGCATTCGTCTGATACCTGCGGGCCGTTTCTGGTCTGCGAAACAAACTGACTGCCGCCCGTGCCTGGAATAGCGTCAGACCATTCGCCTTCCACCTTGACAAACAGATTGATATTGCAGAATGCACACACAACGCCGTCATGCGTTTCAAGCCACTGTTTGACAATCTCGGTTTTCCAGCCCATGCCGCACGGCCCGAATTGCTCCGTCAGCGCCTTAATTCGCCACATGGGGTTAATGTCGGTAAAACCTTTCAGCTTTCCAGCCTGAATCTCCTTTTTGGCTGTCTGCGGCACTGTGCGCAGCGCATTATACAGCGTCAGATTGTCACTCATTCTTCATCCTCCTGCTCAAAGTCATAAACCGCCATTCTCAAATCATCGAGAAAGCTCTTGATTTCCTGCGGAAACAAATCCGTGTAATCTTCCAGATACAAGCCAATAGCAGTCTCGGCTTCCCACATATCCTGCAACCGGTTAAGTCGCTCCTGATCTGCCCTCTCCGGCGGCTCTAACGCCCGCTCGGGGCATCCGGTGATAGTATCACGCATTGCGCAGTGCCTCCAAAACGTCCTCGTCATGCACGATTTCCGTTTTTCCGTCTTTCGTTTTCGCCCATGCCTCATCACCAATGCGGGTATAATATTCCTTTGCTCCAGTGATCTTTTTGTCTTCGACATTCATCAGCCAAACCGAAGCGGTATATCCCAGTGTAGAAACATTCATGTCAATGCCTGTATCCGCTTCGCTGTCCTGTTTTTCAAGAACCAGATCAAGCAGGCTGTGAAACAGCTTCTTGTCTTTCATTATTCATCCACCTCTATAATCGCGCCGTTTTTCAGCATATAAAACGTATCCGCTTTGATGGTTTCTCCATCTACGCAAACAGCCTGAACGCCTAAAATGTGCATTTTTTCATCACGTTCCGTGAGCACCAGCCAACAGCCGACAGCACCTTTCGCTTTGCTGCCATACCCGGTAACGACCGCAATGCTTTCCGCTCCTCCAACCGTGGCGGCGCTCCAGTTGCCCGTGTTTGTGGCGGCGCTCCAGTTGCCTGTGTTTGTGGCGGCGCTCTGGTAGCCCGTGTTTGTGGCGGCGCTCTGGTTGCCCGTGTTTGTGGCGGCGCTCTGGTAGCCTGTGTTTGTGGCGGCGCTCCGGTTGCCCGTATTACTCTCTTTCGCGCTCTTAAAATCCACTTTTTCCAGATTGAACTTCACGCCAGCCTGAATCAGCCCCGAAAGGCCAATCTCTGTTTCAATCTTGATTTTTTTTCCAACCCGCTTGCTGTCCTTCTCAGTCTGCTCGTTAGTATCCAAATCTACCTCGCAGTAACGCGAATCTGCCGGGTTGTAGTATCCGAATACGTCCATCGGGTTCTCGCAGGCGCGGAAACCCTTGTGGCAAATATCCGCCGCGTTTTCCTCATACTCTTTGCCGATTTCGTACTGAAAACCACGGCATTTCAAGTCCTTGTCAAAGCCTTTGTAGCATTTCACTTGCTTTTTCTCCTCTCCGGTGCTATAATCACCGTAAACCTATTTTTCTTTGCCGCTGTTCGGATTGCCGTCCGTCAGCGGCTTTTCTCATGCCTGCAGGTATTCCAACTCACCGCTGAGAGGTGCGAAACACTGCGGGTACGTGTTGCCGTAGATATCTTTCAGCAGTACAAACCGCCATCCCATGCGATCTACGGTCTTAACCTGCTGTGTCGGCAGCTTTGCCATCTTCTCGCAGCGCTGCTCCAGTTCGTCCAGTGTGCATACATCCTCCGGTCGAAAGTCCAGTCCGTCCTTCTTGTGTGGTGCAAACCGCATCACCCGCGCCATGTCAAACGCCGAGCCGTTAATTTTTACTACCATGCTTGTCCTCCGTTCTCATGCTGATTGTCTTTGCGCTCTCGCGCATCTGCAAGCCGTACTTCGCAGCGTTCATCGCCTTGCTGATAACCCGACGCTGCATGTCTTTGACTTTCAGCGTTTTCCTTCTTGCTTCCGTCATATCCTGTTTTCTCCCCTCAGCGATAACGACCACGATATCTCTGCCGGTGCTCATAGGCCGCAAGCAGTACGCTTGCCCTTGCGGCTACAAATCCGACCGCCAGCAGCGCCAGCATGATAACCGCACCGCTGAACAGGTCAATGCGGCCATTCTCAGTCATGCCACCAGAGAGCAGGACACCGAGGAAACACATTCCTGCAAGCCAGCCACAGCGTTTGTAGGTCATTGGTTTCAATCCCCTTTCGCAGTTTCTTGTAACCCTCGAACGTAGTGAGAGGGTTATTCTTTTCTTTCTTTCTTAGAAAGTTAAATTAATATATATTCGACCGTAGGGAGAATATATATATACTTCTTTTCTTTCTTTGTTACTTTCTTTCTTACGCCTCGGTGTGTTGATGGTTTGTTATCGGTCTGTTATCGGTGTGTTGATTGTGTGTTATCTGTGTGTTGGTGGTCTGTTGTTGGAGTGTTACGCAGACGCTTCCGCCTGCACCAATCGGTTAGCCACATCGGCCACATGATAGCGACCGCCAGTTAAACGCGGAACACCATCTAAATACCTCTGCACGGTACGATAACTAACGCCAAACCAGTCTTTTAACTGTTTTGTGGTAATATATTCGCACCCTGCGAACGTGCGTAAACGGCCTTCAACCGTGCGCCTGCGGTTGCTTAATTCCGTTGCTGTCATTCGTTCAACCCTCCGCTTTCTGTGTGTTATTGGTGTGTTATCGGTCTGTTGCTTAGTGTGTTGATGGTGTGTTATCTCTCATCATCATCGTTGCCGCAACGCAGCATCGCACACACAATAAGCAGCGCCATTTCTATGCCCAGTGTTGCCAGCACTCCGGCAACAAAAGGTGGAATATACATCGGTATCACCTCCGCTTGTTCGCCCCTTCCCGACCGTGGTATAATAGCCGGGAAAGGAGGTGTTGGTATGATGTACTTAGGTTCTGAACTTCGCCGTATCGATCAAGAAGCCGAATTAGAATTCCGTGATTCTATGCAGAACCAGTTGGAAGAAACCAACCGAAAACTGCAAACGCAAATCGATGATGCCCGCACAGAAGCAACGGCCGATTCGCGTGAAGCAATGATTGCTCGTGTTCTTGCTATTGCTTCGCTGATTGTCTCGGTTATCGCCTTATTTAAGTAAATCGAAAACCTTACAAATCAATACGCAAGTAGAGAACCCCAGCGAGAAGCCGGACAGCGCTATACCAAAGCTGCCTGACATGAAAATCTCTTTGACTTTCTTTATTGCCGTTCACCTCCGCTTGTACCACTTGTGCATCAGCACAACCAGCACAACCAGAATAACCATCGTTGCGATGTTAAGCGACATCAGTACCGGATCCATTGCTCTCACCTCCGCTTATGCGCTCTCGTTGTCATGGCGGTCGATACCCAGCAGATAATCAACCGAGCAATTGAACAGTTCCGCCATTTTTTCAAGAACATCCGAAGAAATCGGGGAACCATTTACATACTTGCCGTATGTTTTCTGAGAGATGCCCAGTTTTTCGGAAAGCTCATTTTTCGTCATGCCCGCACGGGCACGCTCAGCCTCGATATTCATTCTCATAATATTCACCTCCTCGAAATTTGAGTATCTCGAACCTTTAACTATATGATATTCTATTTACTCGAATTTGTCAACCCCTTACCAGAAAAAAAGTTCGAGCAGATAGAATTTTTTGTGTTGACTTAGGTCACAATAAGGTATACTATATAAGCAAGAGGAAGGAGTGAACAGAATGAGCACAAGAATAGCCGACGCTCGCAAAGCCATAGGTATGACGCAACGGACTTTAGCAGAAAAACTCGGGATTGCAGCAAGTACATTAAACGGCTATGAGAAGGGAAATCACAAGCCGGATTCGGATGTACTGATCGCAGTATCATCTATAACAGGATGTACCATAGATTATCTGTTGAACCGGGTCGATGGATTCCACGACTATTACGGCAAAGAAAAAGCCCCTGCCCCGGCCAAAGCCGAAACAGGGGAAATCACAAGAGAGATGTCTATTGAGTTGTTAAAGGCTCTCGGATTGCTCGACCAGTCCGGCAACCTTTCCGACGATGATCTCGCGTTTCTTGCGCACATCGTCGGATTGCTCGAATGGCGTTTCGGCGATCATTCGTAGCGCATTGTATATGCGCAGCGGGTTTGTGCATGAATTGAGCATTGCGGTAAAACGGTCGATGTTGTCCATGATGTTTGGTTCCTGCCTTTCCTGTTGTATACTCCTATGATATTACCTTAAAATGGAAATATCAATAAGAACCGTTCGCCTTTATCTGACATATAGTATAGCGAACGTTTGTTCGATTTTCAAGAGGACGCGGACAGCCTTGTTGAAAAGTCCAATAAACAGGACTTATTGCTTCTCTGGAGAGATTCCAGCCTCGTCCAGCTTCTTTGTCAAGAACTGCGCGACGGCTTTCGTAAGGTCACTAAAACCGGCTGCATCAAAGCCGACAAGATATCCGTTGTTTTCGGCATTGGTCAAAGCTGTTTCAGCAAGGCGGATAGCCTTGCCTCGCTGGTGCTTGGTAAGCGGCAACGTGTTGATATAGTGATATAGGGCTTCAACGCTCTTGATCGTCGTTTCATCGCGTTTGACGTAAAGTCCGTTTCCGTATTCCATCGGTGATTAGCTCCTTTCGCCCAGCAGTTTTGAAATGAAATACTGCTGACCCTTGCCGGTTACTTTCGGCGTTTTGTTTACGCTGATATGGCCGTCTGCATGGGTGACGCTGGTTTCCTTGACCTCAAACAAGCCTAACTCCATGCTTCGCTGTGTCGGCATATTGTAATCAGTGCCCTGACGACGTACAAGATAGCCGTTCTCACGCATCCACGCAAACAGGCGCTTGCCGCCCATGTCAACGCCGTTCTGCTTGATGATCTTTGCAAGATCGAAAATTAGAATAGAAGTCTTGGCCGTGGCTACGCTGTCCGCGAAAAGAACCTTGGGTGCGTCTTGCTCGATCTTCTCCGAAAGCGTGTGGATTCGCTTGTTGGCAATCTGCAAGGCGCGTGCCATTACCTTTTCCGGGCTGTTCCAGTCGCGTTCAAGCTGTAAGAAATACTGGCGTGCCTGCTTGCCCTTGTCGTTGCGCTGGAGCATGCAAAGCTCCTTTGCCATATCAATAGTAATAGCAGCGTCGTCTACAGTACGTCGTACTTCACGGTTTCCCTCGTATTGAAGGCGGTCAAATTTGACCGGGTTGAAATCACGCCCTTGCTCAAAACCGTATTCACACATACGAGGAAACCAATGGCGAAAATCTGCGCCGACTTCGAGAAAGTCGTGCAGCTCGCGGGCGGATACGGTTGGTTGTTCGTTGTCGTAGTTTACAGTAATGATTTCGTTCATGTATATACCTCACTTTCCGTAATGGGAAAGGAGCGGCGGGAGCATCCCCCGCCATGCGTTACTCCAATGCTATCCCCGTTTCGGGAAAAGCTGCTTTGCTGTAGCTACGGGTATAGTTTAACCAGCGTAACACAAAATGTAAATTGACAAAATAACGAGGGCAAAAAGCAGAAAAACGTAATTTGCAAACTTTTTCAGAAAAACATTGTTTTTTCATTGATATATAACGTCACTGAATGGCAACGCATGCCGAAAAAATGCCGCTATATGTCCCACCAAGCCAATCTTCATACAATCTAAAAAAGTGCATAAAACAATTTTTTAAGAAGTCGAAAACAAAAGGGAAGGTGAAATTATGTTTTGCACGAATTGTGGCACGGAATTCGAGGGGAATTTCTGCCCGAACTGCGGAACAAAGGCTGGTGAACAACCACCTGCACAAACAGTTGCCCCGAAGGAAACGCACGAGTATTACGACAAAGAAGGCGATCTAATCGACCTCGCCACGATCTACGGCGTATACAAGGACAGAACCAACATGGCCGCATTCTTCCGTAAATGCACCGATTACGATTCTGTCACTATCGGCAAAGCGTTAGACTATATCGAGGATAACGTAAAGCCTACAGAGTACGGGATGCTGGACACAATCCGCATGAAGCGTCAGATTGAAGCACCGATTGAGAAGATCATAAAAGTGCAAGCAGTGAACGACCCTTCGGTTAAATTGCAAAAGGCGCAGCTTTCCGAACTGAAAAAGGCGAACAAACTACAGCAAAAAGAAATGAACGCACAAGCGCGTTGTCCGCGTTGCGGCTCCACTTCCCTTTCTGCGCATAAGAAGGGATTCGGCATCGGCAAGGCCGTGGTAGGCGCAGCCGTGACCGCGCCGCTGGGGCTGGGATTGATCGGTGCCGTAGCCGGAAACAAGGGCGCGAAAAAAGTCCGCGTCACTTGTTTGAAATGCGGAAAACAATTTTGGGCATAAAAAACGCCCACCGGCGGCAACCGGTGGACGTTATACGGGGGTAGAAATCTTGTGCAACGGAATTCTACCCTCTTATTATATCGAAAATAGGAGGAAAATGCAATGCCACGTCGAAAAAAAGACCCTCGCGGCTTTGTCCGTGAGACCGGAACGTATATGGGAAAGCACTACGACCTGAGAGCAAAAACCGAAAAGGAACTCAACGAGAAAATCAGGGCAAAACGCGCAGAGATCGAATCCGGAAGTAAACTCATTGAAGCCGGTGTTACCGTAAAGGAATGGGGGAAACGCTGGGTAGAAACCTACAAGTCCGGCGTGAAGGAATCCACGCGCAGGCTGATCGAGGGACGGCTTGTGAACTACGTCTATCCCTACATTGGGGATATCCCCGTAAGCAAAGTGCGTCCACTGAACTGTCAGGAAGCGCTTAACTCTGCGGAAGGACGTGCGCCGGACACCGTAAAGAAGGTGCAGCAGGCAATCGAGCAGATGTTCCGCGCAGCCAAGCAGAACGGCTTGTGCGTCAATAATCCTGCGGAAGATTTGAAGATGCCCCGTACTGGCAAGCAGAAGAGCCACAGGAGCATTACAGATCGAGAACGTGTTATTTTACTGGAAACTGCAAAGACGCATCCTGCGGGAACGTGGGTGCTTACTCTGCTGTATAGTGGCTTGCGTCCGGCGGAAAGCCTTGTGCTGACATACGCCGATATTACAGGCGGTATGATTACTGTTGACAAGGCATACGACCGGGACACCCGCGCCGAGAAATACCCCAAGTCAGACGCAGGCGTTCGCAAAATACCGATCATCCCCCAGCTTGCCGCAGTCCTGCCGAAAGCCGGTTCGTTCGGTGAATTGGTTTTTCCGCGTAACGGGCACTTGTACGATGATAAGTCCATGCGTGCCATGTGGCAGGGTTTCCGCGCCGCAATGGACGATACCGAACGCGAGTTGATCGCGGCGGGGAAAATCTCACCCATTGCCGAGCAACTGCCGCCTATCGTTCCCTACGATCTGCGCCACACGTTCTGCACGGATTTAGAGCGTGCGGGCGTACCGCTCAACGTCGCAAGCAAACTCATGGGACACGCATCTATCGAGATTACCGCCAAGATTTACACTCACACCGGCGAGGATATGATTGAGCGTGCAGGTGAGCAATTAGCCGCCTTGTTCAGTCCCACATTTAGTCCCATCAGCGAAGTGCAAAAAACGCCTATGGCTGACATTATGCGAGAGCTACAAGAACTTCGTGCAGCAGTGCTTAAAGCCGTATAAAATAACAAAAAAGCCTTGTTTCAATGGATTTACCAAAGAAACAAGGCTTTTAAATATGGAGCTGCTAACCAGATTTGAACTGGTGACCTCATCCTTACCAAGGACGAGGTGAAATTTCAAAACCCCACAGTATGTCTGAACTTTTGACACTTCAAAAATTTTAGTCCCATATTTAGTCCCACTTGACCTATACATTGTACCACAGATAGCGCGGGACTTCAACACCGCAATGAAGGGAGGGCAAATGCCCTCCCTTCATTCAATGCTTCACAACATACCGATAGTATGCCGCTTCCTTATTCTTCACTGCGTCCTTGTCTTCGAGCCAGAACGCACAAGCAGCGTCAACATAGTAATCAATGTTGCGGATGCCGTGTTTCTCGTTGACCTTGCCAAAGTCGGAGTATACAGCGTTCATTGCCACCCAGAATTCTACCGGGTCGTAATTCAAGTTGTGCTGCTGCATTACCTGCTTGCACTGTTCAAACGTCCAGTGCGGGCCGGTCGTGCCATCAGCGTTCTGCATGTTGTGCAGCCATTCGTCCGCCATGTCCTTAGTCATACGCCCGGTGTGCGTGCTGGACGCATAGCCCATAGTGCGCTCAGAACCGTGCGTCTTGTCGCCTACATAAGAAGTATCCCCCATGTAAGCATCATCGTCACGAAAGCCAATAGGGCGCATCTCGTCCTCGTAATCGGGGTACTCGTCATACTCCGGATATTCCATGCTGCTTTTGGGTGCAAAGCGTCCGTCAGAATAACGGCGATAATTCCGCATCTCCGGTTCGCCGCCGTGAATACGCTCGTCATAGTAACCGTAAGGCTCAATATGATTGTAACGATACCGCACGCCGTAATGCTGGCGATCTTCGGGGTACGTCTTGCGGATTCTCCATTCCTCCGGCGAAGCATTCTCTCGGCGGGTGTGCTGCATCAACAGCATTCGGGTTCCTCGTTTCATGATGATACCCCCTTACACCGTCGGCGCTGTGCCGTTAATAGACCGAAGCGTGTCAGAATGAGAGCAGCAGGAATTACCGAGCATTCGGAAACTGCCGCCGCTGGACGAAGTGACCACCCGGCAAAGGTACTTGTGCCGCGTGTCCAGATTAAACACTGTCGCCTGTGCGCCGTTGCATTTCAACAGCGGATACGTTACCGTTCCGTCGCCGATTGTGATTACTACCGGTGCACCGATGATCGTTGTGCTCGGAATGTTCTGAGCGATTACGATTCCGTATACGCAGCCGTTCTGGTAATCTCCCGCCGGGATATTTACCGTCAGTACGCCGCTTGCGTAGGTCACGCTCTGTGAGATACGCAGGTTCGGACAAAGTTTCTGTACAGGCTTGCAAGCCATAACTATTCCCTCCTGTCAAAGGCAGGGGGATTGCTCCCCCTCCTGAATATCGTATCTCAGCAGCCGCAAGCGTTGCAGCCGCAGCCGGAAAAACGCAGAGCGTTTACAAGGTAATTGTTCTGTGCCTCCTGCGAAGCTGCGAACTTCAAGGCCTGATTCTCGTTCTGAAGCGCCGCGATCTTCTCCTGCTGACGGGTGTTCTCCATCTGGTCAAGGCGCGCAATAATGCGGTCGGTGTCGTTGTGCGCCGTCTGGATAATGTCGCGTGCGTTGGTAGCGGCATTGTAGTTGATGTCGCAGAAACCGCGTTCCATCTGTCTCTGGGTGTCGCAGCAGCAGCCGGACATCTGCGTGCCGAGTGCCGTCAGACCGGCGGTCACGCCGTTAAAACCGGTGTTCATGTTCTGAACCGTGTTGTTTGCAAGCTGTGCCGTCTGGTAGCCGAGCTGACAAATCGCGTTGTCTACGCCGTGGAAGCCGTTAGACACATTGTTGCCGAGCGTGTTGAAGCCGGTGAGCATGCCGTTGTTCGTGCTGTAAAAGCCGTCGCACAGGCCGTTCTGAATGCCGAGAACGGAACGAGACAGGTTGTTGAAGTTGAACTCGCTGCACAGGTCGCTGCGAGTTACTGCACCCTGATAGCCTGCACCGTTGTTACCGCCGAAGCCCCAGCCGTTGCCGCCGAAGATCAGCGCGATGATCAGAAACGCAAAAATCCACGAGCCGTTGCCGCCCCACATGCCGTCATTGCCGCCGCCGTTGTTGCTGTCCTGCCCCAGTGCATAGCCCAGAGCCATAGAGTCATCACTCATTGTAAATTCTCCTTTTCTTGATTTATGCAAAACGAAATGCGCGCTACTTCGTTTTGTGCGCTTTTATCCGTTTTTATCAAGAGCGGAAAACTGAAATCGTGATATAATATTAGTAGTACCAAACCGGAGGACGATTATATGAAAAAGAACATACAAAATCACTTGGGTGAGCACATCAACCATGTGAAAGTGGTGGGAATAGATACTTCAACCACTCACTTTAACGCCTCTCGATGGATTTTTCAATGTGATTGCGGGAACTACTTTAGCGATATTCCGTCGCGTGTTTTGTCTGGCCATCGCAAATCTTGTGGTTGCATTAAAGGCAAGACTTCTCTAACTCATGGATGTAACGGAAATCCGTTTTACCATACATGGTGGTCGATGATGCAGCGTTGCTATAACGAAAGCAATCATAATTTCCATCGTTATGGTAAAAGAGGTATAACCGTATGCCAGGAGTGGCATAATCCACAAAATTTTATTGATTGGGCAACTGGTACTGTCGGTTGCAAATCATCGCTTACTCTTGATCGTATAGATAACGACAAGGGTTATTCGCCGGACAACTGTCGATGGGTCTCCATGCGTGAGCAAAGCAACAATCGTTCATCAACACGTTTTGAAACCATCGACGATGTAACCATGCCGTTTTCTTATTGGTGTGAAAGATACAACATTTCCCCTGCTTCTGTTCGCGCTAGAATGAAAAATGGAATGTCATTCAAACAAGCACTCACTGAACCGCTGCATAAAGACCATGTTATGATAACTCTAAACGGAGAAACAAAAAACATCAGCGATTGGTGCAAGCATTTTGGCATCAGTCGCCGTGCGGTTTATTCTCGCATTCGCAACGGTTGGTCACCAGAAAAAGCCGTATCTACTCCGACCAGAAAGTAATTACTTGATCTTCATGCCGAACTGCTGCGCAAACTGTTCGAGGTCAATCCCCCGTTCTTTGGCGATGTTCATCGCCATCTGCCGCAGTGCATCCGGACTTTTCCCCTGTATGCTCTGCATAAGCTGATTCACCATCGGAGTGTTGCCTGTCATCTGCTGCAAAAGCACCGTCGGGGTCCCGCCGTGCTGCATC
>OHAF01000403.1_pt1 | contig 47032 bp, 63 predicted proteins | sample 1577041 | NCBI WGS metagenome assembly OHAF01 (sample SAMEA3541495, study PRJEB24748) | human gut metagenome | biome: human gut; feature: human-associated habitat; material: faeces | place: China | collected 2012
AAGAATGTTGAAAAAGACATAGGCTGGTATATAAACTTATTGCCTACATATGAAAATCCAATAAAAATCCATTTTATATGGGTTGAAGAAAACAAAAGACGTGATTTAGACAATGTATGCTTTGCCAAAAAGTTCATATTAGACAGTATGGTAAAAGCAGGAAAGTTAAAAGATGATAATAGAAACTTTGTAAAAGGTTTTAGAGATGATTTTGAATATGGAAAATCAAGTAAAGTTATTTTAGAAATAGAAGAAATTAAATGAAAGGAACATAAGAGATGAATAAAAAATGTAAGATAGAATTATATAATGATCATTTTGAAAATGCTAAAAGATATGGAATACCTCATGCACAATTAATTATTGCAGATATACCATATAACCTTGGAAACAATGCTTATGCAAGCAACCCTATGTGGTATAAAGATGGAGATAACAAAAACGGAGAAAGCAAACTAGCTGGAAAAAGTTTTTTTGATACAGATAATGACTTTAAAATAAATAATTTCTTTGATTTCTGTACTAGATATTTAAAGAAAGAACCAAAAGAAAAAGGACAAGCACCAGCAATGATAGTATTCTGTGCTTTTGAACAAATGCAAATGGTAATAGATGAAGCAAAAAAACATGGATTAATGAAAAGTTATCCACTAGTATTTGTAAAAAATTATTCTGCATCAGTATTAAAAGCTAATATGAAAATAGTAGGAGCAACAGAATACGCAGTGGTACTTTATAGAGATAAACTACCAAAATTTAATAATGGTAGAACAGAAGAACAAAAAGGAAAAATGATATTCAACTGGTTTGAGTGGAAAAGAGACAGTTCTAAACTATACCCTAAAATACATCCTACACAAAAACCAATAAGTTTATTAAAGAGATTAATAGAAATATTTACAGATGAAGGGGATGTTGTAATAGACCCAGTAGCACGGAAGCGCTTCGACTTTAAGAGCTTGTGCAGAATTGAAAAGAAACGCTTATGGCTTTGAAATAAAAAAAGATTTTTATAATCAAGCAAAAGAAAAAATGATAAGTGAAGATATTTTAAATGGAATAATGGAAGATGGACAAGTTACATTTGAAGCATTTATGTAAGGAGGTAAGAGATGATAGAAGTAAACGAATATGTGAGAATTAATATGGATAACAGAAATTGTATTGGAATAGGAAGAGTATCAAGAATAGTAAATGAAACAATATATGTAAATATGAATAATAAATATAATCTTCCAGTATCATTTCAAATAGATAAAATAGTAAAACACAGCAAACAACTAATAGACTTAATAGTATGTGGAGATATAGTAAACAGACATTTGATTATTGATAAATATGAAGATGTCGACGAATATGGCAATGATTTTTGGTGCTTAATTATAGAAGATGATTCGCTTTTAAATAGAAGCATTAGAGAAGAAAATATACAAACAATACTAACAAAAGAGCAATACTTGACTAATTGCTATAAAGTAGGAGGAGAAGATGAATTTTGAAGATGTAAAGAACATGAACAAAAAAGAATTTGAGCAATTTATGTTTAATATACAAAGCAACAATAAAAAATTTTGTGTAAGATGTGGAAATTTTACATTAGACAGAATAACTGTTTCAGTCGCAAAAAATGGAAACTCTCCACGAAAATTATGTAATATGTGCAAAGAATGTTATACAGATATGCTAGATTATTTAGGAATAAGTGATATTGAGGAGTAGGAGGAGAAGATGAATAGAGAAATAAAGTTTAGAGGATTAAGCTTTGACAAAGGGTGGATATATGGAAACTTAATAAAAAGTGACCAAAGTACTTGGATACGAGAAAGTGATTATTATAATTTTAAAGTAAAAGTTGATACAGTAGGACAATTCACAGGACTACACGATAAAAACGGAAAAGAAATATATGAGGGAGATATTGTTAAATACAGAGATAGCAGAGGACAACATATTGAAAAGGTAATATTTGATAAGGGTTGTTTTTATGCTGGAATGCACTGGGGAAGTTCAACAAGAGTAGCACCAAAACTAATTAATACAAGAATATCAGAAGTAATTGGAAATATATACGATAATCCAGAATTATTAGGAGGAGAATAGATATGTTAAAAATAAGAGATGATGTAGATTTAAAAGAACTTGAAAAGTTTGGATTTGAATATCATGAGAATAAAAGAAATCCTTCAAATTCACTTTATGAATGGAACGACAAAATGATTGAAATAAAAGGTAGCAACGAACAAATATATATAAGAACATTTGATAGAAGAGAACTTGTAGTAAATAGTGATTGTGGAATTGCAATGGGAAAATTATACGATTTAATCAAAGCAAATTTAGTGATAAAGGAGTAAATAAGATATGAGTTTTGGAAAATCAATAGGAAGTTATTTAGTAGATATAATAAAACTCGAAAAAATTAAGAGTTGCGAAATGTGTGTGAAAAAGAAAACTATGGAATGTCCTAATTCTAGTTTGTGTTATAACACAGAAAACCGACCTTATTTTAAAAGTAAATTAGATGGGAGGAGTGATACATAGTGAAAGAAAAAATAAATAAAAGAACCACTAAAGATAGCATTGAATATTTAGAATTGCAATGCATTGTTAATAACAGAATACACGATTATGTGTTAAAGCATCACAATTACCCTAAATACATCAAACTGCCATTATGGCTATTTGATTGTTTAAAACAAACGATGTGTGAAATAGATTTGAAGATTGATTATAAAACTGAAGAATTTACTTTTTTTAATTTAAAAGTTTGTGAAACTATAAGTATAGAAAAAATAGAAGAAATAGAGGTGTTTTAAGTGAAAGAAAATAGTATTAAGAATGAACGAAGTTCTATAGAAGAGGATATAAAAAATGCAGAACATTTTATAAAATCTATAAAAACAGATAAAGAGTATAAAGAAGAAATTGGCTGGCATGGATATTACAATAAAGAAATTGTAGGGCTTGCTAGAATATTGCAACATATTTTATCAGATTATAAAAGAGTATTGGAAATAAACGAAGTTTTATTAAAAGAGAATGAAGGATTAAAAAATAAAATTATGGAGAAAGAATTAGAAATAATAGGAAAAGAAGAGTATACAAAAGCTAGTATGGGAGAAATTATTGAGCAATATTATACAGCAAACGAAGATTGTATTACAAAGCAAAGAATAAAAGCCATAATAGACAGAATTGATTATGATATAAAGAAGACAAAAAAAATAATATCAAAAAATACAAATATTTGTGCAAGTTATCGAAAAAATGATTATCAAATAGTAAGGTTAAGAGCAATGAATACAAAATCTTTAGATATAAAAAAGAGATTACAAAAATTGCTGGAAAGTGAGGAATAAATGAACGAGGAAGAAAAGAATGCTATTGATTTTTTAAAAGAAACTAATTTTGATTATTTAGAGTATGATATGTGCGTAAGTTCAGTGGAAATAATATCAAATTTAGTAGAAAGATTACAAAAAGAAAACGAAGAATTAAAAAATCAAGAAGCAACACAAAGGAAAATAAATGAATTATTAGTACAAAGATATTCAAATTCAATTTCAGTTCAAAAAGTAAAAGACAAGATAGAAGAAATATTAAACAATGGAGAATATAGAATAATATTTGAAGGAGATGCAGAATTTCCAGACAAAGCAACGTGTATTGATGCACAAAAATATATAAAATTAGAGAAATTACAAGAACTACTAGAAGGGAGAAAATAAGAAAGTAGAGGAATTAGAATGGAAATAGAAAAAACAGTATATGTAATACAAAATAAAGAAGGACTGTTTGCTACTTATGGTAGAAGTGAATTTCATAAAGATTTAAGATTTGCAAGATTATATAAAAGTAAAAAGACAGCATTAAAACATTATTTTAATAATAAAGGAAATTATGAAGATTTAACATTAGTAGGAATACAAATGAAGATAATTAGTAAGGAAAAATTAAAGGCAGAAGAATTTTCGGAGAGGAGGACTAACATATGACAAAAGAACAAGCAATAGAAAGACTAAAAAAGATGATACAAATAAATAATGGTGTCATCAAAGAAGCAAGAAAAAATGGAGACATATTTGCAATGCAATTAACAGCAGATTTAGATACAGATAGCATAGCAATAGAAATAGTATTATCTATGCTAGAAGAACAAGACAAAATAATAGATTTAATGGCTAATCATATAGCAACTAGTGATAGTAATTTGTGTGAATATTTAGACATAACAACCAAATGCCAATATTATGCAGGAGAAAATAAAAAACTTTATGATGATTGCATTAAGCAATATTTTGGAAATAAAGCAAAAGAATTATTAAATAAATAAAAGTGCATACTACATCTAAAGAGAATCTAAAGAGGTGTAGTATGCAAGATAAAGAAATAATTCAGAAGTGGAAAGCAGGACTAAGCAAGAATCAATTAGCAACAATGTATAAAAGACAATATAATCAAGAAATAAAGATAATAAGATCAAGTGTAAGACACAGACACGATGGAAGATACATAAGCAATTATGAAGCATTAGCTTATGTAGAAAGAGTAATATATAAATATTTGAAAGAAAGGAAGAACAAATGACAATAAATCATATATACAACATAGTAATAGACACAATGAAAGAATTAGAGAATATAAATTTATTAGACATAACAAAAAGAAAACAAAATCAAGCACAATTAAATAAAGCATATAAGATTTTAGATGACTTAAAAGATGAATTAATAAGAGAAAATATAAAAAGGAGGTACACTAATGAATAAAGACTTTTTAGACAAAATAGAAAATACCAATAACGAACTAGAAAGACTAAAACAAAGATTAAAAAAAATAGAAAATAAAGAATGTACAGTAATAAAAGATAGTGTACAAGGAAGCAGTACAAGTTATCCATACATAAAACATAATTGTGTAATAGAACGGTGTAGAAATACCAAAAAATGCTGGACTAAAAAGAAAATATAAAAAGATGATAAAAGACAAAACATATAGACTAGACAAAATGAGAATCCAGCTAGAATATGAATTAAATTATGTAGAAAATGCAGAACTTAGAGATATAATAAGATATAGATATAATGATAATAAAACGTGGTTACAGATAATGTTTTTAATGAATTATAGTTCAGAAAGTGTTGCAAAAATGAAATTAAAAAGATATTTAGAAAAAAATAATATATGTGACAAATGTGACGATTTAAAGTGATAAAATATTATTAATGAAAAGTGTAATCGTTCAGAAATGGACAAGCCCAAGATTACTAAAGTATTAGTTACAAATAGTTTGTGTGTATAAGAGTAGATGTTTTAAATGTCTATTCTTTTTATTATGTTATGAAAGAAGGAATAAAAATGAAAAGAGAAAATTTAATAAGTATATTTGATACTGCAAAATTAATGAAGAATGATATAGCAGTAGAAGTAACAATACCAGGACAAGAAACAACAGAAGTAATAGTAAATAGATATGAAAATTTAGATAATAAACTAGCATTTTATACAAAAGCATATGATGAAGATTGCATACATTGCATGAATAAAGAAGTAAGAATAGTAAACGCATGGTGTGTAAATTTTTTTAAATATTATGACAGTAGAAGCGGAGAACTTTTTACAAGTAATTAATTAGTTATTACCAGTATGCTAGGTAACTGATAATATAGATTAGCTGTTTGCACTTTGTTTATAATAAACCCCTTAAAATTATTATTACAGAACTTTCCTAGCGAGTTCTAATTAATATTTATAAAATAGTATGCAGTGATATATAAAACTTATCAATGGGAGCATAAGGTTGAAACACTAATTCCGTCACAGGGAAGAAAAAGTGTGTAGTCTTCCAAGAGATTCGGCTCGTAAGCTAAAGGTTGAGCTGTGATATAGACCAGAATCCAAAGTGTAAGATAGCTACTTATACAAACCGATATATCATTGCATAGTGTTTTATAAATAAAAGAAAAGAGGAAAAGATATGGAAATAAAAGATTATTTATTAGATGAAATGAAAAGATTGAATAGACAAAATGATATTTTAGAAAAGAAAATAAATCAAGGAATGGATTATAATAATGAGCCTGAACAAATTGTATGTAATGTTAAAGCTATGTGTGATATAGCTGAGATTATTTATTGACGGTGAACTTCAATATTATTGTAAATCTCATTGTATATATTGTAAATTATATGAGCAGGATCTGGCATTTTTGCTAAAGTAGAATTTTCAATAATTGTTTTTGTTAGTTGTAAGGCAATATCTTCTTTTGATGTCATAAAGCAACACCTCTTTTCTGTATAAAAGTAAAGTAATGTTCAGGCTCAAAAGAAATTATAACAAATCCAGAATAAAAAAGATGTCAAAATATGTCGAAATATAAAATAAAATGGAGGAAGAACCATGGATAAAGAAATAGAACAATTCAAAAAAGAAAACTGTAGAACATGCACAAAGAACATAGAATGTAAAATAGTAAGAAGAATAGACGGAAAATTAACATGCACAGAAGAGGAATAGAGTATGAAAGATATTAATTATGCGAATTGTATGCAAAGAAGATGTGAACAATGCAGATATTATGAGTATTGTTTTAAATATCGACCAAGAAAGGATGTGAAAACAAATGCCAAGAGGAAGGCCAAATAAAATAACAAGAGATAAAGAATTACAAGAAAAAATAGATAAATACTTTAAAGATTGTGATATAAAAAATGAACCATACACTATAACTGGATTATGCATAGCTCTTGATATTTGTAGAGACACATTATGTGAGTATGCTAAAAAAGAAGAATTTTCCGACACAATAAAAAAAGCAAAGCTAAGAGTAGAGAATTATTTAGAAAAACACTTAATAACAGATGGTGGAACAGGAATTATATTTAATTTAAAAAATAATTTTGGGTGGAAAGATAAACAAGAAAATATAAATGTAGATACTTCTTATGAAGAATATATAAAAAGAGTTGAAGGCAATGAGTATTAATACAAAAAAATATATAGAATCTTATATAAAAATAAGAGATAAAAAAGGTAATGTAATTCCGTTAAAGCTAAATGAACCACAGCTAAAATATTATAATGTTGTTAAAAAACTACATGAAGAAAAAAAACCGATAAGAATAATAATATTAAAAGCTAGACAAATGGGATTTAGTACAGAAACAGAATCAATTATATTTAAGAATGTTGTTACGAACCACAATTATAATGCTGGTATAGTTGCACACAAAGAAGATAGTACAACAAATTTATTTAATATGAGCAAAAGAATGTTAGAGTATTTACCTGAGTCTATAAAACCTGAGCAAAAGAAGTCAAATGCTAAAGAATTAGTATTTAATAATGAAGAAGGGACAGGACTTGATAGTAAGATAAAATGTATGACAGCAGGAGGTAAAGGAATAGGACGTTCTGATACATTTACAGCACTGCATTTATCAGAATTAGCCTTTTGGGAAGGAAACAAGCAGGATACATTATTAGGATTATTGCAAGCAGTTCCTAATATACCTGAGAGCATTGTGATAATAGAAAGTACAGCAAATGGATTTGATTATTTTAAAGAATTATGGGACAAAGCAGTAGCAGGAGAAAATGATTTTTATCCATTATTTGTTGGATGGAATGAATTAGAAGAATATAAAATGCAATATACGGGATTCCAATTAACACAAGAAGAAATAGAACTACAAAAAATGTATAATGTTTCTTTAGAACAGTTAGAGTGGAGAAGATGGTGCATTAAAAACAACTGTGGTGGAGATGTGGACAAATTCAAACAAGAATATCCAATAAGTCCAGAAGAAGCATTTTTGTCAACAGGTAAATGCTATTTTAATAAGAAAAATATTATTAATAGAATAAATGAAGTTAAAGAACCTTGTATTATTGGTTCTTTTTCTTGTTATTATGATGGATTAAGAATAAGAGGAAGGAAATTTAGGAAAGAAGAAAAAGGTAGTATAAAAATATATAAGTACCCAGAAAATAATATTCCTTATGTTATTGGAGGAGATACCTCAGGAGAAGGCTCAGACTATTTTACAGCACATGTAATAAACAATATTACAGGAGAGCAAGTCGCAGTATTAAAGCAACAATATGATGAAATAGAATATGTAAAGCAAATATACTGCTTAGGTATATTTTACAACAAAGCATTGCTTGCCCCAGAGTGTAATTTTAGTACATATCCAATTCAAAAATTAATAGAGTTAAATTACCCTAATATGTATGTTAGAAAAAAAGAAGATACATATATTACTAAACACGAAAAAGCATTTGGATTTAGAACAACATCAATAACAAGACCTTTAATATTAGCTAATTTACAAGAGATTGTAAAGGATGAGATTGAAAAAATCAATGATAAAGATACATTAAGAGAAATGCTTACATTTATAGTAAATAAAAATGGAAGAGCAGAAGCGGAAGATGGTTATCATGATGATTTAGTTATGGCTTTGGCTATAGCTTATTATATAAGACCACAACAGACAATGAAAAAAATAATATCACAAAATGAGGAAATAAATGCTTTCATAGACAAAGAGTTTGGAACAGATGAAGATAACATTCAAAGTGACTATGGAAGTGAAATAGAAGTATTTTAGGAGGTAAAGCATGAAAAAAAGTGTATTAAGAGAAAAAATAAAACAAAGAGAACAAGAAAATAAAGTTATTATTAAAAAGAAAACAAAAAAGAGGAGCAAGAAAAATGATTAATTTTTTATATGTTGTGTTTCCAGTAGTATGCTTATCAGTAGGCTTTTATTTTGGCTTCAATATTGGAAAAACATCAGAAATGCCAAAAGCAACGGAAAAAATAAAACATCCTATTAAAACAATAAAAGAAGAAAAAGAGCAAGAAAAAGCAATAGAAGAACTAAGTAAAGAATTAAAAAATTTAGACAATTATGATGGAACTTCAACTAGCCAGGAGGATATATAGATGGAAAATAAAAATATTGTGACAGATGTATGGAATGAATATCAAAAAGGTGTTGACTATAATTATAGGCAAAATTTATATGAAAAATCCGATAAGAATTATAAGTTTTATTTAGGAAACCAATGGGAAAATGCAAAATTAGGTGGAATACAACCTATTACATTAAATATAATACAATCTATTGTTAAATATAAAGTTGGAGTAGTAAAAACTAATTCATATCAAATATATTTCAATTCGGATACATATGAAAATGAAGACCAAAGAAAAAAGTTACAAGATTTGTGTGATAGTTTAAATAGATTTGCTAATAGAACATGGGAGAAAAACCAAGTTGATAAAATTGTAAGAAATTGTGTTGATGATGCTTGTATTGATTCTGAAGGTATTGTTTATTTTTATGAAGACAATGAAAACATAGTTCCAGAACAAGTAGATAAGACTAATATATATTATGGAAATGAAAATGATGATAATATTCAATCTCAACCTTACATTATTATTTCTTTTAGAAGAACAGTTGATGAAGTAAAAGAAGAAGCAAGAGTAAATAAAATGTCTGAAGAAGAAATACAGAAAATAGTTAGTGATGAAGAGTATCATGAACAAGCAGGAAAAGATAGAAGAACAGATGAAATAAGTCCAATGTGTTTGGTACTATTAAAATTATATAAGCACAATGGAACAGTTTGGGCTAAAAAATGTACTAGATTAGCAAATATAATGGATGATACAGATTTAAAGATAAAATTATATCCTGTTGCACATTATAGTTGGATAAGAGTTAAAGGAAGTAGCAGAGGACAAGGGGAAGTTGAATATTTAATTCCAAATCAAATTGAAATAAATAAAACAGCAACCAGAAGAGCATTAGCTGTAAAGCTAGGAGCTTTTCCAAAGCTTGTAGCAAATACAAAGTATATAAAGAACACTAAAGCTTTGAACAGTGTAGGAACAACAATTGAAGTTAATGAATTAAATGCTGATGATGTAAATAAAGTTGTTAATTATTTAAAACCAGTTCAAATGAGTACAGATGCATACAATTTGCAAAAAGAACTAATAGATGATACACAAAATCTAGCTGGTGCAGGAGATAACGTAACTGGAAACATAGACCCTACACAAACAAGTGGTAAAGCAATATTAGCAGTGCAACAAGCTAGTCAGCAACCAATAAATTCACAAGTAGAAGCTTATAAAACATTTATAGAAGATATTGCAAGAATATGGTTTGAAATGTTAAAAGCATATAGCACAGATGGAATAAAATTAACAAAACAAGAAAAAGATTATGCCAATGACACTACTTATGATACACAATACAAATTAAGCTATGAAGATTTAGCAAAACTAGAATTAGATATAAAAATAGATATAACACCTAAATCTCCATATGATAAATATGCAATGGAAATGAGTTTAGAAAATTTATTAAGTGCTGGTCAAATTACATTTGAAGAATATGTTAATGCATTACCAGAGGATTCTACAATGCCAAAATCAAAATTAAAAGAAATATTAAAGACTAGAGAAGAGAAAAACAAAATAATTACAGAAATAGAAAAACAAGGAAATGCATTAAACGGAGCAATGGAACAAGTAATGATACAACAGGAAAATCAAAATAAACAACAAACAGGAGTAACTCCTGAAGAAGTGGATATGATTAATAATCAACAATCAAACAACTAAGCTAATTAGAGCAAATAAGCTCTTTTTTTATTGTCCAAAACTGATGAAGACGGAAAAAGCATTTAGGAATTAATAGTCGACAGACTTAAAATGGGAGGTTACATATGCCAAATGATGAAAATATGGATGTAGAAAATATTGATGAGGAGTTAATTGAAAATGAATCTTCTCAAGAAGAACAAGATGGTCAAGAAGAAAGACAACTAACACAAGAAGATATTGATAATGCAGTTAAATCGAGAGTAGGAAGAGTTGAAAGAAAAGCAAAAAGACAATTAGCAGAAAAAGATAGAGAAATTGAAAGATATAAGCAACTCGAAAGTACAATTCGTGCTGGATTAGGTGCTAGTGATGATGAAGATATTCTTGAAAAAGTCAATAGTTTCTATAAAGAACAAGGAGTAGATATTCCTAAATATGAATCAAAATTTAATAATAGAGATTTAGAAAGATTAGGAGAATCAGATGCTCAAGATTTAATTAGTTCTGCAGAATTTGATGAAATTCAAAGTAGAGCCAATGAACTAGCTTCTTTAAAACAAAACAATAAAATAAGTAAAAGAGAAGAAGCGGAATTTATGCAATTAGGTAATTATTTATCTAGTGAATTGAAATTAAAAGAATTAAAAGACAAAGGGGTAGATGAAAAAATATTAGAAGATAAAGCATTTAAAGAGTTTTCTAAGAAGTTTAATTCAGATACTTCTATTACTGATATTTATGATTTGTATGAAAAATTAAATCATAAAGAGGTAGAAAAACCTGCTAGTACAGGTAGTATTAAATCAACAGTAGGAGAATCAAAAGTAAAAAAATATTATACATCTGAAGAAGTTGACAAATTGACTTCTAAAGATTTGGACAACCCTACAATATTTAAAAATGTTATGGCTTCAATGAAAAAATGGGGCAAATAAAAAAAGTAAAGGAGAGATATAAAATGAGTTATGCAAATTTTAAACCAACTGTATGGTCAAAATACATACAACACGAATTACCAAAATTCACAGTATTTAAACAAGATTGTGATTTCAAATTTGAAGGAGAAGCTGGACAAGGAAAGAGAGTAAAAATATTAAATGTTGGAAGACCAACTATTAAAAAATATATTCCTAATAAAGATATTGACCCAGCTGAAAGAATCCCAGATGCTTCAACATATCTAGATATCGACCAATTTGATTATTTCAATTATGGAATGGATGACATAGATAAAGCTCAAGCTACAGAAGGAGTAATGGAAGCATTACAAGAAGAAACAACAAGAGGAATGGCAGAACAAGAAGATATATTCTGTGCAACACAAATGGCAAAGAATGCTGGTTATAAAACAGAATCAAAAGAAATTTCAACAGCCGAAGATGCAAAGAAAGCTATTGATGAAATATTTGTAAAATTATGGAGCCAAGGAGTAAGTACAAAAGACAAAGTTACTATGTACTTAACACCTTGGTTTTATAGTTTATTCCAAAATAAATTAATAGAACTAAAAACAAATAATGATGAATTGATAGCACAAGGAGTCTTAGGTTTATACAATAATGCTAAAGTAAAAATGACAAACAATGCTTATAACGATGGAACAGATGATTATATAATTGTTAAAACATCAAAAGCATTTGCTTATTGCAACGGTATAGATAAATTAAAGCCATATGAACCAGAGAGAGGTTTTGCAGAAGCAGTAAAAGGATTAAATACATATGGTGGTAAAATGGTTAGACCAAAAGAATGTGCAGTATTAAGATGTCATCAAAAATAAAAATAAAGAATGGAGTTGATAAAAAATGGCTATGACAAAAATCGAAAATACAAAATTATTAAGAAATGAAGCTAAAGAAATTGAAAGTGCTGTTGCTGTAGATGCATCTGCAGGTGCTAGTGTGGATTATACAGAAAAATCAGATGGTAAAATATTACTTATGATAACTAATTCACATTCTAGCGAAAGCAAGAAAGCAACAATACTAAAAGGTAATTCTTTACAAGGAACAGAAGATTTAGAAGTTTCTATTCCTTCTGGGAAAACATATGGAATAGTTATTGAAAGTGGAAAATTTGAAAATGTATCAGGAGAAAATGCTGGTAAAGTAATAATAAAAGGTGAAACAACTGATATAACTGTTCAAGCTGTAGAATTACCATAATACAAGAGGGATTAATTCCCTCTGTTTTTTATATCAAGTAAAAGGATTAGCCAGTTCGAATCTGGCGGACTTGGAGGTCTTAATATGACATATGGAGAAAATAAGAAAATAGCATTAGCTTTAATCGAAGAATATTCACCAAATTTAAAAGAAAAAACAGAAGATGAAGATATAGCATTAAGAATACCATTTATTTATAACTTAGCATATAAGGAATTAGCTCTTACTAAGAAAATTGTAGGAATGAAAGTTTATGAAGAAATAGATGATGATAAAAAAGAAGATAATTATACAGCATATAATTTACCATCAGATTTATATCAAATTAAAAATATAATAACATTAGATAAAAATAATAAACCTATTAATTCAGATTATTATACTATACAAAACAAAATTTATATAAATGACAATTTAGAGGGAAAGACTATTTTAGAATATTATAAATATCCTCAAGAAATAAATGAAGAAACCGCGGATGATTTTTATCTTGAAATTGATGAAGATGTTCAAGGAATATTACCATATAAGGTAGCTGATGATTTATTAAAAACAGACCCAAGTGCTGATTATACTGCATTCGCAACCGAATATCAAAGAAAGTTGCAATCATTAGATACTAGAAAAAATATACCAACTGTTATATTAAAAGAAAGTGAATATGATATTTAGGAGGTAAAAAATGGCTACAGGAATAAAAAGAATGTATGCTGATTTCACAGGAGTAGATTTCTTAGATGAACCTAGTCTTGTTGATATAAAAAGAAGTCCAGATGCTTTAAATGTGTGGAAAAATTATAGAGATAATCAAGGAACTTGCATAGAAACTAGACCAGGTTATAGGAAAATAGCTCAAATAAGTAATAGTAAAATAAATGGTATATATATATTTGGGCTAACTAAAGCTATAATACATAGTGGAACGAGGTTATATGAATGGAGTAATTTTCCTAGTGTTCCAGATAATGAACATTTAAAAATTTTATATAGTGATATGAATAATATTAGAAGCAATTTTAATAAATTGAATAATAAATTATATATTAACGATGGAAAAAATTATCTTACTTACAATGGAGACGCAGTTAAAAAAATAGAAAATGATAATCCATATATTCCTAGAACAAGTATCAGTAGAAAAGCAGGAGGAAAAGGTGGAGGAGAATTATTAGAAGATGTAAATGTGTTGCAACCAAAAAGAATTAATAGTTTTGTAGGAGATGGAACATCAAAAGAATATTATTTAGATGCACAAAATATTGATAATTCTACTGTTGTAGCAACTGTAAATGGAACAACACAAACTGAAAATAAAAATTTTACAGTAGATAGAGCAAATGGAAAAGTAACATTTAATACAGCACCAAGTAAGTCAACTTTAGGAGATGACAATGTATTTATTACATTTTCAAAAACAATAGATGGATATGCTGACAGAATAAATAAGTGTACAAATGTACTATTATTTGATAATAGATTGTTTTATACAGGAAATCCTGATTATCCTAATGCAGTATTTCATTCAAAATTAAATAATCCAGAATATATTAGTGATTTAGACTATTATGAAGATGGTTCAAGTGATTCAGCAATAACTGGAATGACTGTTGGAAATAATGTATTATGGATTTTTAAAAATTTAGACCAAAATAATGCTAATGTGTTTTATCACGAACCAACGTTAGACTTAGAGAATGGAAAAATATACCCAACAAAACAGGGAAATGTAAGTGTTGGGTGTTATGTAGGAAGCAGTAATTTTCAAGATGATATTGTTTATTTAAGTCGATATGGATTAGAAGGAATTTCTACAGAAAAAATAGATAGTAAACAAGTTATTGCACATAGAAGCACAATGGTTGATGTAAAAATGACAAATGAAAATAATTATAAACAAGCTATGATGACAGAATATCAAGGATATTTATTTATATTAGTAAATGGAAAAATATATCTAGCAGATAGTAGACAGAAATATGCTAGTTTAAATAGTTTTGAGTATGAATGGTTTTATTGGGATATATCAAGCATTAAACCATCTATATTAAAAGAATACAATGATAAATTATATATAGGAACCGAAGAAGGTTCTATTTTTATTTTAGAAGGAACGAATGATAATGCAAAAACTATTCAATCTTATTGGACAACACCAATGGATAATTTTGGTTATAATAATCAATTAAAAACCACTAATAAACGTGGAGGAATAGCAAAAATAAAGACAATTCCTAATGGATTAATAAAAATAGCTAAAAGAACAGATAAATCAGAAGAGTATAAATTTGTTACAAAAAAATCATCCAATGGATTTACTTTTAATAATATGAATTTTGCTAACTTTAGTTTTATAACAACAGATAAATCATATTTAATATATAAAATTAAAGAAAAAAAAGTGAATGAAATGTCATTAAAGTTTTATAGTGATGAAATAGATAAACCATTTGGTATATTTAGTGCGATAATAGAGGCATTTGTAGGCGGTTATATAAAGAAATAGGAGGAAATAAAATGGCTTTAACAAAATTAGAAGAAAATTTAAATATTATAGAAAATTTGTCTGATAGTCCAACTTTAGAATCAGATGAATTAAAAAGAAAGTTTGATGAAGGCTCTTTAGTGATAAAAAATTACCTCAATGAAGTTCTAACAAAAGAGATAGATGATATAGTAACTCAAATAAAGAAAGATGTTAATGCAAAATTGCTTGAAGATAATAAGAAAAAATATTATGTTGGTAAATTAATTTTTGATACAAAAAATGTAAATCCAGCAACATATTTAGGTTTTGGAACTTGGCAATTATGGGGAGCTGGTAGAGTACCAGTTGGGATTAATACAAACGATGGTAATTTTAACACAGTAGAAAAAACTGGCGGAAATAAAACAGTGGATATTTCACATAAACATACAATAGCAAGTCATAATCACGGTGGAAATACAGGAAGTACAACATTAACAGTAGACCAAATTCCATCACATAGCCATATCAAATATGCTTTTGGTTCATGGGGTTCATCATCTTATAACAGAACTCGTATTGGAGCAGGAGTTTATATTGGTAAAGACCAAGGAAATCCACAATATGAAGATGAAACAAATAATACAACAGGAAAAACTGGTGGAGGCAAAGGACACATTCATACAATAGCTGGTTCTGGTCAACAAACAACAAGTTCAGGTGGTTCTACTTCTGTTTCACTTTTACAACCATATATTACTTGTTATATATGGAAAAGAATTAATTAAAAGGAGAAAAAAATATGGCGACTGGATATGAAGATATAGATAGTTTAATGAATCAGCAAAATAATTTATTAAATGAACAACAAAAAAAGCAAAATGAATTAATTAATCAACAAACTCAAATACAAACTGATGAATTAAATAGGGAAAAAGAAAAGATAGATAAAGATGTTGATAAAACAAATCAAAGTTTATATTCAAATTGGCAAAAACAAACAAATCAGTATGGTGTACAAGCAGAACAATTAGCACAGCAAGGATTGGCTAATAGTGGATATGCGGAAACAACAAAAACAGCATTATATAATACATACCAAAAAAATGTAACAGATACATTAAATAATGCAAGAGATTTAAAAAGTGATTATGATTTTAAAATTGCACAAGCAAGACAACAAGGAAGTGTACAACAGGCTCAAGCAGCGGTTGATTTATATGCACAAAGATTACAATTATTAACACAGAATTATGAGTTAAGACAAAATAGAGAACAATATTTGTATCAAAAAGAACGTGACAAAGTATCTGATAATCAATGGCAAAAAACATTTGATGAACAAGTCAGACAAAATGAGATTGAAAATCAATGGAAGCAAAAGAATTATGATTATCAACAACAAAGGGATAGTGTTTCAGATAGTCAATGGCAAAAAACTTTTGATTATCAAAAACAAAGAGATGCAGTGTCAGATAGTCAATGGCAAAAACAATATGAATTATCAAAAAAAGCAGCCGCTAGTAGTAAATCTTCCCGTTCTACTAGTAAAAGTTCAGGGAAGAAGAGTAGCTCAAGCGATGGTTTGAAAGTTAATGGCTCAAACGATTCATTATCAAATAACACATCAGATTCAAATATAGCACAGATATTATTAAATAAATCTCTAGAAACAGCAGACCAAATGGTAACAGATGCAGGAAAACAAGAATTTCTAAATAGAATGGGAAATGCTATGCAAAGAGCTGTTAGTAGTGGAAAAATAACAGAAGGAGAAATGGAAAACATAGTAAAAACTGTTACTAACAGATTATATTCATCATCACCAGGAGGAACTGGCGGTGGTGGAGGAAGATAATAAATAAGAGGTGTAAGATGGCTAAATTTATTTCGAAAAAAGAAGAAAAATACAATGCAGATGATATTGCAAATCAATTAATTTCACAAATAAATAATAATGAAGTAGATTCAAGTAAAATAAAAACAGAAGAAATAAATATTAGAAGTGATAAAAATGATTATAATGAAAATAATAATGTATCATTATGGGATAAAGTAAAAAATATAGCAAATGGGTTTGGAAAAAACATACAAAATGCAGGCTTAGGTATTGATAATGGTATAAGTTATTTTAGACAACAATTAGAAAGAAATACAAGAAATAATACTTTTAATAGCGCTGTAAATATGAATGATGATTTTTTACAAGAACAGTTAAATAAAAAAACAAATGATGAAAGTGCCAAATCAATACTAGAAGAAAATAATAAATACATTGACAAAATAAAAAATGAACAGAATGATTATCAAAATAAACTGCAAGAAAAAATAAATAATAACAATCAAAAGATATCAAAAAATATAGAAGATATAAATAATCCTATTTTAAAGAAAACTGCCCAACTTGCACCATCGATTGGACAAATGATACCATCTTTTATTCCTGGATTTGGTGCAGTATATGCATCTGGTTCAGCAAGTGGTCAATATTATGAAGATGCTAAACAAAGAGGAATGAACGATGAAGAAGCTCAAAAATATTCTGGCATTATGGGATTAATGGAAGGTGCTACTGAAATGATAGGAATAGAAAATCTATCTAAAGCAGGAAAAGGAGTAAAAGCATTAGTAAAAGGTACTGGTAAAGAGGTAGTAAAAGAAGGAACTAAAGAACTTACTAAAAGTAGTATGAAAACAGTATTAAAAAATTATGGAATTGGTATTGCTGATAATATTATTCAAGAAGCAATAGTTGACCCTATTCAAGAATTAACAGCCCAAACAGTAGCTGGAAAAGATAAGGCACAGTGGGAAGGAATAGGACAAAAAATGTTACAAGATGGAATAAATGGAGGATTAGTAAGTGCTATATTAGGTGGGACTAATTTAGGTATTCAGTCTTGTACAGGAGTAGTTGAAAAGTTACACAGCAATCAAAAGATTACAGGACAAGAAATTCAAAATGCTGTGAAAGAAGCTGGACAACAACTAGATACATCAAAAATGATGTTAGATAGTGTAGAACAACAAGTGAACAAATATAAAGATTATTATACAGGAAAAGAATTAGATAGTAATACTCAAAATATGTTAAATAAAGCTCAGAGCATAATAGATAATAACTACAATATACAACCAAATGCCCCACAAAATCAATTTGAAACTCAAGAACAACAAGTTATACCAATTCAAGACAAAAATACTTCAAAATCTAATATAACAGAAAGAAACAATACTAAAAATACAATAATAAAAGATTTTAATGAAAGTGCAAAACAATATAACATAGATTATAAAAATGAAGATTTAAAAGAAATAAAGCAAATGTTTGATAAAAGGGGAATTAATGCTTATTTTGATGAGAATACTTTTCAAAATAATAATGATGCTTTTTCCGTTTGGAAACCAACATATGATGAACAAGGAAATATATCAGGAAGAGAAGTTGTATTTAATCCTAAAGCACAAGATACTAACACAAGAGTACAAGAACTTGCAATACATGAACTAGGACATGATTTAGATTTAAACGAAGTCCAAAACATGATATTGAAAGATGCTAGTAGAAAAGAAAACTGGGAGAGTGCAAGAAAATCATTAGAAAATACATATAAACAAGCCTATGAAAATGATAATATAAAAATGTCTGATGAAAATTTTAATAAACTCATTGATGAAGAAGCAACTATGAGCATTTTACAAAGAGAACTTGGAAATCAGGAATATGTAAATAGACTTGTAAATCAAAATCAATCCGTTGCAAAAAAAATATATAACTGGGTAATTGATAAATTAAATAAATTTACTGGAGGTAAAAACGAAAAAATATTTTGGACTGATATAAAAAACAAATTTGAAACAGCTTATAATCAAGAATTTGGTAAAAATGATAGCAATTTGAAATATTCTATTGCTGGTAAAGAAGCATTAAAAAATATAAAGAATCAACAATTAAGTCAAGAAGCATATAATAGTTATAATAAAGCAAAGCAAATGGCAAAAAATAAAGAAAGCAATCAAAAAATATTTGAAGAAACAGGTTGGTATAAAGATAAAGTTACAGGAAAAATGAAATTTAATTTTTCTGATAAAGATATGAAGATTGCAAACCAAAATTATCAAGTAGGTCAAGAGTTTAAATTAAAAGATATTCTTGTTCATAATACTTTATTTGAAATGTATCCTCAATTAAAAGAATACAAAGTAAAAATTGAAGATATGAACTCTAATAATTTCAAAACTAACGGTAAACTAAATGGAAGATATAATAGATTAACAAATGAATTAACTATAGATATTAATAGATTTAATAATGTATCAAATGCAGAAGGTACATTAATTCATGAGATACAACATGCAATTCAAAAAATAGAAGGATTTTCAGGAGGAACTTCTATAAAATTTGGAAAAGAAAAATATAAAAATAATCCTGGTGAGATAGAAGCAAGGGATACAACTAAAAGAATGATACAAGAGAAATATAATAAAAAAGATTTAACTATTGTTATGCCTAAATCTGCAAATGTAGATACTACTATACTTGAAAAAATGAAAATAGGATTGTATAATTATTTAAGTAATATTAGTAATGAGGAGGTATCTAATGAATTTACTGAAAGCAATAAAAATAAAAATTCATCAAATACTAGTGAAAATAACGGATTGGTATTGGGAGGAATAAAAGACTGGCAACAATTTGTAGAGGATAACTATAAAAAACAAGGAACAGGTAATAGTTTAAAAGAATATAATTTACCAACAAAAGAAAATACAAAAACGGATGATATAAAACCATATAGAGCATCAGCTCAAATAGCCAATGATAGCAAAATATCAGATTTAGATGCAATTAAAGAAGAAACAAAAAAGGTAAATATAGCCACAATTGATGAAGGTGAGAAATTACAAAATGAATTGAGAGAAAATAGTGTTGAAAATAGTCCTACAATTGATTATATAAAAGCAAAAAGAAGCAAAGAAAAAGTAGGTATAAAAGAAATAAAAGATACACTAGCACAAAAATTTGTTAATAAAGGACATTATATAGATAAATTAGCAGAAAAAAAAGGAAATAAAAATTTAACATATTTATATGATAGAACAATGAATACTTTTAATGAATCTCAAATTTCTATAGGTGATAATCAAATAAATTCTAAAGGAGAAGTTGTAGGAAAATCAATAATTGATATTTTTCAACCTGCTCAAGATATGAATGTATCTAAAGAATTTGAAGATTACTTATTAAATAAACATAACATATCAAGATATGCTCATGAAAAAGGTATATTTGGAAAAGAAATTTCAGCAACATATTCACAAAATATTGTTAACAGTTATGAAAAAAAATATCCACAATTTAAAGAATGGGCAAAAGATGTAAGTAAATATAATGATAATAATATAAAAGATTTAGTTAGTAATGGTTTGGTATCAGAAACAACATACAAAAACCTAAAAAAAATGTATGGAGATTATGTGCCAACTTTTAGAGATATTACAGATAATATATCACAATATGAAGATGACAGAGTAGGTGGAAATGTATTAAAAAAAGCAACTGAAAGTAATTTAGATATACTATCAGTAAAGGAAAGCATGGCAGAGCAAACAATGGCTATAAAAAAAGCAATAAGGATAAATAATCTCGGAATTGAATTATATAAAACATTAGGGAAGGATTCAACTATTACTTCTGGAATTGATTTTGATGCAGTGGCAATGCAAACAATAGCTGGTAATGTAATTGATAGTGAAGGAAAAGGAAAAAATACATTTACTATTTTTAAAGATGGTGAGATGACACAATTTAAAATAAGTGATGAATTATATAGTGCTTTTTCTAAAGATACTCTACAAAATAAAATTAATAATAGTAAAGTTGCAAAAGCTATATTAACTCCAATAGAAAAAATGTCAAAAGCACAGAGAGAATTATTGACTACTTATAGTGTTGGATTTGCAATGAATAATCCTATTAAAGATTTTCAAGATGCTTTATTTAATTCTAAATATAATGGTGCAACATTTGTTAAAAATTGGACAAAGGCATTATATAATATTGCAACAGATGGTAGCTGGTATCAAAGCTATAAAAATAATGGAGGAACTGCGAATACGTATTTCGATTATAATAAAGGAATACTTCCAGCAAAAACCAAAAATCCAGTTAAAAAATTTGTGAATAAAATAAAAGATGTAAATGAAGTTTTAGAACAAGCACCCAGACTTGCTGAATATATTTCAACAATTGAACATAAAGGAAGTATAGATGAAGCACTATATAATGCAGCAGATATTACAACAAACTTTAAAAGAGGAGGAGACATAACAAAAGCTATTAATAAATATGGTGCTAACTTTTTAAATGCATCTGTTCAAGGACTTGATAAAGTATATAGAAATGTATCAGGCAAGAATGGATGGAAGGGGTATGCTAATTTGATATTAAAAGCAACTGCATATCAAATAACACCTGCTATAATAAATGGATTGTTGTTAGGCGATGATGATGACTATGAGGATTTACCTGATTATACTAAGGATAATTATTTTTTATTTAAGTTGGGTGATGGAAAATTCTTTAGGATTCCAAAGGGAAGAGTATCAAGTGTTATAGGAGGAGTAGCAAGAAGAACATTAGAAACAATAGAAGGCAAAGAAGTTGATTGGAAATCATTAGTTGATACAACCATAAATCAATTAGCTCCCAATAATCCTATAACAGACAATATTATTGCACCAATAAAACAAACTATTGATAATAAATCATGGTTTGGTGGTGACATTGTGAATACAAGATTACAAAATCTACCTGTTGCGGAACAATACGATGAGAGTACAGATGAATTGAGTAAATTTTTAGGTAAAAATTTAAAAATAAGTCCTAAAAAAATTAATTATGTACTAGATCAATATTCAGGTGGTATAGGTGATATGATTTTACCAATGATGACACCACAAGCAGAAAATAATATTTTAGAAGACAAGTTTACCACAGATTCAGTTATGAAAAATAAAAATGTGAGTGAATATTATAGTAAAACAGAAGAACTAGAAAAGACCAAAAATAGTTTAAATGCTACAGATGAAGATAAAATAAAATATAAATATTTTACAAATGAATCAACAGAAATGTCAGATTTGTATAAACAAAAAAGAGAAATTCAGAACTCAAATATATCAGATAAAGACAAAAAAGAAAAAGTAAGAAATATACAAAAAAAAATAAATGATATAGTAGAAAACAAATTATCTAATTTTGAAAAATTAGATAAGAATGATAGATATGCAACAATAGATAACAGTCAATACTATAAAGATATAAAAGGGGATTGGAATGAATTGTCAGATGAAGAGAAAGAAAAAAATAAAAATTCTAATATTTCTTTAAAAAGTTATAGTGATTTTAAATATCAAACGGGTAAATTAAAACAAGAAAAAGGCGATAAAGGTGAACTTAAAGATAATGAACAATTAAAAGATAAAGACAAAATACAAATATTAGTTGATTCTAATTATAGTAAAGATGAAAAAGAAAGTATTTATAAGAATTACATTAATAGTAAAGATAAAAAAACAATTTTGGTAGATAAGTTAGGATTACCAATTAATCAATATTTAAAATATAAAACACAAACATTTGAAAACGATAAAGACACAGATGGAGAAACAATATCAGGAAGCAAAAAGCAAAAAGTATATAATTATCTAAATTCTATCTCTGATGAAGAACTGTCACAAGATTATAAGAAGATTATTTGTAAAATAGAAGATATAAATACTTATGATAATGATATAGTGAATTTTGTAAATAGTAGTAAAAATCTAAACTATAGTGAAAGAACAGAAATATTGAAAAATATAGGTTTCAAAATAGATAAAAGCGGAAAAATACAAACAAAATCAATGATACCTATTTACAAATATGTAAAATAATATTACTTTTTTGACATAATACGACAAATTATGCAAAAAAATCATGATAAAATCTAAATAAAAGGAGTAATATTATGAATAAATTTAAATTTATTATTGTTAGAGTTTGGTTTATTATTTTATTTGTTGCTATATTTATAGGAGTAAATAGAATATTATCTTTTGATAAATATGGATTTTTAAGTTTGATTTTTACTATAGGTTCTGTTATAATAACACTATATTTGTTTTCAAGAGAAAATGAAGAAAAAACAGAAAAAATATTAAAGAATGCTAAAATAATATATTCACTAAATTATACAAATCTAAAAAATATAAAGGGTATAGAATTGACAGCAAAAAGAGAATACTTTGTAATTTTGAATAAATCTGGAAATGATTTTAAAATAAAGTTAAATAATAAATATATACCTGAAAATCAAGAAATGCTAATAAAATTGGATGAGATGTATAATAGATAAAAAAATAAAGAGGGTGATTTTTATGTTGGAATTTCTTGAATATGTAGTAGTAAGATTGATGTTAGCTATAATTCCTACTGCAATATGGACAGTTGCTTCTATTGTAATTATGGCTGTTCTGCATGTCATAACAAAAGAAAACATATCAGATGAACATTTTGATAATTATACAATTATAACAAATTATATATTAATATTTTTAACCTTATTGTTTTTTTACCAAGAAAATATAAAGTTGTTTTAAAGATAAAAAATAAGAATAACATAAAGCACTTACAGAAATGTAGGTGCTTTTAATATTGGAGGAAAAGATGGATTTTGATATAAAACCACAAAAAACAAGTAGACAAGATAGTATGATGCCACAGACTATAGAACAATTAATAAAAAAATACAAATTAGATTCTATGTGGGAAAACATACAAAAAATAGTTGAAGAAGTAATTGAACAAAATAGTGGCTATGTTGTAAAAAAAGATGGAATTATGTATATTGCTGATACAAATGTTTTAGAAGAGGCAAAAACAGTATTAAGAATTGGGAAAAATGCACTAGATATTTCAAGTAATGGAATAGATGGACAATATCAAACAATTATTGGATTAGATGGTATTATAAATGCTAATTTTATAAGAGCAGGTTATTTAAATGCTGACAGAATTAAAGGTGGCTCTTTGAAATTAGGAGGAGAAAATAATACAAATGGTTTTTTACAAGTATTGGATGCAAATGGAAAAGAGTTAGTTACTATTAGTAAAGATGGCTTGATACTTTCTAATGGAACTAAATTAATTGGAAATGGTGGTGTTTTATCTAATTTACAATTCCTAGCAAAAGGAATTTCGGAAGTTAATGGAGATTCTAAAAGTGCTGGAGAATATTGGTGGTTAGGATTTATACCTGGCTATGTTTCTAGTGCCGATAAATATAGTTTGTATATTGATATATCTGTGCCAAGTAATTTTACTATAACATCAGCATATTTGAAATTAAGACATATTCCAATCAAAACAAACATGAAAAGTGGTTCTACAGTTTATGGCTATGCTAGAAACGTAAAATGTTATATAGCAGAAATTTCAAATAATGTTTATGTTCAAGGTGAAGAACAAAGTGAATATAAATCAGAATTTGGAGGAATCACATATAATGAAATTTTAGATTGTTTTAATAGTTCAAATAATAGTTTTACAGCAGAAGTTCCAAGCTCGAGCAATTTAAAAATTACAGAGGTAGTTTCAAAAAATATTGCTAGTAAGATAAAGAAAAATTGCAGAATTAAAATAGCTACAACAAACTCAATACCTTCTGTTGCAAAGGATTGTTTTGCTCAAACTGGTTTTGTTTGGGCTGCAATAAATATATATGGTTATTTACAATAGAAAGGAGAAAAATATGGATTTAGAATTTACAAGAGGCGATACACAAGTAATTAAATTTCAAATAAAAGATGGATATGATAATCCTATTATTCCAACATTAAGTGATAATGTGTATTTTACAGTTAAACAAAACAGCAATAGTAAAAAAGTATTAATAAAAAAAGAATTTCCTGAAAATGGAATAAATTACGAAGATGGATATTTCTATTTTACATTAGAATCTGATGACACAAGTAATTTAGCATATGGTACATATCAATATGATATAGAATTTAAGTCAGAAAAATATGTTAAAACATTAGGATTTGGAAGTATTACATTAACTGATGAAATTACTTTTAAGGAGGATGAATAATGGTAACAATAGGAGATTTAGAAAATAATGAAATTGAATCAATACATATAGAGGGAATAACCAATATTCCATTAATAAAAGGAGAACAGGGTGAAAAAGGTGATAAAGGCGATAAGGGCGAAACTAATAATATAAAAATAGGAACAGTAGAAACTGGAGAAAAAGCAAGTGCAACATTAGAAGGAGAAAGCCCAAATCAAATATTAAATTTAGTTTTACCTAAAGGGGACAAAGGAGAGCAAGGAGAACCAGGTATTAAGCCAGTTAAAGGCATTGACTATTTCACAAAAGAGGAAATACAAAAAATAAAATCAAATATACTAGACCAAGTAAATCAATTTAGTGTATTAGTAGTAGAAGAACTACCAACTGATAATATAGATGAACATACAATATATTTTGTACCAAAAACAAAAACAGAACAAAATGATGTATATGATGAATTTATTTATATCAATAATGGTTGGGAGCATATAGGAACAACAGAAGTAGACTTAAGTAGCTATTATAAAAAAGATGAAATAGATACAAAACTAGAAGCGGTAGAGGGTAACGAAGTATTTGTAGGAAACGAAGAAGAAGCCCCAAGCTCAGCAAAGATAATAATAGAAGATGAAGACTTTGAAGAGAGTTTAACATTAGGCAAAGCTGAGGTATATGTAGGAGCAGAAGAACCAACGGCTGGGGAAAAGGTGTGGTTTAGAAAAGGGAAGAATGTATTTAATTCTTATAATATTCAAACTAAATATCCGAATGCAAAATTAAATACAAAAAGTAATAATAGTTTTTCTATTACCAACATAGGTAATTGGGCATATGCTCTATTAAATTTAAATTTAAAACCGAACACAATATATACATTAAGTGCAGATGTTACAAATTCTAATGGAGCTTATTGCGGATTTTATATAGATAATAATATAGATGGGTGTAAAAATGGAAATAAAAGTTTTAAATCAGTAATCACTTTTACTACAGATGAAACAGGAGTACAAAATGTTTTTGCATATGTGAACAGAAGTGCTACTACAACAGCTTCTACTTATACAGTAACTTTTAATAATGTGCAATTAGAACAAGGTTCAAAAGCAACATCATATGAAGCTTACATAGAACCACAAATATTTGTCAGAAACTCAAATGGAGTGTATGAAGAGTTTATAAAGAAAAATGAAGAAGTTTATTCAACGGAAGAGCAGAAAATAGGAACTTGGATTGATGGAAAACCACTGTATAGAAAAACTATTATATCAAATTTTGAAGTACCATTTGTAACACAAGTCACTAGTTATGACATTAGACATAATATTTCTAATATAGATAAAGTAGTATATGCAGAAATGACGGATGGATTAAAACATATTCCTAATTTATCAATGAGTGGAGGAACTACAACAATAGATTATGTAAGTTCGACAATGATTGAAATAAGATATATAAATGATAGTTGGTCTCAAAGAAATTGGTATATAACACTAGAATATACCAAAACCACAGATTAGGAGGAAGTTATGAAAATAAAAAAGAAAAACACAACAATACCGATAAATGGAAAAATCGTAGATACAGAAAATGTAGAAGATAAAACAAGTAATGCACCAAGTATGAGACTAGTGGAAGAAATGGCAAAAGAAAAATATTCAACAGATGAGCAAGTTATTGGTACGTGGATTGATGGAAAACCGTTGTATAGAAAAGTAGGAACTATTAAATTTACATCAATATATTCTCAAGGTAATTTTACAGTAGGAAGTTTAATAAGTAGTAACATAAAATATGGAACAATAACAAAGGTTTTTACTGATAGTTTGTTATGTAATAATTTATATAATACTTTTGATTCTACGATAAAATCTAATATTTATGTATCTGCTGAAGGTGGATATATATTTGGTTTTACTACTAGAGAGAATTATTTAAATAAAACTATTTATGTGGTAGTTGAATACACTAAAACCACAGATTAGGAGGGTAATTATGAAAGTAAGAAGTAATGGAGAATTAAAAGAATTAGTAATAAAAGCAAATGATAGCATACCAGCTGGAGCAATAGTAGACTTTGATGGAGATGTAGTGCCAGAGGGGTATGAAAAGGCAGAGGATGAAGATTGGGAAAATTTAAATGAAGATTATGGATGTTATTATAAGATGATAGGAAAGCAAGTATTTATAAGGGCAGTATCAGAAAAAAATGTAACATTAAAAGCATTTGCGACTAATATAATTGGAACATTACCAGACAAATACAAACCAGCTTATCAAATTAGATTTAATCCATATTCGAGAAGCTATAGTACAGTTTATTGTGAAATTAATACTAAAGGAGAAGTCTTTTTATTTAATTGGGATGCGGAAAAGACTTTTGAAAAAGGGCAAATTGCATTTTATATAAATTATTATGTTGATTAGGAGGTGTAAAGATGCAAGATACAGAATTAATTGAAAAAGTAGCACATCTGGAAGAGCGAGAAAAGTCAAATACAAAAAGAATAGATGTTGTTGAAAATAAAGTAGAAAATATATACGACTTAACATTAAGTGTAAGAGAAATAGCAACAGAAATGAAAGCAATGAGAGAAGAACAAAATAAAATGAACGAACGCTTAAAAATAATCGAAGAAAAGCCAGTCAGGGACTATGAAGACACAAAGAAACAAGTAAAAGGCAAAGTAATTTCTTTTGTGACTGGAATAATATTAACAGCAATAGCTTTTGCACTAGGATTAAGTAAATTTATGTAGGAGGTGAACTAATATGGAAAAAATAAAAACAATAGCAAAATATTTAACAAATATATTAGCAATAGTAAGTGCATTAGTAGCAGGAATAAATGCAGTAGATGGAATAACAATACCATATGCAATACAAATAGTACAAGTTATTGCAGTAGTACAAGGAGTTATTGGAACATATTTGTTAGGACAAAAAGCAATAAGTAATAAGGAGGAATAGTTATGGAAGATGAAATTGTAGAAACAATGGAACTTGCAGAAGAAGATACAAGAGGGGAGGCAAACGAATAATGAATATAGAAGATAGACTATTAACAATAAATCCATATTCAAGAAGTGGAGAAAAACAAAATAAAATTGAAAAAATTGTAGTTCATTGGGTTGGAAATGCAGGAAGTTCAGCATTAGGCAATAGAAACTATTTTGAAAGCTTGGCAACATCACATAAGACATATGCATCATCACATTATATAATTGGTTTAAACGGTGAAATAATAAGATGCATACCAGAAAATGAAGTTGCTTTCCATAGTGGTAGTTATTCAATGAATAGAAAGTCAATTGGAATAGAAGATTGTCACCCAGATTGGGAAGGAAAATTTAATGACAATACATATAACAGTTTAGTAGAGTTATGTGCAGATATATGCAAGAGATACAATCTAGGAATAGATGCAATTATAAGACATTATGATGTAACAGGAAAAGAATGTCCAAGATACTATGTAAGAAATGAACAAGCTTGGATACAATTCAAAAATGATGTAGCAAATAAAATAGGACAAGCTACAACTACAGTAGCAGTACCAAAAGTTGAAGGGAGTGATGAACCAGTGAGAAGATATAAAAACGGTTCAACAAAAGAAATTATATATGCAGATACAAGCTTAACAAAAGTTATAGGAAGTTTAAGCCCATACGAAGAATGTGATTGTTTTGGAATATTTAATGGAAGACCAATGGTAAGATATAATGTAAGTGGAACTTCAAACTACAAGATAGGATTTGCAAAATGGACAGGTGGAGTTAAATAAAATTAAGAGGTAAGTTGATTAATTTCAATTTACCTCTTTTTTGCGTTTTATAGAGGTATATAATTACATTAATTGAAAAATAAAACGGCTTAAAATTGATTATAAAGATTTAAAATTATTAACATAATACATAAAAATATAAAATAAAGTGGTATAATAAAAGAAAAAAGTAATTTGCAAATTTTACAAAAATATGTTATAATAAACAAGTAATAGAAAGTCAAACTATAAAGAGGAGTGAAAAAAGGACAGTAAAGAATAAAAGTCCATCTGTTTATATTTTATTATTATAATAAATTTTGAAAGCAGGTGAGATAAGGAAAAAATACATAAATGGAATTGAAAATTTTATAAAAAAACATAGTGAACTAATAAATATTGTAATTGAGTTAATAAATTTAGCAATTCAAATATTTAAAAATTAAATTAAAATGATAGTGAATCTTGACAGATATCAAAAGAAATGTTACAATTTTGTTACAAGATTTTAACTTTTATGTAACATTAGATAAAAGCATTGACTTTCTAGAAATACATGTGATAAAAATATAAATAATGAATATAATAAAAAATAAGGAGCAAAGCTCCTTACAGATTAGTAAACTAATCTAAGTTATCGTTTGTGGAGTTTGTGTTAGTGGCACTTACTTCACTTTTTTTGCTATCAACTGGAACAATTGATAGTTTTGCTTCAAAACCTTTAGCTAATTTAGCTGAACCAGATTTTATTTCCTTGAAAAAGTTTGTAGCTTTTTCAATTGCGAAGCCTAAAGAAAAGAATATTATTGTAATTACCAAAAGCGTTTCCAATTCACTCACCTCCTCGTGTTGCAAATAAGTCGAAACCTAGTTGCATGATAGTAGCAACTAACTATTATTTGCATAACAACTAGTTGCTACTTAATACAACTAAGCTGTCACGGTGAGTGTTCAAACGATAAAAATATAATATCAAAATAAAATATAAAAGTCAATAAATTTCACAAACTAAAAATGCAATTTTGTAAAATATTCGACACCGTTCGACACACAAAACAAAAAATATATGCTATAATAATTATAGTTATTATAAGAAAAATGGATTAGTCTCAATATGAATTATACCAAGTTCATATTGGGACTTTTCTTTTGAATAAAAATACCAAAAATGTAGAAACTACTACTGAGGTGTTTTTATGACAGTAGAATTAAAAATAAAAGAGATTCGTAAGCAAATGAAGATATCGTTGGAAGAACTATCAGAAGAAACAGGAATAGAAAGACATAGATTATCAGAAATAGAAGAAGATGTAGATAAAATACTATTTATAGAGATGTTAGTAATATCAGAAAATTTGTGTAAAAAAATAACAGACTTATATGATACTGGAAACATAGAGCTACAATAGATGTAGCTCTTTTTAGTATAAAACCCAAAATTCGACAAGAAACGACTTTTGTAAAAGAAAATACTATTTTCATAAAATATTTTTAGTTCTTTATAAAATATAATATACAATAACTATATCAAAAGAGCTCGGATGAAATATTAAAGTATGGAGAAAGAAATATGAAAGTTGTCGAAGAAAATGATGAAAAAATATTTACAAAAAATATTAGAAAAGATATAATCAAAAAGAAATATAACCCCTTAAATAAAGACAAAGGTTTTTATGAAAGGATGGGATTGTATATGAAAAAAGAAAAAGATGGAGTATTAAATGAAATAACAAAAGAATTAAATTATGTTGAAAGAATTATAGTAAGAATATTTTTTAAAACATTTGTCAAAGTATACAATAAAACAAGAATAGATATTATAAATAAAATGTTGAAGTAGTGCTTGTAACATTAACATTTCGATTTATCAAAATGCACCCAGGTTGGAGTCAGGGAAATTGGTTCAACATAATACCAAATGCCTGAATTCACAGCACTATTATATAATCTGGTTCTTTGAGTAGAACTTAAAGTTTGACCAACATCGAAAGCTGTACCTGCATAATGTTGACTTTGATTTCCGTGTCCGCCTTCATAAGGCCTTTTAAAAGCAAAACCAACAGGAATAGGAGAACCAAAAACATATCTTTGACTATTCCAAGATTGCATAGTTCTTTTTGTAGTCCACAAAATATTACTTTTACTAGAACCTCTAAATTCTCGAACTCTTAAAGTTCCATTAGTATTATAAGGCATTGGTTCAGACTCACCTCTATAATAAGTCTCCATTCTATCAGTATCATTATTAAAAACTAATATCTTTGCCAAAGATAAAACCTCCTTACAATTTTATTCTATAATATGAAAAAATCCAGTAAATTGTGAAAAGTATACATATGTCAAGATTAGAAAAAACAAGAAATTTAAAGGAAAAAAAAGGAAAAATGAGCAATTTTAAACAAAATAAGAAAAATATAAAAATAATTTGAGAGAAAAAAGAAAAAATTGCCTAAATAGAGTATACATAATTTGAAAAAAACCAAAATATATAGTATAATAATATTTATCGCATTGAAAAAATGAGAAGGAGAGTGAATTTTATTTTAAACAGAAAACTTAAATTTTACACAAAAGAATTTTTAAGATTTTTCAATGTAACTTTATTTGCATTAGGGATTATTATAGCAATAGTATTAATAAAATATAAACCTATATATGAAGTTAAAATAGATGGAGAAGTAATAGGTTATACTAATAGTAAAGAAAATTTAGAAAAAGATATTGAGGAAAACATAAAAAATTATAAAGGAAAAAATATCAATACAGTAGAAATTACAGAAACTCCAGAATATGAATATAAATTAGTTGAAAAAAACAAAGAAACAAATGAAAGTGAAATTATAGTAGCTTTGCAAAATAACGTAAAAATTGAATACGAATATTATAATTTAGAGCTTAATGGAGAAGTTATTGAATCTGTAAATTCTAAAGAAGATGCAGAAACAATAAAAGAACAACTAGAATTACAAGATATAACAATAACTCAAATAATTACTGAAAATGTAGAAGAAATTAATACACATGAATTAGAAGTTGCTAAAAATAATGTAGCAGAAAAAACACAAACAACTGATAAATCAGAAGGAATAGCCAATATAGATGGTATTGAAATTGCAACATTACCAATCACAGGAACTATATCATCAAGATATGGAGTAAGTAGTAGAATAAGATCATCAACACATACAGGTCTTGATATTGCAGCAAGTACAGGAACACCAATAAAAGTAATTGCAGATGGAACTGTAACATCAGCTCAATACACAGGTTCATATGGTTATTTAGTAAAAGTAGAGCATGGAAATGGAGTAGAAAGTTGGTATGCACATACAAGTAAAATGTATGTAAAAGCTGGTGATGAAGTAAAAGCAGGAGATGTAATTGCAGCAGTCGGAAGTACAGGAAATTCTACAGGACCACATTTGCATTTAGAAATTAGAATAAATGGTCAACATGTTAATCCACAAAAATATATATATAATAACTAAAAAAGACGCATTTGCCAAAAATATGTCTTTTTTTGTAAAAGATTACATGGTTTTTGTAAATAAAATGCTCCGAATAGCTTGAAGCAAAGTATAATTGATACATTAATAAAAACAGCTTAGGGAGGAACACGCAATGAACCAAAAAGAAGTAATTGAAACAAGAGATATTGAGGAATTAGTAAAAGTACTATATTCTTTAAAAAATGGAGATGTTTTACGGATTGAAATAACTAAGTATAATAACAACGAGGTTAAAGTAAATGAAGATGATCTTGAAAGAAGAATATTCAAATTTCAGACTCAATTAGGTATTCGTAGCAATATTAAAGGTTATAATTACATCAAGACAGCAATAACTCTGGCGTATAATGACTCAACAATATTGGAGAGTGTTACAAAAAGATTATATCCGGATATTGCAAAGATATACAATACAACAGCATCTCGTGTGGAAAGAGCAATTAGACATGCTATAGAAACAGCGTGGATGAATGGAAATGTAGATGTAATTAATGATATTTTTGGCTATTCCGTTTGTGCAGATAAGGCAAAACCAACAAATTCGGAATTCATTGCACATGTCGTAAATGCGATGCAAATGAATCTCATTTAAAAGCAATATTTTTTAAAAGAAGGTAAAAGAAATTTTACCTTCTTTTTTCACACAAAAAACACAAATAAATTAACATTTGATAACAATAAAAAAATAGAATGTAGCATATAATAAATAAGAAAAAATAAGGAGAAAAATGCCTATGACAAAAACTAAAGAAATTGAAAAAATTAATAACTTTTTAGTTAATAATGAAAAAATAGAATTTAATAGTAAAAATTATGAAAAGATAGAATTCATATATGGAATTGCAATAAAAGAAATAAAACACAAATTAGAGATATTAAAAGAAGAATATAAAATGTTTTACGACTATGATTTGATTGACCATATAAGCGAAAGAATAAAGAGCAAAGAAAGCATATCTAAAAAAATGACTAAAAAAGGAATTGATTTTACATATAGTAAAATGATAGAAAATATAAATGATATAGCAGGTGTAAGAGTAATATGCCCATTAAAAAAAGATATATATACGATTAGAAAATTAATTACTAATTTACCAGGAATAAAAATTTTAAAAGAAAAAGATTATATAACAAATCCAAAGAAAAGTGGTTATTCAAGTTATCATATAATTTTAGAAATTCCAGTAACATTATCGAAAAATTCAGTTTATGTAAAAGTAGAGGTGCAAATAAGAACAATGGCAATGGATTTTTGGGCGAGTTTGGAACATAAAATGAAATATAAAAATAATAAAGATGTTAGCAAAAATGTTTCAAAGGAACTTGTTCAATGTGCAAAAATAGTTAATAAATTAGACAATAAAATGTTGTTATTAAATAGGTAAAAAAACAAAAATAAGAATAAATCATATATTTAGAAAGAATCTAATATATGATTTATTTTATGAATTTTAAAAAATGAGAAGGATTTATGTAAAATTCGTCGAATATTATATTTAAGTATGTTTATTTGAAGGAAAGAGAGGAAAAATGGCAAGATATAGTGATGAAGTTATAAATGATGTTAGACAATCAAATGATATAGTTGATGTTATATCACAATATGTGCATTTAAAAAGAAGCGGAAGAAATTTCTTTGGACTATGTCCATTTCACAACGAAAAGTCTCCTTCTTTTTCAGTTTCACCAGATAAACAAATTTTCCATTGCTTTGGATGTGGTGTAGGAGGAAATGTTTTTTCTTTTATAACTCAAATAGAAGGAATAAATTTCGTAGAAGCAGTACAAATGTTAGCAGAAAGAGCAAACATACAATTACCAACTTTACAAGATAATGGAGATTCACAAAGAGAAGAACTAAAGGCAAAAGTATACAAAGTAAACGAATTTACAGCAGAGTTTTATCATCAAAACTTATATAAACCACAAGCTAAAATGGCACAAGAATATGTAAAAAAGAGACAGTTAAGTAATGAAACACTAAAATCTTTCAAAATAGGTTTTTCAGGTAAATTTGATGAATTATATCAAGAACTAAAAAAACAGGGATTTGGAGAAAGGGAAATTTTAGAGTCTGGACTAGTAAATAAAAATGAAAGAGGACAATATATAGATAGATATAGAAACAGACTAATGTTCCCAATTTGTGATGCAAGAGGAAAAGTAATTGCATTTGGAGGTAGAGTTTTAGATGACTCAAAACCTAAATATATAAATTCTCCAGAAAATGTTGTATATAGCAAAGGTCGTAATTTATTTGGACTAAATGTAGCAAAAAAGGGAGATTTAAAAAGAATACTAATAGTGGAAGGTTATATGGACGTTATATCTCTTCATCAAAGAGGAATAACAAATGTAGTAGCCCCACTAGGAACAGCACTAACAGAGCAACAAGGATGGTTATTAAGAAAAAATTCAGAACAAATTATATTAAGCTTTGATTCAGATGAGGCAGGCTTAAAAGCGAAATTAAGAGCACTAGATATATTACAAAATATGGGATGTGACTTAAGAATACTACAAATGGAAGGTGCAAAAGACCCAGATGAATATATAATAAAATATGGAAATGCACGTTTTAATAACCTAGTTGATAAAGCACTTTCAATAATAGAATTTAAAGTAAAAATATTAAAGAAAGATTTAAATTTAGAAAACACAAATGATAAGATAAAATTCTTAAATGAAATTGCAAAATTAATTTCAAATGTAAACAACACAATCGAAAGAGAAGTTTATATTGAAAAAATAGCAAAAGAATACGATATATCAAAAGAAGCAATATATGCAGAAGTAAATAAACTTACATATAAAAATGTGAAAAATGAAAAGATACTAGAAAAACCAAAACCAGTAGTAACTCATATAAAAAGAGAAGAAAAAGTTATATCTGAAGCAGTAAAAAGAAGAGAAAATACAGTTATAGCATTACTATTAATGGGAGATTTAAATATTTTTGAAATATTAAGGCAAAATATAAAAGTAGAAGATTTCAAAGATGAAGTAAATAAAAAAATAGCTCAAAAACTGTATGAAGAATTTGAAAAAGGAAATAGTAATATAAATGCAATAATTGATAATTTAGAACAAGATGAACAAAATCAAATAACAATGATAATGTCAGAAGACTATGAAATAACAGACATAGAAAAAGCAATAGATGATGTTGTACAAGCATATGAAAGAGAAAAATTAAACACAAGGAAATTTGAAATTTTAGATTTATTAGATAAAGATTTGGAAAATGACCAAAAAAAAGAATTAGAAAAAGAGCTAAGTAATATAATTATTAGATTAGCAAAAATAAAATAGAGGTGAATAAATAATGTCAGAGAAAAAAGAAGAAAAAGAAATAATAGCAAAAAATGAAGCAGTAGAAAGCAAAACAAAAGAAAGCAAAAAAACAAAAATATCAAGTGAAGATAAAGAAAAAATAAATAGCATAATCAAAGAAGCCAAAGAAAACGGAAAAATGACATATGGAGATTTAGCAACAAAATTAAATGATGTAAATCCAGAAGAAATGGATTCTGTTTTTGATGCCTTTGAAGAAATTGGTGTAGATTTATTACCAGATGACTTTGAAGAAGAACCAGACTTAGAAGATTTAAAAGAAGTAGAAAACTTAAAATTAGATGAAATAACAGACGCAAGTTTCGAAGGAATAAGTGTAGATGACCCAGTAAGAATGTATTTAAGAGAAATAGGAAGAATACCACTTTTAACATATGATGAAGAATTAGAATTAGCAAAAAAAATCTTAGAGGGAGATGAAGATGCAAAACAAAAATTAGCAGAATCAAACCTAAGATTAGTTGTAAGTATTGCTAAAAAATATGTTGGAAGAGGAATGCTTTTCTTAGACTTAATACAAGAAGGGAATATGGGATTAATAAAAGCAGTAGAAAAATTTGATTATACAAAAGGATTCAAATTCAGCACATATGCAACATGGTGGATTAGACAAGCAATTACAAGAGCAATTGCAGACCAAGCAAGAACAATAAGAATACCAGTACACATGGTAGAAACAATAAATAAATTAATAAGAACATCAAGACATCTATTACAACAATTAGGAAGAGAACCAAGCCCAGAAGAAATAGCAGCAGAAATGGAAATACCAGTAGAAAAAGTAACAGAGATACAAAAAATAGCTCAAGATCCAGTATCTTTAGAAACACCAATAGGTGAAGAAGAAGATAGTCATTTAGGAGATTTTATACAAGATGAAGATAGCCCAGCACCACATGATGCTGCATCATATACAATGCTAAGAGAACAATTAGAAGAAGTAATGAACACATTAACACCAAGAGAAGCAAAAGTTTTAAAATTAAGATTTGGACTAGAAGACGGAAAATCAAGAACTCTAGAAGAAGTTGGAAAAGAATTTAACGTAACTCGTGAAAGAATAAGACAAATAGAAGCAAAAGCACTAAGAAAATTAAGACATCCAAGTAGAAGTAAAAAACTAAGAGATTATATGGGGTAATTAAAATGGAAAATTTTAAAAACTTTATTGGAGCAATCCAAAAAAATCAAATAATAGATATTGTAGTTGGAGTATTAATATATATTTTATTTAGATGTTTAAGTAGAAGTTTAGCATATATCACGGTAAAAATATTTAAACCAAAAGCCAAAAATAAGAAAGTGATAAGAGATAACGCATTTTATACTCCATTGATTGCATTCTACACATTTTTTGGGGCATATTTGGGAATATTATTTGTTAAATCTTCATTAGGAATTAATGAAAATGTAATGAACATAATAAACAAAATATTTAAAATTTCAGTAATAATAATATTTGCAAATGGAATAGCAAACAGTTTAACAACAAAAGGAACATTAGTAAATAAATTAAAAGAAAAAATTAATCCAGATGTAGATGAATCAATGTTTAGATTTGTACTAAAAGCAATTAGAATAGTTATATATCTAATAGCAGGATTCTTAGTTCTAACAGAATTAAATTATAATCTAAATGGGCTATTAGCAGGATTAGGATTAGGAAGTGTTGTAATTACACTTGCAGCTCAAGACACTGCCAAAAACTTATTTGGAGGATTAGTAATATTCTTAGACAAACCATTTATAGTAGGAGATTGGATTGAATTAGAGGGCTATGAAGGAACAGTTGAAGATATAACATTTAGAAGTACAAGAGTAAGAACTTTTGAAAACTCTTTAGTAAATATACCAAACTCAGTAATTGCAAACAGCTCTATAATAAATTGGAGCAAAATGGAAAAAAGAAGAAACAAAGTAAATTTATGTTTAGAGTTAGATACTCCACTTGAAAAAGTACAAATTGTTCAAAAAAGAATAAAAGATATGCTTATTCAACACGATGACGTAATAGATGAAACAATAATAGTAAGATTTGATAATATAACAGACAATGGAATAAATTTAATGGTTAGCAGTTATACAAATTCAATTGATTATGCTAGTTACTTAGAAGAAAAAGAAAAAATCAATTTCAAAATTATGCAAATTTTAAAAGAAGAAAATGTTGAATTGGCTTATGATACAAAGACAATTATTACAAGATGATAGGTCATATCATCTTTTTTTAATTTTCACATATTGGACATAATTATTTTGTATAATTATAAATAATAAATTGTAAGAAAGGTGAAAAAAATGAGTGGTTCAATTTTAATAGTTGATGATGAATCTAGAATGAGAAAATTAATAAAAGACTTCCTAACAGCAAAAGGGTATAGTATTTTAGAGGCAGAAGATGGAGAAAAAGCCTTAGAGGTATTTGAACAAAATGAAGCAAAAATCGATTTGATATTGTTAGATGTAATGATGCCTAAATTAGATGGATGGTCTGTTTTAAGACAAATAAGACAAACTTCAAAAGTTCCAATAATTATGCTAACAGCAAGAGGAGAAGAACAAGATGAATTATTTGGATTTGAATTAGGTGTTGATGAATATATTTCAAAACCATTTAGCCCTAAAATATTAGTTGCAAGAGTTGAAGCAATATTGAAAAGAACAAAAGGAGACTCAAAAGAACCAAAAGATTATGATGGAATAGAAATAGACAAAGAAGGAAGAACTGTAAAAGTTGATGGTAAAGTAATAGAACTAAGCCTAAGAGAATACGAATTATTAGTATATCTAGTAGAAAACGAAAACATTGCACTTTCAAGAGATAAAATTTTAAACAATGTATGGAATTATGATTATTATGGAGATTCAAGAACAATAGACAGTCATATAAAAAAATTAAGACACAAATTAGGAAAAAGAGGAAAATATATAAAAACCATGAGAGGTTTAGGCTACAAATTTGAAAGAAAGTAGGTTTTAAATTAGTAAAAAATGAAGAAAATCAAAGAACAAATAAGAGAGTTATTTAATTCAGTAAAAATCAAATTATTTTTAACACTAAGTTTAACAATACTTGCTATAATAATATTTCTAATAATTATAAATAATTTTGCACTAGAAAAATTCTATCTATTTAGTAAGGAACAAACACTAAAATCAGTTTATGAACAATTAAATGAATATTATAAAAATTCAGGAAGTGAAGAAGACTTCGAACAAGAATTAGAAAAAATAGCAATAAAAAATAATTTTGATATTTTAATTAAAGACAACAATGGAATAAATATATATTCAACAAATAAAAACTTTTCCTCTGTTATAGGCAGTTTAGGAAATATGATAGTAAACTCAGGAGAAGTTTTAGAAACAACAGAAAACTTCACAATAAAAAGGCAAAGAGACATAAAAAATGGAATTTCATACATAATTTTATCAGGAAACTTGGAAAATGGTTATTTTTTGCATGTACGTATGCCAATAACATCAATACAAGATAGTGTAAAAATATCAAATAACTTTTTAATAATAATAGCAGGATTTGTAATACTAATTTCTGCAATAGTAATGTCTATAATTTCTAAAAAATTCACAGAGCCAATTTTAGAATTAAGCAATATAGCACAAAAAATGTCAAACCTAGATTTTAGTCAAAAATACAAAATTACAACAAAAGGTGATGATGAAATAAACACCCTAGCAAGAAGCATAAATACTATGTCAGATAAACTAGAGGGAACAATAAAACAACTTAGAAACAGTAATAACCAATTAGAAAGAGACATTGAGGAAAAATCAAAAATAGATGAAATGAGAAAAAGCTTTATTTCTGATGTATCACATGAATTAAAAACACCAATTGCCTTAATACAAGGCTATAGTGAAGGTCTTCTAGAAAATGTAAATACAGATGAAGAAAGTAGAAAATTCTATGCAGAAGTAATACTAGATGAAACAAATAAAATGGACAAACTAGTAAAACAGCTATTAGAATTAATGAAATTAGAATATGGAAAAAGAGAATTCAATGATAAAGAATTCAATATAATTGAGGTAGAAAAAGAAGTAATAAGAAAATCTAAAGTTATGTTAGAAGAAAATAAAATAGAAGTAAAAATAGATACTCTAGAGCCAATACAAGTATTTGCAGATGATTTCTATATAGAACAAGTAATAACAAATTACATAACAAATGCAATAAAAAATGCTAAAGAAATAAATAATTGCAAATTAATAAAAATATCAAATAAAATAAAGAAAGAAGAAGGCAAGGTTAGAGTAACAGTATTTAATTCTGGTAAACATATTAAAGATGAAGATTTAGAGAGAATTTGGAATAGATTTTATAAAGCAGATGAGTCTCGAAATAGAAGTGATGGCGGAACTGGAATTGGATTGGCATTTGTAAAGGCTATTATGAATAATTATCAAAATAAATATGGAATAAATAATGTTGATGATGGAGTAGAATTCTATTTTGAATTAGATTTAACAAAATAACTTTTTAGTTCAAGTTTTTAAATTAATTTATTGATATTTATCATATTTTAATGTATAATATATAAAGTTTAAATTGATAAATAGGAGAGATACAAATGAGTCCAAAAGTAAAAGATATATTAGAATGGGTATATTGCATAGTTATTGCAATTGTTTTAGCATTATTATTTAGATATTATATAGGAACACCTACAATAGTAAAACAAGTGTCAATGAATCCAACACTTGTACAAAACCAAAGATTATGGCTTAATCGTTGGGGAAGAACTACAAAAAAATTGCCTGAAAGAGGGAATATAATAACATTTGAGGCACCAAGCAAAAAGTCATATACATTAAGTGAAATTGACCAATCAAATCCAGTTGCAAAATATGAATATGAACCAAAAAGTATTTTAGGAAAATTTACATATTATGTATTAGAAATTGGAAAAGATAGTTATATAAAAAGAGTAATTGCACTACCAGGAGAACACGTTCAAATAAAAGATGGAAAAGTATTTATAAATGGAGAGCAATTACAAGAAGATTATTTACCAAGTGGCATTGTAACAGATGTTACAGGAGCAGGATTTGATGATTTTGTAGTTCCGGAAAATTGTGTTTTTGCAATGGGAGATAATAGAAATCATAGTACAGACTGTAGAGCTTTTGGTTGTATACCATTAGAAAAAATAGAAAGCAAAGTATGGATTAGAATTTGGCCATTAAATTTATGGGGAAAAGTTAAATAAATTTATCAAATGAGGTAAAATGATGTTTAGTGATATAATAGGAAATGACAAATTAAAAAAAGAACTAATTCATTCTGTAGAAATAAATAAAACATCACATAGTTATTTATTTATAGGAACAGAAGGAATTGGGAAAAAATTAATAGCAGAAGAATTTGCAAAAATGTTATTAGCTGTAAAAGATACAGAAAATAGTCCAGATTTTTCTATTATAGAACCAGATGGAAATAGTATAAAAATAGAACAAATTAGAGAATTTCAAAAAAAAGTCTCTGAGAAACCAATTATATCAAACAAAAAAGTTTGTATAATTAATGATAGTGATAAAATGACAGTAGAAGCTCAAAACTGTTTATTAAAAACACTAGAAGAACCACCAGAATTTGTTACTATAATTTTAATTGGTTCAAACGAAAATTCATTTTTAAGTACCATAAAATCAAGATGTATGATACTGCACTTTGAAAAAATATCAGATGAACAAATACAAAAATATCTACAAGACAATCATCAAACAGAAATTAATAGCAAAATTATGTTAGAAGCTTGCCAAGGCAGCATTGGAAAAGCACTAGAAATAAAAGATAAACAAGAATTATATCAAAATACAGAACAAGTTGTTAACAGTTTAGAAAGAAAAGATAAAATAGATATACTAAATATGTCAGATTTTATATACAAAAGCAAAGATGATAAATTAGAAATATTAAATTACATGAATGTATTATTTATAAATTTAGCAAAAATAAATAGTAAATATGCAGATTGTATAGCAATAGTAGAAGAAACAAAAAGGAGATTACAATCAAATGCAAATTATGACATGTGCATTGATAATTTATTATTAAGTTTATGGGAAAATGTGAATTATTAGAAAGGAAACAAAAACTTGAAGAATATAATAGGTATTAGATTTAAAAAATTAGGAAAAATATATTTTTTCAATCCAAAAGGATTAAAAGTAAAAAAAGGCGATAAAGTAATAGTAGAAACAACACAAGGCGAAGAACTTGCAGAAGTTTTAATTCCAAATAGATATGTAGAAGATGAAAAAATAATAGCACCATTGAAAAAAGTCGTAAGAATTGCAAATAATAGAGATATAAAAAGATATGATGAATGCAGAAAAATAGAAAAAGAAGCATTTGATATATGCAAACAAAAAATAAAAGAGCATAAGTTAAATATGACATTAACAGAAGTAGAATGTAAATTTGACAATAGCAAAGTTATATTTTACTTTACAGCAGATGGAAGAATAGACTTTAGAGATTTAGTAAAAGACTTAGCAGCAATTTATAGAACAAGAATAGAAATGAGACAAATTGGTGTAAGAGATGAAGTAAGAAGAATTGGCGGAAATGGTGTATGTGGTAGAGAACTTTGTTGTTGTACATTCTTAAGTGACTTTGAAGCTGTATCAATAAAAATGGCAAAAGAGCAAAACATATCATTAAATCCTTCAAAAATATCTGGAAACTGTGGAAGATTAATGTGTTGTCTAAAATATGAAAATGAAGTATATGAAGATAAATTAAAAAGACTTCCAAATGTAGGAGCAATAGTAAAAACAGAAGATGGCGAAGGAGAAGTTGACGGAGTAGAAACATTAAAAGAAAGAGTAAAAGTAAAATTTAAGACAGAAGATGGAGATGGCTATACATATAAAAGATATGATGCTAAAGATATAAAAGTAATAAAAGATGTTGCAAAAGAACGTATAGATGAAGAAGAGTTGAAAAATAAAAAAGAATTAGAAGAACTAGAAAAATTAGAAAAAGAAGATGAAAAAAATTCAGAAAATATATAAAATAAAAGCACTACAAAGATTAAAAGTAGTGCTTTATTTTTTATAATTATTCTTCTTCAGGTGCTCCTACTGGGCAAACTCCTGCACAAGTTCCACAAGAGATACATGCTGAAGCATCTATTTCAAATTTTGTTTCTCCTTGAGAGATGCAACCTACTGGACATTCAGCTGCACAAGCTCCGCAAGAAATACATTTATCAGTAATTTTATATGCCATTATATTCACCTCCTAATTAAATTTATTTGATTTTATTTATTAGTCATTTCTTCCAATTTCAAAAGTTCTTCCCATCTATTATCAACCTCTTTTTGGAATTCTTCAATCATCCATTCATTTCCAGGTTTAAACATATGTTTAAATCTCTTTTGAGGTCTCAAGAATTCTTCTATTGGAAGTTTTTTAGCTGGTTTATAATTTATTTTATATTTTCCATCAATTACTTCATATAAAGGCCAGTAACAAGTTTCAACAGCTAATTTATTTATTTTCATTAAATCAGGTGTTGAGTAACCCCAACCTCTAGGACATGGGCTCATTACATTTAAGAAACATGGACCTTCTGTATAAATTGCTTTTTCAGCTTTTTCATATAAATCTTTCATATTATTTACAGCTATTGTTTGAGCAACATATGGTAAATGATGACCAACCATAATTTGTGTTAAATCTTTTCTTGATTGCATTTTTCCAGGAAGCACTTTACCAGCAGGAGAAGTTGTTGTATCAGCAAATTTGGGTGTTGCTGATGAACGTTGAATTCCTGTGTTCATATATGCTCCATTATCATAACATACATATAACATGTCATGACCTCTTTCCATTGCACCAGATAATGATTGTAAACCTATATCATAAGTTCCGCCATCTCCACCAAAGGCAATGAATTTTGTGTGTTCATCTTCAGGTAATTTTCCTTGTTTTTTAAGTGATTTATATGCAGCTTCTACACCTGAAAGAGTAGCACCAGCACATTCAAAAGCAGTATGAATAAATGAATCTGTCCAAGCTGTATATGGATAAATAAATGTTGATACTTCCATACAACCTGTTGCACAAGATATAACTGCATGGTCTTCTTCTTTTAAAGCTCTTAAAATATGTCTTGCAACAACTGGAGCTCCACATCCTGCACACATTCTATGTCCTTCTGTAAATCTAGAAGGCTTATTTGCAACTATTTCTTTTAAATTATATGCCATAATTATTTTGCCCCCCTTTCGCTTCGCTCATCGTTATCCAAAATTTTTTCAAAATTTTGTCTATCAAATCTTAATCCTAAATATCTATAAGGCTTTTCTACTTTACCATTTTTAGCAATTTCAATTAAATCTGTATAAACTGATTCAATATCATTTGCAGTAGTATCTCTACCACCAATTCCATAAACATAATTGCACATTGGAACATGAGAATTATTAACATACATACTAGATGAAACATCTTCAAATAAAGCTCCACCGATAGCATTTAGAGAATCTGATTTATCTAAAACAGCTATAGCTTTTAAATGAGACAAAGCTTTTGCAACTTCTTCACCAGGGAATGGTCTATAAACTCTTATTTTTAAAAGGCCAGCTTTAATTCCTTTAGCTCTTAAATTATCAAGAACATATTTTGTTGTTCCAGCTGTAGAATTCATACAAACTATTGCAATTTCTGCATCATCTAATTTATATTCTTCAAATAATCCATAATGTCTTCCAGTCCAAGCTTCAAATTCTTTTGAAACATCTAAAATAACTTTTTTTGCATTTTTTAAAGCTTCAGCTTGTTGAGCTTTATGTTCAAATAAATAAGCTTGTAAATCAAGTGGACCAACAGCAATTGGTTCTTGTTTATTTAATAAATAATGTTCTGGGTGATATTCACCAACAAATTTTTTAACTTCTGAATCTTCTTCAAGTTCAATATTTTCAATAGAATGTGATGTTATAAAACCATCTTGACAAACCATTATAGGTAATTGAACATCTTTATTTTCAGCAATTCTATTTGCCATTAATGTATTATCATAAGCCTCTTGGTTATTTTCAGAGAAAAGCATAACCCAACCAGCATCTCTAACACCCATTGCATCTGAATGGTCATTATGAATATTAAGAGGTCCAGAAACAGCTCTGTTTACTAAGTTTAAAACTATAGGCAATCTTAAACTTGAAGCAATATAAATCATTTCCCACATTAAAGATAAACCATTTGCTGATGTAGCAGTCATTGCTCTTGCACCAGCAGCTTGAGCACCAATACAAGCACTCATAGCACTATGTTCACTCTCAACTGCAACAAATTCTGTATCAACAGAACCATTTGCAACAAAAGTTGAAAAATATTGAGGAATTTCTGTAGATGGTGTAATAGGGAATGCTGCAACAACATCTGGATTTATTTGTTTCATAGCAGTAGCAACAGCTTCATTTCCACTAAGTCTTTCACGAATACTCATTATTCAACACCCTCCTCTTTCATTTCTATTGCTTTAAATGGGCATACTTGAGCACATACTCCACAACCCTTGCAATAATCAAAATCAAAATCTGTTCTATTTAAAGAATCTTTACAAACAGGAATTGCATTTTCTGGGCAAACAGGAAAACATAAACCACATTGTTTACATTTTTCTTCAATCCATACTGGTCTAGAACTTCTCCAGTCACCAGTTTTAAAATGTTTTGCATTTCCTGCTTCATAAATATTTCCACCTATTGTTAAATCTTCCATAGGTGTTGTTTTATTTATATCAGCCATAATATAACTTCCTTTCTAAATTTTCTTAACTTCTTTTAAAGCAATTTCCAAAGCTTTCATATTACCATCAATGACTTCAGGTTTTTTAGCAAATTTATGTTTGAATGAACCTTTCATATCTTCAAGAAAAGCTTCATCTGTCATAATACCACTAACCTTTACAATGGCAGCAAGCATTGGTGTATTTGGAAAATATCTTCCTAGAGCTTCTTCAGAAATTTTTCTTGCATCTATTGTATAAATACTTCCATTATATCCATTTAAAGCTTTTTTTAGATATTCTGGAGATTTTGTTGTATTAATAACTATTGCACCTGTTTCTTTTAAACCAGCTGTAACTGGGACACTCTCTAAAAGTGTATCATCAACTACTACAACATAATCAGGTTCATAAATATTACTATGAACAGTAATTGGATTATCACTAATTCTGTTATAAGCAGTAATTGGTGCACCCATTCTTTCTGGACCATATTCAGGAAATCCTTGAATATATTTTCCTGTATTAAATGCGGCATCAGCAAGTAATAAAGAAGCTGTTTTTGCTCCTTGACCGCCTCTACCATGCCATCTAATTTCTATTAAATTATCCATTAAAATAGCCTCCTCTTATAAATGCTTTTAAGCAAATTTTTATGTATCTAGTATATGCCAAATAGTGCGGAATGTCAAGCCATTTTTTGTTCGGAGCGGTCGGAAATAGTAGATGTTATGAAATGTTTTTATTGTCATTATCAATGCTTATTAATTCAGTTAAATTACAATCTAAATACTTACATAATTCTTCTAAATATTTGAAGGAAATAGAAGTTGTTTCTCCATTAATTATTCTATTAAGATTTCGATTTGTTATATTCATATTTTGACAAAGCCAATATTTTGATTTTTTCTTCTTTTTTAGTAATTTTTCTATATTAAAATTCAACATAAAATTTTAGAGGAAAATTTTGGAGTTTTTTCATGTCTAAGTGATTTTTATGATTTAATAAAATATAATATAATAAAAAATCATTCAGAATTAAAAAACATGCTTCGCAAAAGTATGTTTTTAATGACCGCAGCAGGTTTGATAATGATGTTGCTCGCTCAAACGCTCGCCTTTCCGTTGGCGAAAGTATTTGTCGGATATGATGCGGAGTTGTTTGATATGACCAGGCGTGCGTTTCAGATATTTGCATTCTCGTTTATTTTGGCGGGAGTCTAGGGTATGACCGGGCCCCGGAACAGACCTTCGATTATCT
>OHAF01000416.1_pt1 | contig 45808 bp, 32 predicted proteins | sample 1577041 | NCBI WGS metagenome assembly OHAF01 (sample SAMEA3541495, study PRJEB24748) | human gut metagenome | biome: human gut; feature: human-associated habitat; material: faeces | place: China | collected 2012
TGATGAACATATTTGTTACAAAGTGAGCCTGCCAAGCAACCTCAACGATGAAACGGATAGCCATTCTTGTATCCTTGTTAGCGCCGCAGAATGCGTCAACTACGAAAAGTCTCTTATTTGAAAGTTCCTTGATAGCGAGTTCCTTAACAGACTTCCAAGCCTCCTGTGAAGCTGGGTGGTTGTCGTTCTTGTACTCGTCAGAAGTCCACCAAACAGTGTCCTTAGAATTTTCGTCCATAACGATGAACTTATCTTTAGGTGAACGGCCTGTATAAACGCCTGTCATAACGTTTACTGCGCCAAGCTCACTTTCCTGACCCTTTTCATAGCCTTCGAGTGTTGGCTTTGTTTCTTCCTCGAACAGCTGCTCGTAAGAAGGGTTGTAAACAACTTCTGTAGTTCCGGTGATACCGTACTTGCTCAAATCGATCTTTGACATGTTGCAATAACTCCTTTTCAAAAAAATATCGTTAATAGGCGCTATAATGAAACAGCACACGCTGACGCATTCATTTTCTTTCCTTATTATTAAGCATAAGCTATACAGAAATTCATCTGACAATTGAAAACACACTGCCAGCATTTCATGCTGTGCTCCTATTACAGCAATATAATTATACCACATATTTTTCTGAATTGCAAGGGTAAACGCAGATTTTGTGAGCTGATTTTTTACATTTCGCTTAAATCTATAACGATTTTTTATGAATAAATGTAATTTCATGGTATAAAATAGATAATAAAAGATATTGACTATTATCAATAGTTAGTCTAAGCTTGCACGGACGATTTTGCAGTATCAATATAAAATAATTGCATTTTTATGCTTCTTTGCAAAAAAGCGCCCCAAATTATGCAGGCAAATTCCGCTTTCCTGCAAATAGAAAAAAGGCAGTCCACAAGGAACTGCCCTTCTCCGAAATATCAACAATAGGGGAGATCTTATTTACTTTTTCTTCTTAGCCATGACCACAGCCGCACCGCTCAGAAGTGCAAGAGCGAATGCTCCGCCTGCAACGCCGGTCGATGGGTTTGTGTTTGAAGCGTTTGAAGCTGCCTTTGAACTGCTGTCTGACTTGCTGTCAGAAGCGGAACTGCTTACGCTGTCAGGCTGTGAAGAAGCAGGAGCTTTCTTTACAAGGTTTGCCACAGCGTCATTTATAGCCTTTGCCATAGCGTCCACCTCAGCCTGCTCCGTGATGTTCTTTGTTCTGTCAATAGCAGCAAGAGCCTTTTCGACTGCTGAGAAGTCCTCATAATCGTCCTTGTTGAGAGCCTTTGCGGCTTTCTCTGCCTTGTCAAGCTCTGTGTAGTCTGCTGACTTGTAAACAAGTGCTGCAACGGCATCGTTTATGTCTTTCGTCATTTTGTCAACATCTGACTGCTGTGTAAGGTTTTTAGTTCTGTCGATAGCTTCAAGTGCCTTTTCTACGGCTGTAAAGTCCACATAGTTGTCCTTATTAAGAGCCTTTGCAGTTTCTTCTGCCTTGTCAAGCTCTGTATAATCTGCCTTTGCATACTCAAATACAGCCGAACTGTCTCTATGAACTGCGAATGGTTTTTCACATTCATCAGTATGGAATGTACCGCCCTTTATCTCGCACTTTTCGCAATCGTAAAGGAAAATTCCGATGTTACCACCGAGTGTGATATCTCCGCCGGAAATTACCGCATTCTTAGTATTGCCTGAACCAACATAGATATCTGCAAGTTTACCATTGATATCTAACTTTCCGTCCTCTATGATCAAGCCTGTCTTAGGCTCAGGAGCGCCTATGCCAACAACAAACAGACCTATTCTTCCGGCCTTAACATTGACCTCTCCACCGTATATCTCAATAGAACCGTTAGCATACAGACCATCGTTCCAACCATCTTCAGGGTCTGCCATAGTTGTATCAATATTCACAGCCGCTTCCATTACTTTTATGGTATACAAAGTAATGGCTGCACCGCCCTGAATATCAACTGTACCTGACTCAAAGGTGATATTTGGCTGATCCATTGAAGGAAGATTGCCTGTTTCAACAAGGCTAAGCTTACTTTCTTTAGCTTCGCCTTTTAAAGTCAAACCAGTATCTTTTGAGGCTTTATCATTCCTGCCAATAATAGTTGTTGATGATTCAAGCTTGTTCTCACCCTTGAAAAGTATCGTTGTAGACTTTAAGCCGTCAACTTTTATACTCGACTTATTTCCTGTAGAAAAATCTACATTGTCAAGAGTAAGCGTCAGAGTATCAGCGTCCCAGCTCCAGCCCTCGTCTTCATTTTTCTGATCGTTCTGAAATTCTGACGTTGTAAGGTCAAGAGTTGTAGTTCTCTGCTGATTTGCCGCAAAAACATTTATTGCAGGCAAAGATGCCATACATATGACCGTTGCGAGCATTGTGCTAAAAATTCTTGTCTTTTTCATATTTTATCCTCCCGAAATATAAGACTTCATATCATATTTGCATTGCGTTATAAAACCGCCTTGCTTATAATTATGATAGCAGAACAGTAATAATTTTTCAACTATTTTGACACAAACGGTCAAAAATCTGCACAAGCGGTATTCATTTAAACAAATAATGTATGAAAGTCCCACTTAATTACTTTATATATCTATTTAATGGATATATTACTTTTTCTTCTTAGCCATGACCACAGCCGCACCGCTCAGAAGTGCAAGAGCGAATGCTCCGCCTGCAACGCCGGTCGATGGGTTTGTGTTTGAAGCGTTTGAAGCTGCCTTTGAACTGCTGTCTGACTTGCTGTCAGAAGCGGAACTGCTTACGCTGTCAGGCTGTGAAGAAGCAGGAGCTTTCTTTACAAGGTTTGCCACAGCGTCATTTATAGCCTTTGCCATAGCGTCCACCTCAGCCTGCTCCGTGATGTTCTTTGTTCTGTCAATAGCAGCAAGAGCCTTTTCGACTGCTGAGAAGTCCTCATAATCGTCCTTGTTGAGAGCCTTTGCGGCTTTCTCTGCCTTGTCAAGCTCTGTGTAGTCTGCTGACTTGTATGCAAGTTCAAAAGCCTGTGTATGTGTTGCGATATCTGCTGAAATAGTTATTTCCTTGCTGAGAGGCTCGCAATCGTCAGCAGTTACATCTACAGTGTAAGTGCCTGCTGTAAGCATTGCAGTATTGCTTGTTATCTCTTTTCCGTCTACCTTTATTACAACATTTTTCAGGTCAGCAGGTGTTACTTCAAAATCAACTGCATATTCCTTAGTTGGCAGGACAGGCGTTTTTCCCTCAACATACTGATACTTTGCACCGTCGGCTGTCAGCTCGTCATAAAATTCTTTTGTTGTCATATAGTCATATGATTTAGCCTTGCCTGCTTCTTTATTTGAACCGCAAGCTTCAACATTTTCTGTTTCTGTGAAATAGTTGTTTTTAAAGTCAGTTGTAGACGAGGAATCCTTCCCCACTATTCCGCCGAAACGTGTATATGGCTTTTTGGCTGAGTACTGTGAAAGGTCAATTTCTCCTGCAAAATAGCAATCACTTACAGAACCGCCGGCTACTGAACCAACAATACCGCCTACATCTGTGGTTCCGTTGCCAACCGGCGTGAGTTTTCCTGTAACATAGCTGTTTATAACCTTGGAATCGCCATACAAACGTCCTACGATACCGCCGGCGTCTGGTGCAGCATATACCATATCGCCTGTGCTTGAACAACAGCGGACTTCCGTTCCAATCTGCGCATATCCAACTATACCGCCCACATAAACACTTCCGTTGTCGCCTGAGATAGTTATGTCTGCTGTGTTCTCACAATATTCAAAAGTTGTGCCGTATGCCTGACCTACCATGCCTATGAAGCCATAAACATATTTGCCGTTATTGTTGAACGATACGTTTGACACACAATCAGAAATAGTACAATCACCTGCAAATCCTGCAATAGTGCCATAAACAGTATATTCGTTATCAGTATTTGTCACATCCAGATTTCCCTCTATAGTCAGACCTGATACCTCTGCTTCCTCGATATCGCCAAAGAAACCGACCAACAAATCTTTACCATAAATAGACGTAAAATCAATGTTTGAAATAGTATGACCGTTTCCGTAGAATTTGCCGCTGAAACAATGTTCAATATAGCCGTTTTCATCGAAAACGTTTCCGATAGGCGTCCATACAACACCTGTCAAGTCAAGGTCATTTTCAAGAACAACAACTGCGTCCTTATTCTTGTCATAATCTCCGTTGTTTACCGCTTTTGAAAACGCCAACAGGTCGTCAACAGTTTTTATTACCGTCTTATTATCGTCTGCAAATGCCGTTGTCGGCACAAACAAAAGACAGCCCGTCACCAAAAGACTTAAAATTTTCTTTTTCATTCTAATTCCTCCATAATATTTTTCGTTGCTGATATTTCTTTTTTACTCAGAACATAATTTTACATGATTATTTTAACATAGACTACACACTTTGTCAATAAATTTAGCACAAACGGTCAAAAATCTGCGCAAGCGGTAACAAAATAAATGAATAATGCTTGAATTTTGCTTTGATATGTGTTATTATATATTAAGAAATCATGTATAAGAAAGGATTTTTACAGTATGAGAGTGGCATTGGTAGACGATAATAAAAACGACCTTGCACTTCTTCATGAATATATTTCCGAACAAACCGCTCACAGCTGTCAGATAGATACGTTTTCAAGCGGAGAAAGCTTTTTGTCTTGTTGGCAGATGGGAGCTTATGATCTGGTGGTGCTTGATATATTCATGGGGAAAATGACAGGGATAGAGGTCGCAGAAAAGCTTCGTGAAACAGACAAAAACGTGCATATCGCATTCGGCACTTCAAGCAACGAGTTTGCAAGCGAAAGCTACGACCTCAACGCCTGCTACTATCTTTGTAAGCCCTTTCAGGCTGACAAAGTAAAAGCCATGCTTGACCGGATCGGTTCTGATGAAATTGATCGTATGCGTTCCGTTAAGCTTCCCGACGGTCAAAATGTGATACTCAGAAATGTTATCTACATAGACTGTGCGTCACATATCGTGACAATCCATTGCACAGACGGTGAAAGCATAGTTTCAAGAAATTCTTTCGCTGAGATCGAGAGCATTTTTTGCAGTCATTCATACTTTTACACCTCCACCAAAGGCGTCATCGTGAATTTCTATGAGATAGCCCAGCAAAAAAGCGACCTTTTCATAATGAGCGACGGCACACATATCCCCATAAGTCGCCGAAAATCCAGAGAAACATTAGACGCCTTCGCTCAGTTTCGCTTCAGTGATCTGCGAAAAGGCGGTGAGCAGTAATGCCTCCTTTATACCGCCTTGTGGAAGTGGGCATATATTCCCTTCTGAATTTTCTGCCACTTATGGTGCTTGCCCTTTATCCCTTCCGGCATAGGCTTCGCTTTTCCAAAACAGCTACTGTGGGACTTGTTGTGGCTCTTTCACTGGTGCAGATCTTCTTAGGCTGGCAGGCGGCATTTTTCAGCACAAATGCAGGTCTGCTAAGTGCAGTCAGCACCCTGCTCTATGCGGCTTTTTACTTTTTCGCTGTGAAGGTCAAGGTCGGCAAAACAGGCTTCACACTGCTTCTGCTTTCAAATAACGCAAGCTTTATCGTCATTACCTCAAAGTGTCTGGAGGGTATTCTGTTCCCGTCACTTGCCTATGAGTCATACCGCTGGTCGTTTTCCCTTTGTATGCTTATGACAGAAGCCGTGGTATGGGGGCCGCTTTTTATCTACATGAAAAAGGTCTACACACCTGCGGTGGAAAGAGAGCCGTCAGGTCTGGAGTGGCGCTATCTTTGGCTTATCCCATTTACGTTCTATATAATATGGTACTATACTCTCTACGGCAACTCTACAAAAAGCAGCTTAGAGCTTGCTCTGGAGCCAAAGAACACCATAGCTCTTTTCTTTATAAACGCAGGGGCGTTTCTGGTGTATTACATCGTGGCACGGCTGGTCATCGAACAGCAGAAAAATCTGCGGCTTCAGGAAAATAACCACCTGCTTGAAATGCAGAACCTGCAATATGACTATTTGCAGGATAAGATAAAAGAAACAAGACGCTATAAGCATGATGTCAGACATCATATCGCTCTTATGCAGGAGCTTCTGAAAAAGGGCGAATATGATAAGCTTTCGGAATATCTCAATTCTTTCAGGGATTCTATGCCCGATATATCAGAACGCATTTACTGCAAAAACACATCTGTAAGCGCACTTCTTGCATATTTTGCTCAAATAGCGGAAAGCAGCGGCATTGAATACAAGGTGAGCGCTGACATACCAGATGATATAAAAATAGACATAACCGACCTCTCTGTGCTTTTCGGAAATCTTATCGAAAACGCCATTCACGGCTGCGTGTCTGACAGTGCAAAGAATAAAAAAATAATAATCAGAGCAAAGGCTGACAGCTATTCCCTATGCCTGGCGGTGGACAACACCTTCACCGGAACTATACTCACCGACCCAGAAGGCGGTTTCCTTTCCTCAAAACGCAAAGGCAAAGGGATCGGCACAGAGTCTGTCAAGAACATTGCCGCAAAATACAATGGCGTAGCTAAATTTGAATACGGTGACGGAATGTTTTACGCTTCCGTAATGCTGAACATATGAAAAAAGCGGAAAGCTCGCAAAGAGCCTCCGCTTTTTCTGTTTTATCGTCCTCCAAGCTTTACATTTTCAAATGTTGCCACAACAAATAATTCACATATCATTAATAAAATGTTTCTTGTATCTTTTGTGCAAAATGCTATAATCTAATTGAAAATACGGAGAGAATTCCGTATAAAGTTAATAAATCAAACAAATCGGAGGTAATTCATTATGATGGGAAGACTCAGAGCAATGCGTGAGCCGCTCAAATATGTTCAGGGCAGAGATGCTACACTTAAGTTTCATGAAGAAATGGGCTATATGGGCAAAAGGTGGCTGTTTGTATGTTCAAACAGTGGCTACAAAGCCTGTCATGACAAGATAGAGAAAAGCTTTGGCGAACTTGACGATTACAGACGCTATGAAGTATTTGGTGGTATATCAAGCAAGGGCGAGATAGCCAAAATGGAAGAGATAGTAAAGGCTGACAACATCGACACAGTAGTTGCAGTTGGCGGCGGAAGCGCAGTTGATACTGCAAAAGCTACAGCATACTACACAGGCAAGCACATTGTTATCGTGCCTACAGTTGCGGCAACAGATGCGCCATGTACAGGTCTGTCAGTAATATACAATGATGACCACAGCTTTGACAAATATCTTTTCTATCCTACCAATCCAGACGCAGTAATGGTAGACACAACAGTTATCGCAAACGCACCTGTAAAGTTCCTTATTGCAGGCATGGGCGATGCACTTGGTACATATTTTGAGGGCAGAGCTTCCATAAGAACAGAGTCCGCAAGCCTTGAAGGCACAGGCATCACAAGAGCAGGACAGGCACTTGCAAGACTTTGCTATGACACGCTGAAAACATACGGCAAGCAGGCAGTTGAGGCTTGCAAGGTACACGCAGTTACACCTGCCCTTGAAGCTATCTGCGAGGCTAATGTATATCTTTCAGGTGTTGGAGCAGACAACGTAAACTGTGCGGCTGCACACTCGTTCTACAATGGCGTAACATCATTGGGAATCAAGCACGCAGACCACGGCTGTTGTGTAGCCCTTGGTACACTGGTTCAGCTTGTACTTGAGGGTGCGCCAAAGGAAGAGTTTGAAGAGGTACAGAACTTCTGCCTTGAAGTGGGACTTCCTGTCACGCTCGAGGAGATAGGTGTAACTACACCTGAGCAGGTAGAAACTATCGCAAAGAACGCTTGTATCCCAGGCGAAACTATCCACAATCTTGCAGGCGACGTACAGCCTATCGAGCTTTATGACGCTATCATGCAGGCAGACGCAATGGGCAAGATAGCGCTGGGAAAATAAAGAATTGTGTATATTTAAAATAATATTGCCACCCACGGCTGATTTGGCTGTGGGTGGTTTTTTTGCGAAAAAAAACAGAGAAACCCGATCAATGGGTTTCTCTGCATCTTTTAGCTGTATTAAATCATAATATCTTAGTAAAGTATATCTTCCTGCGAAGCTCAGTTGTCTGCAACGTCCATAAGCTCAACAGCAATATCGTCAGACCCGGTATCATCTGCATCAGCCTGAATATCGTCCGGCTTATCGTCCTCTATGACAGCTCCTGTAAAATCAATACAAACATTCTCGCTTTTGCCAAAACGAGCCATTGTCAGCAGATCGGTGACAGTCGAGCGTGTGACATGAGCGCCTGTGAAATCCATCACCACATTTGCAGAATTATCCTCGCTGTTTTTGCTGTTGATCTCATCACGAAGCTGGTCAAAATTCGTATCCTCAAGGTCTGCATAAGCTGAAAACTCTTTTGGCGCATAAAGCGTTGCAACAGCGTGCATAGCAATGAATACAAACCTGAAATCTTCGCAATCAAAGGTGCTGAAAGGTATCTCAAAAAGCCTCAGCATACCCTCGTCGGTCTTTTTGCATAAAACAGGCTTATATCTGTTCTGAGCCAGATCGTAGGTGTATCTGTCTTCGTAAGCTTCATCGGTTAAGCTGCCGTCTGGCATAGGCACGATCTCAAAACGAGAGGTTTCATTGCACGTATTGCAATAGCCTCCGACTATCACAAATCTGAAAACATAGTCGGTATTTTTCTCAAGCTTTTTGTCACAGCATATCTGCGTCCAATCCCAATTCCAGTTTCCAATAGAATAGGCAATAACGTTTTCGCCGTCCTTATCGGTCACAAAATATTTAGCTATGACATTGTTTTCGCAGGACTTATCAGCCTTAAAATCTCTAGGGTCAAAATCAATTACTTTACTCATATTATTTACCTCCGTAACATCCACGGTCGGCTTATGAGTATCCAACATTCTTATAGTACATTTTTCACAGTCGCTTGCATACTCTGCCCGACCGTTCTTAACAAGCCCCTTAGCCCTTTTGGGATAGGTAGCTCCGATTCGTTTTCCGTTTATGTCTGTAACAATAACGTTTTTTTCTATGGGTATCTCCCCCTTGCACAGCAATATTAAATTAGTGCCTGCATTACACAGGCTTGCGTTTAGCTCCGACGCTGTTATTTTCTATGGGTGTCGTCCCCGGTCTTTGCTTAGGATAAGTTTAACAGACGTTCAGCCTTTTGTCAAGACTATCTGCACCTTTTTGACATTACATACAATTGCGATCTTGCGGGCTTAGCACATATGCACAAGGGACATGAGTACATAAAATTCCCGTCACAGCGAGTATTTTCAAAATTTATCATAACGCAATTCTATCTCACCGGGAACAAAAAAAATCCGTCCTACCCAAAGTAAGACGGAAATTGGGTGCAGGGTCGAAACTTTCAGAAAAAGACCAACGATTGGTGCTTGAAGTTTCTGAAAGACTAGGAAAAGAATAATTTTTGAGGCCTCGAACTGCAATATCAAAGTAAAAATAGAACAGCGTACCGCAGCCCCCTGCGATACGCTGTTCTCATATAAAATTATTTCTTAGTAGTCACACTCTTTGAAGCCGACCAAGCGCCGTAGTATTTCGTACCCTTTACAGTTGTGTATGAACGAACACGAACGTAATATTTCTTTTTGCCCGAAAGCTTTGAAATAGTTTTGGTGTCGGTCTTGTTGTTTGTTATGGTAACTTTCTTTGCACTTGTGAACTTTGAGTTTGTGGCGTACTGAATCTCGTATCCGGTAGCAGAGCCTTTCTGCTCCCAATCCACAAAGAATGCCTTGCTCTTAGCAGTGAGCTTCTGTATCTCCTGCTTGGCAGGGTTTATCTTGAAGGTCTTAGTGATAGTGCCTGTGTAAGAGCCTTTTCCTGTGATTTTTACAGTGGCAGTGCCTATATTCTTGTTGTTTGAGTATGAAACTGTGTAGTCAGTACCATTTTTCAGTGTTTTGCCATTGTATTTAACAGTAATGCTATGAGTGATGTTCTTGCCAGTGAAAGCCTTTGTGGAAATGCCCGAAACTGTGGCTTTCTTGAAGTTATTTTTGATACTGTAGGTCTTAGAAACTGAGCCTGTGTAATTGCCCTTGCCTGTGATAGTGACCTTTGCTGTTCCTACCTTGGTGTTGTTGCTGTAGGAAACAGTGTAATCAGTATCCTTTTTCAAAGTCTTTCCATTGACCTTTACATTAACGGACGGAGTTTTTGCCTTGCCATCATAAGCGTAGGTCGAAGTGGAAAGTGTCACGCTTGCCTTTGAGATGCTAGTCTTTGCAAGTGCAGGGATCTCAGCCGTTTCAAGAACTTTCTTGCAGACTGTACATTCCTTGTGCTTTGAGCCTTTAACTCCGATAGAAGCCGCCTTGTCGACTATCCAACCGCTTGACTTGTGACCTGTGGCATTTATCACTGTCTGAGCCTTGATAACAGTATTGCAAACTGAGCAATGTGAGCCGTCTGTTTTGCCTGCTGTGGTGCAAGTAGCAGGGTAGCCCTTGTCGGTAACTGCGGTGTGACCCTTTGCAGGAAGCTTCTCTGTAACTGTCGCATTGCACTTTGTGCAAGTCTTTATAGCAGTACCCTCTGATGTGCAGGTCGGCTGTTTTGTTACAACAGAATTTCCGTAGCTGTGACCTGTTGCCTTAGTTATGCTATCCTTGTATGAAGTACCGCAAACAGAACACTTGTGGAGAGTGTAGCCGTCAGCAGTGCAAGTAGGTGCAACAACTGTGTCAGTATATTTGTGTGAAGTCTTTGGTATAGTTTCTGTAACTGTCGCATTGCACTTTGTGCAAGTCTTTATAGCAGTACCCACTGATGTGCAAGTCGGTTGTTTTGTTACAACAGAATTTCCGTAGCTGTGACCTGTTGCTTTTGTTGTGTTGTCCTTGTATGAAGTACCGCAAACTGAACACTTGTGGAGAGTGTAGCCGTCAGTAGTGCAAGTAGGTGCAATAACTGTGTCGACATATTTGTGTGAAGTCTTTGCTATAGTTTCTGTAACTGTCGCATTGCACTTTGTGCAAGTCTTTGTTTTTGTACCTTCTGCTGTGCAGGTCGGCTGTTTTGTTACAACAGAATTTCCGTAGCTGTGACCTGTTGCTTTTGTTGTGCTGTCCTTGTATGAAGTACCGCAAACAGAACACTTGTGGAGTGTGTAGCCGTTAGTAGTGCAAGTAGGTGCAACAACTGTGGCAACATATTTGTGTGAAGTCTTTGCTATAGTTTCTGTTACTGTCGCTCCGCACTGCGTACAAGTTTTTGTTTTTGTACCCTCTGATGTGCAGGTCGGCTGTTTTGTGATAACAGCACTGCCATATGTGTGGCTCGTGCATCCGCAGGTGAATTTGTATGTCTTTGCTACAGACGGATTGTATGTAGGATAAATTTTTACAGTGAGTGAACCGCCGTTTTTGAATGTGATACGTCTGATATCATTAGCATAGTTTTCAAGCTTATTTACACTTACCATACTGCGATCAGAAAATTCAACTGTGTAGTCTGTATCGTCATAAAGCCAGAAATCAATGCTGTCGCCCACACTGAACTGAGTTTTGCTCAATACGCTTGAAAAGGACGTATTCGAAATGTCTGTGCGCCAATAAACAGTGGTAGAGGTCGGAACTGTGAACTTATTCACATAGCCGCAAGACTTGCAGGTCTGTGTTACAGTGCCGTCAGTTTTTGATGCGTACTTTGTTTCGTAGTCATGACCTGTTTTGACGTCAACCGTCTTTATATCGTCAAGATTTGAAAGGTTCAGGGAGTTGAATGTCACGTTATTTTTATCGTAAACATACCAAACTGCTCTGCCATTTTTGATAACAGGCTGGCAGTCTGAAAGGCTTCCCTCAAAGGTGTGTATACTGCCGTTTACTGTGCCGTCAGCGTTTAGCTTCACACAGCTTACCTTTGTATCTCTGCTCCACAATAGCAAAAAGCTGTTATTATTTATCTTCACAAGCTGTGGAGCAGAAGCTGAGTCTGTACCCTCTGCATAAGAAGTTATCTTATTGAGTTTGTTTGTGGAAAGATCCTTTGAAACAGCGGAAACGTAGACGTTTCGTGTTTCTGACGTATTGATATAATCAAGGTCAACTGTACTCTGTGCCACGATATAGCTTGATGATGACACATCAAAGCCGCCTATAGCCGCACCTGTATAGTTATAGTGACCGGCGGTATATTCAGGGTATGTTACAACGTCGATATTGCTGACCTTATCAAAATAGCTTGGGAAGAATTTGCCTGTAGTAAAATCAGAATTATACTTCACCAGAACGGCAGAACGTGGATGAGCGTCACCATGGTCGAGGGCGACTATATGGTTGCCGTCGGTTTTTATAAACTGATTGAAGGAGTGGCTCACATAGCCATAATCAACGTTCATGACGCCGGTATATGAATCAGTGATAGTCATTGAAGGCATATCCACTTCAATGGTAACATTAGCCTGATGATTATTGCCGTCGCTTGATTTATACATTTCGTGGCAGGTTCTCACAAGCAGGTGGTCACCGCTATGGGTCATTCTTGCCGAGCCTGCATCGAATGGAACTGTAGTGTTAGCTCCATACAGACCGCAGGACTTTATTTTGTTCCAATTCTTATCATACTTCGTTATACGGAAAACCTCGAGGGAGTCGTTTTGTTTCGGATTTTCCTGACCGCTAAGGACATAATAATTATTGCCGGAGTCATAGAAAGCGCCAAAGATCGGCAGTTCATTGTCGATAAGCTTAGTGCTGAGCGGTTCAAAATCAGAGCTGTAATATTCCACAAGGAGCTTGCCCTCGATAGCGCCTGACTGGACACGCATATAATTGCCGTTGTCGCACACTGTCAGGTAAGATTTCACTGTGTCAGACCATTGCACATAGTCCTGATCATTCACATTAGAGCCTGAATACGCAACACATTGCGCCACGGCAAAGGCACTGAACGATCCAGCAGACACAGCAGTAGAAACAGCCATTGCGCCAGACAGGACAATGCTCAACATTCTTTTCTTCACATTCATCAATTTCATCACCTCATACAAAAACTTTTAAACAAGAACACCTTTATATATATAATATCACAACGCAAGGCATATGTCAATGAAAATAAGTTACAATGAGAATGATTTCAATAAATTCGTCATACACCAAAGGTCAACGCAGTAAAAAAAGCAAAGAGGATACAAAACAGAAAAAACGCCTTGACAAGGTTTGATGGGTGTGATATAATATTACAGTGGTATTTCGAGGTGTGGCTCAGTTTGGTAGAGCGCTGCGTTCGGGACGCAGAGGCCGTGGGTTCAAGTCCCGTCACCTCGACCAGTCACTCGCCGTGACGGGCATTGTCCGTCATGGCTTTTTTATTATCAGAACTTAACGCCGCAGGGGAAGTTTTTGTATTAACTAAACAAGTAGGGTTATGCTTTGAGGAACAGAAAAGCGTAACTCTTTTTTGTATGCTCCACATAGCAAAAGTGCCTTATGACTAGCATTAAGGCACTTTATCGATTCAATCTTTCCCCAACCTCTCCGAAATCTCCAGCACAAGCTTCTGATCATTCTCAGAAAGTTTCGATACGCTGTCCACGATCTTCTGTGTGAGAGCAGGATTTTTGCTGCCATCGTCGAAAAACTGCTGATGATAAAGATATAGAGCAGATATAACAAACCATGCTTGAACGTGTCGAAAGTATCGAGCCTAGAATAAGAGATTATGCAGAAGAATGGCATATCAACATATTCAGACAAAAAGATCTCCGTTGGAGATATAAGAAAAACTCAGCTTATCACTACATATGGTGTTGGCGCTATAGTTGACTTTAAGAACGATACTGTTGTTATCGCTTCTACAGACGATTGGGACTATTCCCCTAATGACGCTGGTGAGGTAGAAAATCGAAAAAAATTCAGCTTTTTTAAGGAACTTCATCAGCTTTTTGGCTTCTTCTTTTGTGATATGAGTTGTTACATCTTTAGATATCTCGCCGTCTTTATCCAACAGCTTTATGCTGTTGCTAAGCGTTTGTAGATATCCGCACCACATTGCATACAGCGCTCTGATTTTCACTTGTCCTACTTCTTCTTTCCCAAAAAACAAATCAAACAGAATATCCACCACGTCTTTTACAAGAATGAATATCACCGCCGCCTCCTGTCTCCCAAGAGAGCGGCGGTATCTACACCACGCTACTTTTCAGTAAGATATTCATTTCTGTCAAACAACTGCTCAATTGAAAGATTTTTAAACCTCGGAATGTTGTATCCAAACGGCGAGTTGAGAGCCTTTACAAAGTCTTTCGTATAGCCGTGATTTTTTAAAAGATCGTCCTCATACTTTATTTTCTCTTCTTGCTTTGTGTCATCTTCCCTTTTCGTGATGCAGCGCTGCATAACATAATGATAAATGGAGAAGTAAGAATCCACTGTACGAATATCTCCTATGTATTCTTTCAGTTCACGAACTACAGTAAGATGAGCAATACAGTTGCGGTATTTTCTAGTCATGTTGCTGTCTGCATTATTGATATCAACTTCAACGCACTTGCGCAGCCGCTTGTTCTTTTTCAAGAACAAATTCGGCGACTTATCACGATCATCACAAAGTTCACAAAGCGTCTGTGAAAGTATCCTGTAGTCATTTTTCAAGTTCTTTGAAGCCAACTCAGGAATTATCTCCTTATACAGCCCAAAATCACGTTCAAGGCAGTGTATCGCAATAACATACCTTGCATTGACATTCACAAGATTTTTCACCAGCAGATACATGACCGTAAGATAAAGCCCGATAACAGCCTTTGCCCTCTCCTTAGCCACGTTTTCTCTGCCCTTTGCCTGCTGTTTCACATTTTTGAAATCATCAAATCTGATGTTCTTTATCATTCTCGCAAGCTCACTGCGCTTTGCTTCCAAAGAGCTGTTCATGTCAGGAAATTCCACACAACTCTTGTAATAACGTTCTATCTGCGTGTCAGGGATACCCCCAAGAACAAACATGACAACTTTCTCATTCTTAGCCACTTCTCTTATCTTCTGAGCGTTCGCATACTTGATAAGGTATACAAACCGAGAGGACTCGATAACATTGTTTGTTATGAAATTCCTCAGACCATGTATGCCCTTGCCTTTTTCTTTAAGTTTTAAGATCTCGCTTATCCTATCGTCCGTGATATTGTCGTCTATACCGAGTATAGTCAGTGCGTCACGGAACATCGTAAGCTTCGCTGAAGCCGCAGGCTTTCTCATGGAAGCAATGTTCTTTACGATAAAAAGCTCGTTGGTTATCCTCTGGCTGTCATTGAACAGCTTGTAGCCCGCCGTAAGCTCACACTCAACATCAACAGCAGAGCTTTTCATTATCTTCAAAAACTCCTTGATGTTATCAAACTTGCTGATAAGCGTTGTAAGAAGATCGTTTATCTCTTTGCCGTCAAGAAAATATGTGAGCATATATATCATTTTGGAGAAATACAAAAGGTCAGACGCATTCTTCTTTTCGCTGTCAAGAATTTTCTCATCAAAATCCATGTCAGCCTTGCCAAGCTCCTTGATAGCGTCACCGTTCATGTGGTCGGCGATATTTTCAAAATCATTCCTGAATTTGCCCCAAAGCTTTGCCGCTTCATCAGCATATATCCCCTCTTTTTCATCATCGGTCATTGAAAAACGCAGTTTGCGCACAAGAGCTTCGCCTGCGGCAATGTCATTTCTGTAGTAGTTGCAGAAAAGCAGAAAATCCATAAGCTTGTACATCTTTGAGCGCACAGAGTCATATTGCTTGTCCTTAAATCTGAAGCCGTATTCCTCCAGCATTTTCTCACGAAGCTTTTTGATAGAAAAGCCGAGATTTTTCTGAGATTTAAGCACAATGAAATCATAATAAAGGCGTATGATATCATCAGCCTCATAGCCTTTCATCATATCAATAAGCAAGCTGATATTGACCTTGTTGCCCTGGATAAAGTCCTTGTTTATGGACTTTAAACGCTCCTCAACAAGATAGTCAAGAGTATCTCTGTATTCGGGATCAATATTGTTAATAAAACTGTAAAGGTCAAATCTTTTTGCACCCGATTTATCATGAAAAACACACTGTCTTATCTGCCCCACAATTGCAAGCATATGATAAACACGCTTTTTGTATGCTTCCGAAACTCTATTATCTTTCGTCTTTGGCTCTTCAAGACCGAAATAGCCAAGGCGCTTAGTTTTCAGCAGGACATTGAACTTGCTAAGGCTTTTTCTGACATTCGCTTTCTTATCATCAGATAAACTGCTGTTATCAGGGTCGATAAAAACATCATAAGTATTATTTGTGGAAAGATACCCAATAAAATCGTCATGACTTTCTGAACCCTTTACACCGAGCATATTATTCAGCGCATAAACGATATTCGTTACATACACCGCAAGTATCTTTTCGATATCCAGAATGTTGTAAATAAGCTGGATATGTATATTATCATCAAAAGTTTTGCCGAAAAAGCGCTTTTCAAGCTCTGATTTAAGCCCCAGCATATCCCCTCTTACAGGCGAGCTTTCACCGCTTCTGTGAGTAGGGTTTGAAGTGTTTATTTCCACTCCGCTCTCAAAGCCATGCTTGCTGGAAAAAGCATTTACAAAAATACCGGACAACACAAATCTGATTCTTCATTCAGACCAAGGCTGGCAGTATCAACACAAGCACTATCAGAAAATGCTCAAAGAGAAAGGCATCAGGCAGAGTATGTCCCGAAAGGGGAATTGTCTTGACAATGCCTGTGCCGAGAATTTCTTCGGCTTGCTGAAAACAGAGCTTCTCTATTTGCAGGAATTTCATTCCATCGAGCATTTTATTCAAGAGCTTCATGAATACATAGAATGGTACAACAACAAACGCATCAAGCTTAATGGTCTATCTCCTATAGATTTCAGACAGGAAGCTGCATAACAAAAGCGACCAAGATTCCTCTTAGTCGCATTGCATAATTTTTCTTTTGAATCTTTGTCTAACTTTTTGGGATCAGTTCAATCACTCCTAATAAATTTTATTGTTGAGTAAGATTATAATTTAGTGAATGTGTTAGTGTTCAAGCTGTCTTTCTTAGCATTTACAGCTATACCTAAGGTAGCCTGATTTTCATATAATTTTACTCCCAAATTTGCTGGTGGGGATTGTATTAAGTCCCTTAGAGCAAATACGTGACCTGATGGCATCTTGCCAATTCCTTTTTTTACCTTATCCCAAAGATTCGCATAAGTCCTTTCTTCTAAGGAAATATCTTTGCAATAGGTCGGAACATCAGGATAGCCATTCGCAGAGGCTAAGTGCTGAAGTTTTGACAATTCGTTAGAGTCAACCGAAAATTGTACTCTCATAATAAGTACCTCCAATATTATATTCAGGGGTCTGTTCAACCTCCTGAGAATATTATATCACTTTAAGCTATCTTTTCAAGTCTTTTTTTAAGAGTTTACACTTTTTTTACAATTAGAACTTATCAAAATCCGACTGCGTAGCGACTTTATTATAATTCCAATCATCATTGCTGCTCTCTGCATACATATCATTGACCATACCAATCGTGAGCAAGTCAAGGTCACGAATTGATATGCCAAGCTGTACGCATCTAAGTAGAAAAAGGCGTTGAAATGTTCGGCAAAATACTCTATCAGCGCCCCATACTAAAAGGCAATGAAAAGCCCAAGCCCAACGCTGTCAACGAGTTCATCTCCCCGCCTATCCAAGTCAAATACTATTTCAATAAGTTCGGCAAAGACGGCGTTATCCTGTCCCCAAGCGACTCGTTTGAAGAAATGAGAACGCTGTATGTCGAGGGGGCTGAGGCGTATAACCGAGAAGTTGAGATGTGAGAATATAAATGAAAATTATAGCAAAAAAGCACCCCTATACTGAAATGAAATATACTCATGATATCATAAATAGTCAGGCTCTGAGAAGAGTGAATATATGAAGTTTATCTTTGTAAAATAAACCGACCCCATTCGCTAGACTTTTTGACCTAGCAAATGGGGTCGGTTCAAATATCAATATCATTAAGCAAAAAAATCAAGACATAAAAGCAAGCATAATATGCGGATCACTTTACTTTTCTGCCGTAAACCTTGCCCACTCATATTCCGCTGTAAGCGGAACTGTACCGTCAAAGGCTTTCAGCCAGCTGTCAACGCCAATGCCATTCCACGCATTCATCATTATTTTACCAGGCGTAACAGGCAGATTTTCAGTAGCCTTGTATGCTTCCTTTCCGTCAACATACCAAGTTATGCTGTCCTCTTTCCACTCAAATGCGTAAGTGTGAAAATCCTCAGAAGCGTCAAATCCAAGATCATACATATATTCGTGCTTGCCAACACCATTGGTGTAGTAATTGAACTGCACCTTTGTTGTGTCCTTGCCAAGGACTTCAACATCTATTTCGTCCCAAGGATTATCCTCCGACGGGCCTGTGTATGTAAAGAACGATGATACAACGCCGTCATTCTTTATGGCTTTCATCGATACCTCATAAAGTCCATAGCCATAGTTTTCCTTTGAACGATACTCGCCGCCTCTGTACGCTTCGGAATCGCCCATACTGTCAATGGTAAGCTGCATTTTTCCGTCATTGAAAGTTACGTTATCTTCGCTCCACGAACAGTTGAACGGATCACCATTTGACCAGCCTGCTGAAATGGAAAAATCATTTGACGCACCCTTGCTGAAATCTGCCTCAACCGTGTATGGGGAATTGCTTTCCGTTTCCGCCTTGCTGCTGACATCTTGCGAAGAACTGCTGTCAGATGAAGCACCGCAGCCACCCATAGACATAACTATCATTGTGAGAATCGACATAGCCAAAACTTTTTTCATTTTTCATTACCTCCGAATAAATATCAAAATTTTATCTTCTATAAGTATTATAATTCAACAGATGTGATATTTATATCATAAAAGTAATGCAAATATTATAATATTAATATCAACTTATATTTTCGATCTGCTTGTGCTATGCTTGTTCCAGTTTGCACGGAAAAACTGATCTCTATACTGTTTCGGCGTAAGTCCTGTCTGTTTCTTAAAGCAGGCAATAAAATGGCTGTGCGAGCTGAAAGCAAGATAATTGGCTATATCAAGCGGACTATATTCAGAATATCTCAGCATATTTTCAGCCGCTTGTATCCTTTTTGACATAATGAAATCAGAGATCTTTACGCCAACTTCCTCTCTGAAAAGCTTTGAAAGATACTGAGGAGTTATGTTCAGTTCATCAGCTATCTGATTGACGGTCACGCCCTTGTAAATATTATCGAAAATGCAGTCAAAGCACATAAGGATATGCTTCGAGTAAACGTTCTGTGACGCCGCCTTTTTCATTTGCTTTGTATAATAAACGATGACCTCTTTGTGTACAGCCATAACGCTTTCTTCATTGCGGCACTCATCACATTTATTAATGTATATATCGCTTATGGTATATGCAGTTTCCGGGTCAAGTCCACCCTCGATGCAAAACCTGCACAGCATAGCTATGGTTATGACAAGATGATACTTGACGTTTCTAAGGTCGTCTTTGCTGAGTCTGCCCTTTCCGTTTGTATCCAGCGGCGTATACAAACGTTTGACTGTTTCAAGGTCGCCTGCTCGCACCGCAGAATAAAATTCCAGTTCCGTTTCATATGGTGAATGATGATAGTCATTTTCCTTTTGCATAAACTGCCGCTTAGACAATTCTCTGTTTATTTCCATAGCTTTCACCCCCTGCTTTTTAGCTTATTATATCATATTTACAGACACAAGTAAAGCCTCATATTTATAGAAAAAGGACGGCAAATCACCCTGCCGCCCTTTTTTCTGATAATTAGATATTATTTAGCCTCTTTCATTGAAGTCATAGCCTCGTCGATAAGATAATCTATAGCCTTTTCATTTTCCTGAACGACCTGTGACCAGCTCTTTGACTCCTGCGGATTCATTGTTCCTCTTATTGCAGTATCGCAAATAGAGTTAAGGTCGGCAGATACGCCCTGTTCAAAGTCAAATACAGGATTCTGTGCAGACAGATCATAGATAGTTTCTCTCATTTCAAGCATCTCATCTGTCCAGCCGTAATCGTCCTTGTACTGATCGAGGGTTATCTGATGTGCAGCCTCGTCAAGCTCTGCATAACGGCAGCATTCAAGGAAAGCTGCCACGCCCTCAGGATTTTGAGCGTTCTTTACAATGCTAAAGCCGTGTACTCTTGAAGGAATATACTGTTTATCGCTATCAGCCGAGCAAGGAACAGGAACGAACATTACCTCTCCCTTTGATACATCGCCATAGTTTACAGTTGTTGACGGAGCATTCTCAAGTGCCCAAAGTCCGATAGGATAGAAAAGCGTCAGACCTGTTGCCATTCCGCTGCCCTCTGCATCGCCTCTGAGTTTCCAGTTATTCTCGTGCTTTGGATAAACAACATTGTTCTTCTGCAGCTCATACATCATATTCTGAGCCTTTGCTATCATAGGGTCAGAAATATTATTTACAAGCTTGCCGTCTGTGATACCGATGAGCGGCACACCTGAAGACTGCTGCAAAGCCTTTTCATAATACCAGCCGTCGAGAGCGTATTTATCGCTTTCAGCGTCAGTAAAATCAAGACACATTTCTGTGAATGTATCCCAGTTCCACTTGCCTTCTTTGAAAAGCTCAGCAGGATCGTCATATCCGTTATCTTCCATTGTTTGCTTGTTGTATACAAAAACATACGCAGGGTCTGTTCTGATAACGCTCACATAATGCTTATCGCCAAGCATAAACTGATCTGTCGCACCCTTTATGTCTGTCCAAAGAGGCTTTGAAAGATCGATATAATCGTCAATAGGCTCTATCATTGACTTTATAGCACCCTTAGGGAAAACGTCCATATCATCAGCACCGATGAAATCAGGTGAATCATTTGACATTACAAGTGCCGCAAGATCGTCAAACTTAGTTTCCCAAGTGGTCTGCACCCAGTTTATCTTACCATTATACTTTGTCTTGAACAAAGCAAGGTCAGCGCCTATCTCCTTGTCCTCTGCCTCAGTAGGGTTGATATCCCAATGTGAAAACCACTTTATTTCGTTGCTCTTGAGATCTCTTACATCTTTCATATCATCAGCAAGTCTTTGAACTATCTGCTGCTGATCTTCCTTAAGCTTTTTGTCAACGACCTTGCTTGATGAATCACTTGAACTTCCGCAAGATGCAAATGCTGAAAGCGAGCAAACCGCAAGGGCAAATGTCAAAACTCTTTTTGCATTATTCATAGCCATACCTCCAAATATTACTTTCTTCTCTTTGCAACGATCACTGCTGTGCCTGCAAGAGCGATAACAGCAAGTGCTCCGCCAACAGCCGCACCAGTTTCTGCTGCCTTAGATGTATTGTCAGATGCTTTTGAAGATGTAGCCGCTGCTGCAGAAGTCTTGCCTGCATCCGCCTTAGATGAAGAAACGTCTTTCTTTGACGTATCAGCCTTTGAGCTTGAAGCATCAGACTTTGAATCTGCCTTTGAAGCATCTGTTTTTGAATCTCCGCCCTCGGCAGATGCAACACCGAAATCAAGCGTCATTGAAAGTGTGCCGCCGTTGAAAGCGCCTTCCTTCTCCCAGCCTGCGACCTCAGGACGAGATTCCTTTGTTACCTCGCCTGTTTCCTCATCGACCTCTTCAGTTGGTCTGATATGTATTCTTATTCCACCCTCTGGATCCTCGTCCAATGAAGTGATAGAATTAATCGAATCAAAAACCGTTGTTGTGCCGTCCTCGGCAACGAACTTTGCGTCAGATATCTTAACGTCCACAGGATAAACACCATCAGGAAGATTAGCCACCATAACGCCCATATCTCCAAGAGTTCCCTTGCCTGACATTGTCTTGTCGGTGACAACTTTGCTTATCTTATATTCAACAGTTATCTTGCCAGCATCATCAATGCCTACCCAGTCGCCCTGATTCCAGGTCCAATCCTGACCCATATAAAAGCCCATTGCTCCGATAGAGTAATATGAGTCATTCATTTTTGAGTCCTCCTCTGACGGGTGAACAACATCGCCTAGCTTTGCTGCCGAAACAGAAACTGACATCATTGTTGCTGCGAGAACCGCTGCTGAAAGACCTGCTACAAATTTTTTGATCTTCATAACCTTTTCCTCCTATTTTTCAATAAAATTTTTTGCTAAAAGCAATTTATTTTGTTGTTTCTGTATATATTATAACTATGTAAACGTTTTGTTTATATCAAAAACGTAACATAAATATCATAAAAGTGTTTAATATCGAATTTATGAAAGATTATAAATATATGAAAACAGACCCACTTGATATTCAAGCAGGTCTGTTTATTCGGAAGTTATTATAAGAAAGTGACTATGAATTATTATGTTTATATTATACCCTTTGTTTTAAAACTATTATATCAATATTCAGTTATTTATATCAAATAATTATCGTAAATAGAATTTTATGAGCAAACATCAATTTATGAAACTAAGCATAAAAAAAACAAGCTCGGCAAACGTGACCGAGCTTGTCCAAAAATGGAGTTATATTAAGAAATGATCTATTAAAGATACTTTACCAGTTCATCAAGAACGCTGTCAAGATGTCCGTCAATAAAGCCATAGTCAACACCCTTGTATGACCAAGCAGCTCTTCCGATAGAACATTTCTCAAAGGCACTGCTTATATCCTTGTACCAGTTAAGAGTATTTTCAGCAGATGCAAGATTTATAACACCGTATTCGCCACAATACATAGGAACATTTCTTTCCTCTGCGACCCTTACAGCCTCAGCAAATCTTCCCATAAAATAATCAGGCGTAAATTTCTCTGTCTTGACCTCCTCGTATGTCTGCATATATTCAAGACCAAGACGCTTTATCTCAGTTCTGTATTTGGGGACGCTTCCCGGATAATCGATCCTGAAATCTCTTGGCATCTCATCTACCCAATAGGCAGCCTGATGAGTGAAAAGAAATGGGTCATAGCAATGGAAAGTATAAACTATATGCTCGTCATAAGGCTTATCAAGGTCTTTCATTGAATCAATAGAGTTGTTCCAGTAGCTGCCCACAATGATATTTATATCAGAGCTGTATTTTCTGATAAGCTTTATGGCATTTTCAACGATAGCATTCCATTTTGCACTGAATTTCGGGTCAGTTACCTCATTGAGAAGTTCAAAAGAGACCCTGTCAGAATATTTGCTGAAACGCTTTGCAAACTCTTCCCAAAGGTCATAGAATTTCTGCTGAAGCTCTGCGTTATCAAAGAATCCGCTTTCAGCCTGAGCCTTGTCAAAGAAAAAGCCCATTGTCTTATGGAGGTCTAGTATCATATTGATACCGTTATTTCCGCACCAATCGATACACTTCTGAACATAGTCGAAACCGCTCTCTATAAAGCCGTTTTCGTCCTGAAAGATATTATAATCCACAGGCACTCTAACGTGGTCGCAGCCCCAGCCCTTTATACGCTTGATGTCCTCCTCTGTAATAAAATTATCAAGATGTTCCTTACTGTAATCGCATTGTGACAGCCAGCCTCCGATATCGATGCCGTGCATATAGCCATTAAATCTTCTCATATTTTTAACCGTCCTTTCTGATTCTAGTTTTATTTGCAACTATATCGTAGCACTATATGGCCGGAAATTATATCATAATTTTAATATTCATGTAAAAATCGTAATGTTATTATGACGTTTTAAAAATATTTCTCTAAACTATTGACATGCATTACGTTGCACATATAAAAAAGCCTTTCTCAGATTAGCGGATAGACTGTACATAAAATAATGCAAGACCGCCGCAGGTCACGAATTAATACGACCTGCGGCGGAATTTTTTTATCCCCCTTATTACAAAAACTCCCGACTTTTTGAAATAACACCCCTCGCTCCCCACTCCTTATTTCAAAAACGCCCCCTATCAACGTTTACATCCGCAAAATTTACACTTTGTTTACAAAATGTAATCGTTATCCTAAGCAGCCAGCTTAACAAATCGTGGAAATAAAGTGGTATAATGACATTGTGAGAAAAATAGTGCAAAACAACACATATGTTGAAAGGAAGTAGTATAAAAATGAAAAATAAGGCTATTATAACACTAATGCTATTAGCAACTATTGCATTGACTTCTTGCAAAGGAAATGAAAACAATAGTGTTGCAGACAGCTCAAACCAAGATTATAGCACCAGTTCACAAATAACCACAAGTGCTGAAAATGAAACAGAAAATACAGAAACATCACCCGTTAGCGAGCAAAATGCACAAACGACAGAGGAACATGGCACATATACCTCATATGAAATTCTGTCATTCAGTGCAATTCAAGGTGCAGTGATCACTGACCTTAAATACAACGACAAAGGATATCTTTCAAGTTGTTCATATTCATACAAATGTGAGGCTTGTGGAACCGTACAGTCCGGTATTCACGGTACATATTCGAGTGATAGAGGATCATTTATATGTCAAAATTGTGGTAACAATCAAAAAGTTGAAGTCAAAGCAATAGAAGATTGGGTTGAAATCCCATACTAAATATATCATTTAAGGAAGAAGATGTTAAAGCATGAAACAAATCGTATGCGAAGTTTGCGGTAGCAATGATTTAGTCAAAGAGGACGGCTGCTTTATCTGTCAGTATTGCGGTGCTAAATATTCACCTGAAGAAGCTAAACGTCTTATTGTCGAAGTTAATGGCAAGGTCGATGTGTCGGGAAGTAAAGTCACAGTCGATAACACCTCTTTTGTAGAGCGTTCCCTCGAAAATGCACGCCGTGCAAAAGCTAAAGAAGATTGGGAAGAATGTGAAAAATACTATAACATGGTAGAGCAGTATGAGCCAACAAATATTGAGGCTATTTTTTACTCCAGCTATGGAAAAGCAAGAATGGCACTTGTAGATTCTGACCGCTTTAAAAGAGAACAGAAAATTAAAGTGTTAAAAAATTCGATATCTGTAATTGATGACAATTATGATAGCTCACCAAAAAAATACGAAGAAAACAAAGCTTTGATTCAAAGAATCAATTCTGATTTGCTTGCTTTTTTAAATAGTTCATTTGTAATGAATACAACGACTGAATATGGTAAGAATGGCAGTTATACAACTAACGATAGTGAATACACTTATGATATGTTCGTGGAACTATCATTGGGAATGATCGAATCAATAGAACATATCATACATACTATACCGGACAAATATAAGACAACATATCTTTGGAAAATCATACGCCAACAATATGCATATATATATTCTGTATGTCGAAAAACGTCCTACCGCCATAACTATAAAAATAAAAGGCAATGGCTTGATTCAATAAATAGAGTTGACGAAAAATTGAAACAGTTAGATCCTAATTATTTAGAAGCTGATCTTGAAGAACTTCCAAGAACAACCAATGAAGTAAATGCCATTATAGCCGCTGCAATCGTAATAATAATGATAATCGTATTAGTTATATACTACATTTCCCAATCAATGTGATAATGAACAATAAAAGCTAAAATCCATACGATTATCACTCGCTTTTTTTCCTGCATAAATTCCCCACCTCTGCAAATAATATTACTGCAATTTTGAAAAAACAACGGAGGTCATAAATATGAAAGCAACAGGAATAGTCCGCAGGATAGACGATCTCGGCAGAGTTGTCATACCTAAAGAAATCAGGCGCACCATGCGTATCCGTGAGGGCGACCCGTTACAGACAACGTTGAACACTGACTTTGATTTCCTGCTTGTCTTTCTCAGATTAGCGGATAGGCTGTACATAAAATAATGTGAGAAAAATATGTAAGTGGCTTGACACAAATATAAAAATATGTTATTTTATATTTGTAACTTAAAATGCGTTACAAATATAAAAAGGTGAGCATATGAAAGAATACTTAGAAAAAACTTTAAGACAAATAGTTACGATCAAAAAAAATAAAGACCTGTATGATAAACTGCCGCTGGCTTTTAAGGGACGATATGATCTCTTTAATGTTGAAACCAATGGAATGGGTTGGCTTGCAATTCAACCAAAAGGCGATATCAGGCTTATTGCACTACGAAAAGACAGAGCTAAAGTACAGAATATTTCAGGGCTGAACTGTGCCTTATTTCTTAAATCCGCTACCCCTTATATAAAGGAAAAACTTATAGAGGACGGTATCCCTTTTGTGCTGAAAGACAAGCAGATATATTTGCCGTTCATTGGCTGTCTGCTTTCAAATTCGGGCGAACGTGATATCGCACCTGTCGAGCTTATTTCATTTCTGACGCAAAAGCTGATACTTACTGCGATATACGAAAAGTGGGAGAAGGTAACAGTATCAACAGCTGCCGAAAAATTGGGTGTATCAAAAACGTCAGCAAGCAGATGTTTTGATGAAATAGAATACCTGAATGTGAATATTCTCGACACAAAAGGCAAGTCACGAGCTATTACAATTCCGCCTGATGTAAAGCAGTTGTGGAAACAGATACAGCATATTTTGAGACAACCTGTTATCAGAAGATATGCTTTTCCAAGCGACATTCACTTGGAGAAAAAGGCCGGCATTACTGCTTTGTGTGAGTATTCATTGTTGTCAGATAATGACTACCCTACCTATGGGGTGACGAAAAAAGAGCTTGCTGACACAGGTATAAAAAAGCTGAAACAAGTCCGCAGTGGAGAAGAAATTGGCTGTATTGTTTTTGAGCTTGGCTATTTCATTGACTATGGGCAGAAGCCGATACAAGACCCCTTGAGCATAGCTTTATCATTGACCGATGAAGAAAAGCAGGACGAAAGAGTAATGATATCTATAAATGAAATGTTGGAGGAATATGTGTGGTAAAAGGACTAGACACTTTCAGAAATCATTTTGCTGGATATGAAGAACAGTATGTGCTTATAGGCGGTGCTGCCTGTGATATTGTATTTGAAAGCAACGACGCATCTTTTAGGGCGACAAGAGATCTTGATATGGTTCTTATCGTTGAGGCTCTCACGCCTGAATTTGGAGAAAAGCTTTGGGAGTTTATTGAGATCGGCAGATACAGAAACAAGGCCACGAATGGTCAAAAGCCGCAGTTTTACAGATTTGATAAACCTGAAGATGACACATATCCGAAAATGATAGAACTTTTTTGCAGGAATGATTTTGAACTCCGTGAGATGACAGGGATAACGCCGATTCACATAGATGATTCTGTTTCAAGCCTATCAGCAATACTGCTTGATGATGAGTATTACAAAGCCTTGATGGACGGAAGAGTTGTGCGAAATGGTTTATCCGTTCTTCGTCCCGAATATCTTATCTTGTTTAAAGCAAAGGCATATCTTGATTTAAAGCAGAGAAAAGACAACGGTGAATCTGTTGATTCCAGCGATATCAAGAAACACAAAAAGGACATTTTGAGAATAGCTGCTGAACTTGTACTTGAAAGCATATCAGAATTACCTGCAACAGTAAAAGCAGATATTGACGCTTTTATCGGCACGCTAGAGCAAGAACCATTTGACAGCAATTCATTGAAAAGCTATGGGTTAGAAAATGATGATGTAATAGGGGTGTTACATAGGATTTTTGGATGATAGAGTGTTGCTGAATTGTTATATGGTTCATCGCCGACAATGTCAAAAAAATAGATTTTTACCGCTCCACTTGACTAACATTCTGATCTAATGTATAATCAAGTAAAGAATAAAAATATCGAGGTAAGATCACAATGAGTAGATTTCCTAGAATATACGCTGAAAGTACAATAACAAGAATGAATAAAAAGCTTGCCCTGCCGCAGGAAACTATGTCGCTCCTTTATGATTACTTTGAAACCTTTGCTAATCTGTACCAGCTATTGCCGCTAAAGGACGCTTACAAAATAATCAGCCGGCAGAATAAAGGCTTGATAACCTTGGACGAGTTCATTGCATTTTCTGAGATAGCACGTCACGAAAAGCATTATTACTACATTCTTGCCAAAGACGAATTGTATCTTGACGCACCTAAGGAAGAGCCTATCGACCGAGAGCTCGTTCATTCCTGCTTGGTTGATATTGATTATGAAGATTATTATAATATGGTCAAACATCAGGCAGGTAAGCCGCTAAAGATACTTCCAAAGCAGGAACTTCTTAAATACAAAGATGATATGTACATTGCCGACACACCATATGTCAGAGCAATGATGAACTTTTTGTGCACAAGGCTACAGCTGTCCGTACAGAGGGCTGAAGATATAATATCCGATTTTATACTGATAATAACCTGTGACGACAGACCTTTTGATGCGGTATCTAAAATGCTTGATAGGGTGAAAATCAAAATGACAGAAAGCCAGCTCGAAGATTTTATCAAGCTATTCACCGATTTGGACAACAACACACGACTGCCGCAAAACAGAGGTTTTACTCCCCACGAGTTATCGACATATCGTGGCGGACAAGAGGTTATCGACAGCATTTCCTTTGGACCAAATATAACTGCTGCATTTAAAAGCGGGGAAGCAGATATCGAAGAATACAGAAAAGAAATCCTTATGAGCGAACTGCCCGAAAAGGTCAAAATGGATATGCTCCGTCAGCTTTCTCAAATTGAGGGTAAGAATACCACTCAGAAAAAAGTCGGCAGAAATAATCCCTGCCATTGCGGCAGCGGAAAGAAATATAAAAAATGCTGTGGAAAATAAAATTGTGTTTTACGCAATATCACGTTAAAAAGTTCAGCCCATATGTACTGAACTTTTTAATATGCAACCGCCGCAGGTCACAAATCTATGTGACCTGCGGCGGTTTGTTGTATTTTGTATTTTCTATCTTTACTATGGTTTTTACATTCTATAACTTTTTCTCGCCTTATCACACTTCATCAACGCAAGCCGTTATTTACGTTTATATAATTAACTTAGTCCCGATAAAGAACGCATTACCAGATCAACGTCTTGATTTTCAAGTTCCTGAATGATATGCAGATATGTTTTTTGTGTTGTCGTCATACTGGCGTGACCAAGCCTGCGAGCAACGCTGGCAATAGACACGCCTGCAAACAACAGTAGCGATGCGTGAGTATGTCTTAAACCGTGAATAGATATTTCAGACAGATTCAACCTTTTGCAATGACGGCTAAGTATGTCATTCACAGTTGAGTTATAAACTTTGCCGTTTACGAATATGGGTTTATCTTCTGGCAGACTCTTTACCAATTCAGCAAATTGAATAACCGTTTGCCAATCTATTTGTATTTTCCTTACCGATGAATTATTCTTTGTTGGAAGAAAACCGCTGTTGCCTTTATAGTCCCAGGTTTTGCTTATAGAAAGCATTTGATGTGAAAAATCAAAATCACGAGGGGTCAAAGCAAGTGCCTCGGAAAAACGCATACCTGTTTTTGCGACCAAAAGAATAAACCAATCCCAGTTCACTCCGGACTTAAGATCAAGCGAAGTCAGCAGCGTGTGCAGTTCAAACTGATTAAGATACTTGATTTTCTTGACCGACGGCGTTTTACCTTTTATTATTGCTTTTCTCGTCGGATCACGCTCAATAAGCCCTTCATCAACCGCATCAAGTATCGCTCCTTTAAGCTGATGATGAAAGTCCATTGTTGTTTGTCTTTCGTGATACAGTGCATAATCATTAAGCAGCTGCTGATAAGCAATTCTGTTTAGATCACTCAAAACAAGTTCAGGCACAAGCCTTTTCAGCCAGGATATTGTCATTTTGTATTTATCCAATGTAACCTTTCTAATTGCTCCTTCTTTATATACTGCAACCCACCTTTCATAGTAATCACAGAACAAGTCTGTATGTTTAATGTTATTTAACATCACATTACCTCCATTTCAACAAAACGGCTTACGCTGATGAAGGGTGATAAGGTGGTCGAGTTGCTTGAAAAAAGCTCCGATATGTTCTTCCTCATCAAGTTGCCGAGGAAATGCCACTTCATATTTTGCGAGTTGCGGTACAGTTAATTGTGGCACGCCAGTTGACTCAATAACAATTTTCAAAGTATTGATGACATTCTCTAAAAAGAAAACATCGTGTTCTGATTTCACTGATAAAAGCCTTACAACTGGCGTAAAATTAACCAATCTTGCTTTTGCGTGTCCAACATCTCCACGACCAGTAACCGTAACAGCCGGAGCATTAACTCTATATTCTTTATCATAATACCCGACAATTCCATCGCCAGTGAGGGCATTAGCGATTACTGGGTACTGACCTTCAGCAAGAATTAAGTCTTTGTCGATGTCGCCTCCTGCAACCATATCAGAAGCAATATCTCCTAGCTTACGCTGTTCCCAAGGAAAAGTAAAAGAGCTAAGGGAAATACCTTAACTCTTTTATAAAAACGTATATTTAGAGGGTGTTAAATACCTTTTATCCCTCATCAGGATCAAAGCCACCTGTTAAAATGAATTTTCTGAGGATTTTATCGACTTTCATATTTACTTTTGGCGGAATAATCACTTTACCCTCGATTTTTTCAAGAAAAGCTTTAGCAGCTGCTTTATTTACTGACTGTTTCAGCTTGTCAAATCTTCCGAATTCATCAATATTAGCCTCTGTAAGATTTAACTGCATCATATTTTTAAGCAAATCTTCGTCCAATCCGAAAGCAACAGCAAAACTATGGATCTGGTCATTTTTAGCCTTATATTGATACTCTGTGATATAGTCACGAAGTGTCTTTCCATCTTCAACAACTACTTCTCCACGCTGAACATCGTGCAGAAAGATCTCAGCATACTTCTGCTCGTCTTGTGTAAGCGTAGCAAAGGACTTGTGCAGTTCATCAAGCGACGCTTGCAGCTGCTCTTCAGTAATATCAGCTTGGTGCAGATTTTTTAAATATTTTTCAAATCTGCTGTTCATATAAGCTGCATCTATTCTTCCTGTGTCAATTTCAGTAATATAACCGACAAGATCAAATGGAACATCATCGCCGTCTGAACCACCATTACCGTTTTCGTCATCATTTCCGTTGGAGAGTTCTTTATAACGCTGTACCAATGCCATAAAATCGTTGCTGCCAAAGTCTAATTTGATCGTTTCATTTAAACCGGTTTCCTCATCATTAAATGTATAAATGTCCTGTTCCCAATTAAATCCTTGCAGCTTAGCAGCATCAAGATGGTGATTGAAGTCTTTGAAAAGCTGTGCAAATTTAGCTTTTTCTGCGTGATCATTAGGCAACTTTGTGAAATCAGATACTCCCGAAGATTTAAAAACTTCTGAAATATCCATAAAGATCACATTAAGCTTTTTAAGATTATACGGCAGTTTCTCGACAAACAGAACCGTAGGCTTGTCACCTGAATAAGTCTTTACCGCTTCATCAATATAAGCTTTCATTGTAAATGGTCTGCGGTAATATTTTATCACACCATAAGGCTTTTCATTGCTTTTGAAAAGTCGATTTGTTCTTGACATTGCTTGAATAAGATTTTCATACTGGAGTATCTTATCCATATAGAGCGTGTTTACCCACTTTGAGTCAAAACCTGTAAGCATCTGATCAACTACAATAAGAAGATCAAGCATTTTCTCAGGTGTGCGTGTAATCGTTGAATATTTCTCTTTATGGGCAAGTCTTAAAGACACGTCTTTTTTGAAACTTGCGTGAGTAGGTATAGTAAAATCTTGTCCAAACATATCATTGTAATCGTTAAGGATCTTTACAAGCCCGTCCTCTTTAAATAACGCCACAGGTTTGCCCTTGTAAGTATTTTTGTATTCTCCATCCTCGTTGCTGATATGAGGGTCAAAAAGGCAGGTCACTTTTAGACTTGGCATTTTGTCTTTAAAAAGCCCGTAATACTCAATAGCTTCAGGAATACTGCTTGTAGCAAAAATAGCGTGAAATTTCTTGTTTACGCTGAGAATGCTCCAATTATCGCAAATATCGTTAACAACTGCATTCTGATGTTCAGGCTCTATATACTGTGAATTAGGAAGATAGTCTTCAACGCCCTTGACATACTTTCCGTCATCATTTTCGTATCCTGCCATTGGAACATCATTCATAAATTTATTGAAAACTTCTCGTTTCTTTTCATCAGCAAAAGCCTCCTCCACGTTGTTTGCTTTTGCCTCAGCGAGTGCGACCTGTTTGCGAACGTCGTTTTCTTTAAAAGTCTGTACCATTCTAGGGTCAAAGCCGAGAACATTTTTATCTCTGATTCCGTCCGCAAGTACATATCTATGAAGTTCTCCGCCAAATATCGTAGATGTCTGGCTCATTTTCTTCTGATTTTCTTCAAATATAGGTGTTCCGGTAAAACCAAAGAATATAGCATTTGGGAACGTACTTTTGATAGTAGAAAGCATTTCACCAAAAGTTGAGCGGTGACATTCATCAACAATAAAAACGATACGCTTTTTGCCTATTTCTTCAATATCATGAGCGTTCAGACCGTTTTCATCATTCTTGATATTGCTCATTTTCTGAATAGATGTCACTATCAAAGTATCAGCAGGAGCTGAGCTTTTCAGCTTTGTGATAAGAACATAGGTATCCTCAGTTTTCTGTACGCTTTCGCCATCATCAGCAAAATTATTGTATTCAATATATGACTGATTTCCGAGTTCTATCCTATCAGTAAGAAAAACTACTTTATCTGCATCCTTAGAGTTTGCAATAAGCTGAGCAGACTTAAAGCTCGTCATAGTTTTTCCCGAACCTGTTGTATGCCAAATGAATCCACCACGCTGATTGCCCTCGCCCCATTTAGTTTTTGAAACCTTGTCAGAGATCGCACTTGCGGCATAATACTGATAACTTCTCATAACTTTCAGAACGCCGTCAGTATCATCAGCAACGGTGTAAAAACCGATAAGCTGGTGTGCCATAGGGATCGAGATAAGATTTGACGCAATACCCTTCCAATCATTTATGACCTCATTATTAAAGTCTGCCCAATGAAAATAATAATCGGGATTAAATGCGTCCCAACTGCCGGGGTTGGCAAAGTACAGCGTTTCATCGGGTGTCATTGCAACAAATATCTGAACAAGGGAAAACAGTCCTGAAAAAACGCCCTCGTGAGAATACTTTTGAATTTGATTGCACGCCTCACTTACAGGAACACCGCTGCGTTTGAGTTCGATATGTATAACAGGCATACCATTTATCAAAAGCATTATATCCCCTCTGCGGTCATTCAATATCTTAGAGGACGCCTTAAATTTTGGCTGTCTTGCTATCTGATAACGGCTCTGACCTGCGGCGATCTCCTTGCGGTCGTATATCTTAAGTGAAACTTCCTTGCCAAAGTGAAGCTTATCATCGACATTATCACGAGTGATCGAGATAGTTTTGCCGTTTATAAATTTATTGAGCATAAGCGGAGTACGCAAAGTTTTTATTTGCTCCATTATCTGCTGCATTTCTCCGCTTGTCAGCGGACAGCCATTGAGACGATCAATGCTCTGATTATTGTCAAAGAGGATATTTGCCCAATTCTGTATCAGATCTTCCTCCGTTGGATACATAATAACTTCCGAAGACCAGCCCTTGTTAAATAGGACTTTTATCAAAGCATCTTCAAATTCTGCCTCTTTTTTGAAGATCATACAAATACCTCCTATACAAACATCTTTTCAAGGCACGCTTTTTTGATATTTTTAAGCTTTTCGAGCTTACGCTGATGAAGGGTGATAAGGTGGTCGAGTTGCTTGAAAAAAGCTCCGATATGTTCTTCCTCATCAAGTTGCCGAGGAAATGCCACTTCATATTTTGCGAGTTGCGGTACAGTTAATTGTGGCACGCCAGTTGACTCAATAACAATTTTCAAAGTATTGATGACATTCTCTAAAAAGAAAACATCGTGTTCTGATTTCACTGATAAAAGCCTTACAACTGGCGTAAAATTAACCAATCTTGCTTTTGCGTGTCCAACATCTCCACGACCAGTAACCGTAACAGCCGGAGCATTAACTCTATATTCTTTATCATAATACCCGACAATTCCATCGCCAGTGAGGGCATTAGCGATTACTGGGTACTGACCTTCAGCAAGAATTAAGTCTTTGTCGATGTCGCCTCCTGCAACCATATCAGAAGCAATATCTCCTAGCTTACGCTGTTCCCAAGCGTCAGTAAATCCCTTAAACCGAATTTCGGGATATGGGCTGCCATTTTCCGGAAACATTTTTTCAAGCATAGCCTTTTTGACTTTGGTCAATTTGTCATACTTACGCTGATGAAGGGTGATAAGGCGGTCGATTGCAAGAAAATACTCTCCAATCTTTTCTTGTTCGGCAACATCGGGGATAAGCACATCGGCATTTTTGATATTGTCAGAGTTTAGCGACTCAAAGGTAGAACCACAGGACAATGCTTTCCAATATCCGTCACTATCCATTTTTTCGAGCAGTTGATAAATGAACTCATTGCCTTTAATCGCCGCAACACCACGCCCGATTACCGCATTATAAGCGGTTTTTCCCATTGCTCCTGCGGGTGCTCTTACACTCATTATCAAGTCTCCTGCATCGGCTTTCTTTGTCATTTGTGAAGTCCAAACTCTTGGAGATACCCAACCATTCTGCAAATCTGCATTGCCTTGGACAAGGATATAATCACTCGGTACATCTGAATAGGTGCTACCGTCGGGTGATTGTCCCATAGTTATTTGAACAGTATCCCCCAACTTACGCTGTTCCCAAGTATCAGTAAAACCCGAAAATCTTATCTGAGGTATGACTTTTTCTTTAGTCATTTTGCACACCTCCCAACAGTTTCTTGAACTCACCAAGACCTTTCATATCAAATTCATTTCCGCACAGATCGTCAATCATAGAACACAGCTCTTTTTCCGTTTCTGATATCTCAGTTTCAATATCAAAATATGTGGTATCATATTTTTTAGCAAGAGCCGTGATCTTAGAAACAAGGCCGTTAACGATCGTCGAAGGGATAGAATAAAGGTTATCAACAAGGCTCTTTATCCATTTTATCTCAAGCAGTGTTTTGACCTCCTCGTCAGAAAGCCCCTCGATAGTGGTTTTGGTTTTTGCGTGAAGTTCCGCAGTTTCGGTCTTTATCTGCGATTTCAACGCCTTTTCTTCTTTAGAAAAAGCCTCGACCTTTGAAAGCTTTTCAATCAGTGCAAGAGTTTCATCTGACTTAGGTTCGCTCTTCAAAGCCTTTATCTTTTTAGAAATTTCCTTGATGATAAATGCACTATTGTCCTCAGTCAGCTGTTCTTTGCAGGTCTCTTTTTCATCTTCCGTCATATCTTCAATAATTTGTTCATACTCTGACGGGACCTCAGCAAGGCGGCGTTCCTTGGCTTTAAGAGCGTTATACTCCTCGCACAATAGTGTTGTCTGAACAAGTTCAAAAGGAATAACGTGTCCTACCCAACCTTCTTGCGTTTCCTGTTCCTTGCCGTCTTTTTTCTTTATCACAATGTTCGGGTCAACCTTTCTGGTTGCCTCAAAGCCCTCTGTTTGGATTATTTCAAGGTCTACGGCTATCTTTCCCCATTCATCATCAAGAAGCTGATATGCCTCATACTTATCGACTAACTGAATGTCTGCAAGTCGTGCAAAGATATTCTCGCTTATTGCGGTTTCCTCTTTTGATACCTCAACAGTCTCAGCATTTTCAATAAGCTCTTTACGCAGATGATCTTCAAATCCGTTAAATGCCTGCTGATATGCCTGCTCATATTTTATTACATCATTGTTATTGCAAATAGCTGATTTAATATCATCGCAGGCAAGCTGAAGATATGGTGTATCGCTCGTCTTGAACAATTCTTCTCTTAAATTCGGAAAAGCGTTCCAATATTCCGCAAGACCATCAACTTCATTCACAGGGATACCGCCAAACATAGAGGCGTAAATATCCCAAGTCTCCGCACTTTCAGAAGAGTCAACATATCTTGGAATATTGAGATTGTAATCATTTTGTCTTATCTCCTCACGAGAAACGACCTTTGAGAACTTCGGTACGCTTGTTCTTGAAGATACCGTATCAACAATACGTTTGATGTCAGACGCTCTAAGCTTATTGTTCTTGCCGTCTTTCACAAATCCTTTGGAGGCGTCTATAATAAGCACGTCGTTATTATCACGCATTTGTTTCAGTATCATAATAATTGTCGGTATTCCAGTTCCAAAAAATATATTTGCCGGAAGTCCGATAATAGTGTCAATATGATTATTCTCAATCAAATTTTTTCTGATTATGCCTTCCTCTCCGCCTCTGAACAGCACCCCGTGAGGAAGAACGATAGTCATAATACCCTCAGGACGAATATGATAAAGATCGTGCAGCAAGAACGCATAATCGGCTTTACCCTTTGGGGCTAGACCAAACCTTGCATAACGAGGGTCTGCCTCTTTCCCTGACGGATCCCAAGGCTGTGAATAAGGCGGATTTGAGACGACTGCATCTACATAAAGAGGCTCGTAAGTTTCCGACGGATTGCTGTCATCAAAATAAGGCCAATCCTCCTCAAGTGTATCTCCGCAGCGTGTTGTGATGTTTGACGGCTTGATACCTCTCATAACAAGGTTCATACGGGTAAGGTTGTAAGTATTCTCTTTAAGCTCCTGCGCATAGTATTTGATATTATCCGAATTTGTAACATACTTAGAAACGCTCTTGCCGATATTTATAAGCAAAGAACCTGAACCGCTTGTTGGGTCATATATTTTTATCTCGTCCTTGCCCTTAAGATGATTAGCAACTATCTCAGACATAAGCACAGACACTTCGTGAGGCGTATAGAACTCGCCTGCCTTTTTACCCGCATTTGAGGCGAATTTTTCAATCAAATATTCATATACAAAGCCAAGAACATCATAGTCCTGTTTTCCGTCCATAGGAATATCTTTGATAAGCTGTAAAAGCCCGCTGATAGCCTTGGTTCTTGCACCCGATGTATCACCCAATTTTGAAAGACCTGTTTCAAGGGTATCAAACACCTTATCAAAGACCTTTTTGTGAGTATTTGAAATAAGCCTGCTGAAAGCAGAAAGTGCCGTAGTAACGTTATCTACACTGAAATCATTGCCCATTTCGAGCCACGTTGAAAAAAGATCATTATAGCCAATAAAATATCCAATATTCTTTTGAATATACTCGACCGTTTCCTCATCTTCCTCAGTAACGGTTTTGAGCAATTCATCATCATACCCCTCGTCTTTCAAGAATTTTACTTCCTTATCGGACAGGTACTTGTAAAAAATGAAACCTAAAATATAGTCTTTATATTCATTTGCCTCTATTTTTGAACGCATTTTATTAGCGGATTCCCAAATTTTATTTGCCAGCTGTTGTTTGTTCATATATAACTTCTCCTAAATATTCTTGCTTGATTATGACTTACACTTGAAACCTGTGTAAACTCCCGCAAGGAATATTATACTACAATTTGTACAAAATTTCAATACTACACAGCTAAAAATCTAAAAAATAAACAAGAATTTTGAAATATACACTATGTTAGTCTATATTTACTTTTAAACATACTTGGGAACAGCGTAAGTTAAGTGCGATTGCAGATAAAGTTACCGAGAAAAATGTTGGACTACAATATATTGAAACCTTTACTAATTCGGCAGAGTTCGGAATAATCAGTCAACGAGATTTTTTCGACCACGATATTGCAAAGATGAGCAGTTTAGGCGGTTATTATATCGTTAGAAGCGAGGACTTTGTTTATAACCCTCGTATTTCAACTTCTGCGCCTGTTGGACCAATAAATCGCAATAAGTTAGGCAGAATTGGCGTAATGTCACCGCTTTATACGGTTTTTAGACCACACGATATTGACACAACATATCTTGAATATTTCTTCAAGAGTAAGTACTGGCATTCATTTATGAATTTCAATGGTGACTCTGGGGCAAGGTCGGATAGATTTTCGATTAAAGACTCCGTCTTTTTTGAAATGCCTATCCCAATACCACATATTGATGAGCAGAAAAAAATAGGAGAATATTTAGCATATCTCGACCGTCTTATCACCCTTCATCAGCGTATGTAAATCCCAACGTAAATAAAACCAATTATTACACACCACTTCAGCGTAAGTTAAAAATAATTACAAAAAATACAAGCTATTGACAACCACATCGTTATATGTTATAATACACAAGGAAAAGTTTTAAAATATAACGATCTGCCTACCACATACATAAAAAACATAATCAACCACTTAGAGCTATAAGCTCGTACATATTATCAGGCACGATTTAAAACAACAGGATAACTATATCCTGTTGCCAAATCGTGAATCTGAAATATGTGCGAGCTTTTTTGTTTGCATAAATTACATATATAATAACGGCAACTTGAAAATAGAATAGGAGGTCTGGTAGCGTGAAAAAACTCATCACTCGATCCTGCGAAGAAATAATGACAACTGTGTACAAGCCAATAGAGTTCGTTATAGACGGCTTGATCGCACAAGGTCTGTATATCTTAGCAGGTGCACCAAAGGTCGGAAAGTCTTGGCTGGCACTGGATATGTGCCTGTCAATAGCGAAAGGAGAAAAAATTTTAGGTCTAAAAACTTCACAAGGAACTGCTCTGTATCTGTGTTTAGAGGACAGCTACGCAAGAATACAAAACAGACTCTATGAGCTGACCGATGAACCAACTGAAATGCTTTACTTCTCTGTTATGTCTGACCCGATAGGAGGCGGTCTTGAAGAACAGATCGAAGGCTTTGTGAGTGAACATCGTGATTTGAAAATCGTTTTTATCGACACGCTGCAAATGGTTCGTGGTTCAACAGATTCAGGCTATGGTTCAGATTATAAAGAGCTCTCTGTGCTGAAAGCACTTGCGGACAAGCTTGAAATCGCAATAATAGTTGTACATCACACTAGAAAATGCAAAGATATCGACCCGTTCAATATGATTTCGGGAAGTACAGGAATCAGCGGTTGTGTTGACGGAAGTTTGGTGCTTATTGAAAACAAGCGTGGCAGTCGCAATGCTAAACTATTCTGTGTCGGTCGTGACATTGAAAACGCAGAAATTAATTTGCAGTTCGATAGTGATTTGAAAAAGTGGGTCGTTACCGATGAGCCGACCGCTCCAAAAAGTAAGGACAACATTTTTCTTGCGGCATTGTATGTTTACATCAAAAAGAAAGTTGATTTTTCAGGTACGGCGTCAGAACTTATAGAGAAACTGAAAAGTGTTTCTGATGAAACATTTTATCCCAACAGAGTAACAAGAGATCTGGTTCGCAACGGTTACACGCTGAGAAAATACGGCATAGATTTTCAGTACAAGCGAACTAGAAACGGCAGGCTGATAATTCTTCATTACGACCGTGAGCGTGACAGTAGTGACAGTAAAAACACTAGCGAAGTTACTGTCAACAAGCTAACTTCAAAAGTGTGAAAAGCCTTGAAATTACTTGCTTTGCAAGGTGTGACGGTAAAAATTAAATCAATGTTTACTGTCAACCCCAATCAGCGAACGTGGGGCGATTTGTGGGCTTGAAAAATCAGTCGGGTAGATTTAGCAGAAACGAACCCAAACCCAACACAAGCGATTTGTGAGCCGTTGTGGGCGATAGAATCAACCAAAATAAATTGTCAAAGCGAATAGCCAGTTTGAGACCTTCGGCAATCTGCACAAATACCTGATACGCAGAAGTTAAAGTAAACCGAATTATTCTCTTGCAAGTTAAAGTTTCGGGGTCGCAGCCCCCGAAACACTCACAGCGGACGAGCAAAGCTCGCCGCAAAAGTGCCGTAAATACGCAGTTTTAGAAAAGCCTTTGTGCATATTTTTTATGGGGTCAAGATACGGCTTTCAAAGAAAATTAGGGGTCGCAAGTTACAGAAATCGCACTCAAATGGCGTGAATACGAACTTTGCAATAGGAGTCACAGGGCAGTCAATTTAAAGCACGGACAATAAAACCATATAGAAACGAGGCGATAAAGCAAAATGTGCAAACTGATTAACACTATACAAAAAAGGCAAAAATCGTAATAAGGAGTGTTGCTTTTGCAGATAATAAAGAACGAAAAATCAGGCATCGCTCAGATCTGGCTGAGCAATGCAGAACAACAAAATGAGAGAGTTATGAACTTGGTTGAGTGCAAGATAAAGGAGCTTAGCGGCGAAAAATTTAAAGTTGCCGTGTTCCGCTCAGGTTCTAAAGATCTGTACGAATGTACTGAAAATCTTCTCCACCATAATATTACTCTCTGACAGCTAGTGCACCTATGGTGCACTTTACATACACTCCACCATTATTTTTATATCCTTTGCCTATTGCCTTTTGGGCAAAGATGTGATACAATATTATTTGTAATAAAACATATAAACTAACAACATTGTATGTATCCGCAAGGGTAAGATCCATAATCAAAAGTGACAACATTGTACCATATATCAAAGAAAGGGTGAAAGTTATGAGCACAAAATACAGCATAGCAGGCTACTGCCGAATTTCTGTTGACGAGGAAATGGACAGGGACAACACCTCTATCGAGAACCAAAAAGCTATCATAACTGACTTTGTAAAGCGAAAATTTCCTGACAGCACGCTTGAATTTTACGAAGATCGTGACCGTTCGGGATATACCTTTGAACAGCGTGAGGGCTATCAGGAACTGCGAAAGAAAATGCTGCGAATGGAATATGATATCCTTATCGTCAAAGACTTCTCAAGATTTTCACGCCGCAACAGCAAAGGTCTTGTAGAACTTGAAGATCTCCGTGACGCCGGTATGAGGATAATCTCAATAGGTGACAACATTGATTATCCTACCTATGACGATTGGACAGCTATCCAATTTAGATTTCTCATTAACGAAATGCCCGTTACCGACACCTCAAAAAAAGTCAAGTCAGTAATAAAACGCCGTCAGGAAGAAGGCAAATGGATATGTGCCGTGCCTTATGGTTACGTTATGACCAACAGCAAAACAATGAAATTTGATGTTGACGAGCCTGCCGCACAGGTGGTACGTGATATTTTTGAAAAGTACAATGAGGGCTGGGGCTATAAAAAAATTGCAAATTACCTTACAGAAAAGCATATCCCTACCCCTCGTATGTGTGAGAAAATGCGAAAAGAGGCGAACGGTGAAGAGTGCAAACGTGAGGCAAAACAAACTTGGAGTTTGGTAACTATCAGCGAAATATTGTCAAACGATTTCTATATCGGCACCCTCCGTCAAGGCAAATACCGCCGCAAGAGAATCAACGGTGATGAAGTAAAGCAACACGAAACTGACCACATTGTATTTGAAAACAACCACACGCCTATCGTGGATTACAAGGTGTTCGCATTGGCACAGGAGAATCTCAAAAAACGTACCACATCTCACTATCGTGGCGTAAGAAAATACGAAAATGCTTATTCCGGATTTCTCTACTGCGGCGACTGCGGCTCACCAATGTTCTCAATGAGCCGAAACGATATTGCCGCCGCTTATACCTGCGGAACATATCACAGACGAGGAACAAAAGGCTGTACATCACATCACACAAGGGTCGATATGCTTGATAAGCTGCTAAAAGAGTACATTCAAAAAGTTCGTGACAATTCGCAGGATATGATCGAACGTCTGCAAAACTCCATTGCTAAGGAGCAGAACGAAAGCAAAAACAGCAAGTCAGTCGTGGAGCTGATAAAAGGACAGATCGAGGACGCAAAAGCTGAAATGAAAATGCTCACACGTCAGCAGACAAGAGATGTAATGCGTCACCCTGATCGTACAGAGATCATTGAGGAAACCTACACCGAAATGATCGACGAGCTTACCTTGCGAATAGAGGGACTGAAAAACCAGTTGCAACTGGCGGTGGATAAAAATAATGCCATAGTAAGAGTAAACCGAACCGCAAAAAACGTATTTGAAATTTTCGACAATATTTTGAATAAGCCTACCCTTGACAAAAATGACATAAATCTGATAATCGACAAAATAACAGTTTATGAAGATCATATAGATATTCAGCTCAAAGCTGATATTGACTGCCTGCTGAAATACGGCACACTTGACGAACCTGAGAGCGTATCTGCAATGACAGATGTCAGCGAAAAAGCCGCCGAAAATTTTAATAAAGGCACTGAGAGCAAAAAGTCAGCCGGACAACTTGTCAATGTTATAAAAAATAGCAAAGGCAAGGTTCTTAGTGTCAACGTTATCTGTAACGGCGACCCCCTCGAGATCTACACCAACCCCGACGGCGAGGTCATCTTCAAAAAGTATTCCGCAATAAACGAAATGTCCGAGGGCGCAGCTCAGGCAGCGGAAGTCATCTCAAAGCTTGGCGGTGCACCTGCCGTGGTGTTCGATAAGGACCACGTCGTGGCAGTGTCAGGCGTGCCGAAAAAAGAGTATTCACAGCGCCGCCTCTCCCCTGCCCTGGAGGAGCTTTTGGAAAACCGCAAAACCTTTGACTATACCGATACCACAGCCGAGCCGCTTAGAGCCGTCGAGGGTATCACCACCCACGCCCTCACCATCGCCCCTATCCTCACAAACGGCGATATAACAGGCGCAGTGGCTTTCATGGCTACCGACGATACCGAGCTTTGTACCGATAAACAGTCCATGCTCGCCAAAGCCGCCGCAATGTTCTTGGGCAAACAAATCGAAGAATAATACCAAAAAGGACCGCCGCATGACCGCAGCAGTCCTTTTTTCTATACTATTACATCAGCCATTGCACCATGTCCTACGCAGCCAACATAATAATAAACCCTCCGACCCATACAAATGGATCGGAGGGCAAACTGCATACCACGCTGCGGTGGAGCTGATAGTCGGACTCGAACCGACGACCATGGGCTGTCGATAAAGCGACGTCATATCGTATTTTGATTTTTCGTGTGTAACCGCTGTATTTGCACGGTTATGCCGCCTTGGATAATTCATTCTCCGTGCCGAGTTTTCCGACAAATCTGTAATAAATCTCAATCTGCTGAAATGTTCTTCCGTCCTCAGCTTGTTCTTTGTGATGAACAACAATTTTGTCTATCAGCTCATTTAGTATTGCGGCATCCAACTTGTCGATTATGGTGTATTTTTTTATAACGTTAATAAAGTTATCCGCACAATCTGATTGTCTTTTCAACTCGTCAATTTTCGATTTGAGAATAGGTAACGCCTTTTTGATTTCCACCTGTTCCAACTCGTAACTCTGCGACATAGACTCATATCTCTCATCGCCTATCCTCCCAAGAACATTGTCCTCATAAAGTCGGCTGATAATCTTATCCAGTTCCTCACAGCGTTTTTGCTTTTGCTCATATTCGAGTGTGATTTGTTCCGCTTGCTTTTGTGAATCAGACTGATATTTCCGACTTAAAATCGACTTGAATTTATCCGTATTTTTGCGGTACTGAAACAAGTTACGCTGAATGTCGATCAGTACAAGCTCGTAAATTGTATCAAACGTAATGTAGTGCGAAGCGCAGTATTCTTTGCCGTGAGTTTTGTACATCCAACAGGAGTACGCTCCGTGATAACTGCCGTCTTTACGCTGTTTCTGCGAGTAAGTCAGGCAATGACCGCAATCCGAACAGTAGAGAAGTCCGGCAAACATCTGAACCTCTCCCGCCTTTGCAGGACGGTGCTTGGCATTCAGAATTTTGTGTACCGTATCCCACAGTTCCTGCGTAATGATAGGCTCGTGGCAGTTTTCAACCACGATCCAATCCTCTTTAGGATTGCGTACCTTTTCTTTACTTTTCATGGATTTGTTTCTCTGCTTGCCGTAAACAAGCTTGCCTAGATAGACTTCATTGTTGAGTATCGCGCGGATTGAAGTAACGTGCCAGTCAAATTCCTTGCGCCAGTAATCCGATTTGAAGTAATCCGGATTGTTGAGGTTGAAGTAGGCAATGGGAGTTAGTACCTTTTCTTCTCTAAATATTTTTGCCATTTTGTTGTAGCCAACACCCTCTGATGCAAGTCTGAAAATTCTTTTAACAACCTGTGCGGCAGGCTCGTCCACGATTAAATGATGACGGTCATTTGGGTCTATCTTGTAGCCGAACGGAGCTTTTGATCCGATAAACTGTCCGTCCCTCGCCTTAGCTTTTTTCGCCGCTTTGGTCTTTTTTGAAACGTCACGAGCGTACATTTCGTTGACTACATTCTTTATCGGGAACAGCAAATCGTCGCTGTTCACAAGAGAATCATAGTTATCGTCCGCCGCAATAAATCGGATATTGCTGTCGGTAAACCGTTGAACATACATACCTGCCTCGACATAATTTCGTCCAAACCGAGAAAGGTCTTTGACGATAACAAGATTGATTTTGCCCTCATCAATGTCCGAAAGCATTTTTTTGAAGGACGGTCTGTCAAAGTTCGTTCCGCTGCAACCGTCATCACAATAGAATTTGTAGTCTGTAATTTTATGATCTTTGCAGTACTGCTCAAGCAGAATTTTCTGAGTTTCGATAGAAACACTTCCTCCAAAGTTTCCGTCATCAACCGAAAGTCTGCAATAAAGTGCTGCCTTGTAATGCTGCTGTTTTTTCATAGTAACTCCTTTCTCAGCAGCGGATTTAATAAGCCTTGCGGTATCTTCCGCTCCACAAGTATATCACAACTATGCTGTAAATGCCAGTAAAATCCGCTGTCTGTAAAAATATTTGTTGAATGTTGCTAAGTCCGATTATTGAAATTTTACATTGTTACTAAGGAGCTGTTATTGATACGCTCTATTCCTTTTTGAAATTCATCGACTACCTCTCCGACCTGTTCGCCTGATTCCAGTTTGCGAAACATTAGTCTGCTGAGACTATCAGCTACATTGGTTTTACCCTCAAATGCAGACCACACACGATAGGTCACACCGTTGATGTAGTGATCGGTATATTCAGCCGACTGCACCTCTGTGTTGTCCTGACACAGAGGTTTATCAAGGCTGTATCTTTTAGTCTTTTCTTCTGCCATTCGCTTATCACGCTCCGTTTCATTACGTCGATTGTTAATTTTCGTATAAACAAATCAGTTCAGTCCTTTCATATTTAAATTTTGATGGTGCTAATTAGTTACGCACCATCTTAACTGTTTTTTAATATACAGCTTTTTTCTTGTCGTAAATTCACATTTTCCAATTACAACGCCTGAAAATATGCCGATTTTGTGCAGTCTTCTGCACTTACGACCCCTGAATCATTCAAAGCTCAAATTTATGACCCCATAAAAATTATGCACAATCATTTTGCTGAAACTGCGTATTTTCGGCACTTTTGCGGCGAGCTTTGCTCGTCCGCTGTGACTGTTTCGGGGGCTATGACCCCGAAACTTTAACTTGCAATGAAATATTTCACTTTGCTTTAACTGCTGCATATCCGGTATTTGTGCAGATTGACAACTGCCTTTTTATTATCAGAATTAAAACCTCTCCCACATATCGCCCACAGCGGCTCACAAATCGCTTGTGTCGGCTTTTGAAATGCTTTTGCTAAACTTACCCGACAAAAAATCCAAGCCCGCAAATCGGCTTACGTTTGCCGATTTTGGTTGACAGTAACTTTGCCCGTTTTCAGTTACTGTCACACCTGCTGTCAGCACCGTAAACCAAGCATTTTCAAGGGTTTGCGAGGTATTGCTTATGCACTCCGTTGACAGTAACTCCGCTACCATTTTTACTGTCACTACTGTCACGCTCACAGTCGTAATGAAGAATTATCAGTCTGCCGTTTCTTGTTCGCTTGTACTGAAAATCAATTCCAAACTTTTTGAGAGTGTAACCGTTCTGCACCAGATCTCTTGTTACTCTGTTGGGATAAAATGTTTCATCGGAAACACTTTTCAGAACATTCACTAATTCCGAAGCTGTACCGCAGAAATCAATATGCTTCTTAAGATACACATACAGTGCAGCCAGAAAA
>OHAF01000432.1_pt1 | contig 44813 bp, 47 predicted proteins | sample 1577041 | NCBI WGS metagenome assembly OHAF01 (sample SAMEA3541495, study PRJEB24748) | human gut metagenome | biome: human gut; feature: human-associated habitat; material: faeces | place: China | collected 2012
CTCCCTGTGAGTGCTCTCACTTATCCGCCAGTCGTATGGCATCTAAATTTAGAATAAACCATTTGATAAAGAATTTCAACACCTTTAGAAAGAAAATTGAAACAAAATCGATTAGAATATGTGATATAATGAGCGGGGAGAGCGAAAAGCTACTTGTAGCTTTACAGCGAACGGCAAATTGCGATAATGATAGACACGGAAGCAGCAAAGCTACGAATTATGATATAATGAAAAATACAAATAAAGATAAAGATTAACGGAGAAGGTAAATATAATGAATATTAATATTGCAATATGCGATGACAATAAAATATTTATTGATAATATGAAGACAAAAATCATAAAAATATCAAAGAATATGAAATACAATACTGAGATATTTATTTATACGGATGGTAATATTTTGCTAAATGAAATCTGTGAAGAAAAAGAAAGCATAGATGTTCTAATGTTAGACATCGATATGCCTCATATATCAGGGTTACAGATTGCGAATGAAATTAGAAAAAGAAAATTTGGTTGTTAGTTATTTAAAAGAAAGTAACTTTGGGCCTCCTAGAAAGTATTATTCGATTACTGAGCAAGGTAATAAATATATATTTAATTTTAAAGACGTATGGAAAAATATAAGTACAACAATAACTGAGATTTTAAAAGATGATTAAGATAGGGAGGAATTACTATGAACATCGGAAACTTATTAGAATACAATAATAAATTAAGAATGCAACTTAATGAAGAAAATAAAAAATATTATGAAGAACTTTTGATTACCTGTCGAACGAAAGCTATAGCGGCTAATGAGACTGCACTAGAAATTCAATTATTAGAAATATTACAAGATTTAATTGCATATCAAAGGCAAGGGAAAAACTTTCCTGAAACTTTTGGTAATGATATAAACAAACTATCTGATTCGATAATTAAATTATTACCAAAAGAGAACAAAACAACTATATATCGATTTATGTTATCCTATATCTTAATTTTAATAATAAGTCTTTTATTTCCTTCAATTTTCGCTAAAAGCATCCAACCGTACTTAACAGTATTTTCTATTTTGGTACTAATTTTAGGATCTGGTATGTGCATTTATCTACTACTTTATAAAAAAACAGAAAAAAATAAATGGTTTATTTACTTTACATCTTTTGTATTGTTTGAAATATCTTTATTCTTAGTCACAATCTTAGAAAAATTAAATGTATTTCCTTATTATCTAACTGTAAGAATTGAACTTTCAAATAACTTTTTATACCTCTATGCTACCTTTAGTATACTAGCAATTACTTATGTTTATTTAACTTTTAAAAAATACTATTCTAAAAAATTATAATTTATTATGCTCGACAGAAACCTGTCGAGCTTTCTTTTTCGAAAAAGTTCACCTCTAGCAAATAATTTTATTTTAAAAATAACATTTTTATTCTTGAATAATTTTTTTAAACTTGTTATAATATTAAAACAATGATACAGGAGGTGAGATTATGCATAATTCTATTTTTGACAACTTAAAAAAGGCGGAACAAGGTGCTAAACTAAGTATTTTATCATATTTATTCCTTACTATATTAAAATTAGGAGCAGGTTTTATCTTCCGTTCTTCTGCACTTGTTGCTGATGGAATAAATAACGCAACCGACGTAATTTCATCGATTTGTGTTCTTGTAGGTCTAAAAATTTCTCGAAAACCTGCTGATGAAGATCATCTCTACGGTCACTTTAGAGCAGAACTTATTTCAACACTTATTGCCTCATTTATTATGCTTTATGCCGGAATAGAAGTTGTAATTTACGCTGTAAAAAAAATTATAACTAATAGTTATGAACAACCTAATATATTATCAGCTATTGTTGCTTTTATAGCGTGTGTTATTATGCTTGGTGTTTATTTTTATAATATTCGTCTATCGAAAAAGTTAGGTAGTAAATCTTTACAAGCTGCAGCTTTAGATAATCTTAGTGATGCTTTTGTTTCTCTAGGTACTTTAATCGGAATTGTTGCAACATATTTAGGTTTTCCTATTGCTGATTCTATAGTGGCTATTATTGTAGGAGCGCTTATCGTTTGGACCGCAATAAATATTTTTAAAGAATCTACCTATGTTCTTACCGATGGCGTTGACACCGAAGTAATCGAAAAAGTTAATGACCTTGTCAAAGATATTGATGGTGTTATTTCTATAGTTGATACTAAAGGACGTACACACGGGTTATTGTATTTTATTGATATTACAGTTACGGTTAGCCCTACGCTTAATGTTAAAAAGAGTCATGAAATCACCGTCAATATAGAGAAAAAACTTGCAAGTGAATTCTATTATTGTGAAACATTAGTTCATCTCGAACCACATGGTATAGATTGTCATCCTACATTACAAGACCAATCGTAAACTACTCTCAAAAATAACTTATTATTTTTAAAGGGTAGTTTTATTTTTTTACTAGCTTCACTTGTTTGACAAATCTCACTGCTGAAAGTATAATTATTGTACATATAGAAGTATTTAGAAGCATTTAAATATTAATTTATTTTAATATAATTATTGTAAAAATATACATTGAGTTTAACTGGAGTTTATAAAATTTATGACACACGCTAAAGCAATTTTTTTTGGAGAACACGCTGTTGTTTATGGTCATAAAGGAATTACTATCCCTTTACCACAGATGACTGTTGATGTTGAACTTAAAGAAACAAATATTATACAGGAACGAGATGAAATTATATCATTTATATCAGAAGCTTGTGGTATTAATGACCGAACTGAAATTAATATCAATAGCACTATTCCCGTCGGTCGCGGACTTGGTTCTTCGGCTGCCCTTAGCATAGCTATAGCACGCGCGAAAAAACTAACTAACATACGTGAAATTGCTGATAAATGTGAAAAATTTATCCATGGAAATCCTAGTGGTATTGATGTTAATCAAGTTTTAAGCGATACTCCACTTTTATTTTCTAAAAAAGATGGTGCTATACCTCTAGACTTCAATCTAGACAGTTATTTACTTATTATCGACACTGGAGTCATTGGTATTACTAAGGAAACTTTAAAACATATTAAACAAAATTTTGAAAACTATAAATCATACATAGATGAACTTGGGGAAATTACTGAAAAAGTTATTGAACCATTAAAGAAAAAAGCAATTGAAATAGTAGGAGCTTATATGTATAAAGCTCATGGCCTACTTCAAAAACTTGGTGTTAGTCATGAAAGTAATGATGATGTAGTTAATATTTGTAAAAATAACGGAGCGCTCGGAGCTAAACTAACTGGTGGCGGAGCTGGTGGTTGCTGTATTGCTCTAAGTAAAACAAAAGAAAATGCCGAAAAAATTCAAAATGAACTTGCAAAGAAAGGATATAAGTCATGGATAGTTACAGTTTAGGTTATGCTAATATTGCCCTAGTAAAATACTGGGGAAAAAAATCAAAAGATCCAGTCTTACCTTTTAACCCTAATATTTCATTAAGGTTAGACAACTTATTATCAAAAACAAAAATTGAACCTAGTTTAACAGATGAAGATGAATTTTATATTAATGACGAAAAACAAAGTCAAGAAGAAGTAGAAAAAATAACGAAATTCATCGCAAAATTCACCCCAATTGAACGTGAAAAAATTTGTATAAGAAGTTATAACACTGTTCCTACTGCAGCTGGTTTATCATCTAGTTCTAGCGGAACTATGGCTCTTGTTTTAGCTTGTAATAAATATTTCAAACTAAATAAGACAACTGAAGAACTAGTAGAAATTTCAAAAGAAGGATCTGGTTCTTCATGTCGTAGTTTCTATCGACTTGCCGCATGGTTAGAAGATGGTAGTGTAGAAGAACTTAGCTGTGATTTAGATTTCGGTATGATGGTACTTGTTGTTAACGAAGACCGCAAAAAAATTTCTAGCCGTATTGCAATGGAACGCTGTGTTCAAACATCTACAACTTTTGATGCTTGGGTAGAAAAAGCAAAAGAAGATTTTGTTGATATGAAGATAGCCTTAAAAAATGCGGACTTTGAAAAAATTGGAGCAATAACAGAAGCTAATGCCCTTGCTATGCACGCAACAACGACAACATCAACACCAAGCTTTACTTTCTTAACTGATGAAAGTTATCGGGCTATGGAAATTGTTAAAACTTTACAAGAAAAAGGATATCGTTGTTATTTCACTATGGATGCAGGACCTAACGTAAAAGTTCTTTATTTAAAAGAAGATCAAGAAAAAATATATGAGGAAATTTCTAAATTATGGCAGAAAAAAATAATTTTGTGCATGGAATAGCTTATGGCAAACTCTATCTTGCAGGCGAGTATGCAATTTTAGAAGATTATTCAAAAGCACTTATTACAAGTGTAGATAAAAAAATAATCGCTTTTGTCGAACCAACTAATGAAATTACAATTTTCGATACTGTTCATAAAATCTCAATAGGGCTTTATGAAAAAAATGATAATTTCAAACTTATTCAGGAATTTCTTATATTCCTGCAACAATATACACAGAGCAAAAAAACATTTGCTCTTACTATTTACAACGAGCTACATAGCGAAGATAAAAAATACGGACTAGGCTCTTCTGGGGCGGTCCTAGTCGCTATCGCAAAAGCTATTTTGAATTTCGAAAAGATAGCTTTTGATAATACAATCATTTTTAAGCTAGTAACACTATTTAACATTACTCATAACATCAGTGGTTCTATGGGAGATGTCGCTGCCAGCCTTACAAAAGGTATCACTTATTATCAAAAATTTAATAGTTCATCTGTTAAAGAATTAATAGCAAATCATTCTATTGTAGAGATTATTAACGCTGATTGGGACGGACTTATAATTAAAAATATAGTACCTAAGGCGCTTATAAATGTCTTTGCTCGTTGGACCGGTGAGAGTGTTGATACAAAAGAACACGTAAAACTTTGGAAAGAAAACAAAGATAATTTTAAAGAAAAATATTCCAAATTTGTTTCAAAGTCGAACTCTTTAGTAACTGACTTAGCAGTAAATCTATCTGATGGCAATACTTCTGAGGTACTCGAAAATTTTAGGCAATTACGAAATAACTTGCACTATCTAGAAAGTTTTTCGAATATTCCCATGGAGACTATCGCAATGAAAAAGTATATTGATACTTATCCTGCTGGAAAACAAAGTGGTTCTGGTAGTGGTGATATTGTTCTTGGCTTTGATAAAAGTGATGCGCAGTTTAATTTAATATTGAATTTAGAAAAATTATAAAAATATATGATAATCAAGAAAGGATTACTATGAGAAAAAAAGATCATATCCGTCTAGCTCTTCAAGACAAAACAACCGCAACTAGTCTTGATAACTACGCAATAGACTACAACAGTATTCCACGTTTTGGACTAGCTGATATAGATACTTCAACTACAGTTTGTGGCACGAAATGGGACTTTCCATTTTTTATAAATGCTATTACCGCTGGAGGAGAAGACTGTAATAAAATAAATAACAATTTTGTTGAAATAAGTAAAATCACCGGTATCGAATTTTTCCCAGGGTCTTATTCGCCTGCATTAAAAAATGAAGAAGATGCCAAAGCTTATCCAAAAGGTTATTCTGTTAATCTTGGACTTGATAAAGAACCTTCTCTTATCTTAAAAGCTATTACTGATACAAATGCTCGTTACCTACAAATGCATACTAATCCTCTCCAAGAAATAGTTATGCCAGAAGGAGATCACAACTTTGAATCTTGGTTTACAACATTACAAGAAGTTAGTGAAAATTCAACTATTCCTGTTATACTAAAAGAAACTGGTTTCGGTATGAATGAAGAAACAATAAAACTTGCACTTGATTTGAAGCTAGCTGCTGTTGATGTTAGCGGTATGGGTGGAACAAACTTTGCACGTATAGAAAACGGGCGTCGAGATAATAAATCGGTATATTTAGAAAATATCGGTTATACTACTGCTGAAAGTCTTGAAAATGTATATCCTTATCGTGATAAAATTGATATTATCGCTAGCGGTGGTATTCGTAATCCATTAGATGTTGTGAAATGTTTAGCTTTAGGAGCGAAAGCTGTTGGGGTTTCTAAAATCTTTTTAGACATCCTAGTTAATGACGGAAAAGATGCCTTAATCGCTGAAATAGAAAAGTGGAAGAAAGAAATCAAGTTCTTAATGATTTTAATGAATGCTAAAACTATTCAAGAATTAGATGGAAAAATTAGAAAGTTAAATTAAAAAACTTATCGAGAAAATCACGATATTCTTATATCATTTTCTCGATAAGTTTTTATTTTTCTTCAAGTAATGCTATTCTTTTAATTGCTTTATTTAAATCATCTTCCAAACTATTAATTTTAGTTTTATTCTTTTGATTTTCTGCAATTAAATACCAACAAGAAATTAATAGCATAACATTCAAACAAATTATTGCAAACATAACTTCTCCTAACTTTATAAAAAAACCTCATCACGAAGATGAGGTTCTTGTCTTAAATAAATCTAAAAGAGGGAAAATTTTAGATTTTATTAATAAATGGTATATATTTTAACAATTATTAATATTTACGTTTTCTAGCCGCTTCAGATTTTTTCTTACGACGAACGCTTGGTTTTTCATAAAACTCACGTTTACGAACTTCTTGGATAGTTCCGTTTTTAGAAACAGCACGTTTGAAACGACGTAGTGCATCTTCTAGTGATTCATTTTTACGAACTACAGTTTTTGACATTGGATTTTCCCTCCCTCCGATATTACGAAATCTAATTTAAATGCAATCAAATGCTTAAATACAAAATAAATACAAAACATTTAATTAGTAAAAACTGCTCTATGAGCAATCCACTTAAATATTGTATTATATTATTGCGACATTGTCAACCTTAAACAAAGTTAATTTACTAATTTTCGAATGTTTTTTTATTAGGTTGTATCTTCACTTTAAATTCATTGTTTTATACTTGATTACTTACTTTCTAACCAGCTGTTGAATTCCTCGATAAAACTTGCATAACCAGTTTTGTTTTGATAACTCGGAACTTCCGCTAAAAAGACTTGACTAGGTAATTTTTTTTGTCCTTTTTTAGTTATTAAAATAAGAGCTTTAGCCTGAGAAGAATTTTTGAACATTTCCTCCGGTAGCGTAATAACCGCATTTAAATTAATCTCTTCTTCTAAAAACTTTTTAAAATTATCTTCTAATTCCAAAATTTGTTTCGGAACAACTAACATTCCTACACCATTTTCTGTTAAGTAATTTGCCACTTGTTCAATGAATAATAAAGCATTAATACTATATCCTTCACTACTACATAGTTTATAATTTAAGCTGTTATCCTCATCTGCATAATAACCAAATGGCACATCACTAATAATAACATCTTGTTTTTTAATATTTAGAGGTTTTAAGACGTCTTGGTTAATAATTTCTGCAGGAACTTCTAATAGATTAAAAATATTTTGTTGTAATTTTACATAATTACTATCAACATCAATAGATGTAAAGTCTTTTTCACCTTTAACTAAAGCTGCGATATTAATTAGAAAACTACCACTACCACTAGCAAAATCAGCAATAGAAATCTTCTCTTCCCCATAAATACATTCAATTAAATGACTCACATACATCGTTATAACCTCTGGTGTAATGTCATAACTTGGATTATTTAATTCTTTCAATGCTTTTAATAGCAAGAATTGATAAACTTTTCTTATTGTCTCTTTGTCATAGTTGTCGACAATATCAAAATAATCATCGTCATTTTCTAATGTTAAATACTTTGTCAAAGCTTCAAAATAAAGCCCTTGCCCTTTAGTCTCTTCTACTTGCTTATCTATTTTAAAAAATAATTTTTCTAAATCTGACATGGTACCTCCTATTTGGATAGTTTATTCAAATACTTATTTATTATATCACGAATAAATGAATAATCAATATTTTAGTTATTCTAATCGTTGTATTCAATTACAAGAAAAGACGATATTTCTATCGCCTTCTCCTTTTATAGTTTCTTAATTAATCGTTTTTGAGTTTTATCACATACGTAACCAATACTTTCATAGAACTTATGTGCTTCTTTACGGCAAACATTTGAATTAAGTCTGATAAAACTAATATTATTTTCCAAAGCATAGTCTTCTATAGAACTCATAAGTTTTTTCCCTATTCCTTGCCCTTGAAAATTACAATCTACTGCTAATGCAAGTATATTTAAACCCGCCTCCATATATAAGCTTTCATAAGACTCTGCATGAACAAACCCTATTATTTTTCTTGTTTGTTCATTTTCAAAACCTATTATTATATGATGGTTGTTATCCCTAGTTAATTTTTCTATTTGTTTTTTCACAATCTCTAGATTGACATCATACCCCAACTCATAATCACTTATTTTTTGAATCTCTTTTGCATCTAATATAGTAATATTCCTTAGCATTTTACTTACCTAAAACTATAATTTTTAAACTTACTTCGTCACTTCTTCTAAAGCAGCTTTTACTATATCAAATTCTCTTGTGCGAAGTGTTCTCATATCTAGTATTAATTCATTATCTTTAATACGTGTAATGATAGGAATCTCTACTTCTAATAGTTTTCGTTCTATTTCTGTTGCATGAAATTTTTTATGAGTAAGTTTTACAGCGACACTTTCTAAATAACTAGCTGGATAACTTCCCCCTCCTACTTCTGCTTTATCTTCTTCTATCCTAATATCAAAATCAAGATCACTCAATTTTGTTTTTAGGACATCTGCCTTTCCAAATAAACGTTCTTTTGATAAAGAAATCATATGTAATGTTGGTATATGCTCTAGAGCTTCTTTTTCATCTAGATATAGTTTTAATGTTGCTTCTAGTGATGCTAGAGTCATTTTATCTACACGCAATGCACGGGTAAGTTGGTTTTTCTTCATTTTTTCTATATATTTTTTCTTACCAACAATTATCCCTGCTTGAGGCCCACCTAGTAGCTTGTCTCCACTAAATGTTACAATATCGATACCACTATCTAATATTTCTTTTACCGTTGGTTCATATGGTAAGCCAAATTTTGAAAAATCAACAAATTGTCCGCTCCCCAAGTCATTAATCGAAACTAATTCATTCTCACGTGCTAAGTATGAAATTTCTTCGTTAGAAACACTTTCAGTAAATCCTAAGATTTTGTAATTACTTGTATGAACTTTCAGCAAAGCACCTGTTTCTTCGCTAATTGCATTTTCATAGTCTTTCAAATGCGTTTTGTTTGTAGTCCCTACTTCTACTGGCACTCCTCCACTAAGTTTAATTATTTCAGGAATTCTGAATGCTCCACCTATTTCTACCAATTCACCACGTGATACAATAATTTCTTGACCTTTTACTAAAGTGTTCAATGTTAATAAAACTGCTGCCGCGTTATTATTAACAACAAGAACATCCTCTGCACCTGTTAATTTTTTAATAATATCTATTAGGTGAACATAACGACTACCACGTTTTTTATTATCAATATCAAATTCAAGATTTGAGTAATTAAAGGCAACACTTTCTATATTTTCCTTTATTTTTTCACTTAATAAGCTTCGTCCTAAATTTGTGTGTAGTATTGTTCCAGTTGCATTTATCACCCTACGCAGTGAATTTTTATCTTCTTTTTCTACTATTCTTGCTACTTCTCCTACTATTTTACTAAGGCTTGGCACTTCTGATAATTCTTCATTCAAAATAGCTTGTTTAACTTCTTCAATATATTGTTTTATTGCTGATTTTATCGCTACTTCTGTATAAGTATTCATTAGTTCTTTTATTTCATCTAATAACAATATTTTATTTATTGCTGGTATTTGTGAAAGTAAGTGTTTTGACATAGTGTCTCTCCTTTTATAGTTCTTTTGCTATACTCTTAACCGCATTTATAGCATAGTCGACTTCTTCTTCTGTATTCATACTAGAAAATGAAAATCTAACTATTCCTTGATCTTTAGTCCCTAGTGCTTCATGCATTAATGGTGCACAATGTGCTCCTGGACGTATTGCTATGTTATATTGTTCTGAAAGCACATCAGCTACATCAGCCGCAGGAATATCTTTGAAATTCATCGCAACAACTGCTGTTCTTTCTTTTGTAAAATCTCCATAAAATTCTAAACAATCAAGGTCTTTTAACTCATTATAAAATCTATCGACAAAACCTATTTGTTTTTTGTAAAGATTGTTAAGACCTTTTTTATTTATATATTTTATTCCCTCATGTAATCCTAGAATTCCCGCTGTATTTAGAGTTCCTGCTTCTAAACGTAATGGATATTCTCCAGGATGTTCTTTGTCAAAAGTACGGACACCACTACCTCCAACTTTATAACGACGAATTTCTGGTTCTTTCAACCTTATGCAAAGTCCACCAATACCTTGTGGTCCGTAAAGACTTTTATGTCCTGTAAAACACAATACATCAATGCCCAACTCTTCCATATTTATCGGTATTACTCCTGCTGTTTGCGAAGCATCTACAACTGAAATAATATTATGTTTTTTGCAAATCGTCGCTACTTTTTCCAAGTCGATAACATTTCCTGTTACGTTAGAACTATGCGTAATAGCAAGCATCTTAGTATTAGGTCTAATAGCCGCTTCTAAGTCTTCATAGCTTATCATACCTGTTTTATCACCGCGTACTATCGTATAGTCACACCCAATAGTTTCATGAGCTAAATAAATTGGTCTTAAAACTGAATTATGCTCCATAGATGTTGTCACAACATGATCTTCTTTATTCAATAAACCGAAAATTGCAATATTTAAACTTTCTGTTGAATTAGAGGTAAAAACCATTCTATCTTCTTCTTTTAATCCAAAAAAATCCGCTACTGCTTTACGTGCTTCATAGACTTCACGAAAGGCGTTGTTCGCTTCATAATAGCTTCCTCGTGAAGCATTGGCATACTTCCCAGAAGATAATACTTCGTAAACTTTATCAGCAACTTCTTTTGGTTTTTTTAATGATGTTGCACCATAATCAAAATAATAACTCATACTTTTATCGTACTTTAGTTAAAATAATTTTATTTATTATTCCAACCTGCTCCCTTCTTTATTTTTTTGCTAAAACTCTGTAATTTTCTACTCGACGTGTTACTCCCAATTTGTCGATATATTCTAAAATCGCCATTGAATATTTTCTACTTGAACCCGTCATATCACGGAATTCTGCAAGGGCCATCTTGTCATTAGTTGAAAAATGTTCTTCCACTTTCTTTATTGCTTGATCTAAAATATCTTTATGCAGTACTAAATCAGCGTCTAATCGAATTATTGTATTATCTACTAATGAATCTAATAACTCAACACTTGCTTTTACTCCATTTGTTAAATCTTTAATAGTTGGCGGCGTGAATCCTCCTTGAAGTAATTCACGTTCAATACGTGCTTTTTCTGCCAGTTGTTTCTTATCATAATTTACTACAAAATCTTTTTCTGCAACTAGATTTCCTTCTAAACGAACTTCATTATTTTTTATAAACAAATCTATCATCTCTAAAACTTCTTTTTGAGATAATTTAAATTTAGAAATAACTTCAATTTTCGGTATTCCTACTTTTAATTTATAACGTTTATGATAGTCGATTAAAAGTTTTTTCAGTTTTTCTAAGACTTCTTCATATTTTTTCTTGTGAATATAGCCTATTTTTGTTTGATAAATAAGTCCCTCTTCTAATAACTGCGCTATATCAACTTCAACCTCATTTACTGGAAGTTGCAACTCTTTTACTATGTTGTCTTTAGCCACTAAATAATCTTGGTGAGATAATAGATAATTAGCTATTAAATCACTAGAATTTCCTTCTAACTGAACTTTTAATTTTTCTAAAATTTCTTCATTAAATCGACTATGTTTTTTAGGATTAGCATCTAAGATAACCCCTCCACCAATAGTAATCATCGGTGAGTACGTTCTAATAATAAATTTATCATAATTCTTCACAGCTATTTCTTCTTCTAAACGAAGTTGAGCAAACCCATTACCCCCGGCTGCTAATTCTTCTGCTCCAAGAGGTACTACACGAGCCATAATTTCTTCAGTTCCTATATAAACGCGCACTCTATCCCAAAGCTCCAAATTAGCACTTTCATCATTTATAAGTTTAATTTCAGTATCAATCATATATGTTTTTGTTAAACTTCCCGCTGTTGCTAATGTATCTCCACGTTTAATATCATCAAACTTGATATTAGCAAGGTTTATAGCTGTTCTTTGACCCGCTGTCGCTTGTGTTACATCTTGAGCATGAACTTGGATATTTCTTACTTTAGTTTTTATCTCTTTTGGATAAATGACTAATTCATCTCCAACATTTATTACACCCTCTGTTAAAGTCCCTGTTACCACTGTCCCAAAACCTTTTACTTGAAACGCACGGTCGACATTAAGGCGTGCATTTTTTTCAATATTTCTTGCTTGAATATCTTCTGTTTTTTTATCAATAGTTTCTAATAAAGTATCCAACCCTTTTTTACTAATTGAATCTACCTCTATAATCGGTGCGCCCTCAAGAGGAGTACCTGCTGTAAACGCACGAATATCTTCTTTTACCAGTTCGCGATATTCTTCTTCAACTAAATCTATTTTTGTCATAACGATAATATAGTTTTCTATACCAAGAAGTGTTAGAATATCGAAATGTTCTTTTGTTTGTGGCATAATACCTTCGCGTGAATCGACTAAAAGTAATACTAAGTTAATTCCACTAACTCCTGCCAACATATTTTTTATAAATCTTTCATGTCCTGGAACATCTACCACTCCGCATCTTTTCCCGCTTGGTAGGTCAAAATATGCGAACCCAAGGTTTATAGACATCCCACGTTCTTTTTCTTCTTGTGTTGTATCTGTTTCAATACCACTCAATGCTTTTATTAACGTTGTTTTCCCGTGATCAATATGACCTGCAGTTCCAATAATTACGTTATTATTCATCTAATTCCACCTTTTATATTAAAAGTAGAGACTATATTTACTTTTATCTCTACTCTTGAAAATTTATTTTATTTGATAGTCTTTCAATTCTGTTACTACCCTTTTTATCCCTGCTTTTTTTGAATAGTACAAGCCTTTATATTCAATTTTCTCAGCTATTAATACTTTCACAACTACATCAAACTTTTCCCATGCTACCTTTAGCATAAATCCGCATCCAGCACTTATAGATGGATGTGTCGGAATTAATGATGCCCCTAAATCCTTTGTAGCGCAAATATCATCCGCTTTTATCGCATCATGTGTGCTATTAAAAACCACTAATCCCTCTTCTATCATACTTCCTCCTATGGCTGAATTACTCTATTTGCTTTTCTCATGTCTTCTACAATAAAGTACATGTTTGTTGGATTACCTACAGCTAGGTCTATCTTGTTATAATCTATACACGCACCACAGCAAACAATTTCTACACCATTATTTTCTAGCTCTCTTAGTTCATCAAGAACATGACTTCTCTCTTTATCTACTAATAGACCTCCACCGTTGTAGAAAATAATTTTTTTAGGTAGTACCTCTTGTTCTGTAAGTGCATATAAATACCCTTTAATTAAACGCTTCCCTAATTCTTCACTACCATGTCCCATTTGACTTTTATTAATAACAACTATGTAACTCTCATCTTTAACTACTGGCAATTCTTCTTGTGTTGCTACTTCTTTACGCGTAATCTCTACTTTAAATCCTTCTTCTATAGTTGATACTTTAATTTCGTGATTATTCTTTTCTGCAAATTTTTCTAAGCTATCCACATGTTCTTGAAGTCTTACCAATAAAGTTACTTTTGGTTCTTCTTCTAAAGTTCTTTTCGCTTGAGTTACTGGAACAACACATTTATCACAAAGAGTATCTATTACGACACCTTCTGTTACTTCCCCTTTTGATATAGTAACAATATATTTATCCTTCGCTTCTTCTACCATTTCAAAGTTGTACCCTAATTGATTCGCCATTTTTTCCAAGTTTTGAGTCGCTATAAAATTATCAACTGTAGTTTCAACTACATCATTTTCCAATAATAATTTTTTAGTTTGGATAACTGGTAGTGGACATGCTAACCCTTGAACATTTAATTTTTCTTTTTTCATATTTGAATATCTCCTTTTTATTGTAGTATTTTCTACTTCTGTATTTTTTAAATTTATTTTACTATTACGGCTTTTTCTTGTTTTTCAATAACTCTTCCTACGATTGCGCTCTTTATTTCTAAAGTGTTTAGTTTTTCTAAAAGTTGCTGAGCTTCTTCTTCAGGAATAGATATTAATAGACCTCCTGAAGTTTGTGGATCATACATTATCTCTTCCAATGCAAAGTCTTTTACCTGATAATCAACATTAGGCTCTACATATGTTCTATTTAATTGGCCTCCCGCTGTAATAACAAATTCATTTGCACATTTATAAGCTTCTTCTATATAAGGTATATCTTTAATATTAATCTCTGCAGAATACTTACCATCTAACATTTCTACAAGATGTCCTAAAAAACCGAAGCCTGTAATATCTGTACAGCTATTAACATTAAATCCTTTCATCATATCAGCAGCATATTTATTCAAAGTAGTCATTTGTTTGACACTTTGCTCGAATGCTTCTTCTGAACATTCTTTTACCATATGAGCTGTATTAATAATACTAATTCCCAGTGGTTTAGTAACGATAAGCATATCCCCTGGTTTACAATTATTATTTTGTAAAATTTTATCAGGATGCACTACTCCCGTTACAGATAATCCATATTTCGGAGTCGCATCATGGATAGAGTGTCCTCCAGCAAGAACCCCTCCAGCTTCATGAACTTTTTCTGCTCCACCTTTTAATATTTGGTGTAAAATCTCTAAATCCATATTTTCTGGGAAGGCTACAATATTTAATGCCGAAATTACGTCGCCACCCATAGCCCACACATCGCTTAGTGCATTTGTAGCCGCTATTTGACCATAAAGGTAAGGATCATTTATCATTGTTGTGAAGAAATCCAACGTCTGGATTATAGCCTTATCATCAGAAATCTTATAAACTGCTGCATCATCTGACGATTCGTATCCTACTATTAAGTTTTCATCATATTTCTTTGGAAGATCTTTTAATATATCTGATAGAGCCCCCGGCCCTATTTTTGAGTTTCAGCCTCCACAAACAATCATATTCATTTTCTTTTCTGTCATGCTTACCTCCTGCACTATTATATAATATAATTATACTACCTTATGTTGATTTTTAAAAGTATTATTTAGTTTTTTAATGTAAAAGAAAAAGAAAACTTAAGTGAGAATTCACCTAAGTTTTCTTCTTGTTAAATATCTTATATTTTAGTATCTTTTACCATCTAAGTAAACTGATGGAATTGGAGTTATTCCTTGGAATGCTCCGCTATTATTTTGGTGGTGTACTAATGCTACTCTTCCTCCAGAAATAGTTACTCCTACACCAATTTCAGTAGCTGATTTTGCTAATAGCGTATTTCTATGACCATAAGGGAATGCTGTAGTTACATTTCCAATTTCATGGTATAAAGTATCTAATAATCTTTGCGCTACTTGATCTGGAGTCCCACTATTTGTGTTAATAGCAACGTTATAAAGAATATGTTGTGCTCCTGGATATCCAGCTTTCGCTGCTGCTGCTTTTTCATATGAACCTGCTGGTCCGTGAATTGCTGCATTGAACGCACCTTGTAATACTGTAACAGAACGTGCTTTTGTCCCTGCATTTAATGCTGCATTTTCTTTTAATACGCTTAAGCCATTCATTGCACGTAACGCATTTACTTTACTAATATATGCTTGTCTAATTTGCTCTTCACGAGTTGCTGCTTGTGGCGCTGGCGCTGCAGCCTTTGGTGTAGTTGCTGGTTGTGCCGCTTGTTTTGGAGCTTGTTTTGGAGCTTCTTGTTTCTTCTCAGTATTAGTTACCTTTGGTGCTACTGGCGTTGCATTGTTCATAATTGTTGGAGCTTTTGGTGCAACCGCTGCTGGTGCATTTAAGAATGTTGCTGCTCCTGCTGGTTTATTAGAAGGTTGTGCGTTACCTGTTTCTGGTTTTGGCACTGTATTTTCTTTTGGTGCTACTGGCGTTGCAGGCTTTGGAGTTTCAGCAGGTTTTTCTGTTTCTTTTGGTTCTGCTTTTGGTTGTTCTTCTTTTCCACTAGCCGAATTGTCTGCATCAGTTGCTTTTTTATTTTCTTCTTGTTGAGCTTTAACTTCTGGTGTAGCTATTTCATAACGTACTGAAATTTTAAATTTATACCCACCAGCTTCTACTGTAGTATTGATAGTTTTTCTTTCTACTGCTGTATGTGGTAATTTTTTAGTAGGTGTCTTAGATTTTAAATCCAATTCTACTTCTACCGCTTCTCCAGGTTTTATTATATCTCTTTTAATAACAAATTCAGCTTTGCTTTCTTCAACAACAATACGTGCTACAACATTTGCTACTTCTTTTTCTGATGTTAAGCGTGCATAATAATTACCATTTTTTTCATATACACTTACTTTTACTTCTTTAACGTTTACATCTACCGCTGCATTATTTACATCTAATGCATTTGTTGGTAGTGCTGTTACTCCTGTTAACAATACTAGCCCTGTTAACACTTTACTCGTTATCTTTAATCCTTGTTTTTTCATCAAAATATTCTCCTTCATCAATTTATTAATTTTAAACTTTTAATAGTCTCCTATATTATACTCCCCTTAAGTTACAAACTTCAATAGATTTTCCAATTTGTAATGCAAATTCAATGTTGTAACACTGTTGAAACATTTCTTACAAAAAATAACAGTTTAGTTACTTATTAGTAAAAAATTAAGGTAATTAGTTTTAAGGACTAAATTTTAAGTATAATTTTAATTATATTTAAGGTTCAGTTTTTATAATGTGTATATAACTAGTAAATAGTTATAAACTTCATAAACTTTCCTTTTCTATAAAAGGCCGAGACAGATGTGCTCGGCTCTTTTTTTTATAATTTTTTGAATTGAAAAAGGAGAATTAACCATAAATTTATGGAATCCTCCTCTTTAATTTTACTTCATCATCGCTTGAATTTTTTTAGGAATCATAACCACTTCGGTAATTAAATCTTTCGAACCAAAACTTGGATCAATGCACTGTTCCCAGTACTCAAGATGCTTTTTATCTATTTCATGATTAGACGTCTCTACATTTTCTCCTTGCTCTCCTTGGACAGAGTACCAATATAAATATTCTTCTCCATTTAATTCTTCTCGAAAAATAGTTTCAACATACATTTTTTCACGTTCTAAAGTTAAAAGAACACCTTCCATATTATCATTCAGAAATTTTAACCATTCATCTACTTTATGACTCATCCCCGGTTTTACTCTAAATCTAGTAAGTTCTACAATCATAAAAACCCTCCTTAATTTCTTATTATTCCACTTTCTATATAAAAATTTTCTTGATTATTTATAAATATCTTCTTCTAATTGTTTACTTTGCTGAAACAGCATGCTACCATCTTCATTTATAATAACAATATTTAATTTCCCTCCATAAACACAGCCACCGTCTATATTTATACGATTTTCTCGAATATCATAATAAGGTTCTTCCCTAATTGGACTGTGCCCATGAAAAATCTTTTTATCGTACTTTTTATCACTACTTAAATACGGCTCTCTTATCCAAATTATATCTCTATGTTCTTGATTCCAAAAATTTTTATTAAAATCTACTCCCGCATGAACAAAATAGTAATCCCAAGACTCATAGCGTGTCTGAAGTTTTTTTAACCATAGTCTTAATTTTTTATATTCTCTAGCAAATTTTTTAAAATAATATCTTCTATTTTCTATTGTTGCTTCTGGATAAAATGACTGTAATGTTGTTAATCCATTATTTCTAAAATAGTGGTCTTGGCGCCGATTATCAAGTACGTTATATCTCGCTTCTTTTAGTGCGAGATTAAACATATCTTCATGATTTCCCAATAAAACAACATGGTGAGAATAGTCTTTCTGTAAATTGTAAAAATATTCCCACACTAATTTTGTATTTTTCCCCCTATCACACATATCCCCAAGACAAATAAGTTTATCCTTTTCAGGATTGAATTTCACTTCATCTAACAGTTTTTTCATAGTATAATAACTACCATGAATGTCTGAAATAATAATTTTCCTCACAAACTCACCTACTTTATAAACATTCTCTCGTATATTCCTTATAATAAAATATATCCTCTTTTATCACATTAGTTTATTTTAACTATTTTTATATCATGTATTCTGGCTCTATATCACTGTCTCTTATATCTTTTTGATACCATACTACATCATACCAACGATTAAATTTATAGCCCACATTTTGAAAATGTGCTACTTTTCTAAAACCATGTTTTTCATGAAACGACACACTTCCCTCATCTGGATAAGAAATACAAGAAGTTATTCGACAAATCCCTTTATCATATAATCTTTTTTCAAGTTCATTATATAATTTATCTCCTATACCTTCTCCTCGCACTTGTTCATCCAAATAGATTGTAATCTCTGTTGTCCATGCATAGGCTGCCTTTGGATAAAATTCTCCAGCATAGGCATATCCCAAAACTTCTCCATCTTTCTCTGCTACTAAAAATGGATATTTTTGAAGTGTATTACTAATCTTCTCTTCAAAAAAATCTACACTTGGGACTTCGTAATCAAAGGTTATCGCTGTATTTTCTACATAAGGGCGATATATGTCAGCTATTCTCCCAGCATCTTCTAAGTTTACATCTCTTATTAGCATAACAACCTCCTACTATAACTTTTCTTTTTTTATCTTTTCAAGTAAAGCCTCACATCCCTGAACTACATCGCGATATGTCGCTTCAAAATCACCTGTATACCAAGGATCATCTATAATATGATTACGTCCAGCATACTCTAAAAGTTTTCTTACCTCTCCTGCTTGTCTACCACGAATAAATCTTTTAATATTATCAATATTACTATCATCCATTCCAACGATATAGTCAGCCATAAGGTCATTATCGTTTAAAGGACGTGAATACATCCCCTCAACACTTATACCTACTTCTGCTAATTTTTCGCGAGTTCCATGATGAACAGGATTTCCATGTTCCCACGATGATGTCGCTGCTGAATCTATTTTTATTTTCTCGCTTAAATTTTCTTTTTCTACCATATCGCGAAATACCGCTTCAGCCATAGGAGAGCGACAAATATTTCCTAAACAAACAAATAACACTTTTACCATAATATTACCTCTTCCTCTTATACTCATATAATTATAACACATCTATTTTAAAACTAAAAAATATTCTTTATAAAACAGCTCTTTAAAAAACTTTATAACATACTATAATATACTAAAAAGTATTGATTATATTTATATTTTAATTATTTTTACAAACAGCTCTAATTTCTTTAGTTTCTTTCGGATATCATTTTTATTTAATTCCTCCTCATGATATAATATATTAAAAAGTATCATTTAGTAAGGAGCAGTATATGGAACATAATCTACTTTGTTTTAAACGTACATCTACCCTTACTGCTCTTTCATTACCAAGAGAGTATCGGGAAGGATTTTATACTAAAAGCGGAGTTTGGACTAAACTAATAATTATAAAAGGGAAAATGAAATTTGTTTTCCTCGATGAACAACTACAAAGTATAAAAGAATTAAACTATAATAAAAAAACTGATACTGGTTTTATAGAACCTAATATCATTTTTCGTATAAGTCCAACATCAACAGATTTACAATTTCATATTGAATTTTATTGTGAAGCACAGGATTACTTTTTCAATAAATATGACTTAGGCACTGCTCATCCCGAAGTTGTTAATGCAATGGATTATCTATCTCCATGCAAAGTTTTAGACTTAGGGGCTGGTCAAGGAAGAAATTCATTGTATCTTGCCTCTCTTGGCTGTCAGATTTCTGCGGTTGATACTAATGCAAAATTCTTGCAAGATTTGGTAGATATTTCTGTAAAAGAAAAACTTAACTTAAACATATTCAAACACGAAATAAATGAAGCTAATATAAAGGATACTTATGACTTTATTGTAGCCACAGATGTTTTTATGTATCTTAATCCCACACGTATTTCTAGTGTTATACACAATATGCAAAAACAGACTAGTATTGGTGGTTATAATCTTATTGTTAGCGCACTTAATACTATAGGCGTTCCAACAATACCATTCCCATTTACATTTATAGAAAATGAATTGCTAGAATATTATGATGGTTGGGAAATTATAAAATATGAAGAGTATAAAGAAATAACAAAAAGTTCTCCATATCCTTATGTAGTACTTTTTGCTAAAAAAATTGAAACTTAATTATTGTACATCAACTCTATATTTTTTTAAAAAACTTCAAAGGTTTATATTTACCTTTGAAGTTTCTCCTTTTATTATTTCAAACTAACTTTACATCTTGTTCTTCTTAAATTCAGCGATAGCCTCTTTTGCCAATTTATCAACGCGTTCATTTAATTCCACACCCGTGTGAGCTTTGACTTTTACAAAATTAACTTTTACCCTAGTTGATACTTTATCAGCAAATTCCTTATAATTTTTGGTATAATCAAGATTTGTTTTCCATTTGCCTGTTGCCCATGATTCTATACCTTGATAATCATAGAATAATGTTATTTCTGAAATTTTTTTGTCAACTGCATACCACATAACAAATTTTGCTGCTTCTAGTTCACCAGCTACGTTGTGTAATTCAGCATATTCTCCTTTATTGCCAGCATGCTTATATTCATAATGTTGATCTCCATCAACAATAACAACACCAGAACCATAAATGCCATTTATCCTATCATAACTACCATCTATGTAGGCATAAACTCCTTCGACTTTCTCTAGTTTTTCGCTGATAATTTCACGTTCATTCAAATATGCTTCTGCTTCTTCTTTTGTTTTAAAACTTTTGTATATAGCACCTTTAAAACCTACCACTTGCTTTTGACATTCTTCCCATGTTGAGAAAATTCCTACTTTTCTTCCATTTTTCACTGCATAAAATTTCGCCATAATAATCCTCCTAAGATTCCACTATACACTCTACTTCACTCTCTTACAAACGATTATTTTCTATTAACAATTATCTAATTTTAAATAATATCACTATATAATAAAAAAAATCGATGCGTTGCACCGACTCCATCTATAATTATAAAGACTGGCGGGAATGTGTGGGAATCGAACCCACCCAAGAGGCTCTTAACCCCTCATACTAGTTTTGAAGACTAGAGAGCACACCAGAACTCATCCACTCCCATGAACAAGACTTATTATACAATAAAATATATAAAAAAGCAATAGCTTACCGTAGAAAGCAAACCATCTTAATACTACTTTTTCTCCACTTACCTTATCTTCTTTACCACTTACTGAAAAACTATTAATTTTCTTTTAAATATGTAGTATGATATACATATAAGAATAAAGAAAGGAGACAATATGAAAATTAATATTAAACTTGATTCAAATATTACGGATATAGAAGTTGTTATAAAATCTCCTGAGTTAAGTAATGATGTTATTGCGATAAAAGATTTAGTGGAAAAAACTCTTGCAAGTACCCAAAAAATTATTTTTTATAAAGATGACACAGAATATTTTATTCCCCTTAGTGATATTTTATTTTTCGAAACCGATGATAATAAAGTTTATGCACACTCTTATGATAATTTTTACGAAGTGAAATACAAACTTTATGAATTAGAAAGTATAATTCCATTTTATTATTGTCGCGTTTCTAAATCTGCAATAATAAATCTTCGAGCAATTTACTCGCTTGAAAAATCTTTTTCAGGAGCGAGTACCGCATCTTTTTCAAAAAGCAAAAAAACTGTTCATATATCAAGACACTATTACAAAATTGTCAAAGAAAAATTAAAAGAAATGAGGTAAAAACTTATGAGAAAAAAAAGTCTAATAGGTTTACTATTTATTATTTTTGCAATATCGATCGCATTTGGCGAATTAAACTTCTTTCCATCAGGAACTATATTTCTAACTTTAGGAACTATTATTTTAGGGTATTTTATTGTAAGAGGGTTAACTGATTTTGATGTTTTTGGAACTATGTTACCAGCTGCATTACTATTTATTATTTATAACAAACACTTCCATTTTGCAGCTATATCTACTGGAAAAGTAATTTGGATTGCTATTCTTCTTAGCATAGGTATATCAATGCTATTTCCTAAAAAGTTAAAATATAGCTTCCAACGTAAAAAAGATAGATTCCGTGGATATACTAAAAAAACAGAAACTCAGGATTATTCTAACGTTACTTTTGGTGAAAATGTCCGCTATATCAATATTAACGAACTAGATTATTTCAGATCAACTACAACATTTGGCAGCACAAATATTTACTTTGAAAAATTAGATACTTATTCTATCAAAGATGTTCATATAAGTATTACAGCGACATTTGGAGATGTAAAAATATTCGTTCCTAAAGAATGGTCTGTTGAGAATAGAATCTCTTCGATTCTTGGAGAAGTTAATACTCCATTTGCTACTCCAAATACTAATGATGTTAAAATAATTTTAACTGGAAATGCTACTTTTGCTGGAGTAAGTATAATTTACATATAATAAATTAACGGTTAAACATAAAAAAATCTCTTTAAGACATAAAATTAAACGTCTTAAAGAGGTTTTTTTATTCTTGTTCTTGAGATTTTTTCTGTTGTTCTCTTTTTTCTACTAATTTTGATAAGTAGATTGAACCTACAGTTAGTAGTATTACTAGTAATGAAGCGATTAAAAATTCTTTACTAAAAACGTTGGAACTAGTTGCCCCAAAGTTTAAGAAAACAATCGTTCCTGGTACAATACCTAGTACACTCGCTATCATATATTTTGTTAAACTTATATTAGTAAGTCCATATCCGTAGTTTATCATATTATACGGAACTAACGGGATAAGACGTAATATTACTAAGCTCATCATTAGTTTTTCATCACTCACCCCAAAAATACGTGCATGTTGTTCTGGCTTCATCTTTCTCGCTAAGTAATTACGAACCCAATCACGCCCAAAACGTCTTGAGATAACAAACATTATATAACAATTTATAGATGCTCCTAAAAATGTTAACAAACTACCTTCTACAAATCCAAATGCAAGACCTCCAGCTACAGCTAAGATTGGCACTGGAAAGAAAAACACTGGCAGTATCGCAAACATCAACACATAGACAATTGGCGCAACAACACCAAAACTTTGTATAAACTCCGTCATAATATTCTCCTTTTATACTTTCTAATTAAAATACTTTGAAATCTTTTCTAAAAATTCATAACTAATATAAGATGAAATTTTATTGAAAGTAAACTCATCTGTCAGCAATTTCGTACTTTCACTATATTCTCTGTAAGCCATCGAACACCAAGTTACACCTCGTAAACAATTAAAAATCAAATATCTATCAAAGCGAGCACGATCATAGTTGCGATATTGGCTATAATCTTCTAAGAAATCATCAATCTCTTTTGGCGTTAAAACTATATCTGTTTTCCAAAACGTCGTTGTTGGTGCTAAAAAGTGTGCAAGGTCCTGCTCGCACTCTCCTATTAAAGCTTTTTCCCAATCAACAATATAACTATCTTCCTTGCTATTTCCAATCAAAAAGTTACCAGAATTAAGCTCTGTATTAATAATACATGGATTTTTTATTTTGTACTCCGTTGGAATAAGCTCTTTACAAATTCTTAAAAAATCTTTAATATATTGCGAAACTTTGTCGTCTGCATTCTCCCAAGTTAAATATTTACTTGCCATGCTCTCACACTCGTCATACATAAGTTGGAATGGATTTTCTGCTTTAATAAGATTATTTTTACCAAATGTTGTATTGTGAACTTTACTAAGCAAGTAACTCGCAATCTTCATATCCTTCGTATAATCTAATGCGACACCTTTTAAAAATCCCATCGTCAAATAATTATATGGCAAATACTCGGTAGTTGTCACAAGTTTATATGGTTTAGGCGTAACTCCACTATCTTTTAATAATTCCAAAGTCTCAAATTCGTATTCTATTTGATTATCCAAGTTCATTTGGCTCTTCATATTTAAACGAAGAACTTTCTTCATATTATCTTCATCGAATGTAAAGTTAATATTGTACTCCCCAGCTCCTAATAGTTTGATATTCTTATAGCCTGTTTCTGCATAAAGTAAATCTTCTTTTATATCAATATCAAGAGCAGCTCTACCTAAATAATAAGTAAGATTATTTTTCTCTAAAACTTTAATTAAATTTTCTAAAACTGAACTATCCCCATAGCTTGGCAAATCAAAAACTTCTTTTATAGCCTTCTTCATACCAATTAAGAAATATCCCCCATCTTCACTTGGATTAATAACAACATCGTGCGTTTCAAGTTTTTCAAAAGCCTCTTCTATTATATCTTTATCCAAGTTGAAAATGTCAGAACCAAGTAAAATAACTTTACTATCCGAGATAACCTCCTCTAATGCGTTATACATTTTATCACCTAGGTTATCACCCTTTTGATAATAAAATTTATCGCATGAAATAAGCTCTGCCATTTCTTTGTCATCTGAACTGTTCCCATCATGGCAAACAAGTAGTTCTCTATTAGTTTCTGCTAGTAAATCATAATTTTTCTTCAATAATTTCTTTTGGATATTAACAGCTTCTGTTGGTGACATAAAGTCATAAAGACGAGTTTTTGTAGTCCCCTCTTTAGAAACTCGCGTAAATAATATAATTTTCTCTTTCATAAAATATTACAAAAGGGGAAGACTATGCTCCCCCTTCCTTTCATTAATTAATAATGATTATGTCCTGAATGGTCATCTTTTTTATCAGAACCGTGATTGTGTCCTGAATGATCATCTTTTTTGGCAGAATCATGATTAGCATGCCCTTCATGAGATTTTTCTCAACCTTTTGTTTCCTCACTAGGTTGTTTACAACAATCTGCTATTTCAAATTTATAATTGTGTTCTTTTTTTCCATCTAATGCATTAAAAACATTTTTATACCCTAAATCAATAAGTTTTTGTGCAATTACCGATGAACGATTACCAGTATAACAATAAACGTATATCGGTGTGTTTTTATCTTCTGGTAAAACAGAATGAAGATTATCTAGATTTTTTGAATCTACGTTTTTAGCACCCATTGCATGACGTTCTTCAAAGTCTTTTTTGTCACGTGCATCTAAGAAAAAGTTATTAGCATTATGATCTAATAGTGCATCTTGGAATTTAGCACCATTTAATACTGTATATTTTACAAATTCATACTTATACTCTTTTGTATTTTGGGCAATTTTTATATTTTTAAATCCTTGTTTTGTTAATTTGTCTAACGCTTCTTTTGATTTATTGTTGTCATCGCTATAAACAACAACTTTTTTCTCACGCCATGAGCTTATCCCTTCAATACTTTTATCAATATTTGCAACCGGAATATTAATAGCATATTTTAAATGCCCCTCTTTATAAGCTGCTTCATCTCGAACGTCTATAACAAGATAATTTTCTTTTTCTTGTTCATTTTTTTGGATATTCATTAAGTCATCGCCTTTTACTGAATAAGCTGATCCTGAACACCCCGCTAATGTTAGTGATAATACCGCTGCTATACTAACAGTTAAAATTTTATTTTTTTTCATTAAACCTATTTCCCTTCATACCTCTTTATTTAATAAAAGACAAGGTGAAATGTAAACTTTTATTAACACCTTATCCTTTTAGTATACCCTAAAGGCCTATTAGTTACTAATAATTGATACTAACTTATTAATTTTTTATTAGAATTTGTATTCGTGTTCTTTTGCTCCGTCCCAAGCATTATAAACATTTGTGTAGCCTAATTCTACAGCTTTTTGAGCAGCTTTAGCTGAACGGTTACCACTGTAGCAATAAGTATAAACTGGTGCATTTTTATCAGCTGGTAATAATGCTGCAAGATCTTTATCTATATTCTTAACATCAATATTTTTAGCTCCTGCTACATGTCCTTTTTCAAAATCTTTTGCTTCACGAACATCGATAAATGTACCTTCTTTTTTATCAATAGCTGCTTGGAATTGGTCTGCAAGTAATGTAGTAAATTTAACTAATTCGTAGTCTTTATATTCTTTAACTCCTTTGGCATCACTTACATCTTTGAATCCTGCTTTTACTAATTTTTCAGCAGCTTCTTTACTTTTCTTACCAGTATTACAGTATACGATTACTGATTTTTCTTTCCAAGCACTGATTCTATCGATATTTTTTTCGATATCAGCTAATGGAATGTTGATAGCGTGTTTAACGTGTCCTTCTTTATATTCATTTTCTGCACGAACATCAATTACAAGGTGTTTTTCTTTTTCTTTATCATCTTTTTCTATTTTATTTAAATCTTCCCCAGACATAGCTTTTACTGCTGGAGTATTACTATTGTTTTCTGCAGGTTTAGATGATGAGCACCCCGCTAATGTTAATGATAAAACAGCTGCCATAGTTACAGCTAACAATTTACTTTGTTTCATAAAATTGTCTCCTTTGTATATATTGTTATTGTTTCCATGGTAATTATAACAAATTATATAATTTCATTCAATAGCGCTTTTTAAAATACTTAACAATTATTTTAATTTTATTTTTGATAAATATAATCAAATAACTGACATCAAGACTATGATTGCTATACTCTGAGTTTTTTAACGATATAAATATTTTAATGTTTTCTTTATAATCAGAAAAATAATTTTTATTTTTTATGAATTATAACATCTCTAATTGTTCAAGAAATTCATTAATATTTTTTACTTTACATCCTTCATAATGGACAATTTTGTCATCGAAATGCCATTTTTTCTCTATTAAACAAGTTTTTAATCCTAATTTTTGAGCTGGTTTTATATCGTAGAAAATTGAATCACCTACCATCATTGTTTCATCTGCAATTAAATTCTCATTATCCAAAATATTCGTTAATGCCTGTGGTTTAGGTTTACTTACTTTTGTCTCTTCAGAAATATACAGGCTAAATAATTCATCTAAACCAAGTTTTTTTAGCTTCAATCTTTGTTCATAGCTCTTTCCATTAGTCAAAAGGATTAGTTTATACTTTTTGCTTAATTTTTTTAACTTCTCATTTAATTCTTCATTCGGTTCTATACAATCTATTATAAAATTAAACTGCTTTTTATAATAAATAGCGCAATCTTCCAACGTTAAATTTAGTCCATATATCTCCATAGTTTTCATCAATCTTTCATTACGAAGATTGATTAATTTAAGATTCCCTCTATGAATTTCTTTCATAAGTTCATTATTTATTCTTTTATAAGTTTTAAAAAATTCATCATAAGACGTTATCTTATCATACCCAAGATACTCAAAAACTAATTTATTAGACTTTTTCCATATCGTACTAAAGTCATACAATGTATTATCTAAATCGAAAATTAAATTTTTTATTTTTTTCACCATCTCACCTCCTAAAAAATGAATTATTAGCTTTATTTATCATTATTTTATAATTAAAAAAACTAAAATCCAAGCAAAATAACTTGGATTTCAGTTAATCTTATTCTTCATATTTTATTGTAGGACGAGCCTCATAAACTAGCGTCCCAGGTGGTACACTCTTTTTCAAAACCGCATTTGCTCCTATTTTAGAATTATCCCCTACTGTGACATTACCTAAAATTTTGGCACCTGCACCGATAATAACATTATTTCCTATAGTTGGATGTCTTTTTATAGGATCTAATGTCGTCCCTCCTAAAGTTGTTCCATGGTACATAGTAACATTATCCCCCACAATTGCAGTTTCGCCAATTACAACTCCCATACCATGATCTATAAACAGACCTTTACCTATTTTGGCTCCTGGATGAATTTCTATACCTGTTATTCGTCTAGCGCGTTTAGCAAGTATTCTTGCCAAGGTGTGATGGTTTTTCTTATATAGCTTATGTGCAAAATAGTGATAGTTCAATGCCTTTATATGTGGATATGTTAAATATATCATAAGTTTAGACTCAGCAGCAGGATCTTCTCTAAGCACTCGGTTAATATTATAGCGTAAATTATCGAAAAACTTCATTACACTTCTACATATGTAACTTCATCAAACTCTAACATAGATAAATATTTATCTACTCCGTCAGGTAAGATTGTTACAATTTTTTTATCGGGATACTTAGCCGCTACTTTTTTCGCACCAGCAATAGCTGCTCCTGAGGAAATTCCAACTCCAATACCAGTTGTTCTCACGAAGTTTTTAGTTTCGTTTATTGCTTCATCACTTGATACTGTATAGATTTCATCCATAAGTTCTTTATTAAAGTTCTCTGGTATAAATCCTGTTCCAATACCTTGGATTTTGTGAACTCCTCCATGTCCTTTACTAATAGCTGGTGATTCTTCTGGTTCGAGTGCGATTGCTAAAACTTCAGGTTTATTTTCTTTTAAATATTTAGCAACACCAGAAAATGTTCCGCCAGTTCCCACTCCTGCTACAAAGATATCTAAATCTGGAACTTGCTCTAAAATTTCTTTCGCTGTAGTTGCATAGTGATATGCTGGATTTGCAGGATTATCGAATTGACTTAAAGAAATAGCATTATCATATTTTTCACGAATTTCTGCTGCTTTATCGATTGATCCTTTAATTCCTAATTCTTTTGGTGTCAAAATTAATTGTGCTCCATATGCTTTAATTAACGTACGACGCTCTACACTCATACTTTCAGGCATAATAATAACAGCCTTCAATCCTAATACTGATGCTAAAATAGCAACAGCAATCCCAGTGTTTCCACTAGTTGGTTCTACGATAATAGTATCGCTATTCACTTTTCCTTGATGTTTTGCTTCTTCCAGCATACCAAGAACAGCACGATCTTTAACGCTTCCCCCTAAGTTATATTTTTCAAGCTTCACAAAAATATTTGTGTTGTCTATTTTATATATAGGTGTATTCCCTACAAATTTTAATGATGATAACATAATATCTCTCTCCTTTTCTTGTTATTCATTTACATTAAATTATATCATAAATTTTATTTATTGAAAATATTTTAATGTGAATATTCTGAAAATTTATTACAAAGTAATTTTTAAGTATTTTGGTAAATACTACTTTGAATACATTAAATACTTGTTTTTTTAGAATTAACTAAATAGCACAAGAATTAATATATTCCTATGCTATCTGTAATAATTCTAATATCCTCTGCTAAAGGGACTTCTAAAGAAATTTCATTTTGTGTAATCGGGTGTTTAAACTGTAGATTATAACAATGTAATGCTTGTCTCTCTATAAGGTCTTTGTTACCTCCATACAGTTCATCTCCTAAAAGTGGATGGTCTAAATGGCTCATATGCACTCGTATTTGATGAGTACGTCCCGTAAATAATTTTAATTTCACCAAACTTACATCATTCTTTTCGTCATATTTTTCTAACCAAATTTGTGTTTTGGCATAATCTCCATCTTCTGAAACACATCTGGTTATAATACTATCCACTTCTCTTTTTATATTGGCTTCTATAACTTGGTCAGCAACTTTTCCTTTTGCGAGTGCAAGATAAAATTTATTTATGTCTATTTTGTCAAATAGCGCATGAATATGACGATGTTTGGCGATTAAAACTAGTCCTGTAGTATTTTTGTCAAGGCGAGTGACTATATGTGGAATAGTAACATAGTTATTATCATGAAAATAAGTATTAACTATTTCTAAAAGCGAAGCATCTTCTTCATTTCTTGAAGGAATAGAAGGTAGATTAGCAGGTTTATTGACTACAAGAAAATACTCGTCTTCATAAATAATATCCAGATTCCCTTCTATAAAACGAACATGTTCGCTAAATTTTTCGCTTGGCAATGTTATTGTTACTTTGTCACCATTTTTCAAAATATAGCGGACATTTTCTTCTTTGTCATTTATCTTAATATTGCCATCATTATCAAATTTTATCCTTGTTAAAGTTTTACGCGAGATGTTATTTTCTAACAAAAACTCGCGTAAACATTGTTCTTTTTCTATTGTATAAGTTAATACTAAATTAGTCATTGCTAATAAACGATCTTTTTACTCGTTGCCAAAAGCTATCATCGTTGTAACGAATAAACGAAATCTTTCTATCCTTTGCTAAAGTAATTTGTAGTTTTGATATTGTTTCATAATTAAAGTGTAAATGGTCAACACTTATACGATGATTATCAGCGTTTATAGGTTTTATAGTTAATTCATCATCTTCTGATAAAATTAGAGAATTCCCTAATGTTCTGTAAACCAGATTATTTAATGCTGCGATCTCTGTAACTTGGTATACAGCTGATTGTGGATGAATTACAGCCCCACCAAGACTTTTGTTATAAGCTGTAGACCCTGTTGGAGTACTTATGCATAAACCATCTCCTCTAAAACTTTCAAAATGTACACCATTTATATAAACTTTTGCCGCGTAAGTCGTCCCTGTATGATTATTTACGGTAATTTCATTTAGAGAATAATATTCTCCTACTAGTTTTCCATCTTCACAATATGCTTTTAACCTTAATACAGGGTATTGCTCTATTTTCGGCTCTAGTGCCAACATATCAAAAAATAATTTTTCAAAATTCTGAGCTGAATAGTCTGTGTAAAATCCTAAATGTCCCGTATGTATGGATAGAAACTTTATTTTATCTAAGTTATCTATATGTTTATTAAAAGTACGCAGTACTGTTCCATCTCCACCAATTGCAAAAACATAATCGGGATTTTCAGTATCTTCTTTCATATTACTAGCAAGAAGAAATTCTTTTAACTTATTTCCAATTTTTACCGAAACTTCATCATCCCTTAATTCTATGCAAAATTTACCTTTTAACATTTTTATCCTCTTTTGTTATTTTTTCATAATTTTCTAACCAAACATCTGCAAAGTCCGGTGCTAACGCTCCTTGATTGTTATCTATCCACTCTTGCAGCTTATTAACATTATATTTCAATATTTTATCAATCTTCTCCCCATAATTATAACGAACTTTATTCTGATTATACTCATCTTCATCTAATAAGAAGTATTTACCATCTGGATATTTTTTTATATCAAGGTCATAGTCAATATATTTCACACCATCTACATCATAAGCAAATGGGCTACTTAAATTTGAATAATAATGTACGCCATCTTCCCTAAACATGCAGATTATATTAAACCAACTTTCGCTATGAAAATAAACTAGAGCAATCTCTTTTGTTACCCAAGTTCGTCCATCGCTTTCTGTAACTAATGTTCTATTATTTGCCAAAATTAAAACTTGTTCATCCGCTTCAAGAACAATGTTTTTATGCCAAATTCTATGTATAGAACCGTCATGTTTATAAGCAATTATTTTTACTACATCCCCCTTTTGGGGCTTTCCATCTCTATACATACTCTCTCCTTTTATCATTTTATTCTTCATATCTTTTTTATTATATCATAATTATTCCTTCTTATTCCACCTTAATTATCTATTTCTCTCAATTATTTTTCACAAAATAAAAGAACTAGTTGTTAGATTATTTAAGCATTTTTACAAGCAAAATTATTCCTATATTTCACTTGTAAAAATAAGCTTATTTTGGTAAACAACTAATTCTTTATTTTCTTACCATGCATAGTTAGGTTCTTCACATGTTAGCATTGAATTCAATAACTTCTCTGGTGTTTCTATCTTTAGCCCGCCATATACGCTATCTTGTACTTTAGGAGCTGGATCTAAGTAATAAACATACTTTATATCAGAGCCATCTTCTGTTTCTATATAGCCGATTGCTGTAACATTATGTTCTCCTTTTAAACCTGGATATATTTTAGAAACATCCATTGTTAAATACATAGGATACCCATCCTTTATGTTTTTCTTTAATCTCTGCTTAAATAATGAAATTTCTTGTGCACTTTGCGTACCACCGACTACGACTTCTAAACGATAACCTGCTTGTCCTGTAGCTGGGAATTCATATCCAAACATATATTTATTTAATACTCTTATAGCATCTTTATTATGTGTTCCAAATGGTTCATAAGTTCCCATTTCTTTAGCTAATGTGAATTGATCTACGTATACTCCGCGATATGATAAAATCATGCTAACACTAGTAGGAGCACAATAATACCAAACTTTTTGTACTTGTGGTGTTACATTAAGTCTAACTTTTCTATTAGTTTCTTTTGGTGTTTCTTTTACTTGAGACGTTTCATTATTTGGGGATTTTTCTCCATCTTGAGTCTTTTTTATAACCTCATTATTATTAATATTATTTTTATCATTAGGATTATTTTCTTGACGGTTTACTTTATTATCTTCTTTTTTATTCTCCTCCGTCTTAGTTGGGGCATCCTCTTTTTTATCTATATTTTTACTACAACCACATAAAAAACTAACAATTAATATCGCGTTTAACAACAATTTTATAATTTTCATCTCGTTCTCCCCCCTTCTTTTTTCCTACTATTATTTTAGCATATTCTTTCCTTCTTAGTCTATTCTCATCTAGACTTACTAGCTAGTTATATCATATAATAATTTTTACAGAAAAAGACTAATTTTCTATTGACAAAGACAAAAATTACTGTTATTCTATAAATGTATATACTAGGGCTCTTTATATTCAGTTTGTCTTTGGGGTAATTATGAGAAGAATTTTTGGTAGAAGATTTTAGGGATATTTAATCTTCCTCTGGAAATACACTATTGAAGTAACTAAGCTGATATAATTTGCAAATACACCTACTAAAAGTTTTAGTAGGTGTTCCTGTTGGATTAAACAAAAAGTCAGATGATTGTTTTACTAATCATCTGACTTTTTTTTATTTTATTCGTAATCAATTACTCCTAGGGCTATTTTAGCATAACGTGACATTCTATCTTTTGTCCACGCTGGCTCCCAAACTATATTGACATCAACTTTTTCTATCTCATCAACACCTAGCATAGCAGTTTCTACTTGTTCGATTATAACCGGTGCTAAAGGACATCCCATTGATGTTAATGTCATATCTACAATAGCATGCTTATTATCGTCACTCATCTTAACATCATAGACTAATCCTAAATTCATAATATCAATCCCTAATTCTGGATCAATTACATTTTCTAAAGCCTCTATAACTCTATCTTTTAAAGTTTCCATTTTTTTCCTCCTGTTTCAAAAACTATTTATACTTATCTCAGCTACTCTTTTTATTTTATTCCTAAAATCTGTAGCCAACTCCTTTTTTATACTCTTCTTTAATATAGTTACCCAGTTGAACTATATGTTGTTCTGTTTCTTTTCTAATCATACCTATCTTTATGCCAAAGTTAGATGTGTCATCTAATCTTAGTATATCTAACATATATTCTTGTAAACGTCCTTTGGAGTCTGTAACTTTTCTAAACTCTAGTCTCTTAATATCACGTAGAGGTTCAAAATTAAACACGCCTTTATAAACAATTATTGAATCTTTATAGATTAAAACTTTAAGACCTTCATCTAGGTACTGCGCTTCACGCAAAAGAATATCCAAGTCTCTTTCTGTTTCAGGGAATTCAATAAATAGCTCTTCGTATTCACTACGAGCATGACGAATTCTTCTTCTTATTGAAAATATTACACCTATAGTTATAGCTGATAAAACAAACGGTACTCCTATAGTCATAACATAATATCCCCATCCTATTGGTTTCAAGTACATATCAGAATAAAACGGTTTTTCTTTCAACTTACTTGTATAAGCATCTTTATTGTCTTTAACCCCAACTTCGGCAATAATCTGTTTTACACGATCTTTTATTAAACTACTCTTTGGGAGTGAGTCTACAAATTTACGTCTTAGCTCAGGTGTGATATTTACTTTTCTACTACTGCGTCTTCCATAAGTAACTTCTGGAATAGCATCAATACGTTTGTAAATATTTTCACTTGATAAATTAGTCAGTTTCCCATCTTGTAGTTTTCGACCATCAAGGAATTTTTCTAATTCTTTTTCTGTAGCTTTTAGCATTATAAAGCCTCGCTCATAGTCGACTAAATAAAATTTTTCACCTTCTTTGAGCTTTTCATCAACTATATTTTGTTCTTCTATAGCTACAACTTTTATAATTGAGTAACCAGAATCTCCAGAAAAGTCGTCTCCTTCTTTATATAATGTTTCCAGACTCCTAAAACTATTTATCGAAGCAACTATAAACACAAAACTTACTACAAACAATATTATAGCTATTATAATCGAAACTTTCGATCCTCGTATATAACTTTTTCTCATTTTTAACCCATCTTCTATCTTCTAAAATTATTTTTTATTTGAATTTTCTATTACTATCGCTCCATTTGGAGTTCCTGAAATGCATAAATCGCACATATTTAAGAATAATCCATGTTCAACTACACCAACAATATCAGCCAACTTGTTCTTCACTTCATCTATATTGAAACCATAACCTAGATGTAAGTCTACAATATAATTATGGTTATCAGTTACTAAAGTTTTCCCATCTTTTAGGCGCAATACTGGATTTAGTCCTAATTTTTCCATTTTTCTAATAGTATGGCTATATCCAAATGGTAAAATTTCTACAGGTAGATTAAAGTTCCCCAATTTTTCTACATCTTTACTTTCATCAAAAATCCAGATTATTTTTTCGGCAATATCCGCAACTATTTTTTCTCTAAATAGCGCTGCTCCACCTCCTTTTATCGCGTTGAAATTTTTATCAATCTCATCTACACCGTCAACAGCAAGGTCGATATGATCTATTTCTTCTAGTTCCTTAATAACAAGACCTAAGCTTTTTGCTAGTTCCACCGTTTGAATCGATGTTGATACCATCTCTATATTCAAACCTTCTTTTACTTTTTCAGCTAGCGCATGAACAAAGTAAAACACAGTAGAACCTGTCCCAAGACCTATTATCATACCATCTTTAACATAGTTAACTGCCTCTTTACCAACAACTTCTTTTAAATTCATTTTTCGTTCCCCTTTTAATGATTTGTATATTTATTTAATATTATTTATACTCTACCAACTTGTAATTTTTCTTACCACGTCTCACAACTGTAAAACTATCTTCAAGACGCGAACTACTATCTACAGTGAAAGCTAAATCAGTAACTTTGTCCCCATTTATAGAAATTGCTCCGTTATTTACGTCTTCACGCGCTTGGCGTTTAGAAGTTACTACACCACTTTCAACTAGGAAATCTACTATATTGATATCATCTTTTGGTAATTGAGCTTTTGGCATACCTTTTACAGCTACTTTTAATTCATCAAGAGTTAGTTCTTTAATATTTCCTGAGAATAATGCTTTAGTGATATTTAAGGCACTCTCTAAAGCCGCTTCACCATGTACAATTTTTACTAACTCTTCTGCTAGAGCTTTTTGAGCAAGGCGTAAGTGTGGCTCTTTTGCCAAGCTTTCTTCTAGTTTCTCAATTTCTTCTTTTTCTAAGAATGTGAATTTTTTAATTGCTGAGATTGTGTCATTATCAGCAGTATTGAACCAGAATTGGTAAAACTCATAAGGCGTTGTTTTTTCTGGATCTAACCATACCGCTCCACCTGTTGATTTCCCAAATTTTGTTCCATCTGATTTTAGCATTAGCGGAATAGTAAATCCATACGCTTCTACATCACCGCGAAGTTTACGCATAATTTCTAGCCCTGTAGTAATGTTCCCCCATTGATCCGATCCACCAAGTTGCATTTTCACCCCATGATGTTCATTAAGATAAGCATAGTCAATACCTTGTAATAAGGTATAACTAAATTCTGTAAATGACAATCCGTTTTCTAAACGACTTGATACAGAGTCTTTTGCCAACATATAATTAACATTGATTAGTTTCCCATAATCTCGTAAAAACTCAATCATAGACATTTTTCCTAACCAATCACCATTATTTACAAACTCGATATTTTCATCTCCTCTAAAAATATTACGCAGTTGATTTTCTAATTTTTTAGCATTTTCTGCAATAGTTTCTAAACTTTGTAATTGGCGTTCTTCACTACGTCCTGAAGGGTCTCCAATAATTCCAGTTCCCCCTCCAACTAAAACTACTGGCTTATGTCCATATTTCGCAAATCTTTTTAATGTTAAAAATGGTAATAAATGCCCAACATGTAGAGAATCTCCAGTAGGGTCTGTTCCACAATAAATAGATACACTTTCCGTTTCTAATAATTTTTTTATTCCTTCTTCATCAGTTTGTTGATATACTAAATCTCTATATTTTAGTTCTTCTAACAAGTTACTCATGCTAACCTCCTTGTTTTTTTCATACGTATGTTTCCATTATATCACAATTTAGCTATTTCTTTGATAGTTTTTCACTATTTTTTGACTATAAAACTTTATCATCATTATGATTTAATTTAGAGTTTTCTCAAAAATATGATATAATGTAGTAAAATATGTAACCAAGGGGATTTCTATGGAAAAAAAGAAGATTAGAACTTCATTTCTTAGGATTTTTTTATTAATACTTGCTATTTTCATTAGCTTTGGAGCTGGGATAGCTCTTGGTTTTGTCGGTGGATTAGTCAAAGATCAGCCCGTTTTAGATCAAAAAGAAATGAAAGAACAGATCAATAATATTAGTAAAAATAGTGAAGTTTATTTCGGTACTGGTGAAAAATTAGGTACCCTTAACTCTGAACTTATTAGAAAAACTGTAAATTATGAAGACTTAGGTGAAAATGTTAAAAATGCGACTATTGCTAGTGAGGACTCTGATTTTTACTCTAACAATGGTGTAGAAATATTCGGATTAATCCGCGCTGTTTATAGCGAAGTTACCGGAGCTCATACTAGTGGTGGTAGTACGATAACTCAGCAGCTCGTTAAGAACCAATTATTAGATAATTCTCGTTCTTATGAAAGAAAAGCAAAGGAAATTTTATTAGCCCTAAGGGTTGATAATCACTTTTCTAAAAAAGAGATTCTTGAAAACTATTTAAATGTTGCTTCTTTTGGGAAGAATAGTTTAGGGCAAAATATTAGTGGAATAGAAACTGCTGCACAAGGCGTTTTCGGTATCCGCGCCAAAGATTTAAACATCGCTCAAGCAGCTTATCTTGTTGGTTTTGTTCAATCACCATATAGATATACTCCTTTTGATAATGCAGGTAATATTAGGCCAGATGAAGAACTACAAGCTGGTATAGAGCGTCAAAAATATGTTTTATCGCGAATGAAAGCAAATAACTTTATCAATTCTTCTCAATACAAAGAGGCTCTTGACTTTGATATTAAAGGATCTTTTACTAAACAAAAAGTTGAAGAATATACTGAATACCCTTATATTCGTGACGAAGTAACAGCATCTGTTGCAGAAATCTTAGCTGAACAAACAGCAGTTAAAAATAATAGACTCCAACAATTTAGAAATAACGCTACTTATCGAGCAGAATTAATCGAAAAAAGTAAAACAAAATTTATTACAGGTGGCTATAAAGTAAAAACAACTTTAGATAAAAAGCTTTATGATAAACTTCAAGAAACAAAAAAACAATTTGAAAGTTATCCAGCATCTTATCAAAACGGAACAACTTATCCATTAGAAATTGGAGCTTCAGTTATAGAAAATGATACTGGTAAAGTCTTAGCTTTTATCGGTGGAATGAATTATAAAAAACAACAGCTAAATCATGCTACTCGTACTAAACGTTCTCCAGGTTCTTCAATCAAACCACTATTGGTTTATGGACCTGCTATTGATAAAGGATATATTACTCCAAATTCAACTATCCTAGATAAACGATTTAATTATTATGGTTGGACACCAGAAAACTTTACAAGAACTGAATATGGTTATATTTCTGCAAGAAAAGCACTTGCTCAATCACTTAACTTATCGACAATTAGATTATATTCAGCTTTTGTAAATGAAGATCCTGTAAAAGAGTATCTTGAAAAAATGGAATTCAAAGGTATGACAGAAACAGATCATACATCTCTTGCTGCTTCTATCGGTGGGATGAGTTATGGAGTTTCTGTAATGGAAAATACTAGTGGTTTCTCTACATTTGCTAATATGGGAGAACACAAAAAAGCCTATATCATAGAAGAAATTCGCAACAATGATAATGAAATAATCTATCAAGATAATCACACACCTATTAGAGTTTATAATGATTCTACAAGTTACTTAATTTTAAATATGCTTAATGATGTAATTAATGCAAGTTACGGAACTTCTGCTGATATAGCTAAACAACTTAACTTCAGCAGTAAAAACTTATTTGTAAAAACAGGAACTTCTGAATATTATAAAGATCTTTGGGTTGTTGGTGGTACGAAAAATATTACCGTCGGTGTTTGGAATGGTTACGATAAACCAGCTACTGTACCAAGTTATGACTATGCTCATAGGTCTTGGGCTGCAATAATGAATGCTATTTATAGCTATGATAGTAAGCTTGTTTCACCAGATGTAGCCTTCACTAGACCAAATTCTGTAATAGATTTCTCTATTACAATAACGCAAAAGGTTCTGTATCCGATATGATTCCTAATGGTTTTGTGGAATTAACTAAGGAAAAAACTCTTGCGAAACTTGGATTTAGCATTGATAAAGATTTAACCTTTGGAGAGCCAAAATCTATTATGGAAAAAAATAACAAAGACAAAGATGATAAAGACAAAGATAAAGATAAGAATGAAGAGTCTCATAGTCATTCATCTCATGACGACTCTGATGACTAATCTGTTCTTTATACATTATAAAACATAAAAAAGAAAGACTTTATAGGTCTTTCTTTTTTACTTCTATCCTTCTAATACATCATACATAGCTGTTAAATCATGTGCATCAGCAACTTCTGCCCAACCTTCAATATCATCTAACTCTTTCGCATGAGTTATTGCATATATTGCTTTGGTTAACGTATAAAATTCTTGCAGTGGTTTTATTAATTTCTTAAAGCTAGTTACCGCACCACCGCCTAAAGCTTCTTCAAACATTGATTGAGCTCTCTTTCCATCTTCATTATTTATAACATCTTCTAAAATAATACCAGAATGGGCAAGGTATAACATATAATTATAAACCGCCTTAAAAGTACGATACGCTTTTTTTATATTTTCATTTCCTTCTTCTTTATTGGTCCAACGACGCAAGCTTGTTACCTGGTTTTGTATAGGATCTTTTATCTCAGAAATTAAAAATGTAACAAATTCATCAGCAATTTCTTTTTCCTTTTCCTTTACTAAATCTGGAATAAATCCTTTTTCTAATAACCTGTTATAAAAATCTCCAAAAATTCTATCCAATTCGTATGTATCTTCTTCGGTTAAAAAATCTTCTGGGGGAACAAATGTTTTTAATACCGGAGGAAATTCTATAGTTTTTCCTACATTAAATGTCCCTACTGTCATATTTAGCGATTGAACAAAATCATTTTTTCTTAGATAATTATAAATATGATGTGCATCTTTAGCATAATAATTCTCGGTAAATTCTTGAAGTTTATTTGTCTCTTCTAAATCTTTTTCTAAAAAGTATGCTTCTAACTTCTTATTATATCTTTTATCGTATTTACGTAGTTGTTTTAATTGTGGTAACGCCGTATTATAAGTATAAACTCGCTGAAAAGTTTTTCTTAATAATTCTACTGTTATAGCCAAATGGCCACCTAAAGAATGACCAGCTGCAACTTTATAGCATGTATCAAAATTAGGTATCTTTTTCTTAAGAAATTTCAAAAATGCAAATGCAGAATCAATCTGACTAGTATTCTCTCCTGAAACTATTCCTGTATAATTGTAAAACCAATCACTCATATCATCAAGCTCGGTTCCTCGAAAAATTACCAACAGTTCATTGTACTTCTCCAAATAAATAGCTGTTGCTTGAAAACCATTTTTTGCAAGTTTGGGAGTCGATAGACCACAATTATAGACTACTATATCATCTATTTTCTCACCTGTAACATCTTGAATAATTCTTTTTATTTTATATTCAGCCGTGCTTTGCTTCTTATTTCCTTTTATCAAATACTCATACCAAGCTAACTTCGCTAAAAGTAACGGATTATGGAAAAAACGTAAAAACATATTAATCCCTCTTCTCTACAATTTTTCTCTAGTTCTTTTTATATTATATCACAAAATATATTCAGTAAAACAATAAAAAAGAGTCTAGATTTTTTCTAGACTCTGATTTTGATTATATTTTTACCAACTATCTTACTTTTCTTCTCTTGATTATTATTGAAGCAGCTAATAGCACTAGTCCTACAACTACTGATGATTTTGTATTCTCACCTGTTTTCGGTAAAATAGCTCCTTGTTTTTGTTTAACTACTATTTCTTTTTCTTTAGCCTTTGTTGTAGGGTTTGTTGGTTTATTTAGTGTAGATATATCAAATTCTGGTTTTTCTACTGTTGGCGCATCTTTTGGTATTTCAAATTTGAATTCCGGTTTTTCTAAGATAGGCGCATCCTTTGTTGTAGCGTGTAGATAGTCTCCTAATTCATATTGTTTTTTAATAGTTTTATATCTATCCTGTTTATCTTGCGCGATTTTTTGTAATGATTTTAATTCACCATTAGCTAATTCTAATTCTTCTTGAGCAATCTTTAATTCTTCTTGAGCTTTTGTTAGCGCCTGTTTCACTGCACCGCGACTAGCATCTAATCTCTGTTGGTCCTCTAGTTCTGTTGTAGCTTGTGCTAAAAGTTTATCAATTTCGTCAATTTGCGCTTCAAGTTTAACGATTTCTTCAGCTCTAGATTCTGATAGGCGTTTTAGTTCAGTTACTTCTTGTTCTTTTGTTGTAGCCTCAGCTTTAATATCTTCTAATTCTTTTTTCAGTTCACCTAGTTCTTTATTTAAACGAGTGCGTTTTGCTGTTTCGGCATCAACATTTCCTTGCAAACGAGCTATATCTTCTTCTTCTTGTGCTTCTTTTTGTTTCAACTTTTCAACAGTTTTTTCAGCTAAATCTTTAGCGGTTTGAGCCTCATCTACTTTGTTTTCTAGACTGTCAGTTTTTGCTTTATGGTCAGTTTTTGCTTGTTCTAATACTTTATTAGCATCATTTAATTCTGATTGAATTTTCCCAGTATTTTCTTTAGCTACATTGTACGCGTCCTCTAACACTTTTGAACCTGGTAATTGTACATTATCTATACTTTCAGGTGAATTTTTACTATATTTCTCTTCATATTTATTGTTATTTCCTACTGATGCTTGCGAAACGCTAATTACTGATATTTTTACCAATGTATTGCCTTCAGATTTTTTAGGGGTTGGTATAAAACTTAATGCTATGTTTTCTTGAGCTCCTAAAAGAAATGATGCATCTCCATAGTGTCCATTTGTTTTACCGCTATAGAAGAATTTTTGTACAGAATTATGAAGGATATCAAATAAGTATCTACGTGATACTTTTGAGCCATCTTTAATTGGTGCATAACTATATTCTTTATTTTCATAATCGTTACCACGATCACTTAAACCATGTAGCCTAGCCGCTTCCTTAATACCTTTGATATACTGTCTTTCCTTGTCAAATTTACCCTCCATAGCAATACGAGCAATTTCATCAGCAAACTTTTGAGTATTCAAATTATATTTATGTGGTGGTAATCCGAATTGTTCTCTAACTTGATTTAATAAATGAGTGAAGTATTGCGAGAACAACTCTTTATCTTTATCACTCATATTTTTTAGATCTACAAGATCAGTATCATTTTTATAATCATTAGGATTTAATTGTTTAAGTACATTTTCTTTGTCAGCTTGTTCAGCTTCGACTACACGATTAAAAGATTCAACACTTGGATTAGCTTTAAATTCGTTAAATCTACGCACGAAATCATCACTTACTTTAAGAGTTGTTTTAGCTGAACCAAATGGATTAACCGCATTGTCTATTTTTGATTTAGCTTTGGTTTCAGCCTGCTTTGCAAGTTCTAATTTTTTTTCAATTTCTTTTACTTTTTCGTTTTGTTCTTCAACCTTTTTAACTAATTTTTCAATTTCTTCGTTTTGCTTAGCATCACTTTTAATTGCTTCTTCTAATTCTTTTTTATGTTTTTCTAAATCATTTTTTGCATTTTCTAAATCTTTAGTTGCTTGTTCTTTTTCGATTTTTTTCTCTTCCAACAGCTTTGTTGAGTCCTTCAACTCTTTTAGTTGCTTTTCAATATCTTTAATCTGCTCTTGTTTTTCAGCAGCTTCTTTCAATTTATTTTCAGCTTCTTGTGTTTTTCTAGCTATATCTTTATCGATTTCTTCTTTTGCAACTTCTGCTTGTAGTTTTAATATTTCAGCTTTTGCTTTATCCTCTTTAATATTGTCAACTTTAGATTGAGCCTCTTTGATTTTATCCGGCGTTACTTTCTCCACACTATCAAAATCTTTTTGCTTTTCTTCAACTTTCTCATCCGCTTTCGTTACCTTATCACTTTTATCCGCAGCTTCTTTTTTCTTAGCTTCAACATTAGCGTTTGCTTGATCTGCTTCTACTTTTGCTTTAGCAACATCTTCTTTCTTAACTTCATTTTCTTTTGTCTTTGTAACTAAATTGTTAGTTGCATCTTGTTCTGGTGTTGGCGAATCAGCTGCGTGGACATCTTGTGCAAAAACCACTCCACCAATTACTGTAGCACCAATAGCTAATGTTGTTGTTAGTTTTTTATTCACTTGTATATATTTCTCCAATCATTTTTTTATTATATCATTATAGAATTTATTGTATTTTGATTTCCTTTTTATTTTTAGCATTTTCCCCTCATACTACTTTCGTTTTAATTATAAAATAGAGAGGTTTAATTTTTATAACTCCAAAAACTATTTACTCATTTTTTATATCTTTCTTCAAATAGCCGTAAAATTAGAACCTTCTTTTCCGTGTTCCGAGTTTAATTAAACAATAATTTGAACTATTTTACTTTTCTTCTTTTCAATATTATTGAAGTAACTAGCATTATTAACCCCGCAAATACTGATGATTTAGTATTTTCTCCTGTTTTTGGTAATATAGCCCCTCGTTTTTTATTACGTTCGATTTCTTTATTTCCATCACGTAACGCTGGACTACTAGGTTTAGTCGAATCAGCTGGCTTAGATGGTTTAACTAACTTGCTCATATCAAATTCTGGTTTTTCCACAGTTGGTGCATCTTTTGGCGTACCATATGTTAATTTTTCTAATTCATATTGTTTTAAAATAGCCATATATTTATCATATTTTGCCTTAGCATCGGCACTTGCTACAGTTAAATTTTCTTGTGTTGATTTTAACTCTTCTTTTACTAATGCAAGTTCTTCTTTTGCATTTTTTAAATCTTCAATAAGTTTAGGATATTGTTGATGTAAATCACGTGCTTCTTGTTGATCATTTAATAATTTTTGCAACTTATCTTCTATTGATTTAATATCTTCTTCTAAGGCTTTAATTTCAGATGATAATTTTTTTACTTTGTTTGTCCCATCATTTACTTTTTTTTCTTTTTCAACCAAGGTACCTTCTAGAGTTTTGATATCTTTTTCAACTTCAGTCAATTCATCAGTTAAGTCTTTTAATAATTGGTCAGCTACTTTTTTTCTTTCTTCTAAATCTTTAATTTGTTTTCCAACTTTAGTTAACTTTTCCGCTGTTTTTTCTAATTCTTGCTCAACACTTTTTAGGGCTGCTGTGGCTTTATTAAGTTCATCAGTACTTGCATCATCTTTCTGACCAGCTTTTAAATCTTTAATTTTTTGTTCTAACTTAGTTTTTTCTGTGTTCAAATCATTAATTTTCTTCTCTAAGTTATTTTTTTCTACTTTTTTACCTTCTAGTTGTTTATCATTAGTAGATATATCTTGGATTTGAGATTTCAATTCACTAGTACGTTCTTTTTTAAGTTTAATTTGATTTTTAGCATTTTCTAAATCTTTTTCCCCTTGGGCTACAGCTGCCTCTTCATTAACCAAATTTTTGCGATTTTGCTCTAATGCTTTAGCTTTTTCTTCTTTTTCTTTAGTTGTTTTATCAATCTCTTTAGCAAATTGTTTCATTGTATCTTCTGTGATTGATTCAGTTTTTTTCTTAGTATTTTCTAATTTCTTAACTTTTTCTTCTAATGTTTTAGCTTTTTCCGTCTTTTCTTGTACAGTCTTTTCTAAAGCACCTTCTTTACTTTTTGATGTTTCATACTCTTCCTTTGCTTTATCAACATCTGCCTTTTTCACAGTACCCTCTTTTGTTTTAGTAATTAAGCCAGCTTCTTGGGGAGAGGATGTTTTATTAACATCATCAGCTTTTGCTCCTTGAGCATTTACCATTAATATACTTCCTGCGATTACTGCACTAATTGTAATAGTTGTCTTTAGTTTTCTATTCATATAAGTCTCCTAATTTTATTTGTAATTTACTATTAAAATTTCAACCTTAATTAACTTTCAAATATTATATCCATACTATTTCGTAATGTATTTGAAGCTCTACTTATCCAATTTTAGAAATTCTCTATTTTAAGCAAATTAAATAACATAGCTATTATTAGTCAAGATCTTAATATTATAGGATACTCCTTATATATCATATACGGTAACGTTTTTACAAATATTCTTCGAATCTTTAGCATCTCATAAATCTACATTAGAATCTTTTATAATAACTGTATCTATAACTGCTATATAATAATAATTATTTTTTATAATCCTTTCAAATTGAAAGTTTTCTGCTGAAGCGCGCTCAAAAAGAAGAATGATTATATGTACTGCATAACGTTTAAAAATATCCAGTGTGAAATTCTTTTCTAAAAGATTATCAAGGTATCCTTTTATAATGACATTAATATTATC
>OHAF01000437.1_pt1 | contig 44565 bp, 40 predicted proteins | sample 1577041 | NCBI WGS metagenome assembly OHAF01 (sample SAMEA3541495, study PRJEB24748) | human gut metagenome | biome: human gut; feature: human-associated habitat; material: faeces | place: China | collected 2012
GTGTCTTGGTCCGCTGCTTCTTCAATTCCGCAAGGGCATTTTCAGTACTTTCAATATGCAGGCTCATACAGTATGTGAAGCTTCCTGAAAATAATAGAATGTTTTTCCGGTTGAGGCGAGTTCAAAAATTTTGATGGTCTATAGGGTGGTAAATGACCAGATATGAACAAAATGGAATTTTATAATGAACGGCTTATATTGGTTGCATCATATACCCGACGGGGGCGTCTGCCGGGACATGGGCTGTGTTTCTGGTTTGCCGGAGAGGAATGGAAAAGGCTTTTTGAAGCCGGGAAGGAGAAGCAGCACGCCGGGAACCGTTTGCCTTTGAATGTTTTTAGCTGTGGCCGGCAGAGGAAGAAAGAGCGGTTCCGGGAGAGGAGCGTACGAAGAAATTTGAAAAAACAAGCCCTGCCATGGAGGGCATGGCAGGACGGAAAAGAGGGTGGCCTTTTGCGGGCAGAGGCATTAATAGTGGCCGCGGCGCGGGCCAGTCATCCACTTCCATGCGGTTTCCACAATGGCCCCGGCATCCTTGCACCTGGCTTCCCAGCCGAGGATTTCCTTGGCTTTCTTCGGATTGGCAATCAGGCGGGGCGGGTCGCCTTCGCGGCGCGGGCCGTAGCGGACGGGAATTTTTTTGCCGGTGACTTTTTCAGCCGTTTCCAGGATTTCCCGGACGGAAAGTCCCAGGCCGGTTCCGAGGTTGAAGCATTCTGTGGCCCCGCCTTTCATCAGGTAGTCCACCGCTTTCAAGTGGGCGTCCGCCAGGTCGTTGACGTGGATGTAGTCGCGGATGCAGGTGCCGTCCGGCGTGTCGTAATCCGTTCCGAAGACTTCGATGTATTCCTTTTCCCCGGTGAGCGTGAGCAGGATGTTGGGGATAAGGTGGGTTTCCGGTTCGTGGTCTTCACCGATCAAGCCGTCCTCGCTGCAACCTGAGGCATTAAAATAGCGCAGAAAAACGCTTTTGAGACCCCAGGCGCGGTCGCAGTCCCTGCAAACTTTTTCCAGCATGTACTTGGAACTCCCGTAAGGATTGATAGGATCCTGCTTTTCCGTTTCCGGGATAGGAATCTGGGTGGGAACGCCATACGTGGCGCAGGTGGAGGAGAAAACAAAGCGCTTGACGCCGGCGGCTTGCATGGCGCCCAGAAGGACGAGGGGCCTGGCGATGTTGTTCATGTAGTACTTGAGGGGGTTCTGGACGGATTCCCCCACATTGATGAAGGCGGCAAAGTGAATCACGGCGTCAAAGTTGCCCTTCATCAGGAGAGGATATACCACGGAGGCATCTCCCAAATCCCCTTTGACCAGTTTCACTTCCGGGTCCACGAGGGCTCCCGCGTGGCCGTACACCATGTTGTCCAGCACGGTCACGTCTGCGCCGGTTTTGACGAGCTGGCGTACCGTGTGGGAACCAATATATCCGGCTCCGCCGGTTACAAGTACTTTCATGATTTTATCAAATTTGCTGTTGAGCCGGTTTAACTTTTTCTCCGGCAAAGGCGTCCGGACATTTTGGAGTCTGCGGAACCTTCCGGTTCACTGCAGGCTGAATCCCTGTTCCAGACGCCTGTAAAAGTGACATGTTTTCCCCTTTTTGTCAATTTGCGATATATCTTGCCGCCGTCTCTCCGTTCTTTGCCTGCGGCGGTTGGAGCTTCTCCGTTTTCATGCCGGAAACTGCCCCGCTTTTTACTGGCTCCTGACAGGCATTTTTGCGAACATCACTTCATTATGAAACCGTCCGAGATCAGGAATGTTCTGGAAGACCATGAAGTGAGCCCCAGCAAGTCCCTGGGGCAGAATTTCCTGACGGATGAAAATGTGGCCCGCTGGATTGTGGAGCAGCTCGAAATCCGGCCGCAGGATTGCGTGGTGGAGGTAGGGCCTGGAACCGGCTCCCTGACGGAACATGCCGCACCCCTTTGCCGCAAACTGGTTCTGGTGGAATTTGATTCCCGTCTGGCGGAGTACCAGAAAGAGCGCTGGGCCGGTGATCCCCATGTGGAGGTTCACCATGCAGACGGCGCTTCCTGGGATCCGCGGGGGCTGTTTGCGGAGGCCCCTGTCAAATTCCTTGGCAATCTTCCCTATTCCGCGGGGGGAGCCATCCTCCAGAATTTCCTGTCCAGGCCCAGTGCTGTGGAACGTGCCGTGGTGATGCTCCAGAAGGAGTTTATCGATCGCATTCTGGCGACGCCGGATGATGATGCCTTCGGGCTGTTGTCCCTGCGCATCCAGAAAAACTGGATTCCCCGTGCCCTTAAAACCATTCCGCCGGAAGCGTTTCATCCCCGTCCGCGTATTGATTCCACCGTGATGCTGCTTACTCCCCGCCCTGCCCGCGAGCTGCCTCCATATGACGACCGCCTGATGGATGAACTGATGCGCAAGGCTTTTTCCCAGCGGCGCAAACAATTGAAAAAACAGCTCCCCGCTTCTCCTCCGTGGGAGGGCGTGGCTGCTTCCCTGGGACTTTCCCCTTCCGCCAGGGCTGAGGAATTGAATTTGTCCCAATGGGTGGAATTGGCGCGCGTTTATGATACCAATCCTCTCAAGGATGTGGCGCAGAGCGGAGATGAATTGTTTGACATCGTGGACGAACTCAATCAGGTGACGGGGCAGGGCACGCGCCGGGAAATACATGAAGGCAGCCTTCGTCATCGCGCCGTACATATGTTCCTGGTCAATAAGCATGGAGCTGTGCTTCTCCAGAAAAGGTCCCTGTGGAAAGACAGGCAGCCGGGCAAATGGGATTCCTCCGCAGCCGGGCATCTGGATGCCGGGGAAAGTTATGAGGAAGCTGCGGTGCGGGAGCTGAAGGAAGAACTGGGGGTGTCCGGCTGCGGGCTGCAGAAAATCGCGGATTTTGACGCCGGAGAAAATAACGGCTGGGAATTCATCTCCCTCTATGAAGGGCGGTATTCCGGGAAGGTTCGTTTTCCGGCGGCGGAGGTGGACAGCGTGCAGTGGTTCACGCCGGAGCAAATCCAGGCGTGGGTGGAACGCCGTCCGCAGGATTTCTCGCCTGCGTTCATTCCCTGCTGGAATGCATGGCTGGTCGCGAATAGAAAAAATCATTCTAACTCAAATACATATCATGATAAACCCTGATCAATTATCTCCGGAACAGATCCAGTCCATCCGGACCTGGGCGGAAGAAGGACTGGATTTAAACGCCATCCAGAAAAGGCTGCATGAGGACTTGAACATCAAGCTGACGTTCATGGATACAAGATTCCTTCTTCAGGATCTGGATATCCGCATCAGCCAGCCGGAGCCGGAACCCGAAGCCGAGCAGCCCGGAGAGCTTCCCGGAACAATGCCTCCCCCTGCCTCCCTGCTGGGAAAAACCCAGGTAACTGTGGATGAAATAACGCCTCCCCACGCCCTGATGGCCGGCAAGGTTTTATTCAAGAGCGGCGCCCAGGGCGCATGGGATATTGACCGTACCGGCCGTATCAACTGGGACGTTACGCTTGGAGAACCTACGGCAGACGACCTGAGGGAATTTGAAACGGAACTGCAATCCGTCATTCGCAGCCGCATGGGAGCCATGTGAGGGAAACGGAAAATATTTCGCTTGAAATGGACTGGAAGCAGGAACTTGCCGGGTGGCGGTTATTTCCAATAAAAGCCTTGGCTGGAATGGAAAATGCCGTGTCCGCATGCCATTCGGGAGAGAATGTCTGCCCGGAAAAAATGCGCGTTCATTTGGTTCCATAGTAAAATAAAAGCAACAAAAGGACTATCATGGAAATACCGGAGGAAATGATTGAAACGCTGGTGCCTGCCGTTCGGGAGCAGCTGGAGTCGCCGGACACCGCTTATGTCAAAAACTGTCTGGAACGCCTGACGGGGCGGGAAAAACTGGGAGAACAGGAAGCTCTGGAACTGATGGCGCAGGCTCTGGCCATTACTATTAATGCGATGGTGGTGGGGGGCCGCTCCTTTGATTCGGGAAAGTACAAGGCGCTGTTGAAAGATCTCCCGGCTCTTCCGGATGAGGCTCCGTGATAAATCTCGACAATCTCCGGAATTGATTCATAATCCTTTCTTTCACTTGAAATTTTATGGCAAAAAAACCATTAGAAACAGGTGCTCCGGAAGCGTCCGCAGCTAAAAAAACGGCTGCTCGCAAGACGACGGCCAAAAAGACGGCCTCTACTACCAAAAAGGCCGCCGCAGCTGAAAAAAAAGCTGTTGCTGACGCCGCTTCCGTAGAAGCACCCAAAACCAAAATCAAAACGGTCAAGTCCGCCCCGAAAACCGCGGTGAAGACAAAAACCGCGAAAACAGCCAAAAAGGCGGCTGATGAAAAGGCCCCTGTCTCTGAAACGGTTGTTGCCCCTTCCGAGGCCCCGGCTCCTTCCGCTCCCGTGGAAAAGGAGATGATGCCCGAAGCTCCCCAGAAGCCCCAGGCTGCCGCTCCGGTCAAGGTCAAGCGGGAATCGTTCCGCCCCAATCGCAATGCGGAACAGCAGGAGCGCCATGAACAGCATGGCGGAGATGTCTTTGCCCAGCCGGAAACGGTGGGCGGCGCCTCCGAAGGGCCCTTTAACAAGCGCAAGCGCCGCCGCCGCAATAAGAAAGGCGGCGGTTCCGAAGACCGCCAGCCCATGCAGGATGCCGCTTCTCTCAAGCAGTTGGATTGTAAGAAGGTGGCTTCCCGAGCCTGGAAAATGTTCCTGGCGGAAGTGTCTGAAGAAGGCCTTGCCCTGATGGACGACCAGACGGCGCGTGAGGCGGCCCGCCGCGCTTTCCGCTGTGCGGAATTCTTCATGATGGAGGAAGCGCGCCGCAAGCATGCCCAGAAAGCAGCTCTCCAGCAGCAGGAGAAAACTTCTTCTCCGGAAGAGGAACGGGATTCCGAAGAGGATTCCGGCGAAGAATAATTCCTGTCTGTGTTGATGTTTTTGCCCTGCGGCGGATGCCGCAGGGCGTTTTTGTATCCTCCGGGCTTATTTTCCGGAGTTTGAATGGCCGTGTTTTATCCGGTGCATTGGGAAGCAGCATGCGCCGCCCTTTGCCACCTGGGGGCAAAAAGCAGCCTTTTCTCCAACCAGGGCACTTTTTGAGAATGGGAGAGCGTTGGAGCCGCTTGGATGAAAGCGGACTTTATTTCGTGCCGTTCCCCGTTCTTGTTCCTCCTAAACCTTTTTGCCTCTCCATTTCCCGCTCTTGAGGTACCACCATGCCAGGAAGATCAGGGTAACGCCGTAAACGTGTTCGGAAAACCAGCAGAGAGCCACATCCGGCTTGAGCCTGATGATGCCGTAATAAATGACGGCCGTGTAAACGGCCAGGGAAATCATTTCCATGATGAATCCCGCCCTGGTATTGCCTGTGCCGGATACGGCATTGAACAGGATGAATGACGGAGCCATGATCAGTGTGGAAGAAGCCATCACATACACGGAATTGACGCTGGCGGCAATCAGGGACGGACTATCCGTGAAGGCACGGAGGACGGACTCCGGAAACAGGCACAGTATGATGAGCAGGGGGATCAGGATGGCGTATGTCAGTTTGAGAGTCATGCCGCAGGTTTTGAACAGGCAGCGCTGTTCTCCCGCTCCAATCTGGTTGCTGATGAGAGCTCCTGCCGTGGTGGCAAAAGCGCTGATCACCATGATCAGCAGGGCGGAAATATTGCGGACGATGTTGGTAACGGCCAGCGGGCGTTCCCCCAAATGTTCAATCGCCAGGAAAAAAATAAACCAGATGGAGACGGAAATAAAAGATTGCACCATGGTCCATCCGGAAATGGACAGCATTCCCTTCAGCAGATGGGGGCGGAGTGTGAATGCCCGGCGGAAGCCGTACTTCCGTTTATCCGCCGTCATGCTTGTGTAGATGATGAAAAAGAGAAGGGAGACTGCTTCCGATACGCTGGAGGCAATGGCCGCCCCTGCTATGCCTGCGGCGGGAAAGCCGCCTTTCCCGAAAATGAGGCAGTAATTTAACGCGACATTGCTCAGGAGCATGACAATGGAATTGACCGTCAGAATCTTCGTCTGGGTAATCCCCACGTAATAGGCTCGGAACATGACGCAGAGGAAAGAGAAAAAGATACCGTAGGTGCGCCAGTGCAGGTAATCCGCCGTGGCCCCGTACACCTGTGGGGATTCAATGATGTCCCGCAGGATGATGGGGGAAAAATATTGGGATGCGGCAAAAAGGGCTACCGCCAGGACCAGCATGAAATAACAGCCCTGAACCATGGTGGGGGCAATCCTGTTGTAACGGCGTTCCCCGTTGCGGCGCGCAATGATGATTTGTGCGCCAAAGCCGAAGCCGAATGCCAGCATGAACATGGCCATGTAATACACGCCGCCCAGAGCGCATGCTCCCAGCGCCACGTCTCCCACGCGCCCCAGGAAGACGGCATCCGTCAGGCCGATCATATGCTCAATGATCAGGCTGATCATGAGGGGGTATGACATGAGCCATATCTTTTGATAGGAAGTAAAAGAAGGATTATTCATAGCGGGGGCAGCCTGCGGGCATGATCCGCCAAGGGCAGGCGCTAAAGGCCAAATATTCTTGAATTAAAATGTTTTCTTGCAAGAAAGAAATGCGTTTGCTTCCGCACATGTCATGAAAATGGGGGTAATGCCCCGGGTCAGCTGAGCGGCAGTCTGGTTTCCGGATACCGCAGGGGGGATTTGGTTGGTTGTTTCATGAAGGCCAGCACGAAAGCCACCATGCCCACACGGCCCACAATCATGTTGAACACGATGATCCATTTGCCGGCATCACTGAGTTCCGGAGTGACGTTCCATGAAAAGCCTACCGTGGCGAAAGAGCTGACTACCTCGAAAAACAGGCGTTCCAGACTCAACCGCGGTTCTGCAAAACACATGACCGTAGTCATCATACCTACCCAGGCTCCGGCCAGAATGACGGTGATGACGGCCCGTTCCACCACATTGCGGGCAATCCGGCGCTTGTGCATGACCACGTCTTTCTTGCCCTGTAAAATGCGCGCCACCTCCCCGCAGGAAACGGCAAATGCGGTGGTATGGACTCCTCCCGTGGTGGAACCGGGATTGCCTCCGATGAACATGAGAGCTCCCAGAAACAGGGCGTATGGAGCGCTGTTGAGCGCCATGTCCGAAATGTTGAATCCTGCTGTGCGGGCCGTTGCATTGAACAGGCTCTCCCACAAAATCCAGTACCACGGATCGGCAGACGTGAACAGGCTGCCGTCAATTATTTTAATCAGGAACAGGATCAGCCCGCCGCCAAGCACCAGAGCGGCGGTCATGCGTACGACCAGCCAGCTGTATGTGGACCAGTGGCGGCTGACGGTGTTCCGGGCATCCCAGCCCAGTGCGACTCTGGCCCGGCGGACGATTTCCAGATACATGGCGAATCCCAGGCTGCCGCAAAGCACCATGACCATAATGGTAATCTGGCCGCCCATATTGTAGGCTACGCCCGGTGTGGCCAGGTTATCCGCAAACAGGCTGAATCCCGCATTGCAGAAACCGGAAACGGAATGGAAGACGGCGTACCACCAGAGCGTGTCTCCCTCCAGCCCCGGAACATGTCTCCAGGAAAAATAGAGGCCTATGGCTCCCAGCGCTTCCACTCCGAACGTGACGGCAATAATATTCTTGATGAACCGGTCTACCTGGGCAATGCCTTCTTCATCCAGCAGGTTGCTGATGGTTACCTTGGAACGCAGGCTCAACCCCTGGCCAACCATCAGGGAGACGAAATAAGTGAACGTCATGATGCCGAAAGCTCCCACTTGGAAAAGCACCAGCAAAATGGTCTGTCCGTAATTGGTGAAGTGTTCATGAACATTCAGGGGGACCAGCCCCGTGACGCAGACGGCGCTGGTGCTGATGAAATAGGCGTCCGTGGCGGAAAGGACGATGCCGTCCTTGGTAGCTCCCGGCGACATGAGAAGAGTTCCTCCCAGCGCAATGAAGGCAATCAGGGTAAGCAGGAAAAGAAGGGCGGGACGAATGCGCGGGAGGTGGAAGCCCCTGTTCCGGCGGGCGATGCGGAAAAAATATTCCTTGAGGTTCAGCAGAGGGGCGGCTCCGTAGCAGAGGCAGAGCGCGCGGAAAATGTTCTGAAGCTCTATTTTGGAGATAAAGGTGGAATGGAAAAAGTCGCCTGCCAGCATGACCAGAATCACCAGCCCCAGCCCCAGTTCTACCCACCGGGGGTTGCGGATGGCCCTGGCAAGCCATTTTTCCCGCAAAATGCCGATGACGCCCGTGAGCTGGCCCAGCACCAGGAAGGAGAGAATTTCGCGGAAATAGCGCAGGGAAAGCTGGTCTTCATGAATTTCCCCGAAGCCGTTCCACCACAGCAGCCACATCAATGCGGCCAGTGTGCACAGGCCGAACCCCATTTCCATGACCTCAAAACGGTTCAATAGCGGTTTTTCATTCGTCTCATTCACAAGCCTGCAATGGTGATGCCTCTGATGCTGGGGGGAGACTACTGCATACGGAAAGATTTGAGAAGCCCTTATATCGTTTCCAGGCGGCCCCGGCTGAAGGCAGGAAGGCGCCTTGGGAAAAAATTTTTTTCATGTGAAGGAAAATAGTTGCCAATCCGGCGCCGCCGTGCATAATAAGCCCCGTTCTTACCAAACCATGTGCGCTCGTGGCGGAATTGGTAGACGCGCTAGATTCAGGTTCTAGTGGAGGCAACTCTGTGAAGGTTCGAGTCCTTTCGGGCGCACCATATAACCCCTTTTAAGTTAACAGCTTGGAAGGGGTTACTTGTTTCAGGGGGAGTTCGTGCAAATTTCATCAAACGGCCCCAATCTGTGTACAAAGTGTGTACACTTTCAGGTTGTTTTTACCCTTATTTCACAAGGCATTTCTGTCATACGGATCACACAATAGACGGCCCAATTGACCGCTTTGTAAAACGGGAATCGTGAAAATTATTTATAATTGATATAATATCAATATATTATGTTGTTTTGTGTCTGTCTGTACTCGTTCCTGTCAGATGAGGTGACTGGATGAAACACTCTGCGGCCATGAAAGGAAGTACTCGACCGGGGATGTTCTGTTCTCAGACCCGGGGAAACGAATCGTTCTCGGGAAACTCATTGCGGAAGGCGGTGAAGGATCGAGTTCCTGCGGTCACCGACAGCTTCCCTGTAGCGACGTGCTATCATCCAACGCAACTGATGCGATGGTGCGAATAGAAGCTTCGGCTGATGTGTCCCCGACCCATTCGTTACCTGTGCATGGCGCGGCCGCACGTGAACCTGTACGACGAACTGCGGTGTTTTGCCGGTTTTGACTGCCAGCTGATGATTGTCTCGATCATTCCTTCAACAGAAATTCTTCCAGATTCATGTGGCGGATACCCTCCTGATTGTCGCCCAGAATCATATCGTTGAGCGTCACCACATACTTGGGATAATTGTCCTGAACGGCCAGCAGATTCCCGAACTCCCGGGCGGCTGTCTTCTCATCGGCGACACTCAGGCTCACCTGGACATAGAGCTTGTCTCCCGATTTGTCGGCGACAAAATCAATCTCCTGCTCCTTCAGCTGTCCGACATGAACGGAATACCCCTGCTGAATCAGATGCAGGTAAACCGCATTCTCCATCACCTTGTGAACATCCCGTCGGAAATTGAAGCCCCGGATGGCATGGCTGATGCCGATATCCTCGAAGTAAAACTTCTCTCCTGTCTCGAAAATCTTCATGCCGCCCACTTCGGCGCGGGAAACCCGGTGAATCAAATAGGCATTGCTCAAGGCCCGCAGGTAATTCAGCGTCACCTGGGGAGACAGATCGACTCTTTGCGACTTCAGAAACTTGCTGATATTGTTGGCTGAAAACAGATTGCCGATATTGTCGGCCAGATAGGCCACGAGATCTTCCAGGAAATGCACATTGCGTATTTTCTCCCGGGCCACCGTATCCTTCAACAGAATGGTGGAATAGACGGAACGCAGATACTCGAAAGGAACATCGGCTTCCAGCCCGATATGAGCCAGATAAGGCATACCGCCAAACGTCAGATACTTCCTCAGGCTTTCCTGTCCGGCTTCCAGACGATGGAAGGTCAGGAACTCCCGGTAACTCAAGCTGTGAACATCGAAACTTACGGAACGCCCTGCCAGATGGGTCGCCAGTTCCCCCGAAAGCATTTGAGCATTGCTGCCGGTGCAGAAAATATCGCACTTCTCCTCGGCCAGCAGGCTGCGCAGGCAGAACTGGAAGCCCTCAATCTCCTGTACCTCATCGATGAACAGGTAATGGGGTCCCGGCTTGCTCAGCAAAGGTTCCAGATAATGTGACAAATCCTCATGGGTACGGATATCCCGGAATTGCTCCAGCTCCTTGTTGATGGAAATGATGTGCGCCTCCGGCTCCTTCCTGCGAATTTCCTCCATCACCTGACGCAGGATAAAGCTCTTGCCGATACGACGCTGTCCGGTAAGAACCTTGATGATGTTCTTGCCGATAAACGGAGCAATGCGTTCGGTATACTGGGGGCGCGGAATAAGAGTCGTCATTTTTTTCTCCTTACGATTGATAAAATACGTCAACTGAATAATTTTATCAATCATAATTGAAATATTTTCCGTCTACGCGTCATCTATATGTGACGGTTTCATTATCTGCCGTCATGTTCTCATGACTCCACTATACACACTCCATCATCAGGTGAGGCGGCTGGATGAAACACTCTGCGGCAACAGCAGGAAGTACTCGACCGGGGATGTTCTGTTTTCAGGTGAGGGGAAACGAATCGTTCTGGGAGACTCCATTGCGGAAGGAGGTGAAGGTTCCGTCTTCACTGCCCATGCCGCATCGGCATCACTACTTGTAGCAAAGCTCTATCATCCAACGCAACGGAAGCGTTGGCGTGAGCAGAAGCTTCGGCTGATGTGTTCCCGCCCCATTCGTTCCCCGTGCGTGGCGTGGCCGCGTGAGATCCTGTACGACGAACTGCGGCGCTTTGTCGGCGTATTGATGCCCCGGGCGGGCGGTGTTCCGCTCGGGGCGTTCGCGTTTCATGCGGAGCTGCTGACGAACCAGTTCCCCTCATGGACCCGTTACGATCTGACCAGGCTGTGCCTGAACCTGTCGGCATCCGTCCACACGCTGCACCGTTGCGGTGTGATCCTTGGGGATCTGCATCCCGGCAATGTGCTGGTTTCTCCCGATGGGACCGTCCATTGGGTTGATGCCGACAGTTTCCAGATCGAAGACTATCCCTGTTCCGTCGGTACGGAGCGTTTCCGGGCACCGGAGCTTCACGGCAACTTCGGAGACTTTCTCCGTACCCGCAGCCACGATGCCTACGCCTTGTCCGTCCTGCTCTTCATGACGCTGACGCTCGGCCTGTCTCCCTTTGCCCGGCAAGGGGGAGAAGGAGACATGCGGGAAGCCGCCGGAAAGGGCGTGCTGCCGTACCCGTTTGCTTCGTACAAGCCTCCGGCGGGATTCTACCCGCCCGATACGCCCGGGCGCTATGTCTGGTCGTATCTCCCCCGCAAGCTCCGCGATGCTCTCGGTCACAATCTTACCTGTGTCCAGCGTCGCGATTTGCGTCCACGCGTCATGCCGGGGTATCTGGCGCGTTGTTTGCTGCTATACCTCAGGGATATGGAGCCGGGAGGCGGAAGGGATCATCCCATGTACTGGGATCTTCTGTACGACCGTCCCTGCCCGCCCCACAGTCTGCTGGTACAGATGACACCCAACATCTGTACGGACTGCGGGATTCTCTTCCGGGAGGCTCCTGACGATGTCGCACGGCGTTTACGGCAATCTCATGCTCGCCCCCTGTGCAGGCTCTGCATACGGCGTCGTAGCGCATTGAATCAGGCAACCCGGAATCCAACCACCAACCATTAACTTGAATAAACCATGTCTATATCATCATCGACACAACCAAACAAACAGGAACAGCTCGCCGCCATGCGCGAGTTCGGCAACAACGCCAACGCCCGGCTTCCCGTTCTCTTTCTGCTGGATGCCAGCGGCAGTATGAACGGTATTGTCCGGGGCGACAACCAACACATCGTCCGTCAGGAGTATTCTGACGGGATCAACTGGAATATCGTCACGGGAGACAATATCGTCACCCGGATGGACGAGCTCAACGTCGGGCTTCAGCGGTTCGTCAGCGACATTCTCGCCGATCTTCTGGCGAAGCTGGCCGCCGATGTAGCAGTGATGACTTTCGCCCGGACGGTAGCAACAGTAAAGGAGTTCGGTCCGATCCGGGAATCTGACGCAGGTCTGAGGATCTCCACGTCACAGGAGAATGAAACGCTCTTGGGTGAAGCCGTCGAATTGGCTCTGGCTGAACTCGACAGCCGTAAACGTACCTATCGGAAACACGGAGTGGAATACTACCAGCCCTGGCTCGTCGTGATGACGGACGGGGTTCCGACCAGCGCCCGGCACCGGGAGCTGGAGGGACGATTGAAGGATCTGACGGCTGCCCGCAAGCTCAGCGTGTTCGTCTTCGGTATCGGCCGCGCTGATCTGTCGGAGCTTTCCTGCATCAGCCCGGGGCGCCCGCCCATGCAGGTCAATGAGCAGAAGTTCCCGGAACTGTTCGCATGGCTGAGCCGGAGTGTCCGCATGGTCAGCATGTCCGTACCGGGCGACGGGGTATCGTTGACTCCTCCCCCGGAGGATGTGTGGCAGGTGTAGGACTGGCAACATCAGGAAGTCTCTCTCATGGGGGGCTTTCTTTTAGATAGCCCACAACATGAATGGTGTTATCTCCACTATTTCAAGTTTATGTGTTTTCTTGAAATAGCACGAATGGCTATTTCAAGAGACATTCCCATGGGAACGGTTCCTATTCTGCAAAGAATTGAACTTCAATATGATGGAACTGTAAAGAATTTCTTTACAGTTCCATCAGAGGGACAACAACAGGTATTACGTCTCATTACCTCCCTTTGATTTTTCTGTAGGCCACCCGCCAATAGTGAAGAAACGTTCATGGACGAAACGATTTATCGTTTACCCATCCCCTGGAGGGCATTCTTTTCGCTGTACACTGATTATCCTGTGGAAAATTGACAACTTGGTGGATTTATGGCTCAATCGTCTCTTTCTGTTGGGTCATCGGATACAACTGTTTTTTGATGGGGTTGAGATCCAGCTTGATCGTAACTTTTGTGGGGAGATCATCTTGCCACTGGATGTCAAAATCGTAATTGAGGCTAATATCTTCTTGATGAAAGGTTCCTTTGGGGAACCCTTTGCAATAGTTGATTCGGTGGGTGGGATTCCATAGGTATTCCAACAAGGCCGGAGGAAAGTTATTAAGGAAGTCAGAAGGAAGGCCGTTGGGTAGCGTTGTCCATTTGGAGTAAATCCCCTGGCTTAACGGCAACCAAAATCCGGGGAAGGCCTGTTGGTTGTTTTGATCGACATAAAACCCTTTGAGCATACCCAGTAACATGAGAAATCTCGTGGCTTTCTTGTCGTGGTAAGTATATGCAGAAACATGCTGACAGTACTGTTTCAACATGGATTGCCCATCGTACTGGTAATCGCCTTGTGGCGGAGAGAAATAATCAGGAGATATGCTGGCCCAAAGAAGCGACAAGTTCGTGTCATGAGTTATTTTCTTGGGATATTTCCATTGTGAAACAGGTAAAAAATGAGCGCGTTCAGTTAACCAGTCATTAATCTCTTTGTCGTTTAGTGCCATGTTGCGACTGATATTGACCGTATAGATGAATTTTAGTCCGCTGACTTGAAGAGTAGCGCTAGGCTTGAACGCGTTAACGGAATTCGAAACAGAACCATTGCTGGAGAAGGAAGGATGGATTTCCTTTTCCGTGGTGGAAGGATTAGTTACAGAGGGTACTGCTTCCTCTTGTTGTCGTAACTCATCGGATCGTTTCCGTGCTTGTTCCAGCAGGGAGAGCTCTTGTTCATGGCGTATCTTGTGAATGTTTGCGATTGAGTCTCCCAAAAGAATCGTCGTTTCTACGAGAGGGTCGTTGCATTCTTTTTGGATTCGGTCTTCCATGGCAGGAAGGAGGGCTTCTTCTTCCATATTTACAGCAGGATAGGTCTGAATGACGTGATCAGTTATTTTGGCCAGGGGGAGTGTGAGCTCGTTGAGGTATTTAGTAGACAGTGTTTCATGTGCTGTGGCCCATTTATTACAGGCAGTCTCATATTTTTTGCAGATGGTATCTGAATAAGAGGAAGCCTCCTGGCTGGTGGTAATACCGCGGATTTCTTTCTCCAGCTCCTGTTTTAACTCATCAAATTCCTTGAAACACTCAGTTTGAATAGCATGTGCTTTCTGTTTTAATTCAGGAAACTGGGAAAGATAATCATCCAGTTTGTAGTAGGCACGGATTTTTCTGTACAGGGCGTCCTTGAATTCCTGAGATGACTTGGCTGCCCATTGTTCGGACGGATGGGATGCAGAAGAAGGGACGTCAGTCTGGGACGATTGTTGCCATAGCCATACGCCGGCAAGTACAAGAATGATGACGGCCGCTGTGACTGCGAAGGAAACGGTTTTTCCGGAAGCTCCCGTTTTCCGTAATCCTCCGGGCTTCCCCTGTTGCAGCCATTCCTTCCACTGTCCGGCTGTCTGGCAACGCTCTTCAGGACTGAGCCGCAGGTTCCGGTCAATGGATGCCAGCAGTTCCCGGGGCCATGGCTGGGAAAGAGCCATGGCCGGGAGCGGGGCGACATCATCCCGCATCAGCCTCCTGTCGGCCGGTTCGACGGAAATTCCCGAAATCAACTCGTACCAGGTAGCGGCCAACGCATAAAAATCCGTCCATGGGCCGATTTCCCCTTTCCCGGTAATTTGTTCCGGGGAGGCATAGGCATACGAGAACTCTCCCTGAGTAATCGTACAGGTCACTTCCGGCTTGTTGAGCGCCGCCCCGAAGTCGATCAGCACAGGCAACCCCCGTTCATCAAAGAGGATGTTGCCGGGCTTGATGTCGCGATGATAAATCCCCTTGCCATGCAGATAGTCCAGCCCATCCAGCAGGAGCAGAAGCCACTCGGCGGCTTGCTCCGGGGTGATCGTGCTCTTCCCGGAAACGGCTTCGTCCATGCGTTCCCGCAGCGAACCGCCCTCCAGCCACGGCATCACGTAGAAGATGCTGCCATGGGACTCGAAGACATCGTAGACCCGGACGATGCGTTCATGGTTCAGGGAAGCCAGCGTTTGCGCTTCCTTGCGGAGTGAATCCATAGCCGTCCGGTAAGCCTGCCGGGACGTATGAGGCAACGGGATGATCTCTCCCGTATCCGAATCCCGGCTGCACAACCCCAGGGGGAAACATTCCTTGAGAACAATGTTGCGCCTGAGCTGGCTGTCCCAGGCAATGTAGGTGATGCCGAAGCCTCCCTGGGCCAGCGCCTTGAGCAACTTGTAATTGCCCAGCAGAGATCCCGGAGGCAATGCGAAGCCGGAGGCGTTCATACAATCAGGCAAGCGGGGGATTGCCGAGCCTCGGCACTTCGTCGGCCAGGAACTCCTTCAGGGTCTTGCCCTGGGAGAAGGCTTTTTTCTCAAGAACCTTGCGGGTATCCGGGTCGAGCTTCAGGGTAATCAGCGTCTCCTCTTCCACCTGCACCCGGCTCGGGAGAGTCAGCGGGAGCTGCTTGATGAGTTCCCGGATGATGTGTTCCTTGGCGGCGGGAATGGGCTTTTTCGCCATCCAGTTGCGGACGGTCGCTTCCGTAACGAAACATCGTTCGGCGAGCCATGCGTAGTCGAAACCGTTGGCCTTGAGCCACAGCTTGACATTCATTTTCAGCTCATCCTGATTCACTCCCGCCATGTTTCGGAATGTAGCACTATCGCTCAGGAATGGCAATACGGTTATATAGCATCCCTATTTTTGAGATTAGAATGAGATTTTCAGGTTGACTAAAATCGTAAAAAGGAGATATACAGGCAATGTAAACGAGATGCCGGCAATGAAAAGTATCATCCAGTTCACCTGTCCCCAGTGCGGAGGCCATCAACTGATGCTCGTCGAACGGGCCATGCACCGTTATGTCGTCCAGAGTCTGGAGGCCGATCGTCAGGGAGGGCTGGCTGTCGGACACAAGGTTCTGGTGGACGATTTATGCGGAGAGCCGCTGGGGTACCGCTGCGCGGACTGCCGTCATCCGGATTGCCATGGGAATGATTCATCGGAAGGGTTTCAATGGCATTCCCTGAAGGAGGTGCAAAGCGCCGGAGTCATTACCTGGCCGGACGGGATGGAAACGGTAGAACACCGGTGCATGGTTTGTTTCCCCGACGGGAAGATGACGCCTGTGATCGTCGAGGTCGTTCATCCCGGTACTCTCACCGAGAAGGAACGCCGCACCGTTCTGGAACGGGAGCAGGCAGTGCATGGCATCCTGATCAGCCAGTCGGATTCCGGGATTCGAACGTTGGCCTGCCGCAACTGGAAGCGGGTCAAAAGACATGTTCTGCAATCAATAACCAACGACATGTGATCACATGAAGAGAAATGAAATATATAAAATCGGGTTAGCGACTGGACTGGCCATTGTGACCACCTCCCTATTGTCCTCCTGCGCCATCCTTGTCGGGAAGAGCGCTCGGGAGCTTAGCAAAACTGAACCAGGGAGGGAGATTCTGTTTACGTTGATTTGCTCCGGATTGTTTGGTTATTCGATCTTCCTGGCGCTCTACTGGTTGTCCGAGCATAAAGAACCGGCTGCAATCAAGGACTTCAAGACGATTGCCATTGTATTCGCCGTGGTCGATCTCATCCTTGCCGTGATAGACTCCGGTTTTCTTGCTTTGCTGGAATTGGCGGCCATTGTCCTGGTTGCTCATAAAGTTCTGAATTTCACACTGGGTAAATCATTCGGGGTATTAGGCATCAGTATGGGAATTTCTCTTGTCGGGGGAATTCTGGCAGCAGTGATTTTGGGTGTAGAGATATAAACGCGATAAAGGATAATGGGAACAGGAGTCCACAGACGAAAAATTCGGCTTCCCCGGGTCATTATTCTGATGGCAGCCTTGTTGTGTCTCTGCAGTACCTATAATGCTTCCTCACAGATATACAGCGGAGGCGGGGATATAAGAGTTAATGAAGGATGGGGAGACACTTTGGGCCCTCACTACACGATCAATGAATTGTCCAGGTTCATGTATCTTGCTGTATCGAAAGGCCAGGACAAAGAGGTTCTAAGACTGATACAGGAAGGCGCTGATATTAACGCCAGAGACCAGGGAGGCAGAACATTCCTTATATGGGCTTCGATGGGAGGACATGATAGAATTGCCAGGATACTGATTGATGCCGGGGCAGATGTTCATGCGAAAGATGCAAAAGGTACAACAGCTCTCATGCTGGCCGCCACATGGGGATATGATACCATCGTTCAGATGTTGATTCTGGCAGGGGCAGATGTTAACGCAACAAGTAGCGGACATGAAATCACTTCTCTTCTGGCAGCTTCGGCCAAAGGTCATGCTGAAATTGTAAAGATGCTTATTCATGCAGGAGCCGACATTAATGTCAAAGGATTCGAAGAAACAACTCCCCTGATGATAGCTTCGGCCAACGACCATGAACAAGTAGTCCGAATACTGATTGATGCGGGAGCTCATCTAGAAGCACAAAATGAATTTGGCAAGACTGCCCTCAAATTGGCTTTGGATAAAGATCACGATAATATCGTGAAGATATTGAAAAGAGCAGGCGCCAGAGGAGACTGGCTATGGATAAGCCTTTTGTACAGCATAATTCTGGGAGTGGTAATGTTTGTAGTTATTGCCGTGTTTTCAGCTGTCGGGAAAAATGGTGGATACAAAAGACTTATTCTATGGAGTGCCGGGATAGCAGTAGCTGACATGTGCTGCAATTTAACATTTGGTGGCTGGATACCGTATTTTATCCATGAATTCAGGTTCTGGGGAATCCTTGACAGATCACTCAATTTCCCTTGGGGAGTGTGGTATTCATTCTTAATGATAAGCCTTGGAATTCTGGTCGAAATTCGGACTGCTTGCGACTTTAAATGGTCTTGGGGACGTTCTTACGTTACTCTTTTCAGTATTTTGGCTCTAACTCTTTTCACATCTTATCATGCAGGCAAAATCCTGCCGGGAGGCAATTAACACAAATACAAACATAACAATGAATACAGTACGCCAAAAACAAAGACTTAGGATAAAAAGGAGCATGCTTACTGCTCTGCTGATGGGGTTTTGCTTCCTTTTTTATACCCCTGAGGCGTTTTCTCAAGAAGAATCCAGTGCTCTTCCGAAGCAGTCAGGGCTGGATGAAGACATGGCTAAGGGCGTTGCTTTGGCTAAGCAAAGATACGGAGAACAGCTTCGCAATCAATATATGGGAGGGGCTACTACGGCCAAGGAATATGCTATAGGAGCACTCCGAATGGAAAATGATATAGCTAAGGCAGAGGGAGAAGGGAATACTGAGTTAGCTAATATGTTGCGGCAACAGTTGGCTGCAGTACAGCAAGCAAATCAAATAAGTAATACTGAGCTGCAACAGAAAGCTAATGTCGGGGATACGAGAGCACAGAGAGAACTGGATGAATACTACGCATTCATGAAAACCGTGGAAGGTTCTTCTCCTGGGGAGGCGTTTCCATTCCTCATCAGCATCATCTCCGGTCTATTGTTGTACGGGTATATTGTGCTGCTTTCTCCCAAGGATGCTACAATAAACCGGGAAACATTGATCCCGTGGTGCGTTGGTCTGGCCATCTTCGATATGCTTGGCAACTGGGTGAACCAGTCATGGCTCTTTCTCTTCGTTGAAATTCTGGTCATCCTTGTAGTCGCCCGGAATTTCCAATGCTCATGGAAACGTTCCTTTGCCATCCTGGGCCTCATGCTTGTCTCAATACTCATTCTGGGAGGACTGTTGCCATTATTCCTCTGATGCGTTTCTTCTCGTTCGGTTCATGAATCTACGCCTCTAATGCTTATGATTTCCTATTACCTTGCCCGACCGGGCAGCACACAGGAAGGACCTTTTTCCGAAGACGAGCTAAAAGGGTTCTATCATCAGCGGACTATTCCTCCCGGCTCTTACGTCTGGACAGAAGGATGGGATCAATGGCGCCCCTGTGAAGACGCCTTTGAATGGTTTATTTCCAGTGCCAAGCTGCCGCCTCTTCCTCCACGATCCGGTTCAGAAGATACGGCATCCCATTCGAACACATCGTCTGCTCATGCGGAACAATATGAGAAAGCATTTTCTCCAGATGAAAAGAAGGCATCGACAGTAAAAGAATACAGAACCTTGTCAGATTGGATGCAGAACCATGAAATTCTGAATCAGATCCATCGATGGGGATTGCGGGCATTACAGGTAAAAGGGCAAACGTACGGAGTAAACCATTATACGATCTGTGTTATCGGCCTGATGCTGATAGTCGTCATTCTTTCATTTGGCACGAAGAAGCCTGCTGTTCCCCAGTATGAATCAGATGCGTGGATACAGAACAGTATGGGTGGGGGTGACAATTCGGACTATCAGTTGCAACAAATGATTCGTACGGCCAATAACTTTTACGAAAACAATGCCATGGAGATCTGCAAAAAATGCGGAGGAAGCGGAGTTGTAACGCCGGGCAGCGGAAGGGCTCTCTGGAATCGAACGGAATCAAATCAATACCGCATGCCTTGCCCGCAATGTGGCGGAGCTGGTGAAGTACCACGATCCCGGAATTCGGGACATTTCAATGACGGCACTTATCAGGGAAGCGGCTGGTAAACTCTGACAAAATCATGAACGATTATCATATAACACGTCCCGATGGTAAGCAGGAAGGGCCGTTCTCGGAGGAAGAATTAAAAGAACTCTACCGGAACAGGAAGCTTCCGCAAGGCTCTCTGGTATGGACTCCCGGCTGGGATACATGGAAAATTTGTCAAGATACGTTCTCCTGGTATGCAGTACCTCCTCCCTTGCCAATATCGATAGCACCACCAGTGCCAGCCGATTACATAGCCGTTATTAATGAAAACCTTATGGAGCAGTCCAATACTGGGGGTGCAGTTTCGGGTATATGGGAAGGAGTATGTATAAATACAACATATGGGGGCAGTGCTCCAATAGAAATAAGCATACAACAAAATGATAATATAATTACCGGTTATATTTCCATTAAAGGTAATGAATTGGGAGGTAGTGGTGAAATAAGTGGCATGACCAATGGGAATTCTATTACATTCACCTCTCCCGGCGATAACGACACCATGACCGGTATCCAATGGGAAGGAGTTATTACCGGGGAAGAAATAAATGGAACCTATTTGGTAAATCCATCCTTGCATGGAATCTCTATTGGGATGGAACAGCAATACGGAGTCTTCAATGCAAAAAGACAATAGTACGATAAAGTAATATCGCATGTTTCTCTCATAATGTGAAAGTGCATAAGTATATCAACAATCTGAAATTCAGTGTGTTTCAATGACGGTTCTTATCAGGGAAGCGACTGATAAACTCTGACAAAATCATGAACGATTATCATATAACACGCCCCGATGGTACGCAGGAAGGACCGTTCTCGGAAGAAGAATTGAAGAAACTATATCAGGATAGGAAGCTTCCGCCGAATTCCCTGATATGGACTCCCGGCTGGGCAACATGGAAAGCTTGTGAAGATGCGTTCTCCTGGTGTGCGGCACCCCCTTCTCCTCCACCAACAGCAACGCCTCCTCCGTTGCCCATTGCACTAAACAATGGTCAGGAAAGGAAAACCTCTCCCTTCCTTCAGGATGCATGGTTACATATGGCAATAGGAGCCGGTTTAATGGTGATTTGCGTGATCTGCATCAACTTATGGCCCAAAGCGAAATTCTTGGGTCCTTTGATGTTAATAGGTGCGGTTTTTATATTCAAAAGCTTTGGATCGTTCCGGAAGCATTCCAGAGCGAAAGGAGGAGAAACACAGGCTGCACCCGTTCGGTCCGTCCATGCTCATGGGCGACATAAAAGCAGTATCATTGCAGGTTTGCTGGCTATTTTCCTGTGGCCCGTTGGCGCTCATAAATTCTACAATGGAAGCTGGGGGTGGGGGATCATATATATTGTGATCATTGTTGCTGCATTCATTAATCCTAATCCGGCGCTTGGGATTTTATGGATTTCCGAATTCATCCTTGCTCTCATTCAAGGCATATGGTGGCTGGCAAACCCGGTTTACTATCATAGAAAGTATAACGAAACGTCTCCTTTTCCTATGAAGTGGTAACCAGAAAGAAAAGATTCTAACACATAAACATATGAATACAAAAATATATCGAATCGGTCGCGTTGCCGTTCTTGCGTTGATTCCCACCTTACTCCTTTCCTCATGTGGAAAAACCGATAATCCCGAAGCCAATAAAAGAGATTCGAAAGGAAATACGGTTCTCATGAAAGCTGTCAAAGAGGGGAATATCGATTGGGTAACGGAATTGATCAAGGACGGAGCGCGTGTAGATGCGAAGGGAGAAGATGGGGATACAGCTCTAATATGGGCTGTTGATAGTAGGCATACGGAATGCGTGAAAGCATTGATAGTCGCTGGGGCAGACCTCAACATGGAGGCTAAGAATGGGGATACGGCGCTCATATTGGCTGCTAATAGAGGATATACAGATTGTGTAAAAGTATTGCTGAAAGCCGGGGCAGATGTAAACGGAAAGAATAAAAAAGGAGAAATGCCTCTCACGGAAGCTGCCTATAATGGACGTACAGACAGTGTGAAAGCATTGCTGGAAGCAGGAGCAAATGTGGATGCCCAGGATAAGGATGGGAGAACAGCTCTCATGTGGGCTACTGAGGATAAGTATCCGGACTGTGTGAAAACATTACTAGAAGCTGGTGCGGACGTAAACGTGAAGGATAAAGATGGAAAAACGGCTTTAATGAGGGCTACTTATAATGAGCTTACAAACAGTGTGAAAGCATTGCTGGGAGCGGGAGCAAACGTGAATGTTAAAGATAATGACGGGCGTACGGCTCTCATGTATGCGGTTGGTCCTTATTCTGGCCATGACCGTGGAGAATGCATGAAAGAGTTGTTAGCGGCCGGGGCAAATGTGAATATGAAAGATAAGGAAGGGAACACGGCTCTCATGCTGGCTACCAGATATAACTGTACGAAATGCGAGAAATTGCTACGGGAAGCCGGGGCCAAAGAGTAGCGTTGGAATAATTTCTACTCTATTATCATGAAAGACAAATCAACTAGGCAGTCGTGGTTCCGGAGTGCCAAGATCACTGTGTGGGTTCTGGCGTCTATGTTGCTGGTTCTGGTTGGGTTTTGTATGAAGTGCAAAACCGACGTCGATACATATCGGTGGATGCTGCAAGAGCAGCAAGACGGCCCACAAAATTTACCGACATTTGTAATGCCGGATGGTACTACTAATTATTCTTCCAACGCAGTGCCGGCCTAATAAAGGCCGGCACTGCGTTGATTTTTAGCTCTTGAGTGTCAGCATGAGCACTCGTAAAATATTGGCATGTCGTACTTTAGTAAGCTTGCGGCAGCTGTAACACCGTCTAATCCGAGCGGGACTTATATCGGTCGCACTCCGCAAATCGAGAATGATCCGAAGTTCGCCGGGTCTGTGACGAATGAGTGGCTTGGAATAACAGATTCCCCATGTCATCTCCCACAATTTCCGACAAAAAACACCCCTTCACCAATAAGCAAAGGGGCGATGGATTGAGATGAAATCACGAATTAACCTTTGGGTGGATAAGGATCGTTTCCATGACTGTCTCTCCACTGGATTTTGCCATCTTTTCCGTGACTGAAGAGCTCTCCTCCTTCACGTTTGGATAACCCTCTTCCTTTATCAATGGCTTCCTGTTTCGTCGAAGTTGTGAAAGAAGGACGAGTTGCTCCTTCTCTCTTGCCCTGCCATCCTCCACCTGGAGCAGGCACTACATGTATGTTCTTTCTATTCATTCTATTTGGAATAAACACCACTTCGCCTTGACAAAAGAAGCCCCTTGCCTCACAAGGTCATTAGCAACTATGCAAATGCCCTGATTGTCTCCCCTTGTGGTGTGTGATCGGGGTTGAAAGGATGGGAGTCTGATACACTCTCATCCTTTTTTGGCTAAGACGACTTTTACTGTTTACATCCGGAATGTAAAGAACTATTTTGTAAACATGTCCTCGACCATGGCCTTTATTCCCCAACGCCTGACCCAGGCACGTAAGATGTCAGGGCTCTCATTGAGGGCCTTGTCTGAAAAGTTGGATAATACTCCGTCACATACCATGCTCGCGAGATATGAAAAAGGAATTGCATCGCCCAATTCTGAAATGCTGGCTCGTCTGGCCCATATGTTGAAAGTATCTCCCGACTTTTTCTACAGCACCTCCTCCGTGCCTCTGGACGGCATTCATTTTCGCAAGCGCTCCAAGTTGTCCAAATCCGCTCGTGAAGCGATTGAAGAGCGAGCAAAGGACTATTTTGCCAGGTTCATGGAGATTGAAGACATTACGAATAATGCGATTTTCTTTGATACCCGGATACAGGCGTCAACTGTCGATGAAGCGGAACAGGCTGCATACACATTACGCGACATGTGGAACATGGGAGAAGATCCCGTGGTCAACCTTCTTCAACTTATGGAGAACAAGGGTATCAAAATCTTCATTTACAATACGGACAATGAAGCTTTTGACGGATTCTCTGCGGTCTACAACAAGATTGCCATGGTCGTCATCGCTTCATGGTTAGAAGGCAATTTGCCCAGAATGAGAATGACTCTTGCCCACGAATTGGCTCATCTGGTTTTAGACCTTCCGGAAGACATGTCGGAAAAGGAACATGAAGATTGCGCTAATGTCTTCGCGAGCGCGTTTCTGATGCCTGAAGTTCCGTTTTCTGAAATGTTTGGCGGTAAACGGGATAGGATCCTTGTTCGTAATCTGTTCCCGATTAAATCGTATTTTGGTGTCTCTTTGCCGGCAATTGTCATGAGGGCTCATTGCCTGCATTTGATAGGCAATAATCTCAAACAGCGCTTTTTCATTTATTATAATAAAATGGGGTACAAGAAGGATGAACCCGGAGATTATTGCGGAACGGAAAGCAGCGGACGTTTTGAGCAGTTAATTTCCACTGCCGTTATAGATGGTGAAATCAGCATGTCCAAGGGGGCGAGTTTATGGGGACATTCTCTTTCCGAACTGCGCAGACTTGTTGCAACTCTTATCTAACTGTTATCCGTGGATAGGATCTATATTCATGACGCCTGCGTGCTCCTGGACTTGATAGAAGGTGATCTCCTTGATTTATGGTTTCAGCTGGGGTTTGAGACCCGGACGACACACCTTGTCTATCAGGAGATTCTGGAAGAGGAACAGTTTTCTTTGCTTCAAACCTATGTGGGTGCTGACAAATTGATTTTGGAATCTATTGATGAATCAGATCTTCCTGCTCTTAATGCGCAAGCGAAAGAATGGAAAGTAAGCTTGCAGGATGTATCGGTAGTTCATCTGGCCAAAAAGCATGGTGGTATTTTGCTTTCCGGTGATAAAAGGCTACGGACAAAATCTGCTGAAGCCGGGATCGAAGTCAAAGGAATTTTATGGGTTCTGGATATCATTGTGGAGAGGAAGCTATTGATTCCACAACGTGCATTGAATGCCCTGGAAGCTATTCTTGAGGCCGGAGGTCGTATCCCCTCCGAAGAATGCGGTGAAAGAAGACAGCGCTGGGGAAAATAAGAACAGCCGGTTTCTCCCTATGAGAAACAGGCTGCTGTCTTAGCTCTTATATCATCCCTCCCCGTATTTATCCTGCCTGCCGGAATGTACACCGGAGGGGATGTAACCGGAATGTTGTTTGCAGAATTCCCGGAGAATGACCTCTTGGTGGAACCGGGATGAGGAAGAATACAGATTGTCAACTGTCTGGATGAAGGGTTTCATTTCATCTAAATAGCTGTTGGTGAGGAGTTTGAGTCATTCTCATCTGAAATAACACCTCCCTCACCGTCATATATACCAGACACAGGAACTTACCTGCCTGTCATCCTTCGAAGAGCCGCCATGGTCCCTATCCCGGGGCATGGCGGTTTTTCTGTATTCACCCATCAATAAGAAAGAACCACCACCATGGCTATCAAACTCATCGCCAACTACAGCAAACGCCTCGGACTGCCAGGGTATTCGTCCCACCAGTTCGAAGTCTCCATCGAAACGGAAATCACCCACACATCCGAACTGGCTGCGGAAACGGAACGGCTCTACGGCTCCCTTCAGTCCGCCGTCGATGCTCAAATCCAACAAGTCGGATTCGTCCCAGACGAACATTACGGCACACAGGCTACACAAAGGCCAGTTTCCGGGGCTTCCTGCTCGCAGACGACACCTGCATCATCTGTGAGACAAACGCCATCTGCAGGAGCTCCTGAGAGCTCTATCGCAACCGTTCCCGCATGGAAGTGCTCGGAAAAGCAACAGTCGCTCATCTTGGAACTGGCCGGGAAGACCGGGCTGGATGACACTGCCCTGAACGAACTGTCTGCCCGGAGATTCAACAAGGTCGTTGCCATGCTCAACCGCATGGAAGCCTCCGGGCTGATCGACGAGCTGATGAACCGCTCCGGTGCGACATCCAAACGCTCGGCATCAGGCAGGAATAACTACACCCGCCGTCCCGCTACGACCTATGCCGGCAACTCCAACCCGTACTGACCATGATCGCTCCCGTAACCTGTCCCATACGTTCATCCTCCCTGCCCCCAGCTATCGCATTGGTGAAGAAGTTTCCTTCGGAAGCTTCTCCTACTTCTGCCATACGCCCGGATTATCTGTCTCCCTCTTCGGTCAAATCGTACCTGTCGTGTTCCTTACGATTCTTCTTCGAGAGGGTAGCGCAGATACGGAAACCGACGACGGTCGCCCTGCATGTCGGCAAGACCATCCATGCAACACTCCAGTCCTTCAACCTCGCCCGGTGGCGGGGAGAGGACAGTAGTGAGACGGCCATGGAAGAAGCCTTCTCCACCCACTTCCTAGAGCTGGAGAAGACGGAAGGGCCGGTGGACTGCGCCGACGAAGAAACGAGACAAAAAGTCCGTTCCTGCGCCTGGAACACCGTCAAGGCCTACATGGCCTCCGACGAGGTTACTTCACAGATGCCTCTGGGAGTGGAAGTAGGACTGTCGGCTACCATCCCCGGCCTGTTGGTTCCCGTGCGAGGCGTCATCGACCTCGTCCAGCACGACCTGACGGCAGTGGACTACAAATCCGCTGCCGCCAAACCGGATGCCGAGCATGCCGCCTTTGATCACGAACTCCAGCTGGTCACCTACCAGATGATGATCGAAGAAGCCACGGGAGACACGCCTCCGTCACTGGATCTGATCTACCTGGTCAAGACGAAGGCGCCGCAGGTGATCCGGGTCAAGATTCCGCCCGCTGACAACCAGCGCAAGCAGCGCATCGCCGACCTGTACAGGATTGCCTACGAAAACATCACCACCGAGCGTTTCCATCCCCAGCCTGGGATGCAGTGCTCGTGGTGCCAGTACAGGAAGGAATGCTCGGGGTGGTGCAAGGGGTGAGAGAAGGTGTTTATTCAGAAGTCTGCCGTGAGGTTGGCTTCTTTTTAGTCTGTACTTATTATATCTGACTGAATTTACTGACCTGCATTAATCCTTTTATATCTTTGCTCAAACGCATCTTTACCTCCTTCCATTATCCTACAAATTTCATTTCGTATAGAAGAATCTTGAAGGCCACCTTGCGTTACAATTCTTGTTTGTCCAGACTTTATGTCTAAAGCAATAACATTTTCTGCATCACCATTTACAACAATGTTCGCATTGTGCGTTACAATCAGAACCTGTCTTTTCTGTTTTATTTCCCTCAATTGACTCACAATTAAGTCATAAATCAAGTGATTATCTAAATCATCCTCAGGCTGATCAAGAATGAGAGGTTCATCTCCGTATGAAAGAATGAACGCCAAGAGAGCAGCAGTTTTTTGACCTGGTGAACCCTGTTCTACTGGCTTAAACCCTTTACCTCCTTTAATGCTGAACTTAACATCCAGAGAATCCTTGGGAAACCAGCATCTAATTCGATCCATTTGTTCAGGCTGTAGAGACTGAATATGAACGGCAAATCGTCGATCTTTAACTTTTTCCATTGCCTCTTCATCATTTCTACGGATTGCATATAAAAAAGTTTTAAGTTCTTTAATATTATCCTCTATGGATTTACTATTAACCTGATATAACTTAGACAATATCCCTTCATCGCCATCGACTACACCAATATCACGATCGAAACTTCCATTGGTCCTGTCAATTAGGCAACGAAATTCTTCTTCTACGTCAACTTTGTTGCCAAACGGTATAACCGTAATCTGTACATATGGATTTTGGGTTAATGTAGCGTCTAGAAACTCTCTACGAAGTTGAGTTATCTTAATGCGTTGTTCTTCTATATCTTGCAAACATTTTATCGCATCTTGTTTATGTTGCTGGAGTATTTCTCGCTTTCTATCAAATCCCTTTAGTTTTTCTTCAAGATCTTGTCGCTGTTTGACCAAATCACTATATGCGGTTGGAGCCCCGGCATTGGCTTCTGTAAGTCGTTCACGTAAATTGGAATATTCTTGTTCATATTTTATTATTTGTTTAGATATTTCGAGATTTGTCCTTGTTTTATTCCATCCCATCTTTATATCTTCAATTCGTTGTGCGATTGTATTTATTTCTTCTTGAATTTCTTCAAACGAATCTCGAACTTCTTTTATGGCCATAAGCAGCTCATTATCTTCTTCTTTTTCTAGGTCAAAGAACTGCAAATCTAGGTCAGGAAGTAAAATTCCTTTTGAAATATTTCTTACTCTTTCCGCAACATCACCCCATAAATTTTCCCAAGAATTAATCGCATTTTTTTGATTCTGTCTAAACTGATAATTTCTAAAAATTCCTGAATACCCAGATTGCTCAAAAACACCCAGTTTTCGTTTGATATCTTGAAGCTGTCCTTTAATTGCTGATTCTTCTTGAAGTCCAGCTTTTACCTCACGTCCTTGGGCACAAATTGAGAGAAATTTTGAGACGAGTTCATTCCATTTTAATTTCCAATCATGATAATTAACGCCAAGAGAATCATCAACAATTTGTAACAATGCTTGAGGATTTTTTGCCAATTCAAAAATCTGTTTCTGGCTATATATTCTTATTGGAAATCTTTGAGCAATATCTCCTTCGGATTCACGCCAAATCCCCGGTTTCTCCTCTTCTTCTATTATACATGTGTTGTCAATTTCAGATCGAATAACCCGAAAACTAGCATCATCTTTTCTGATATCAATTGTAATAACTGAAGAAGGAGTTAAAAGTCCTTCTTCATTCCGATTATTTGATCTCTGATGGTACTTTGAAAATTCTTCTCTCAGACTTTGAGGAATTTCGTGCTCTCTTTTTAGCGCTATTCGTAAAAATTCTAGTGTAGTCGATTTCCCAGTTCCTCGTCCGCCAATAATGGTGTTTAACCACGGATTAAGTTGGCAGGAGAAAGATTGTCCTTTACCTAAATATTTTGCATCACGAACAGTAATATTTTCAATGACTATTGACCCATAGGTATTAGGATCTTCAGTATATTGATCAGAACGCTTCAGAGAAAGAACTCCATCAATAAGAGCCAAACGTAATCCATCACAAGACGGGGTCGACATTTTAACCCAAGTAAAACGACTTCCTGGGTAACATTCTCCCTCAGATCCTTCCGGGTGGTGGGAGTCCGTTCCCAGGATTTCTGACCAGTTCAGTTTCTTGTCGATATAAAGTGCTGGTTTATTTTGCATTAAATCCACCACTTCCATGGCAATAATATTTTTATTGTTAAGTACTTGCTCTAATGTTGGGCCGGAAAATTCATGGAAAATACCTCTATCTTGATCAACATGAGCAGGAATAGCTAGTCCGCCAAATCTTGTTATTGTATCGATTACCCGAGAAGCGACGTTCTCGGTACAAGCATTACTGCTTCCTTTGAGGCCATTATAATTAATCATCCCAAGTAAATGATCGATATCTTCAGTTTTTTTATTTATATCAAATATTGCTAATAAGTGAATACCGCCATTAACAGAAATCTCAACTCCTGGGAAGAGATAAAGGGGACGATAATCTGGATGATTTCGAGATTTTAGATATTGGAGAGCATGTTTAAGCGGATCTATCCAAGCCCCTGAATTATGATCTGTTATAGCGACGCAATCAATGCTATTTCGCATATAATTGAGTAACCATTCTTCGGGGGAAATTTTTCGATATATAGCCTGTTTTGCTCCTTTTCCATAATCGTCAGAAGCTGGGGTATGGCTATGAAAGTCAAACTTCCACCATTTAGCACCAGACCAATTCCAATTAGTTTCCATAATTTCAAAGATTTATTTGTTTAGATATGAGAATTTCCTAATGACTCAGTTGCTCAAGATAGCGATTAGTTTTTACTTAATTTTTTAGGTAATCGCAATTCATTTATTCGAATGAAGGATTTTCGGCATCCTGAAAAACCCCCTCTCCTCACGTCATATATCCATGAGGAAATAGCTTCACTACTTCCTGTCTATGCCCGCCTCCCGGCCTTGTTCCGGGAGGCGGGCTTGTTGTTGCAACAAACCAATCATCAATAAATATGAATACTCACACATCCACACGCGAACTTTATCGCAACCGCGACAACAGCCCGCTGGATAGAAACCAAATCCGGTGTGTCGCACCCTCCGTCTTCGCCGACCGCGAGGACAACAGCCGTTCGAAAAAATATCGCTTCGTTTCCTCCGACTTTCTGCTCGACCAGATGGAAGAGGCGGGTTTCCTCGTGGTCGGAGCCCAGGAACAACGTACCCGGAAACCTGACGGCACTCCCACCCGCAAGCACCTGATTCGCTTCGCCCACCGGGATGTGCTGGAACACAACCGTGACCAGCGTATCGAAGTGGTTATGATCAACAGTCACAATGGCAGCTGCTCCTACCAGCTCATGGCCGGGATCTTCCGGCTGGTCTGTACCAACGGCCTGATTGTCGGGGCGCGTATTGCCGCCATCAACATCCGTCACATGGGCCATACCGGAGAAGAGGTGATCGCCGCCAGTCTCCGGCTGGCCTCCGAAACGCCCCGGATCATGGACGATATCCGACGTATGCAGGGAGTCGAACTGCCCTACAAGCGACAGGTGGACTTCGTTCATGATGCGGCCCGGCTGCGCCTGGGAGACGACTACGAAGACAGGATACGTCCTGAAGCCCTCCTGTCCCCCCGGCGCTGGAACGATATCGGCTTTACGGCGGGAGGCCCGGCTACCGTCTGGCAGTGCTTCAACCGGGTTCAGGAAAACCTGATCCGGGGAGGCGTTCCCTTGAAGCCACAGAAGGAAGGTGCTTATCGCCGCCATTCCCTGCGGGCGCTCAACGGTATTGACGGCAATACGCGCCTGAACCGGGAGCTCTGGGATCTGGCCGACAGCTATACCCTGAACAACTGACCTGAGACGACCATGAGAAGAAAACATCATCTGTGGGTGAAGCGTATGGGACGGACTCCGTCTCTGACCGGGCTGGAACTGTCCATCCTCCTGTACCTTCACGGCGACTTCGAACGCAGTGACGAGGAGATCATGACGGAATGCCATGGCATCGAGCAGGAAAGCGTCAGGCACGCTGTCCGTGGTCTGGCCGGGAGGGAGTTCATCATCCGCACGAAGGAAGAGGAATTCCTGCTTCATCCCGACTGCTGGCTGATTACCTATGCCAGACGGCAGGCGCTCAGGCAATGGGTGTCCTCCGCCGCTCCGGTTCGTCGATCATCACGGGCAAGGGTTACCGCATGAGGCACGGCCATGAACATGAAAGACCTCCTCATCGCCCTGGTGGCACTCGTACTGCTGTGTCTGCTGGGGCCGGTCGTCGTCGGCATCCTGTCGGCTCTGGTGGCCGTGGCTCCGTATCTGCTCGCCGTGCTGTTGATCCTGGGCGTCATCGCCTTCTTCTGCAAGTAACTCTGACAGGAAAGGAAGAGAACGAAACATGAAGACGATGCCCATCATCGCGCAACTGCGTTCCACGAGCGGATACGATACGGACGCTCCGTATGTGTACCTGGAAGTGGATACGGAACTGTTGACCCGGATCGAGAAGGCAGTGTCGCTTTGCAGCAGTCATCAGAATGATCCTTCACTGGGGTTGAGCAAGCTGACGATTCACGGCCCGTCCATGACGGCTCTGGCGAATCTCCCGGAACTGACGGAAGAACAGCAGAAGTCTCTGGACGACGATGAAAGCATCCTGCTGGCTTCGCCGATTCCGGAGGCGGAACTGGATACACTGGAAAGCTGCATCCGGCTCTGTGGTGAAGACATCGACATCCTTGATGCCCGGTGCCTTTATGCTGTCGCCTGCAACAAGCACACACGGGACATGTATGAAGCCAATATCGGGGCCGTACTGAGACATCTGCTCGACTCACACCATCACCCCGGAAAGGAGGTGTTGCCTGATGCTGACGATTGAAGAAGTACAAGGGCACCCGCTTCTGGGCCGTCTTCCGCGACGGAGAGCTGTTGGCCGTGACCGTGTACAAACGGGGAGCCGAGGCAATCGTCAGGACGCTGGAAGCCAGGGACGGATAAGGCCGCTATTCAACAGCTCTTCTTCATCATGAAGGAGAGCTGTTTTTTAGTTCATAGTGAAAATTCTCGAAATATGCCCTTTATTGATGGCATTCTCAGACTGTGACACATACCCTCGGACGGTATAACCGTCCTGAGGTGCACCATTCGCTTCGCTCACGATGCACCTCAGGAATGTTTCACAGCCTGAGACTATCATCAAGACTCGACGAAAATCATCTTTGGGCAATCGTCATTTTCTGCTACCGTGGCGAAGAGGAGATTCTCCCTCTCACCATTGAGCAGGCACGTACTACGCTTCCTCTCGCCAACATTCACCTGTTCGACGACAAGGCAGACCCCATTCCCGGGAAGCTCGCCGATGCTCTTGAAGAGATGGCCGGAGTGCATTATCACCAGACTTCGTTTGACCGTGGGGTCAATCTCAACGGCGCCGAGTGTATTCGCGGCGAATTGCAGTGCATGGTCAATGCCTGTGACGACGACGGAAACACAGACGGCGTTGTCATCAAGATGGACCCGGATACGCTTATCCTGCGCTCCGGGCCGTTGCTTGACGCGATCTCGAAGGGAGCCGAATGGGTGTCCCATAATTCCATGAAAGGCCACTTCGCGGGCATGTTCTATGCCATGCGCCGGGGAATCCTCGATATGGTTCACAGGAACGCCAAGCTCATCGAACTCCCGGAAGGTGCCGCAGAGGACGAAACAATCGGGGCTCTGTGCTATCTGGCTGCTCAACGCAAGTCCTACGTATGGACGGACATCAGCAACCCGCAGAACCGTCAGTTCTTCGCCGCTTTCCCGGCGCAAGTGGCAGACGAGCCTACGTACGCCCAGGAGATCCGTTTTGTCGCCAAGCACGGCTGCATCATCACGGTGGGCAATACGAACATCCTGGGGATGCCTCGCGCCTATCGCGTGAAGATCATGCGTGACCTGCTCAAGGAATATCGCAACCCGACGGAAGACGAGGCTCTTGCCGGCATACAAGAGGAAGAACCGGATCTTCCTCCGGGCCCGGCACCGAAGGCAGCGACTCCGAAGGCTGTGGCGGGGTTCCCGCCGGATGCTCCGGTTCCGGGAGGAAACGCTCCAGGTATCACCGTCGTTGACGACGAAGAATAACTTTCCTTGTCTATGTATTCGTAGATACATACTACAGCCCGGTCCGTAAGTCTTACGGACCGGGCAATTTTCCAGTGTGTTGCTTTTCTGTTAACTTGAAAGTAAACTATGACCATGAACGAGAAAGAAGAAAAAATGGTAAATCCGAAATCCGATGTAGGCTACAACTACTATAAGTCCAGGTTTGATGAAGAAAACAGAGTAAAGGAAGGGTTTTATCAGAAAACGAGTTTTCTGATTGTAGCAATGACCTTGGTGGCTTCTTTTGCTCTGTACTTTCTCAAAATTTACTTTTCATGGGATCTTTACAGTCTTATCTGCTGTAGCCTGGTGGCCGCCGGAGTTGTTTTGTTTATCAAGGCTTTCTGGCATGTCTACAAGATGACGCGTGACTGCGGGATGAAGTACATGTCGGATGCCATGGAGATCAGGAACTATGAGAAAGAGGTGTCCGAAGAGAAGTTTGAATCGTATCTGGTGGACTCTCTTGCGGAGGCGGTATCAATAAACGAACAGACGAATATCAGGAGGGGAAAGCATTTCTATAAGGCAGAAATGTCTTTGATGTTTTCGTTTGTCTTCTTTGCCGCATTTGCTATTGTCGGTTTCTCTATGAATCTAGTAGTAGATGATAAAGATGTGCCGCAACCGACTCCCAAGCCTATCATAAAGACAGGGAGCGGCAATGGCAGCAACGGTCGCTAATTCCGTTACCCCCTGTTACGAGAGTGCTTGTGCAGGGGGCTTTTTATTGCCCATGCGTGTCGCACTCATCTCATTTCCATGAAACGTTATTGCTACTTTATGACAATAACACTATATTCTGAAATACCGTATTCCCGGGCGTTATATACACTTGAGAAAGGAGATTCTTATTATGAAAGACAAATCAATCAAACAACCTTGGCCTCGCAGTGCCAGGATCACTGTGTGGGTGATGGGAGTATTGCTTGCACTTTCCTTCGTATGGCATATGTCATTTCGGGTAGCAGCTTATGACTATCTCTGCAACCTTGAATACAAAATCATTCTTGGTGAATCAGATAAGGATTATTTGCGTGCCAAGTTACAAGGCGAGCCTGTTATGGACGAAATCTCGCCGGGCGATGTGATGTTCATGCACTACGAGGCAGAAGACAAAACCCGAGTATTCTGTTTCCCGTGGTGCCCTGACGTGTTTTTCATACCACGCCCATAACCTATCCAACACCCCGGTACAGCACTCCTGTACCGGGGTGTTGCTTTTCTTTTAGCTCCCTCGTAAAATAGCGACATGCGATCTTCTTATTGGCAACAACTTACTAAAACTGCTTCTACGGTACATGGGGCAGGTTATGACAAGTTCATGTCCACTTTCCCCGGGCAACGAGATATGAAACCTTCTCCTGTTCCTCCTAATCCCTACAGAGGTCCCAATGGTGAGTTCAGGAATGTATTGACTCCGGAGAAGGCGTTTGCTCAGCCAAAACCTTCTGTTCCATACATGGTAGCCGGTAAGGATGAGAAAGGTCGCCTATATCTTGATGGTAAGGCTACCTTGGACAATGTTTTCAAGAATAATCCGCAGATGATGCAGCCAGCTATTGAGCAGGCAGCAAAGACAAGAGGTCAGTTTGCTAATCCAAGCCTTTCTAACTACACTGGCGATTCAGTTAAACACCCTGTAATCTTAAATCCTGATAAAGTGGATCGAAGTACAGGAGATCAAAATTTAAGAAGGTTTTTTGGTAGGGACAATGTGTACCATTCTAATGCTGATCCTCGCAGGAATGTGCCTATTATTGTTGACCCAAAGTTGGATAGAGCAAATTATAGTTCGAAGGATGATGCAATATATGTAGACGAAAAACCCAATGCTTCTCCGTTCCCAAGGCCTGTAAGTCAAGTGAGTCCTCCTATGGTGCATGTTAAAGGTAGAAAGGGGGTCAGTCAGGAATCAAATCCTAATAGGGCACTTTTCAATGGAGGTGCAATAACATGGCCTCGTTTGGGTGCTGATAAGCTTGATAATGTACTGTTTGAAGAGGGAACTCATGCTGGATCTCCTACTTCATATAATGCTCTACCCAAAGCGACACGGCCTGATCAGTTTGGCCCAACTGATAAACTCCCCGGAGAACCTGTCGATAAGATTGTGGACAGGGCAAGAGCTAAAGGAGACCCCACCGTTCCAGGAATGCGAGGATCTTATGACCAAAGTCCTCAAGAACAAACAAAAGCTCGTTTGTTTGATCAGCGTGATGCCACAGCTACCTATGGCTATCGTTTGCAAAATTCCAGGGATCTTGAGAAGTATCATCGTATGCTTGGTGCCTACGGAACAGATGAGGAATGGAAGGCAGGACAACGTAATTTGATGCCTCAGCATGCTGATTCTGTAGGACAGGTACGGGAACAGTCAAAACGACAACGGGAACAAGACTACCAGAGAGAACTCAAAGAGTATCAGGATGGCAAGAGACCAGCCCCTCCTGTTCCTGTAGATCAGATGCCATTACAGCCTCCCCGGGAACTCAATAAGTTCATTGACCAAACGAAGCTTATGAAGCAGCTCGTTCGACAGGGACCATCCGTAAGACCTCCTCTTCTTCAACAGACCACGCAACCTCCCGTACAGCAAGCTCCGCAGATACAACCACAGCAACCTGTCCAACCGCCCGTCCAAGCACAACCACCCGCTCCAGCTCTCGCCAAACAGGCTAGGGTTGCCTCCATTCTCAACTCGTCGTACGATCGTCTCATGAACAAGGGGCGCATGACCAAAATCGCCGCAATCCTGCAAAAGGCAACAGACGGTCTGAAGTCTTCCGACAGGCCCGCAGGCAAGCGCGTCCAACCCGCCCGGGTGATGAGTACACCTACTTCTGCGGAGCTGATCCAGCAGAAGAGGGAGAGCGAGGGGGACATGCAGGCCAAGCAGGCTTCCCGGAAGGCCATGAGTGCTCCCTTCCCGGACTGATTTCCTGAAATTACAGGCGTATTCGTGCTATGTATACTTGATGAGAGTAATTATGCTTGAATCATTTATCCATGATCATGAATACGAAACAAAGTTATCCCGTTACGGACAGCATCACGAATGCTGTCGAAGCCGGCATTATTACCGCAACTGTTGTGTCCCTCATCGCGTGTGAGGTCACACGCCATATGGGTCATGCACTGGAGGGAGGTGTCTACAAAGGCGCCAAGTCATCCTGGGGTCTCGTTAAGGGCGCCAAGGATCGATTGACTACTTATCGGCAGCGAATCAGCGAAAAGGTCGCTGCAGCAAAGTCAGAAGAAGTTGTCGAGGCTGCTGTCGCAGAGGAGGCAACCACAGCCTTGGTTCCGCAGCAGGATGAAGTGCCTGTTGTCGTTCCTGTGCCCCCGGTGCAACCTCACGTCGAAGAAGCGCCTGCCCCGGCCGGAATGCCAACTCCGGCGCTTGCATGACTAATAGCCATCCTGGACTTGTGGGAAACCGCAAGTCCAGGATGGTGGCATGCAATTTTTTATCTCCTGATGGGTATGTTACGTGACGTGGTGAAAGTGCGCCCATAGCCTGCCTGCTGGTACAGGCTCTGGCAATGGGGATGTGGTTTTCATGAGAGAGATATGTACCATATAGTAAGCAAAAACAAAAATTATGTATTATATATGATACATAATCGAAGATATCAGGACTCTCCTGAAGATGAATTGACTGAGTTCGGGAATCCAGCCTCTTCCAGATGCAGCAAGCCGCCTCTCCATCGATTCAACCGGCTTCGCCTTGCTCCTTACGTCCACATAGTTACAGCCTTCGCTTCGTTCGGCTGTAACTATGTGACCCATATCGTAACATTGAACCATTGAGGCGTATGCTCGCCGCTTGCCCCGGAAGGCTTTGCCTTCCGGGAGAGTAAGAAACTATACGTTTAACATGAATGGATTTTGTTGATGTTTGGCAAATATCGAGGAGCAGATGAAGTTCCTTTGCTAATGAAAAATCCTCTTCTTTTCAGTCGTCGTAACATTTTGGCCATTTCGTGATCGTCGATGAGGACCATATTCAGACAGACGTGGAATTCCAGTCTGGATATGATACGTTCCACAATGGCTTTATCCTTTTCCTTGGAGACTTCTGCTCGGAGCCGTTGAAAGAAGGCAACAAGTTCTTCCATCCTCGGAGTCTTGATGTCCGGCATATTTTTGATTAACTTGTCGAAAGTTTTTTGAGAATAGAAGGCTACTCTCAAGACGAGATCGGCAAGGTCTTCCGGAAGAGAAACCATAATGCTTTTAGATAAGCCCTTAGGCATATCGTTGGTAAGGCCTTCAGATCTATTGAGTTTTAGCTCGATCCGAATAAATCTATTACTTTTTGAGTAGACCTTGGCAGCGGCATTGGCAACCTGTCGGCCTTTGCTACCTTGTCGAAGTACACTTTCGAAGGATACCGCATCCTTATCATGGGCAGGTTCTCGTAAATTGCCTTCCTGCTCTTGAGCATGATTGCGCTTTCGGTATTTCCGGACGGCTACAGTGAAAGGTAACTCCATGGCTCGAGCAATACGTGGGGCATCGTCAACCTCGAGATGTCGGTCTATCTCAGCGTAGGTTAATTTTGCCCAACCAAAGGCTTGTTGCCATGTTGAGGCAGGAACTTTGGATAAAGGGAAGTCCGGGACTTCATCAAGAGCTCGTACAAGATCGGCGTATAGCATGGACATCTGGACATGAATCGTATTTTCAAGAGCCTGAATGATGTCTTCCTGAGAAAGTTTAGGATCGCAGAAATTGTCGACCGTGGATTGCTTGACTTTCGGATTAGGGAAGAACGCCGTTGATATCTGCTCGTCACTGAGGCTTGGTTGCGTCAGGAATGGATGATTGGCCAAAGCTCTGTTGACATTTAAATCCAGAACGAAGATTGCTTCGAGGTACGTCCGGGGAGAGAAATAATTGTCGACAGGAATCTCTTTAACCCAATCCAGTTGGATATGCCGACAAGTATGGAGCATCTGAGGCAGTCTTGTTTTGCTATTAGTAGGCCAGAACCCGGCAAACTGTCCCGGGAGCATGGGACGAATCAATGGAGGGAAGCTACGGTCCTGCTTGCGACATTGAATGTGCATGGAGGTTTTGGCTTTTCGAATCCGTCTGAATTCTGGATTCCTTGGCGGTTCCAGGTCTTCATGAAATCCTCTCGGAGTCGTTTCTCCGTGAAGGAGACTACGGGTGGGATCGTAGGTCCGACAACCGCTGGCTTTACGTGCAAGGGCTTTCATGTGATCATAGATGCCTTCGGTATCCCGGATAACCGGGAATCGAAGGGCGATGACGACTTCTAGCTTGTCGATGGCTATCTGCGGAATGAATGGGATACCAAGGCAACTGCCGAGGTTTTGTGCTCTGCCACAGAGTGCGGCGGAGATGTCTGCTTTTCTGCCTGTTTGGTCCGGGAAAAGACCATCACGGAAGGAGTTATGAACTGGTGTAATATGTGTGTCAAACATTGTGCGCTATAGAGGGTTGTTCAATTTTGAACTGGGAATCATCACTTCGGAGTATTTTTCACCCATTGAAGTGGGTTAAATTCACAATGGAAGTCTCAGTGAGGCTTCTTTAAGTTTTATGAGACTCGGCGAGTCTCCTTCCCGGCTATGCCGGAGTGCCTGCCTTCATCAAGAACACAGGACTATTAACCTTATTAAGTAATATGAGAAATGCCCCTGTCGTGAAAACCCCGGCGAACTCGCTGGGGGAGGAACTCAAGGAACGGGTATGAGGAGCTAGGCCACCGTTTCTTGTACGTCCCGGGTTGATAGAAACCCAATGAAACGCTTGAGAGCGTTAATATGTCCTGCACTCAATGGTGACTGACGGACAACGAAAACCAGTTACTATATCTGAAGATGGAGGTCAACAAAAACAACAAGCTAATGACTTGTTTCTTCCGGCAACACCTTGAACCATGCTTCGCCTTCGGCAGCACGAACGCCTTCCCGGTAGTGCTTTTCCGTCATGTTGGTTCCCGAGTGTCCAAGCCACATGGATACCCGGGGAATATCGTGTGTCTTGGCTGCGGCATATGAAGCGAACGAATGGCGCAGGGCGTTACGTGGCAGCGTGATGCCTGCTTGCTTCGCCAGTTTGGCCAGACGGTTTCCATGCTGTCCCTCGTAGTATTGCCAGTCGGACTGGTCGGATACAGGTTCATATTCAGCCAACGCAAGCCAGGCTTTGGCTGCTTCAGGAAGGGGGACATACCGTTGCTTCCCGGTCTTGGCTATGGAAGCCGAGACAAATACTTCATCCTTCTCATCGAGAATGGCTTCCGGAGAGATTCTGACACATTCTGAACGACGAAGGCCACAAAAGGCTGCTAGAGACAGACGAAAGAGCATTCCTTTGTCGTGTTCGAGGGCGGCCTGAAGAAGTTTCTTAAGATCGGATGGAGTAATGATTCCGATGGTAGTAGATCCTGCTTTGGGTGCGAGTATTCTCTCGACAGGGTTATATGCGATAAGGTCCCTGCTTTGAGCCCAGACAAAAAAGCCATGGAGGGTTGCCCGGTAACGTCTCTTCGAGGCATTGCCGAGGGCCTGGTTTCGATACCGAAAGGAGTTCAGCTTTTCTTCGATCATGTCCGGCGTGATCTGATTCAGAGGAAGTTCTTCCCAATCTTGCGTCCACTTTTGCAGTTCCTTGACCATGTTTCCATGGTGCGCTTTTTTGATGAGGTTTGATTCGAGCTTCTTGTCGATGACTTCCCGATATTGTTCCGCGAGTGTGCCGAATTTCCTTTTGAAATCGACTTTCACTTGTTCTTTCTTGTTCGCAAGATATCTGGTCAAAGAAAACAGGTTGGTCAATTCCTCAAGGCGATCCAGGTTTTGTTCGTCCGTGCGCGTGACAATCCAGTTTCCGTCAGCGTCTTTCCGGCCATAACTCGCACCACTGGCTATTTCCTGCTTCAGGTTCTTCAAGGCTTCACGGACTACAAGATACAGAGGAAGAGAAGATTGTTGGGTTACTGCATCATAGATGTTCCTGAACTCTCGCCACAAAAGGATGGCGTTATAGTCGCTTTCATCGACATGTTCCCGCCATTCCTGCTTTCGCAAGTGCTCCGGTAGCATATCATCCAAAGACTGATGCTGAAGCCGTTGATAGGCTTCAAGAGCTTCTTCGTAGGAATCAAAAAGTCGATGAGTTTCCCGGTCGCCGGACATATCGCGCACCAGCCATTTTTTCTTGCCCCGGTGCTTTCTCGGGGAAAGAGAGGCATGTGAACCATACAGCTTTTTCCGGGATCTTCTCACGGTTCACAGTATCCCATGTCTTATTTCTATTGACAAACCGAAAGTGTGTACAATCTGTGTACACAGTAGTTTTTTATTGATAATCAGTAGCCAGAGTTAGATTCAGGTTCTAGTGGGGGTTCCCCCGTGAAGGTTCGAGTCCTTTCGGGCGCACCAAACAAGGCCCTGCAAGTTAACTGCTTGCAGGGCCTTACTGGTTTTATGATGTATTCGTGCATTGGCTTTGACGCAACGCCGGAAGATTGGTGAAGGGGCTGGATAAGGATTATTGCTCCGTTGTTAAGGAACGCCTGTGGTTTTCAGGGGAGGGGGCGTTGCCTTTTTGGGAGTGGATGCCTGCGAATTGTTCATGCGCCAGCTTCATGAACATGCAGGAGGAACATTTCCTTTCAGCGGTAATGCGTTGTCTGCGCTCCTGGTCGTAAAGTTTCTCGTAGCGTTCGGCGCGTTTCATTTCCCTCCAGAGGAAGATGCCCATCACGGCTGCCACGGAGGCACCGTTTTGAACGTATTCAAGCAGGGGATTGAGTTCTGAAGTCGCCATGCAAACAACCGCAAGGGTGTTGGCTAAAACGACACTTGTAGTAACGGCAGTCTGGGTCATGGGGCTGGAAAGGTCATGTTTCGAAACTTCTGCGCGCTTCGGAAATGCTTCCGAATTGATGGAGCTGCAAATGCGGCGGATCTGTAAAGGATTTCCATGTTCCTCCCCACTCCAGGCCGTCAATTTTTGCGTAAAGTTTGCCAAGAGTGGTGTAAAGAGGGTGATTGGGCAGGTAGTTGCGGTCCTGGAAAATTCCAAAATCCCAGGCCAGGCCGAAGTTGTGCCAGCTCTGGCCGCCGCGGGCATTCGTTACTTTAGGGCGTTGCCTGTAGAGGTCATTCTGTTCGGCATACGTGCGCGTTCCGCAGATAATTTTTGCTTCATATCCCTGGTTGACGGCTTCATTCCGGGCCAGTTTGAACCACTGCCGGGCGGCTTTTTGCGCTTCCGGAAGAAGGGTGGAGATGTTCCGTTCGGTGCGTTCGTCAAAGCATCCGATCTCCATTTTGTACCGGTCGGCGTCCGTGCTCCAGCGTTCCGTTCCGTTCCGCGTGCCGTTGCCGGGAATGCCGTCAATGGCTCCGTGATAGTACCCGGCCAGGCGCAAGAGCCTTTGCCAGTAGAAGGTATCTTTCTGCAGGTCGGAAATGCTGTCAGCCATTGTCGTGGTTTTCCTGTTCCTTTTTCCGGTCTTTGGTGACAATGCCGATGAGGCCTGCCGCCGCCATGCCTGCGGCGATAATCTGGTCGGCAAGAGCTTGTTCGATAGTGGCTCCGCAGGCTGTGGCCAGGGCAAGGAGGCCCAGCCATGTGGAACGTTCCGTCAGTCGATTGAGAATGTATTTGAACATGTGATGGTCGGTTGGTATTGAAAAGTCCCTCTGTGGGAGAAGGGGGAACCCGCCTTTCCGGGAATGCCAAAGGATGGGGAAAAGGTTTTTCCGAATCCTCTCCGCCAATGGGGAAAGGGGGGCATCAGTTCTCCGCACAAGTTGCTCTGAGGTTGCTGCCGCGATTTGCAAAGATTCCGCGGATACTTTTATTGCTTGCCCTAATCGGCAAAATCCGTCACAGGAAACGATACTTGTCTTTTATTCATGAAGATACCATAATGCGCCAACCAACGCCATTATGAATAACCGTTTAACATCGTTTATTATCCGCAGATTTCTACCATTTCTCCGATATGAATATCTCAGGGAATTGGAAGCGTACCTCAGAAAAGAGGTAACCGGTTTTCCTACAGTAATTCCTCCTGAACCTTTTTCCGACCGCCAACAGCTGGAGGCATACCGCAGGGCTCTCGGGCAAACTATTATTTCCGGCATTTGTTACCGGATGTACGGCCTTAAAAAGGAGACGGACAGGATTTACCGTATTTTCCACCTTTTGCAGACGTGCAGTTCCGGTGAAGCTACTGCGGATTTGCGGGAATACGCCGAATCGTTGGGCGTTTCCGTCAACAGAGATTTTTCCAATGGAATTGAACTCGCCGTTCTGCATTTTCTGGACGGCAATATCAGCTTGCTCAGGCAGATTGAGGAATTGCATTCCATTAAAAAGAGGAAATCGTATCGTATTCTTCCCCCCATGAAAGATGCGCTTCCTTTCCCCATGATTACGGAGAAAGAAAGGGAGAAGGAAAAAGAAGGCTGCCGTCAATATCTGTCCCGAATTTTGTCGCAGAAGGGGATGACTGACGTATGCGTTATCAGCTGTGACCGGATTTCCTCTGATTACTGGTTTACCATCAAACGGGGGCATTATCAGGAAACCGTTGATGAGGTTGACACGTCGGCCAAAGAGATAGTCAGCAGCATACGTACTCCCGGGAATACGGACATTGTCATCTACAGGGGGAGTTCGAAATGCCTGTACATCAATTTACAGGTCAGCGCCAGAATCCAATGGATGATGCGGGCCTATGCCGTCATTGCTGGCCGCATGCTGTTCGGCTCGGATATTTGGGAATTAAGGAACCGCTACACCCTGAGCGTGTTTAATAAGAAGCCCATCGCCGATATTGAGGTGTTCAATAATATTCCGGGTCTGCGAAGGGTTGCTGTTTATAAGCTTGTCATGTCCAGGCCTCTCCATGCAAGGAAGAGGACGGAGAAAGAGGTGTTGATGAGGGGATTTACAGGCACTTACAAAAGCCTTTCCGAGCTTGGCGATGAAGACGGCCCCCTGATTGTCGTCCCCAGCGGGTTCCATGTGGACAAGGCGTTTTTTTATTTTGAGTTTGAAGAAGGAGACCCGAAAACCGTTTCTTTGACTCCCGATTCCAATGGCCTGGAATTGGAAAGCGAGCAATACAGGCTCATTGATATGTATTTTGAACAGGCTGGTTTTGACCAGTTGTACAACAGGATTCATGGAGCTTAATTACGGCAATATCCTCAATATCATTATTGAAAGTGAGAGCCTGGAGTCTCCCGATTGGATATGGAAGGCCAGGGTGGGCGGGGATTTTTATCCGGGGCACTGGGTATGCGGCTGTAAACTTGCCGGAATATCCGGTGACTATTACAACCCCGACGATATCGGCAATCCTTTGAAAGTGGTGGCTCTGCCTCCGGAAGAAGAGCCTTTTTACGAGTACGGAGGGAACCCCGGGGAAGAAGACCGCAGGCGTTTTTATGTATTGAAGGAACCCTGCTGCCGGGAGCCTGTTGAGAGGAGCGAGCTTTTCGTGCATGCCCTGGTGTTCGGGAAAATTGCTTTGAATATTGCCCGTTCCTGCGGAAAGACGGAGAGGGAAATCAGCGGAACGGAGCTGATTCCGGAGTGCCTGATCAGGCTTTTTGATTTTCCCGTAACCGCCTATTTTGCTTTTGCTTTTGATGAGCGGCTGGTTTCCAGATGCCTGCGCGTCATCCGGCAGGCACAGCCGGAAAAGCCCTTTCTTCTCTTGGTGATGGGGAAGCGTTGGCGGACTGCCGCCATGGAGGCTGCAATTGTTGAGAAGTACCAAGGCATCGTTGTTTCCATTCCCGACGTCATGGTGACGACGAAAGATGGATTTGCCTGGGCATACGGCTATTCCTGGGAGTGGCTCAGGCAGGGCATGCCTGTGCATGCGCGCACGGGGGAAAGCCTTCCAACCGGCACCATGTGGGAGGATCTGTGGATTTCCGTGACCGATGAGCGGGAAATAGTCTTTTCCTGTTCACGGGGCGGTGGAGAAGTGAAGGAATTCATGAGGTTTTCCTATCGGGAGGAAAAACGTTTTTTCAGCAGGCAACGGGCGGCGGCGGGTCAGGATTCCACGAAGCCGGCTTATAAGATGCTGTTTTTGTACGTAATGAATCCGGATAAAGCCTGTTTGGACAAGGAGCTTCTGAAAAGGGCCGGGATAGGGAATGAGGCGGAAGCCAGGTCGGATTTGAGAAAAGTTCTTGTGGAAAGGCTGCCCCAGCTGGCGGAAAGAGACCCGTTTGCCAAGAAAAGGGAGAAGTCAAGGCAGGGCATGTACCGCCGGTTCCAGGTAGTGCCCTGTAAATCTTATATCCGTCCTTTGGAACTGATGCTTTCGCTTGAAAGGAAGCCGGAAAGGCACAGGTAGGAGGGCAGGCGGTTATAGACCCTCCCCATGAGCGGCTAGCTGGATGAGCTTATTCGTCCAGCTAGCCGCTTTCTTTTGGTAAATATATGAATTTCAAATAATAATGATGATATGAAAGTGGGGCGTTTTTCGCTAGCTGGATAAGTCCGCACAGGGTTGGCGAATATGCACGAAAAGCAATCACCACCCTTGTTGGAAACCGTGGAAAACCACGCCTTATATCTCGCTCAGCGCCTCCGTTCAAAAGCAAAATCCATCGGATTTCAGATACCTGAGGAAGAGTATCTGGATGTCCTTCAACGGTTCAGGATCCGATGTTGGGAAATTTGCCGCCGTTACCGGAAAAGCGGCGCCGCCGGCATGAAAACATACCTGGGCAATGCGACCGTTTT
>OHAF01000441.1_pt1 | contig 44388 bp, 27 predicted proteins | sample 1577041 | NCBI WGS metagenome assembly OHAF01 (sample SAMEA3541495, study PRJEB24748) | human gut metagenome | biome: human gut; feature: human-associated habitat; material: faeces | place: China | collected 2012
CGCAGCATAATGACAAACTCGCTGTTGGAAAGCAGCGCATACGCCACGGGGTTATTGATAACGATAACGTCGCTATCAGAGTTTAGGTTGGTATGTACCGCAAAGATAGCCAGCACCTCCGGCCAGTAGCTTGCCCATGCGTGACCGTCCTCGTAGTCGTAGGTGATGGTGGTTTCGCTGCACTCCGGGTGGGCGGATACGATTTCATTGATGGCCGCGCCGAAACGGTGACGGAAAAGTCGGTGTTTCGCCGCAGTATCGCCTTCCAGCGCTGCGTAATCCCTGCCACCGGCTTTTATGAATGGGACGCCGCCAAGCACAAATACAAGAACAAGCTCCAACACTCAATAGCCTTTGCAAAAAATTACAAGCCCGCCCTTTTTTGCAGCGGCAGCCAGCCCTTGCATTTATTGTCGATATCTTGACTGTAATGGAAGAACTGTGATACAGTTAGAGAGAAAAGGGAGTGCTTTATGGATGTTTTTCCATGCTGCGAACAGCTGCACACACTCTGCCCGGTGCCGTTGGACTTCTGCAACCGCGTGGTGGATACCAAAAAGGCGGCGCACAGAGCGCCGTCATCAAAAACTGCCTGCAGTATATTTCCACCCATCTGCACGAGGAACTGCGTTTAGAGGAGCTGGCGCACGAATGCGGGCTGCGCAGCCGCAGCAGTACCGCGATAACCCGCACGGCGCATATGAATCGCAGGAAGGAGGGGGACACGATGGTCAGTGACGGGGATTTTTATCGCCAATATCTGAACGGTGATGACGCAGGGCTGGAGGCCCTGATGGAAAAATACGGCGATCCTCTGACTGTGTACCTAGACGGCTACCTGCACGACATACACGAGGCGGAGGAACTGATGCTGGATGTGTTCGCCTATCTGTTCACGAAAAAGCCCCGCATCCGGGAAGGCGGCTTCAAGGCGTATTTATATAAGGCGGCGCGGCACATGGCGCTGCGCCATAGAAGCAAACGAAGGCTGATGTTCAGCCTGGATGCGCTGACCGACGAACCGGATGGGCAGCTGCTGGCGGAGGAGGTCATCGGCACGGCGGAGCGCAACCGCATCCTGCATGGCTGTATGGGTGAAATGAACCCGGACTATCGGGAGGTTTTGTATCTGACCTATTTTGAGGGGATGAGCTACGCGCAGGCGGCGGAGGTCACGGGAAAAACCGTGAAGCAGATCACCAATCTGGTGTATCGCGGAAAAGAGAGCTTGCGCAAACTATTGGAACGGGAGGGAATCACAAATGCGGAGCCATGAAGAACGCTTTGCGGAAACAAAGCGGCGCATCGCCGCAAGACAGCGCAGGGAACAGCGGCGACGCAGTACGATCACCACACTTTCTGCTGCGGCGGCGTGCCTTGTGCTGATCGTGAGTGTGTCCTTTGCCATGCCCGGTATGGTTGCGGGGGTCCGCCCCGGCGATTTCGCGGGCTATGAAACCGCTGCCAGTATGTATGGCGGCGGCGCGGCGCTGGGGTATATTGTCATCGGGCTTTTGTCCTTTCTTTTGGGCGTGTGCGTGACTGTTCTGTGCTTCCGGCTTCGGCAGATAAATCGGGAGGACAGTCAGGATAGGGAAGACGAGGGGCGGCATGGAGCTGATTGAAAACCTGCTGCAATTATTGACTACTTTCCTCAGCGCGCTGCTTTCGGGTATTGCATGGCAAAAAAGCCGCAGACAGGCGTATTTTTTGCTGCTCTGCTTTTACGGCTGCTTTGCCCTGGGATCGCTGTACTGGACGCTGTACCTGCTGCTGTTCAACACCACGCCGCGGGTCTTTTATGTGTCGGAGTTCGGCTGGGTCGCCAGCGTGATTTTTCTGCGGATTTTGCAGGTCACGCTGACCGATTCGGGGGAACGCGGCTTTCGCTGCCGAAAAGCGTGGCTCGCCCTCTTGGTCGGTGTGCCGCTGCTGGTGTTCTACTGCACGTATGGGGACGTTCTCTCCAACCTGATTTGGTGCGGCTTGATGATCTGGCTGTCCTTCTGCGCTGTACGGGGGCTGTTTTATGCAAACACCCTGACAGGCAAAGCGCGGAATCGGCGGTATTTCCACATCGGTATGCTGTGCTATGTCGGTTCGGAATATTTGCTCTGGACGGTGGGCTGCTTCTGGTCGGCAACCTCTCCCGCAAGCCCTGCTTTCTGGTGTGATCTGCTCCTGACCTTTGCTCTGCTGGGGCTGCTGCCCGCGGTAAGAAAGGCGGTGGAACTATGACCTACATTGAAAATATCTTCCTCTGTATGGTGTCCCCGCTACTGGTGGCCGCCCTGTGCATGGGCAGACGGCAGCTTCGCTTTTTTGTGTTCTGTATCGCCGGAATGGGCGTGTGTCTGCTTTCGGCCTATATCAACACCTTTCTCGCGGCGGTCTGTCATGCAGACGCCCTTGCCGCCACGGCAGAGATCGCACCTGTGGTGGAGGAAATTATGAAGTTGCTGCCGCTGGCATTCTACTTGCTGGTGTTTGAGCCGGAGAGCGAGAAAATCAAGCCCGCCGCCGTCACAGTCGCGCTCGCCTTTGCCACCTTTGAAAACGTGTGCTACCTCATCCAAAACGGCGCCGACCGATTCTCGTTCATCTTTTTTCGGGGCTTCGGTACGGGTGCCATGCACGTTTTGTGCGGTATTATTGTGGGCGCCGGGCTTGCCTACTCATGGCAGCGGACATGGCTGAAGATTGCCGGAACCTGCGGGCTGCTGGGCGCGGCGATCACCCTGCACGCCATCTACAACCTGCTGATTGCCTACGGCGGTGCAGCGCAGTACATCGCCTACGCCCTGCCGGTGCTGCTGGTAACGGCGGGAAAGCTGTCTGCAATTCGCATATCACGGAAGAAATAACCGAATATCCGCTTCTTAGGAGCCGCCTTTGGGCGGCTCTTAATTTTTTTGTAAATTTTTGCATTTTGGGTGAGAGTTTTCCCGAATTTTTGTACCTATATAGGTGAAAGAACTTTTCACGCTTAGGCAATACCGGAAAGGAGGCTTCCCCGATATGTATGATACCGCAAGACGGGTCGAGCTTGTCAAAAGGCAGATACGCAAAAACACCCGACGAAGGCAGAAACGCGGCATCGGCAGGCTGAGCGCTGTATGTATGCTGTTGTTTGCGGTGCTGCTGCAGACAGCGGACAGGGTCATCGGGCAGGGACAGACCGATGCCGGGGGCGGCTTCGGTGCGATGCTGCTGCGGGAGGACGCGGGCGGCTATGTGCTGGTGGGTGTTGTGTCCTTTGCCGCGGCAGCGGCGATCACCGCGCTGTGCTTCCGGCTCAGAATCAGGGAAAACCAGAAAAAAGACGGGACGGACAAGCCCGACCCGCAAGAACAGGAGGAGAAAAGCCAATGAAGAAACGAATACTTAGCATCCTGCTTCTATGCTGCATGGTGCTGACGCTGCTGCCGACAGCGGCCTTCGCGGCGGGTGAAATCGACGAGCAGTTCACCCTTGCCCCCGGCGGCACCTATTACTTTGACCTCTCCGGCGTGGGCATTCCCGACACGGTGAACGACGCTCTGCCGGATAATACGCTGCACTATGTGCCCTTTACCTATGCCGGGACAGTGGACGCCTACAAGCTCACGTCGGAGATGGCAACCACTGAGGAGTATGCAGAGCAGAAAAAATATCCCCACAGCCTGTTCGTGGCGGACTATGCCGTAGCGTACGCGGCAAGCTGGGATCATTTGAATGACATAGACATGATTTTTGGCAAAGACTACACCGCCGGCGGTGTGGACTATACGATGCGTGCGCCATCCGAGGGAAGTGATTATACAGGCTCAGGTGATTCAGAACGCGGCACGCCCCAAAGCAACGAATGGGACAGGCTGCTGGACAAGGACGACGGATATATCAAAAACTGGAACGGGATTTTTTCGTGTGGACAAGATACTGTGATCAGATTGCCGTGGCGCCGTACGGTTCGCGGGCACTATTCGAGCCGCTTCTGTGGCCACCGCGACGCTGCGGGCCAAAACCCGCAGGTCGGTTTCCGCCCCGTCCTCGAGGTTTTGCACCGTGACACGATAGGTCCTGACGGGCTGAAAACCGTTACTCTTGACCTTGGCGGCGGCAAGCTGGGCGATGAAAGCAGCATTCGGATCATCGTGAAAAACGGCAGCAAATTTACCGCGCCTGCGTCCGACGGTCTGACCCGCCCGGAGGGAGCTACAGGCAATTACTTTAAGTGGCTTGGCAGCGACGGCAAGCTCTACGCGCCCGGTGCAAGCGTTCCGGAGGATGTAACCACGCTCACGGCGCGGTTTGTGCCAGACACCTATACCGTCATCGTGACCACGGACAGTCTGCCGGATGGCAAGACAGGCAAGGCTTACAGCCATACCCTGACCGCCATCGGCGCAGCGCCCATCACATGGAGCATTGATGAAGGCGCTCTGCCTGCCGGTTTACGTCTGAACGAAAAAACCGGAGAAATCAGCGGCATACCCACTGCGGCGGGAACCGCCACCTTCACCGTCAAGGCAGAAAACAGCGAGGGCAGCGACACAAGGACGCTGAGCATTACCGTGAACAACGCTGTCGAGCAAACCCCCGTGCGCTATCTGGACGCGGACGGCAAGGAGCGCTTCTGCACCGAATACACGGTGCTGGAAAACGTTATTATCGAGGATTTTTTCAATAGCGACAACAAGTGGTACGATATGCCCGCAGGCTGGTACGTGGTGGAGGGCGACGTGACCATCACGCCCCGCTTGGACACCCACGGCGCGGTCAATCTGATCCTAACGGACGACTGCCACCTCACGGTACCGTGGGGCATCAACGTGAAGGAGGGCGACACCTTCACCATATACGCCCAGAGCACCGCTGAGGCATCCATGGGCAAGCTGACGGCATGCCTCCCGGAGCTGTCTGATCATGAAAAGAGTGTGTGGCCTGTGGCTGGACTGTCCGGCATCGGCGCCGGTGTGCGCGTGTGGGCTGCCAACGACAACTACTATGAAAACGAGGGTACGATCATCATCAACGGCGGCAATATCCACGCCAAAGGACAGCAGGGCTCCTCCGCCATCGGCGGATCGGATTATGATTGCAACGTTTCCTCCGACGGAGATACGCCTGGCAATCTCAGGCAAGGCGGCAGCATCACCATCAACGGCGGTATCGTCTGTACCGAGCTTAGGACGAGCGGCGGCGCTCATCTTTCAGACAGCTTTGGGATCGGCACATGCGGCGGTAATGGCGGCAGCGTCACCATCAACGGCGGCACGATCATCGCCGAGGCCTCCAGCAGCGCGATCAGTAGCGGCCGGGGCGGCAGCATCACCATCAACGGCGGCAATGTGACCGCTCACGGCGGTATCAATCGCTATGAAAACCAGCCGCTATACGCGATTCCCGGAAACGGGATTGGCCCGCTTGAGGGCGGCAGCATCACCATCAACGGCGGTACTGTCAAGGCATCTTCCGATGGAGATGGCTTTGGCATCGGCGGAGCCGGAGTTCACCACACGGCGGAAATGCACATTACCATCAACGGCGGAAATATAGAAACCACGGCAAATCGCAATAACGCCGCCATTGGCGACAAAAGCAAACAAAAGAGCAGCGTCACCATCACCGACGGCGTCATCCATGCGGTCGGAAAAGGCAGCGCGGCAGGCATCGGCAGCACCGGCGACATCCGCATCACCGGCGGTGAGATCTCCGCTTTCGCCGAGGGCGGCGGCGCAGCCATCGGCAGCATTGGGGGAGTGGATTGCAAAAGCATCACCATCAACGGCAATGCGATCAAATCCCTTTCCAGTAAAGACGGCGCCTGCATCGGCGCTGCCACCGGCGGAAGCGTCGGAAGCATCACCATTTCGGACGCAGAGCTTCCGCTTCTCAGCGCCGAAAAGATTCTGATCGGCTGGGACGCAGACTCGCCGGGCGGGAAGCTCACCATCCGAAACTGCCGCGTTGCATCCACGGACACACTCTCCGTTCTCACCGATGGGATCCGCGTGGGCAGCAATAGCGAGCTCGTCATTGAAAACAGCGAGATCAAGCTGCCGCATTTTAGAAGCATTCGCGTCGGCGGCAATGGGAGCATCGCCGTCCGGGATTCCGATCTGCACACCTACGGCATTTTCATGGACGAAACCGCACAATCACCGAATGACGCAAAGACGCTGAAAAAGCTGGAGATCACGGACAGCACCGTGTTGACGGGCGATATCATCGGCGCTCGTGGAGGATATTCTTCCGTTGAAGAGGTCGTGATCCACGACAGCAGCATCCGCCTGAACGATGCGTACACCTATAATTACTGCACGATTGGCGGCGGCACCAATGGTTCCTTTGGCAGCATCGACATTCAGAACAGCCAAATCCATATTCCGTCTTCAGGCGGAAACACGGCCATCGGCAACGGTTGGCAAGTCTATTACAATCGTGAGAGCCGTATCCGCATTGCGAACAGTGAGGTGTCCGTTCGTTGTGCTTCGCTCGGACCCGCCATCGGCGCAGCGTGGGACTCCGGCAGCGGTCGAATAAATATCCTCATTGAAAACAGCACCGTGACCGCAAAGGGCGGCAATTTGAGGACTGACGGAAACTATGTTCCCGGCATCGGGAAAAATGCGCTCGGCAGGGCTCCAGAGATTGGAATCCAGATCCTGAACAGCACGGTGGACTCCTTCCGGCTTACGGAAAAGGGGGGCACAGACTATGTCTATGACGACCTGCACACAAAGGAGCTGCCCGGTATTCCGGCGGAAAACATCTCCATCTGCGGCAGCACCGTCAACGGAACACGCATTGACCATAGCTTTGACGAATACGGAAAATGTACGCTCTGCGGCAAGTATGATCTTGGATACTGCTATGAGCATGGGCTTCTGACGATGGAGGGGCTGACGGACTGCGTCTCAGACGGCAGCGAAAAGAAGCTGACGGTGCTTTCCCATCAGACAGGTGAGAACGAAACGAAGCAGCTTACGGAGAACACAGACTACACCGCCATCTATTCCAACAACGTCCATCCCTACACCCTCACACCGGACGACGCGGGCTTTGACAGCGAAAAGGCCCCCAAGGTGACGCTGTACGGCACGGGGAACTACTGCGGCAAGGCGGAGCACTACTTCACCATCAGCGAAAACACTGCCGTGCCCAGCATCACCACGAACACTCTGCCAAACGGCAAGGTGGGCGAGGCTTACAGCCAGACCCTGACCGCCGACGGCACTACGCCCATCAGATGGAGCGTTGAAAACGGAAACGGCGTTCTGCCTGTCGGTCTGAGCCTGAACGCGGATACCGGCGAGATCAGCGGCACGCCTACTGCGGATGGCACCGCCAAATTCACCGTTAAGGCGGAAAACAGCGTGGGCAGCGATACGAAGGAGCTATCTATTACGATAGCCAAGGCCGCGCCTGCCGAGCATACCGTCACCGTGAAAACGGACGGCAACGGCACGGCTTCTGCATCTCCCGCAAAGGCTGTGGCTGATACAGAAATCGCCCTGACCGCAACGCCAAACGGGGGCTATCACTTCAAGGAGTGGCTGGTCGAATCTCCGACAGGACTTGTAATCACCAACAACAAGTTCACCATGCCGGACAGCAATGTAGAGATCAAGGCTATCTTCGAGGAGGACGCGCCTCCCGTGCCCACCGATCCCGCAAAGCCCAACATCAGCGTAACGGGAACATATACCTATAACGGCTCTGTACATACCGCGACCGTGAACGGCTATGATCTCGCTACTATGGACATCTCCGGCAACACCGCCACGGACGCGGGCGATTACACCGTTCGCGTCACATCCAAGACCGGCAAATGGGCGGACGGCAGCACCGATGCCGTGACCGCGGCGTGGAGCATCGGCAAAGCCACGCAGGAAGCGCCTAACGGCTTGATCGGTGTCGCGCCTACCACTGAGGGCGGCGGCGACGGCAAGATCAGCGGCGTGACCGACAAGATGGAATACCGTATGGCAGACAAAAGCATCTATACGGCGTGCAGCGGCACGGAGATTGAAAACTTGTCCGCTGGCAATTACTTCGTCCGCTATGCGGAGGATAACAACCACTTTGCCGGCCCCGATGTGGCGGTCACGGTGGGTGAGGGTGCGCCACTCGCGGATTGTACGATCACCTTCAACGGCAACGGCGGCAGCGGCAGCATGGAGCCTGTTACCGTCAAGGCAGAGACAAATTACATTCTGCCCGAGTGCGGCTTCACCGCTCCCGCCGATCAGGAGTTCAAGGCTTGGGAGATCGGCGGCACGGAGTACAAGGTGGGAGATTCCTACACCGTGAACGGGGATATTGAGATCAAAGCACTATGGAAGAACAGCGTTATTACCCCCTCCACCTACACCGTCACCGTCAGTAATGACGGAAACGGCACTGGTGCCGCAACTCCTTCCACCGCTGCGGCCGGTACGACGATCATCCTGACCGCCATGCCCAAAGAGGGCTACCACTTCAAGGAGTGGCAAGTCATCAGCGGCGGCGTGACCATCAAGAACAACAAGTTCACCATGCCGGATAACAACGTGGAGGTCAAAGCAATTTTCGAGGAGGATACGCCTCCCGCGCCTACCGAGCATACCGTCACCGTGACCAGCGGCGGCAACGGAACGGCTTCCGCCTCTCCCGCAAAGGCTGCGGCCGGTGCGGAGATCACCCTGAGCGCAGCGCCCGACAAGGGCTATCACCTCAAGGAGTGGCAGGTCATGCGTGGCAATGTGACTATCAAGGACGATAAGTTCACCATGCCGGACGGAAATGTGGAAATCAAGGCAATTTTTGAAAAGGACGCAGCACCTGCGACCCCCGCGCCCACGGCTACCCCAAAACCGGAGAGCAGCCCGACCCCTGCGCCTGCTGCCACCGCAAAACCGAACGGCAGCCCGACGCCTGCGCCTGCTGCCACCGCAAAACCGAACAGCAGCACGACCCCTGCGCCTGCTGCCGCCGCAAAACCGGAGAGCAGCACGCCCCCCGCGCCTGCTGCCGCCGCAAAACCAAACAGCAGCCCGACCCCTGCGCCTGCTGCTACCGCAAAGCCGGAGAGCAGCCCAGCTCTCGCGCCCACTGCTACCGCAAAACCGGACAGCAGCCCGACCCCCGCGCCAACTGCCCCCGCAACAAAGCTCCCTGTATGGTGGGTTGCGTTGCCGATTGCCGGCGGTGTGGCGCTGGCTGGCGTTTTCGTGATGCGCAAAAAGAAACGCCGCAGATAAACAGCACCTGACCGCAAAAACGAAATGGGACGCAGCTGATCTCCAAAACAGCCGTCACGGCTTTACCCGCCGTGACGGCTGTTGCTGTTATGCGGGCCTTGTCGGCTTTCATGAATCCGAAGACGGCTATATTGTCAGCTTTCCGGATACAGAAAACACGCAGGCGCTTATTAACGACTACAAAGCGCGTCTGCGTGATCTGGAAAACAATATCTGGCAACACTAGACTGCCACTAATTATAAGGCGGGCTTCGACCCGCCTTTTCTTTATGCAAAATCATTCCTGCTTCTTCCTTTCTCCCGGTTTCGTTGTGATGAGCTGATAGACATCACTATCCTTGGGTTCCAGATTGGAGAATGGTATCATGCTGTTGCCCATCTTGATAATGCCGTGACCCCCGCTGGCGTTGCGCAGAAATGAGCGAAGCCGATGTTAATAGCCTTTTGCCAGGGTACCATATTAACCAGCTTAGAGAGATATGGGGGAAGCCTGATACCAGTGAAAACAGCACTGCATGTTGGAAACGTGGGAATGACACTACTCTCGTTGTAAGTTATAATAATAATGGTATAGTTGCGATTTGTGGCCTTAAAGACGATAGCGGTGCCTCCATAGGAGAATAACAAATTCCAGTTTGATAGCCCGGCTGATTTTTCGAAATAGTTATTTGAAAAAGTCAGAGCCGGCCCATCAACCAGTTATGAACGAAAATAAAACGAATATATATTTTGATCCTGCACAGAATCGTGCAGGGTCATTTTTGTTGATATGTTCTGAAAAATGCTATCCGCGTGGCATGGCTACTTGATGTATGTCAAGTGCAATGAACTAAAAATAGTGATTGTGGTAAAAAATCAAGAGAACGTACTCTTATAGTATAGAGCAGCAACGCTCATACAAGGATGGCAAGTGTACCAGTGTTTTTGTACATTTCCCTTATGAATTTGCCCCTTGTACAATGAAAGAACAAGGAGGCGTTCGAAATGACAGACTATATTGGAAATTACAAGAATCGACCGCGCAGGGTGGTGTTTTATGGTCGCGTTTCAACAGAACATGAGGAACAGCTATCTGCGCTGGGAAATCAGATGGAATGGTATACAGACCTTGCATTACGCAATCCCAACTGGACCGTTGTAGCGCAGTACATAGACGAAGGCATAACCGGTACCCAAATGAAGAAACGTCCATCATTTATGCGGATGATAGAGCACGCAAAGGAACACCGCTTTGACTTGATTGTCACCCGTGAATTGTCGAGATTTGCGCGTAACACGGTGGATGCGTTGAATGCTACGCGAGAACTGAAGCAATACGGCGTGGAAGTCTATTTTGTAAATGATGGCATCTGGACAATGGACGGTGATGGAGAAGTTCGCTTGACCATTATGGCGAGCATTGCCCAAGATGAAAGCCGCAAGACCAGTGAGCGCGTAAAAGCCGGACAGAAGATGAGCCGTGAGAAAGGTGTACTCTATGGCAGCGGTAATATTATCGGTTATGACCGTGTGGATGGAACTTATGTAATCAATGAGGAACAGGCGGCAACGGTGCGCAGAATCTTTAATCTGTACGCCGAGGGGCACGGAGAAACGTCTGTTGCCAAAATGCTTATAGAAGAAAACCGCAAGGATGGCGGTGGTGGCCTGAGCTGGACGGCTAGCAAGGTATCACGGGTACTCCGCAAGCCCACTTACAAGGGCTATATGACCTATAATAAATCCCATATTGATGACTTCCTCAGCCATAACCGCATCAATCACAGCGAGGAGGACTTTGTTCTTGTAAAGGGAAACTTTGAGCCAATCGTCTCAGAGGAGCTATGGGAAACCTGCAATCAGATCCGCAGTAAGCGAGCTGCATTTGTCAAAGGAAAAGATGGTCGTGCCCATAAATTTGGTGTGTCCTTTCCGCAGAACAAATGGACGAAAATTCTGTTTTGCGATTGTGGGATGCGATTCCAAATCGAAGGCTACGATAAAACGGCCAACGGTGGGAAAAATATGCGGCTTATCTGTGCACGGTCGAAAATGTTCAAAAAGAAAGATGCCGCCAGAGCACTGAACGGCATTTCTTGTCCGGCACCATACGCATCTGAATGGAAGCTGGAATTGATGGCAAGGGAAGTGTTCCGTACAGTTTGGAAAGAAAATGCCGAGGATATACTGGGTCTTTTGCGGATATTGGATGCAAATCTGAACACTACCGGCACACCGAATGATGGAAACCAGCTGGAGAACAAGCTCTCTGCGCTGAATGAGGAATTGGATGATCTTGTCAGCCAGCGGGCAAGCCGAAGCATAACTATGGATGATTTCTTAAGCAGAAGTACGGAAATCAACAATGAGATTATAAATACCGAAGGCTTACTGCAAAGTTCCATACAGGAACAGCGTCCTAAAGCAAGGTTAGATATGCACAGCATCGAGGCTGCACTCAGCGATGATGCCTCTTTTCAGGATGGTAAAATAGAGCCGGGCTTTCTGGACAGGTATGCCAACCGGATTGTAAAAAGCAATAACCGCTACATTTGGATGTTGCAGTTGATGAATGTGCAGCAGATCATGCCTATCCAATCGGAAAGGCAGCCGATAGCGATGGTTACCTATAAAAGTGGCGTTCCCTATGATATTGAGCAAGAGCAAATCGGCAAGCAGGATAAAGAAAGTGCTGGACCCGATTGCGCGACAATATGTCGTCCACAGGATTTCTTTTTGAACATGGGCCGAACCAAAAGAAAGCGTAAGTTGGTGGAATGGCTGGAAAGCTGTCAAGAAAATCAGGTAAGCGTGCTGGATGAAAAGATACCACTTTTGAGTTTTGCGGTTGACTTTGTGACAGCCTATGAGTATCAGAAAGCGCGTGGGATTAAGATCCACCCCGGTTTGTGGAGAGATATGCGTGTGGATATATTTCTGGTAAAAAAAGAAAATTGAAAAAGTTGTGGAAAAAATCCGATTCGCTGTTCTCTTATGTATTAGGAGGTTCCAAACCTCCGAAAAAGTGAATAGCGTCCTCTGCTGTACCGCATTGGGGAAGTAGCGCCATGACTGGATTCCACGAGCGTGCCAAGATGCGAGAAAACATATCGCATGGCTGCAAAGCGATGCGAGGCAAAGCGCCGGGAAGGGTTGCCTGTCTGGAATTTGCAGAGGGAGAGAAACGCACAGCTATAACGACAGATCGTGCCGTGGAGGAAATACTTCCACGGCATTATTGTGTCGTTATGGAATGACGCTAGATTTGCTATTTGAATCAGTAAATGGTAATATTATAATTCGGATGAGGAATAGACCGTGATGGCAACTATTCGGGAATTCCGAATGGTTCAAACAGATGACATCTGACAGGTTCATCGAAGGGAAATTATCGCAATTTGTGGCTTATTGCGCCTTTCGAGTTTTATCTGCATATATTTTTGAAGATTATATGCAGAAAGCAGGATTCCATGTGGCAAAATTTAATCATCGTCATAGCAGATGAGGTGTCTGCGATGATAGATCATGCTATGAAAGAAATCCCTGCTGCGGCGCTTTTGTACTATTATATATAGGGTAGGGAAATTTCCAACTTGCTATTTGTATCGATAAATGGTACTATATGACTATACTAATGTCATTTGAATGGTTAGAAATAAATGACTTCTGAAGGAGGCTTTGGCGAAATGGGAAGATTCGTGAATCCGGATAATAGTGCGTTTCAAGTTGCACTGAATTCAAAAATTTATATGGACAAAACGGGTCTGCTGGAATATACCAACAGCGTTCTTGATACACCAGAAGCATATATCTGCAATAGCCGCCCCCGGAGGTTTGGTAAGTCCTATACGGCTAATATGCTGACAGCCTATTACAGCAAAGGCTGCGATTCAGAAAAGATGTTCGATGGGCTTACAATCGGCAAGAGTAGCGACTTCAAAAAGCATCTCAACAAGTATGATGTGATCCATATAGATGTACAATGGTTTTTGTCCAGCTGTGCAGACATCAAAAGTATTATATCCTACATTACGCAATCGGTTTTGGAGGAACTAAAAGAGTACTACCCTGAAGTTCTTCCTAACGAAGTGTTGACATTGGCGGACGCTTTGTCGCGCATCAGAAACTCGACCGGTCAGAAATTTATTGTGATTATTGATGAATGGGATATTCTGATCCGAGATGAAGCAACCAATAAGGCTGTTCAAGAAGAATATATCTATTTCCTGAGAGGCTTATTCAAAGGTACAGAGCCGACAAAATACATTCAGCTTGCATACCTCACCGGCATTCTGCCAATCAAAAAGGAAAAAACGCAGTCGGCCTTGAATAACTTCGATGAGTTTACCATGGTCAGTGCCGGCACGTTGGCACCTTTCATTGGCTTTACAGAAGAAGAAGTTAAGAATCTTTGCGAGGAGTACCACAAAGACTTTGACAAGGTAAAAAAGTGGTACGATGGTTACTTGCTGCGGGATTACCAAGTTTATAATCCCAGAGCTGTTGTCAGCGTTATGCTGAAGGGAGAGTTTAAGAGCTACTGGTCGGAAACGGCTTCCTATGAAGCAATCGTTCCCCTTATCAACATGAACTATGATGGGCTGAAAACGGCAATCATTGAAATGCTTTCCGGTGGGGAAGTTAAAGTAAACACGGCTACCTTCAAGAACGATACCGTTAATATCCAAAGCAAAGATGATGTTTTGACATATATGATCCATCTTGGCTACTTGGGATATGACCAGAACCGAAAAACAGCGTTCGTTCCGAATGAGGAAATCCGGCAGGAATTGACACTTGCGGTGGAAAGCAAGCATTGGAATGAGATGTTGCTGTTCCAGCAGGAGTCTGAGAAGTTGCTGGATGCGACATTGGATATGGATGGCGATGCAGTAGCCACTCAGATTGAGAAAATCCATGATGACTATGTTTCTGCCATCCAGTACAACAATGAAAACTCCTTGAGCAGCGTCTTGGCGATTGCATACCTGAGCGCTATGCAATATTACTTTAAGCCGGTTCGAGAGCTGCCCACAGGCAGGGGCTTCGCAGACTTCGTTTTCGTTCCAAAACCGGAGTACCGAAATGACTATCCGGCGCTTGTTGTGGAGTTGAAGTGGAACCAAACGGCGGAGACTGCGATGCAGCAGATTAAGGAAAAGAAATATCCGGATTCGCTGCGTGGTTATACAGGAAATCTTCTCTTGGTAGCTATCAACTATGACAAGAAAACGAAGAAACATCAGTGCCTTATTGAAAAAGTAGTATAAAGATCATGCCGTGGAAGGAACCTTCTTCCACGGCTTTTCTATACCATGATTGAGTCATTGACTTGTACATTTTGAAAATACTGAATGCAGTATTATACTGATGGGGAAGGAGGGAAAACCGATGCAATATGATAAAGCAGACCAGCAAAACTGCCCGCGCAGAGTTGTGTTCTATGGGCGCGTGTCCACGGAACTTGAGGCGCAAATATCAGCACTGAAAAATCAAATGAACTGGTATCTGGAGCTTGCAGAACATCATCCGAATTGGACGGTGGTTGGGCAATACGCCGATGAAGGAATCTCAGGTACTGGCATGAAAACCCGACCTTCTTTTATGAAGATGCTGCGAGATGCCCGGAAAAAGAAGTTTGACCTAATCGTGACCCGCGAGGTTTCCCGTTTTGCCCGAAACACGGTGGATACTTTGGTTACGACCCGTGAGCTGAAACAGTACGGCGTTGAAGTGTACTTTGTCAATGATGACATCTGGACGATGCGTGGCGATGGAGAAGTTCGCCTGACCATTATGGCAAGCCTTGCGCAAGATGAAAGCCGTAAAATGAGTGAACGCACCAAGGCGGGCATTCAGACGTCACAGAAAAAAGGCACCTATGTTGCGGGACCGACACCGTTTGGATATAAGCGTGATAAAAAGGCTCATACGCTTGTGGTGCAGGAAAGTCAGGCAGAGACTGTCAGAGAAATTTTTGCTTGGTATGCTGATGGCATAAATGGCACCGAGATAGCCCAGACACTAACGCAAGAAGGCGCACCGAATAAATCCGGAATGCCACAATGGAGCGCGCGTCAGGTTCTCTCAATCACCAAGAATACGATTTATAAAGGGTATTTGACATACAACAAATCGCATATTGATGATTTCCTCAGCCATAAAAGCATCAAGAACAGCGAACAGGATTACATTCTGGTGAAAGGCAGTTTTGAGCCAATCATTTCAGAGGAACTATGGGATAAATGTCAGCGCCGCAGACATGCATGGCAGTCGTACAAAGACGGCAATATAACGCAGGCTTACTTGTATGGAAAGAGCGAACACGCCGACAAATGGGCTTGCCGCCTGTTTTGTGGCTGCGGAGCCAGAATGCGGGCGTTCCGCGCAGAGAAAGGCATTGTTCGATATATCTGTTATCAGCGGTCGCTGAGGAATGTAGCCCCCAAATGCAGCGCCCCCAATGTGCAAGCATGGAAGCTCGAATTGATGGCGCGAGAAATCTACAAAAACGTTTGGCAGGATCACCGGCAGGATATTTTAGAAGAATACCAGCAGGAACAAGAAAACGGAGCTGCCGATAGTGAAAAGGTAGAGGAAGCACTCAGCTGGCAAGAGTCGTTCCCAAACGATGAAATCAGCCGGGAATTTCTGGACAGATTTGTGCCGAGAATCTTCTCCATCGATGGACAGAAATTCATCTGGGAACTAAATCTATTTCAAGAGTCATGCACTGTTCAATGCAATGTGCGCGGAACGTACAATTACCATTCGATTTCGGCGGAAAAAATCATGCCGGGAAAAACAAAAGCGAAGAAAGGGGATGGGGCCGTCAATAGGATACTTGAGGATGCAAACAGTACGCGCTTTTGGGTACATACCTATGATGACGACCCAATAAGCAGGCAGCCATCAAGTCGCCTCGCGGCTGATTTGCCAGCGAGTATAACCATTAAGTTGAATTACGAACAGGCTCGCGCCTATCGAAATTCGCGTGGTTACGTACTTTGGCCGGGAAATTGGAAAGACCTGACAGTTAAGGTTCTTCTATAAATCCTATCAAGTCCCGAATTGCTTGTATCTGCAATTCGGGACTTTTTGTTTTATTTTGCCCTGTTTTGTACATTTTCCTGAAAATGTACACGGTTTGATGGGTTAGACAAAAAAAGCGCACACCCCTCGGTGTGCGCTCGGATTTCACGTCTGCGTCGATTCCCGCAGGCTTACCTGGTAACCCAACTCCATGCGGGTTTCAACAGGCTGCCCCTGCAAGGCGCACAGCAGCTGCTGCGTTGCTTTTAAGCCAAGGATATCCGCATTAAACTGCACGGCGGAGATGGGCGGCACGGTATTGACCAGATTCTCATTATCATACAGCGACGCCAGCCGGATATCCTGCGGCACGCGCAGGTTCAGCTGCTTGAGCATATTCAGCGTCAGCTGTGCCAGCCGTTCGTCCATGCACAGGATGCAATCCGCCCCGCGCTCTACAGCCTGCTGCACAGCCTCCATGCGCAAATCGTCGCTTTCCAGCTCCAAAAACAGCAGGCTTTCGTCAATTTTTTGCCCCATCTTGACATAAGCCTGGCGGAAACCCTCCAATCGGGATTGGTTGACGGTGTACAGCATACTGCCGCCCAGCAGCGCGATATGCTTCATACCCTTCATCAGCAGCAGACTGGTCATCTCACGGCAGCCGCCCACCTGGTCATGGTCAACGGAAAGTACCTGATCGTCCTCCGGCTGACCGATGGCGACAAACGGCACCTTGCGCGCCTTCAGCAGCGGGATCAAGGGGTCACGCTCCAGTGTGCGGGTCAAGATCAGACCATCGATTTTGCGGTTATCCAGCAGTCGCTCCACAGGACGGGTTTCGTTTTCGTCCACCAGCGTCAGCAGGACATCGTAGTCGGAATCCCCGGCAACCTGATAGACAGAGCGCATCACCTTGCGCAAAAAGGGCAGCTCAAAGTCGGAAAATTGCGTGGAAATCACCAGCGAAATATTGTAGGAGCAGCGCTTCACCAGCCCACGCGCCATCATACTGGGGGTATAGTTATGCTCTTTTACATAGTCCAGCACGCGCTGGCGGGTTGCTGCGCTGATGCGCCCGTTACCGGATATGGCACGGGACACGGTTGTCTTGGATACGCCAAGCGCCTGCGCGATTTGCGTGATATCGATCGGCTTGTCGTTCTTCGGCAAAGGTGGCATGGTTTCTCATCTCCGATATGTATTTACCATTATCATAATCGTTTTTTGCCGAATCGTCAATTATTTCTTGCGTAAAGCTTCCCCTTGCACAGCCCTCACACCGTTCGTCTGCACAGTTTTTTGCGTAATTTACGGCACAGGGTCTGTATCTCCTGCGCGGTTTCGGCGGTGCATGGATCGGGCGCAAACTGTGCCGCCTGTACGGCATCCAGCAGGTGCTGCACGGTTTCACGGTCCGTCTGCGGGCAATGCGTTTCCAGAAATTCCGCAAATGCCGCTTCGTCAGAGGACACCTCCGCCGCCAGCCCGCAGCGCCGCATCTTGCGATGGAGCGCACAAAATTCTGCCTGTACGGTCTGCAAAGGTGTGCGCCTTGCACGGCGCAGAAGTGCCAAGGCCAAGACGAGCAGCAGCAAAACCGTAGGCAGCACCCACAAAAGCGGGACGCTTTGCGGCGTTTCGGCAGGGGAGTCGGCCTCCTGCCGCGCGAGCAGGGGTTTATCACTGTCTGCGGCATTTTGCCCTGCCTGTGCGGCATCGGCGGCAAGCTCGCCCTCGGTCAGTTCGGCTGTCATACCGGGGGTGACCTCCAGCGGCGTCCAGCCCTGCCCGGAAAGGTAAATCTCTGCCCAGGCGTGGGCGTTATCGTCCTGCAAAACGGCACGGCAGCTGCCGTCGCCCGCAGCGGTAAACAGACTTTGCGGTGCGGCGTAGCCTACCACATATCGGGCGGGCAGCCCCACCATGCGGCACAGCAGCACCGCTGCCGAGGCAAACTGTGTGCTGCTGCCCGCGTGGCTCTCGCTCAGGAAATACAGCAGCGGGTCGGTGTCGTCGGGTGTCTCGGCGTCCGCGCTGTAACGGCAGTGCTCGTTCAGCCAGCTGCGCACCAGTGCGCGTCGGCCATCGATGTCATCATCCCTGAGTTTGCGCTCCTTCACCAGCGCAGCCAGTTCCTTGTCTATGGCATCGTACCCGGCACCGTCGGGCACATCCAGGCAGCGCACACGAACATACGCGGCGTAGGCGCTTTCCAGACGGTCCAGCACCCCCGCGTCATCATCGTCACGGGCCGCCAGCAGCTCCTCCGCCTGTTTGCGCGGAAAATAGTAGAACATATCGTCCTGCACGGTCTGCCCCGCTATGGCTCCGTCGCCGTCCGGCGTGTAGTAGTCGTTAAAATATGCGTTGTACGGCGCAAACGTGTAGGCATCGTTTGCATGCAGACGCTGTACGGTCATTTGCTGCGGCTGTGCGCCGCTGTATGCCGCGCGCAAAAACGGCAGGTTCGCAATGGCAAGCCGCCCGTCGCCGTCGGTTTTCCAGTTTGCTGCGGCACTGTCGAAGGCGGCGGCATTCCCTGCCTGCCAGCTTGTGCCGTCATAGTCCACGCCGACAAAACCGCGCAGGTAGACGGTCTCCTCCGGCTTGGCGTCGGTCGTGACCATTATATCCTCCAGCCCCGTCAGCGCCAGGCCGTCGCCCCGTGTCAGGCTGCCGTCCTCCACGCCGCCCGCAGCAGCGCTGACATGGAAATTCAGTGCCCCGCCGCTGATTTTCGGCAGCCACTCGATCGCCGCGCTCAGCCCGGCCGCGCAGACTTTGTCGGTCACAGGCTGCAGCGCGTTCAAGGGCAGCATCAGCACGGGGCGCAGTGCCAGGGCAGGCAAAAACAGCACCGCGCAAATGGCGGCCATGCCGACACCGGCCAGCCTTTGGTTTGTGCGGTGGGTCTGCAGGTTGGCGGCATAGACAGCGGAATCCTTGCCGCGCCACAGCCGTTTGCGCACCAGCGACCGCGCCGCCGCACAGCTTCCCAACCAGCCCGGCAAAAGCAGCAGCCAGCCCAAAACGGCACGGCCCGTCCCCGCCAACAGCGTGAACACCACAATCGGCAGAAACACCGCCCCCAGCAGCAGCACGTCGGTGTGGCGGGCTGTCAGCGCGGCCAAAAACATTGTAAACGGCACTGCCGTCAGCAGCGCAAACAGGCCCATCTGCGCCGAAACCGGCGAGGCGGACACCACAAAATTTGCGTTGAAGCGTGTATTCAAGCACAGCCTGACGGCATCCGCGCACTGTGCCGCACCGGCCAAAAACGGCTGCTGCACGGCAAACAGCAGCACTAGATACCCCACGGCCAGCGCCAGTGCCGCGCCGTAACGGCCCGCCTTGGAAAGCGGGACGCGGTGCAGTGCCGGCCACGCCGCACATAGTGCCGCCACGCCAAGCCACACCCAAATCGGCAATGCCAGTGCAAACGCACCGTTCAGTGCCGTCAGTAAGCCCAAGGCCAGCAGCTCCGAAATCAGCAGATCCGCCGCCGTTTCCGCCATGGGGTGGGCAGCGGCCTTGGTGCGGGGCAGCAGCACACGGTCCACAAATACCAGCCCCGTAGCGGGGTCGGTGTCCTTGCGGCGGGTCAATCTGCGCAGCCGCTTTACGGCGGCCTGCCCAAAGTGCAACAACTGCTGCTGCGCGTCGGCCCCCTCTGCCAAAACGCTGCCCGCAGGGTCAGCGCGGTAGGCTGCGCCCAACGGCTCGCGCACGGTCAACTCGCCCACGCGGGTGGTCAGTTTCCAGTGGATCAGCTTCGGTGAATCGCCTGCACGGTAGGGGCGCAGATCATAAACGCCGTCGGTCAAATCGCAGCCCGCCGCAGTCACCTTTTCGGCGCAGTTCTGCGGTTTTGTGCCTGCGCCGTCGTCCTCGCCCTCGGCGGGGGGCAGCACACACAGTTCTCTGCTTTGGGGCGGCACGGCGCAGTGCGCGGCAAACAGCCCCAACGGGTCGCGCACGGTGGCTTCCCGCACACGGAACCGCCACAGACCGCTTTTTGCTGCGCGCAGGGTCACGCGCAAATCGGCACACTGATGCGGGGCCAGCATCGCGCCGCAGGGCAGTTCAATGGCCGTTCCGCTTTCGGCGTCCACAGCCTGCAAAACGACACGCAGCTCCGGCATGGGCCGCCGCCCGTTGTTGTGCAGTTTCACCAGTACGGCAAAATCCTCGTCGGGGTGCACGGGGCGGGCAGGCAGCTGCAGCGTTACCGTCACATCCCTGCGCAGCGTGCGGACATACCACGCCAAAAAGCCGACCAGCAGCACCGCCAGTGCCGCCAAAAAGACCGCAAACGACGTGCGGCTAACCGCTGCCGCGGCAAACAGCACGGCCAGCAGCAGCGTGCAGCCCACCTTACCTGCCATGGAACGGTTTCTCCGGGCGGGGGCGCGGCACGGTGTGCAGAACATCGTCAAGGATATTCTGCACTGTATCGCCGCCGGTGCGGGCCTGTTCGGTCAGGCGCAGACGGTGGCGGGCCGCATCGGCAAAAATCGCGGTAATATCCTGCGGGGCCACATAATTGCGCCCGCCCAGAAAAGCCGCCGCGCGCGCCATACCAGCCACTGCCAGCGACGCACGGGGCGAAAGCCCCAGCGTCAGGCGGCTGTCCTGCCGCGTCGCGCGGGAGAGCTCCACGATATACCGTCTGATTTCATCGTTCATATATACTTCGTCTACCTGCTGCTGCATAGCCAGCAGGTCGTTTTTGTCCATCACCGGCTGCACACGGTCCAGCAGGGCGCGGCGCGGCTGGCGGGACAAAATCTCCATTTCCGCCTCCGCATCGGGGTAGCCCATGACCACGCAGACCATAAAACGGTCCAGCTGGGATTCCGGCAGCATCTGCGTACCCACCGAGCCGACGGGGTTTTCCGTTGCAAAAACGGTAAACGGCTGCGGCAGAACGCGCGTCACGCCGTCCACCGTGACGGCGCTTTCCTCCATGACTTCCAGCAAGGCGGACTGGGTGCGGGCGCTGGTACGGTTGATTTCATCGGCCAAAAACAGGTTGCACATCACCGCGCCGGGGTGGTATACAAATTTGCCGGTTTCCTTTTGGTACAGCGAGAACCCCACAATGTCGGACGGCAGAACGTCGGGGGTAAACTGCACGCGGTTTTGGGTCAGGTCCATAGCGCGGGCAAACGCCTGTGCCAGCGTAGTTTTGCCCACGCCGGGGATATCCTCAATCAGCACATGGCCGCGGGCCAGTATTGCCATCATGATTTTCAGCACGACTTCCGGCTTGCCCAGCACCGCCTTGCTTACCTCGGCTGTAACGGCCAGCGCCTTTTCGTTGATATTCTGCATGGGTCAATCCTTTCTATGCCTGCGCCAAATCAGCATACAGCCGATCACGGCGGCAATCAGCAGGCATCCCGCCCACAGGGCGTTGTTTTCCAGCCAAATCACCCAGTTGGAGTACGCGCCGCCCGCGTTTTCGCCGCCGCCCTCGTGGGGCAGGGGAGTGATACTTTCGGGGGTGACTTCCTCCAGCGCGGAGGTACCGTCGGCCTCCACCGTCACTTGGCGCGGTGCGGCGTCCCAGGTTTCGTCACACTCGGCCAGGTCTGCCGCATGGGTGGCGGCCTCTGCGTCGGGGTCGCGCTCGGCTATCACCAGGTAGCGCTGGGTGTTTTGGGTGTAGGGGTGGCAGGTCGTCAGGGTAAGCAGGTCGCGGCCGGGCTGTATCAGCACGGCGTTTATGTCGTCCGGCTGTATAATTTTCAGCTCGCACACGCGGTAAACCAGCGTGTCCCACGGCGTTGTCAGGGTAATTTTGTCGCCGATTTGTATCTGCTGCACGTTGCGCAGCATTTCCGCGCCGTAATAGCCGCGGTGGGCGGCAATGACGGTGTTGGTGTTTTCGCCGCCCAGCGGCATGGAGGTCTGCCCCAGCAGCGCGCCGCCGCGGGCCATGTTGGCCGCGTTGGCCCCCAGATAAACAGGCAATTCCAAGTCCAGACGCGGTATCCACAGCGCGGCGATAACGTCGTCGGGCAAGCCGTAGCCCGTCAGGTCAAAGGCGGGGGTCTCGTAGGCAAAGGGGTCTTTCAGGCCGCTTTGGCCTTGGGCAAAAAGCTGTTGGTTGTAGGCCAGAAACGCGTCGTACAGTTCGGGGTAGGCGCGCGCGGGTTCGGCGGCGGAGGTTTCAGGCGCGGCGGGGGCGGCAGCTTCGGCGGCCTGCACAAATTTTTGCACGGTTTTTGTGCTTTTCTGCTCCGTCAGATATCGGCTGACCGTGGGCTGCAGCATTAGCCCAACGCCCAGCAAAATTGCCAGGCATGCAAAAATTTGCAGAAACAGGCGTTTCATCAGTCTTCCTCCTCGCGCTTTTTGCAGCGGTGCAACAGCAGCAGCAACAGCAGCGCCTCGCCGCCGATAACCACACTGCCCGTCACGCTGATCCACGGCCAGGCGTCCACAATGCGCTTTACCACGTTGCCGGTATTCAGCTGTTGGTACTGCACGGTCTGCGGCGTGTCGGGCTGCTCGTCCTCTCCGGTATACGGCACACGGGCGCCGCGCACAAGCATACGGTGGGTGTTGATGGCATAGGGTGTGCAGGTGACCAGCGTGCAGTAGTCCCCGCCGGGGATAATTTCCAAATCCTCGGTGTTTTCCGGCTCCACGACCTTGACCTGGTCTACCTGATACGCCAGCACCTCGTCCATGATGTGCAGGTAAAAGCGGTCACCCGCACCCAGCTTGTCCAGGTCGGTAAACAGTACCGCCTCGGCCATACCGCGATGCCCCGTCAGCACACTGTGGGTGCCCGCGCCGCCCAGCGGATAGCTGGAGCCTTCCAGATGTCCGACGCCCTTTACCAGCACATCGTCGCTTGTGCCCTCATAAATGGGCAGGTTTACGTCAATTTTGGGTATGGTAATGTAGCCAAGGCTCTCGCCCACGTCCAGCATGTCCACATAGCTTGTGCCGATGTCGTCCGCTTCGCCCGCCGCGTCGCGGTCGATGGCATTGTTCAGCTGTTGGTTGTAGCGGCGCGCAGCCTCCTTGGAGGCGTCGATTTTCTCGGCGTCCATCGACTGCACGGTGTCGTTGTAGCTTTCAATGACCGAGCTTGCGTGGCGCTGTGCCACCGCGTTGCTGACAACGGGGTACATGGCCACGCCGATGCCGGAGACGATCATCAGTGCAGCAAAGCCAAGTTTTAATTTGACGGTGGTTTCCATTGCAAAGAGCCTTTCTGTAAAGGGTTGACGCACTGCCACAACCGCCCATAGGGGAAGAACCTTTTCCGGCCCTTCCCCTATGGATTACCCGCTTATTTTGCTGTGGGTGTTTGGATGGTGTGCATTACGCACGGTTGGATTTCTTTTTCAGGCTGAACAGAACGCCGACGCCCGCCAGAACCAGCAGCACACCGATACCGCTGAACAGCAGCGTACTGAAACCGCCGGTGACAGGCAGTGTAAAGCCCTTGCGGTTGATGACTTTGGCAACAGCAAGTTCCGTTTTTGTGGCATCGCCATTGTTGCTGGTATGGGTGAACGTGGTTTTCGTAACCGTGCCATGCTTAACCAGATTGCCACTGGCGTCATATACGTTGGTCTTTTGCCAAGTAGTTGTGGCGGTAACATCCAGTTTAACCTCAACAGGCTTTGTCAGCAGGTTATAGCCCTTAACCGTCTTGGTTTCGACCAGATAGTAATCACCATTGGCAAGACCATGGGTGTAGTTAGTGGTGTTGGTAGAGTCAGACGTATCAATGATGCCGCTTGCGTTAGTTGTCAAGCCAGACTTTACAAGGATCCAGCTTTTAGTGCTGTCAAGACCTGCTTTTTTGACGGTTTCAGCATTTACAATAGGCGTTTCTCCCGTCTTGGCTTCACGGTACAGGTCAAACACAACGCCGGGCAGTGGAGTATTTCCGTCTTCCGTTGTCTTTTTCACCTTGATGCCAAAGCTGTACATAACAGCGCTGTCCTCAATGGTGTTCGTGGTAGTTCCGGGAGTATTGTCGCTATTGATTTTGTTGGTGTATGTAAGTTTTGCGTTATTCGAGTTGCCGTTGCCGCCGACTACAGCGGTATCCTTTACAACAGCGTTGTAGGTAATGGTCACCGTGTGTCCGGCACAAGCCTTTACTGTGGCGGAATCGAGTTTGAATGCAATCTTGAATCCATCTGTGCCTTCGGCTGCAACCGTATAATCCGTGCCACTCGTCAGGTCTGTTGTGCCGTCTTTAACTTCAATGCTGTTTACATTATCCGTCAAACCTGTCGGCGTGTCGGTGACGGTAAAGGTGGAAAGTTTCTCAATGTTCTTCGGGACTTCAATCGTGATTTTGTAAGGAACGGTATCGCCGACACCGTACGGGGCATTTTGTGTCCAGCCGGTGCCATTGTAGACTTCCTTCTTCATATCGGGGCGGTGGTTGGCAACTTGAATGGTTGCATTAGGAGTGGCTGTATTTTCGCCTACCTTAATCTGACCATCATTCTGCACGGTAAAGGTGTGGTATTCCGCATCCAAGATATAGCCCTTGTTAGCAGAATCACCGCTGTATGCATCCTCAAAAATGCGGTAGTTGCCTTGCGAAAGCCCTGCAATTGTAATTTTACCGCTTGGGTCCGTTGTCAAATCGTAGGGGTTGCCATTGCTATCGTTTGCAGTAATGTCTGTCCAATTTGCGCCATTCTGTTCCTGTAGCTTAAACTTAACACCCGCCAACGCGACCTCAGAACCACCGCCGGTATAGCCCTTTTTCTCAATCGTGACTTGACCGTAGGCGGTGCTGTTTTTCGGGTAAACGTGGACATCATAAATCCAGTCCGTCAGCTTGTTCGTGGTGGTCGTATCAGCAATGCGCGTCATAGGTACAGAAACCAAGAACGGGTCAGCAGGGGACGTGACCTTATCGGGGGCGCTCGTTTCAACAACCAGATACAGACCGAGGTCAAGGCCGTCTTTTTTGGCTACACCAATATCGGTTCCAGAAGTTGCGGTTGTAACCGTGTCTATCTTGCTGCCATTAACTGTGATTGCGCCAGTTGCTGAATCCGTTGAATAATAGTTACTTGCATCTATCTTGGAAAAGTCTTGACCAGTCGCAGCCGCTTGACCGCCATAATAGGCTTTCAGCCATTCCTCATTCTGCACCTTGTAAATCTCAAAAGTTACCCCGCCCAGCGGCTTTGCGTCTGTGGGCGCGGCTTCGCCCTCGGCACCGGTACCCTGTTTGGGCGTTGCTCCCGGTGCAGGGTTATACTCATACTTATGAATCGTAATGCTGCCCGTTTTGCCCGATTCCCAAACAGGCGTACCGTCTGCCAGCCTCGTCGTTCCCGTCGCCCCCGCCGTCGTCGCCCCTTCCGCCATGGCGGGCATGGCGCAAAGGCTCAGGGTCAGGGCGACGCTGAGGATTGCGGTAAATAAACGTTTCAGTTTCATTTTGATGCATACCTCTTTTTTCTATGTTGGTTTGTGTAGAGGGGTGGGGGTCAGGAACGTCTGCCCCCTTTCTTATTGTATCGGAACACCAGCACCAGCAGCACAGCCACCAGTGCGGGCAAACCTATCAGCAGCCACAGGCTGGGTGCGTCCGCGCCCGTGTGCGGCAGGGTAAAGCCCTTGCGGTTGTAAATGGTCAGGGCAATGTTGTACACGCCGTCGGCATCTGTGGTTTTCGCGCCAAACGCCGCGCCATCGCGTAGGCATTGCCCGTCCGCTGTCAGCGTAAATTCGATGGGCTCGGCCAGCAGGGTGTAGCCCTCGGCGGTTTTGGTTTCGGTCAGGCGGTAGCTGCCGGGGGTCAGGGACGCAAAGCTGCATTTGCCTTGGTTCGTGCTATCGCTGCCCGTCACGCCGTTATAGGTTGTTTCAGCCGCGCCGCTATCGTTCAGCTTTTCCAGCTTGAACTCCACGCCGCCCAGCTTTATGCTATTATCCTGTGCATCCTGCTTTGTGATGACCAAGTTATATTTGGCATCTTGCAGTTGGTTGGTCAGGGTCAGCGTTTTGTTGGTCGAATCGCCTGTGACGCGGGTGGTATTGAGAACCTTGTACTTCTTGCCGGAAATCTCAATCACATCATCGGCCGCACCGCCGTAAAATTGCCCAGTTTTCGTCGCGCTTTCCAGCACGCGGTAGGTGTAAGGTTTGCGGTCTTGCCCCGTCTTGCTCGCATCGTACTTGTCCAACCCGGTAAACTGTTTGGTCCAGCCTTCGTAACCGTCGGGTTTTTTCAGCTCTACACTTTCATACCCCGAAACCTTCTGCCAGCTGTTTGCAACGTTCGGCGTTTCGGTGCGCTGCAGTTGCAGGTAAATGGCGTTGGGCAGGTCGGCTTGCGGAATGCTCGTCGTACCGTCCTGCTTTTTCCACTCTTTTTTGACCGTTATGTCAATCAGTTCGCGGGCGGTATTTTCAAACGTTGCCGTTGCAGCGTTCGCTTCGCCCTCCGCAATGGCGCCGTACACCTTTACACCGTCCGCGGCAACAGCGCAGTCTTTGCCGCCGTTGAAGGACACCGATTTCAGGCTTGTGCCCGTCTGTTCATTTTCCCACACAACAAACCGTGTGCCGACAGGGATTTTGTCGATCACGATCTCGCCGTAGTACTCGCCATTGTGGTTTTCCACCGTGCAAGTGTACTCTTTCGGCGGGATTATGTTGCCGAGGCTTTGGCCGCCGACATCGCCGAATCGGACGGTAAAGGTAAACGTCTCGCCATCCAGTGTCTCGCCCTCGGCGGGAACCTTGCGTATAATCAGCTTGCCTGTCTTGACCTTGTTGTTGAAAACCACTTTCAGCTTGGTCAGCTCGTTATCATCGGCCGAATTGCTGTAAGAGCGAAAAACCAGTGCAGTGCTCGGCTTTTTGGCCTCTGTGTACTCGTTCTTGGTGTTGTGTCCGTCAAGGGTTGCATTAACCGCCTTTTCCGTTCGGCCATCGTTCGGGGCGGTGCCGCTGATGTTTTGCAACGTGCTAACACTGCCCGTCGTAACAACGTCAGCCTTGCCGCTTACATTTGTAACAGGTACGTCGTTTTCGTATACCGTCCAAGTTGTATCGTACAGTTCGGTGTCAATCTGCTCTTGCAGGGCTATGTAGCTGCCGCGGCGGAACTGGTCATTAAAGGTAACGGTCTCACCGTCCTGCAGCAGGAACTGTCCGTTTTCATCCACAACGTCGCCGTTGCCAAGGTTGGAGGAAAACACCGCAAAGGCCGCGTTTTCCAGCTCACCGCTTTTGGCAGAGCCATAGTCTGGGACGTCGTACTGCGCGGTGGTAAAGCCTGTTTGTTTCGGCAGAGTCGGCGCACTGCTGAATGTAAAGTTGCGCAGGTAAATGCTGCGCGCATAGTTATCGCCCACCGTTATGCTTTTTAGCTGCGTTTTGTCGAAACCCTCGACTTGTTTCAGGGAGTTCAACATCAGCCGTACGGTGTACCACGTTCCCGGGTGCAGTGCGGTCGCCGCGCCGTAGACATCACTGCTTTGCAGACCCTTGGTGCCAAGGCAGCCCATTTGCTTGCCGCTTGTGTCCCAAAGTTCCACATACAGGTTGCTCAGGGCGCAGGTATCGGTCGGGTTGCCCTGCACATAGACATCAAAGGTCAGGTAGCTGTACGGACTTATATTTATGGCGCTGTCCCATGTCAGTGTGCCGCGGCGCTGGTCGCGGTATAGGCTGGATGGGTCACTTTTATCCGATGACCACAGCACGGCGCTGCCTGTGCCTACACCCTCCGGCAGAGGCGACGCATAGCTTAATAGTCCCGTGGCTGAACTGTATGCAGTGTCCGGGAGTTTCTCGGTCTGGATTGCCGGTTCATCAGTTGCTTTTGCTTCGTAGTGGGTGGCCAGATTTTGGATGTTGAAGGTGAAAATTTTCTGGTTTTTGAAACTTTCTTGGAACAGCGGGTTCACATCCGAAACATCGACCTGCTTTTCGACCTGCAATTCGTTATGGTCGGGGAAGTTGAACGCCACCGCCATGTTGGACTCCCACATACCGCGCTCCATATAGAACATGGTCAGGGTGTGGGTGGATTGTTTTTTAAGGGTTTTGGTGGTGCTCTTTTTATTGAACGTGATCGGTTGGCCGTTGTAGTTGACGGTTTTGGTTGTTTCGCCGGACCCATAACCCTTGTAGACCATGGTATCATTTGAGTCGGTGTTCTTGTTGGAGCTGACGTAAGGGGTTACGGTGTTGTTTGCGCCAAATTCCAGCAGACCGGACGCTTTACCGTGCGCGCCGCCGACATCCAGCATCAACTCGCCGTCAATGTAGACCCACACGTCATCGTCGCCGGAGAAGAAGAACTTGATAGGAACTTCAATGTTCCTGCCGCTGGTGTCTTTTCCTACAACAACCTTGCCGTCCTCTGTAAGCGTAAAGTCAAATTGCAGCTTGGCGCCAAAGCCGTAGTTGTATTGGGATGCCCCGACTGTGCTGACTGTTTGGTTAAACGGGAAAAAGCCGTAGGTGCCATTGGTATTGTTTGGTGACGAAATGTTTTGTGATTTGCTGTCCGTGGTGGGGTTGCCGTCACCACCTTTGGGGGATTCCAGATAATACTTGCCGTCGGTTTGGTTCTGCTTCAAATACAGAGAGCTTTTGCTGCTGTCATAGTACCAATATTCGGCTTTGCTCTCCGGGTCGTTATCGTCCGGACTGTCCGGATTTTGCGCAAAAACGGCTTTTTGCTTGAGCGGGAAGGAAACATCCTCGTACACCTTGCCCAGCACGGTGTTAAAGGCGTTTTTGCCTTGCAGGAAGTCTTTGTCAAAGTGCGGGTCAACTGACGCATTTGCGTTGGAATTCTTGGTTCTTAACAGCGGCAGACCGTTTGCCGTACCGTCAGAGGTCTTGCTTTCCACAAGGCCCTGGAAGGTGCGATTGTAATCGGAGCTTCCATTACCATTATCATCCAAGGCCGAGTTATTCACGGCCATAAAGATATTGTAGTTGGAACTACCCTCAGCGCCCCAGCCGTATAGACCCATACCGGCGGCAACGGTTGCAAAGGGGTCGCCCCAGCCTGACTTTTGGAAATGCCCGGTATAAAGCGGGTATTTTACATTGCCGTTTGCAGTGTAAGCGCTGCTTAATGCGCGGTTGAACTGCTCAAAAGTGACGTACCCGCGCTGGGAAGATGTGGTCACCCACGAGTAAGTGTCGCGGTTCAGGCCATTCAGCTCGTAGTCGGTGTAGTAATCGTACAGGGTGCTGGTGATATACTTTGTATCCTTTTGTTGGGTAAAAATGCCGCTGTTATCAATGTCCACAACGGTGGTATTTTTGCCGCTTTCGGCATCGCGGACAGAGGCTTTCTCGCCCCAGTAGCCGTCACGGTTGACACCTTCGCCGCCCGTGTAGGCCGACGGGTCGCCGTCGTCGGCAAAGAAGCAGGGTTCTTGCAGGGCTGGGGGGATTTCTGCCGTGCTGTACTTTCTGGTCTTGTTGTTTCTTGCGGGGACGTTTTGGTTATCCGTTGCGGAGAATTGCACCGCGGTGTAAGTTTTTCCATCGCCGGGAATCTCGCAAGACCACAGCTTGCGGTCGGGAGTGGTGGGGTCGGCTGTTACCAACGTCATCTCCTTCGAAGTGACATGGTTCTCTGAATCCGTCAGGAAGCAGAACATTTTGTTGTCAATGCCCGGCATAGGCTGTTGCTGTAAACCCTCGCCCTCGTAACCGTACGAGGACAGCGTGGCGTCAAAGTAAATCTTTTTGCCCGCGGTAAGCAAATCACCGCCCGCGCTTGCCCAGGTGCTTGTGGTATCGTTGTAGACATAGCAATTTGCCGCAGTTAAGTCCAGTTTCTGGGCGTCCGCGTAGTGGGATGTGGTGAAGTCTGTGGTGAAATCATACAGGGCGCTTTGGCCATTGTTCCAAGTAAACTGCACAAACCGCGACTGATTGTCGGGGATCCGGATCTGCTGCGCGGCAAGTTTGCCCGCATCCACCGTGCCGATCGTTTGGCTGTCGGTTGGTGCCGGGGCGCCGTTTACCAGCTTGTAAAATGTTGCGGTTACGTTGGTAAGCGCAGTGCTGCTTGCATTTTTGAAGTAAAGCGGCGTGTCCTTGTAATAGTACTCCACGCGCGTCCATTGGGCGGGGTCAAATGCTTTGCCTCGGTTACTGCCTTTATTACCGTCAAACATTTGCCCGGCAATTTTGTCAATGGCTGTTTCTTTTTTAAAACCATTGCCGTTGTCATCGCCTGATTCTCCGCCAAAGGCAAAGAATTGATCTTTAAAAACAGTGCCATCAAAATACTGGAAAATCAGTCGATAAAACCCACCCGCTGAATAATCAGCCTGATTCAGTGTAACGCTGTATATCTTGCGACCATCGGTTGTTGTCGTTCCAGTGTCAACCATATCCTTGTCCAAGCCGCTGTCGTCCAGCTTATGGGCATACAAATGAACCCGATAGGAATCTCGGAATATTGTATTATCAACCGCAAAATAAATGGTTGTCGTAGCCGGGATAAAGCCCGTCGATACACTGGTGTCCGCTATCGTATCAGGTGTGTTCGCGTCATCGTTGTCAGGCAAATCATCCGCAGGCATAGTATCTTCTTCGTTGGGGTTGTCCCCGTCAGCAAAAAGAACATCTTGCTCTGTGTTGGTTTTTGCCGCCGTGGCTTCCTCTGCGTTGATGGCATGGTTTGGCGCGGCAGCCGTATCGGAAGTGTCCGCAGGGGTTTTGTTCGTCAAGGCTGGGTCGGCAGGGGCGGTGTCCGTATCGGCGGCGGGAGTCTGATTTTCTGCCGCTTCCTGGGTTTTGCCGTCATTGTTCGGAACCGCTGCTGTATTATTTACCGTGTCTCCCGCTTCTGTTCCCGGCTCGTTCGCGGTGGGCGGGGTATCTCCTTCATCCGGAATCGTTTCCAAGTCGGATACAATAGGCTCTTGCGCAGGTTCTACACCCTCGCTTGACGTGTCTGCGGCAGGAATGGTCGGAATCGTTTCCGAACCTGCGTCAAAAAATAAAGCCTCATCCTCAGCTGCATAAACCGGCAGAGCCATACCGACCAGCAGGCACAGGGCGACAAGCAGTGCCGCCGCACGGTGCAGGATAGAAAATGCTTTCGTCATTTGCTTCGACTCCTTTTCTATATATGTGTATATGTGTGTTCTCACGATATATCGGGGGAACGCGCGCCATTCGGCGCGATTTTATGCGCTGCGCACATCTGGCACGGAAACGGACTTTTTCCACAAGCTGAGCTGTATTTACAGTCTTTTTTGAGAATATAATCCGATGTGCAAACATTTGCGCTTACGTCGGGAAAAGTAAGACACGGTATGTTTGTGTGTGTGCCTTTTTATAAAAAGCAGTATAATACTTTGGGATGAGAATTTCAATACGGCTACATTCAAGCAAGTGATTTTTTGGCAGATTGCAAAATTTTGACTTGTCGAATTCGTCACAATGACAAGCGCTTTCGGCAGCTATTATACACACCGCCCAGTACTTGTTAAGATTTTGCTGATGCTTTTGTGCAACTGTTGCGCAAAAATAGCCCCAAAAAAGCGTACACACAACACAAATTCAACGGGAATGTCCGTGAATTTGGTCGTGTGTGTGCTTGCGGTTTTATCCTTATCCGGAGCCCAAAAGGGCAGGGGGTCAGCTTATGAGGCACACCAATGTTCAAGCTGAAGATGGAATCTTATATCTTCCCTGAGTATGCAGACTGTCAAAAAACTCTTGTAGGGGCGAGCATTGCTCGCCCGTGCCCGTTTGCCTGCGAAAAAACTTACCCGGAAAAGGCGTTGCTGCGCCAAGTTGGCGGGCGACCAATGGTCGCCCCTAGATATTCAATAGGCCACGAATGTGATTTTTTGACACGCCGGAGTATGAGCAGGAGCTGACAAGCAAGTTGCGGTGGCCGCATAAAAAGGCGCACGGCAAACACACCCGGGCAAGGACTGCGCTTGCCGGGAACAGCATGTGAGAGGTGTCCCTTGCGCTATAGGACACCCGGCAAAAGGGCGCACCTCGCCCCTGGTCGGAGCCTTTGGGGGCGGAAGGCTTTACCCGCTGATGGCATCCTCGACCACGTCCAGCAGGTGGCAGGGGTCGAGCTGGGCGGCGGTGCAGCGGCGTGCGAGGGCCTCGACGAAGGCGCGGTCCAACGATACGTCGGAGATAAACTGCACGACCTGCTGGCAACCGCGGAGGTCCCGCGCGGCCAGAATGCCGTAGGTAGTGTAGGGCCCGAGCTCGGGCGCGGAGAGCTTTTGACAGACAACGCGATAGGTATACACGATTTTCACCCACTCCTGCTATGTTACATAACAAAATATATTGACAAAAAATGGTAACTAGGGTAAAATTATGGTAGTGTTAGTGTACTTATGGATGCCGCCCTTCACAATATAGCATATCCCGGTGTGCAAAGTACACAACCAGTGCCGGGAATTTTGGCGGCGCATTTTGCACCGCCGCTTTGCTGTTTTTCCGGCGGTGAATCGCGTTTTGAGGGGAGAGAAGATATTATGTCCGCATATCGATGCCGTGTGGCAGAAGCAATGACCGCTGCGAGGGAGGCAGCGGGTGTTTCACAGCGGGAACTGGCAGACCGCCTGGGCCGGGATAAGCGCACGATCCAGAAATGGGAAAAGGGCGAGATGAAGATCGCGCTTGAGGATTTTCTGGCCGTCTTTGATGCACTAAAAGTGCAGGTGGAGCCGTACTCCAAATGGATTCGGCACCCAGAGCTTTTCCTCAATGGACTGTCGGACATCCTGCAATACTCCACCGATAAAAAGCGCAAGGCACTGGGGGATTTCTACCGCTGCCAGGCGTCGCCCATGGAGGTCGAGCAGGAATATTACTTTCTGTTTGCTGACCACGGCAGCGACTACCACGGTATGTACCAGCAGTGGATGGCCAACCTGCTGACACCGCTGCGGGATCGCCGCCGCATCTGTGCCCAGATTATTGAGAATTATAACGAGGCTCTTGCCACCGGGACCATCACCGACCCGGACGCGCCCCAGCCCAACATGGAGGTCCTGCAGGCCTGCTATGAGGCCATTGGCCAGAGCATCCAGAGCGGCGCCAACGGCTACACGATGCTGAGCCTTGATTTGAACCGCTGACAAAAGCATAAACCCGCCGCCCCCTGCGTACACTCTGCGCAGGGGGCTTTGTTATGGCTGCACTTCTACAAAGGATTCGGGCGCGGGCGGCATCGCTGCCGACATTCGACATACCGTTTCTGCTGATCTTGCTGCTGTTGTTGAGCTACGGGCTCATCATGCTGTTCTCCGCGGGGTACGCGGTGGCGCTCTACCGCCGCGGCGACGCCTACACCTACATCCGCCCGCAGCTGCTGTTTGCGGCGCTGGGCGTGCTGGCTATGTACGCGGCCAGCCTGGTGGACTACCACGTCTGGCACAGGCTGGCCTGGCCGATGCTGGGGATCTCGCTGCTTTTGCTTGCCATCGTGCTTTTCATGCCGGAGTACAACGGCTGCAAGCGGTGGATCGTGCTGCCGGGGCTGGGCACGCTGCAGCCCAGTGAAATCGCAAAATTCTCGATTGTGCTGGTGTTCTCGCATATCATCTCACTGAATCACGACAGGATGAAGTCGTTTTCCACAGGCGTTGTGCCGTTCGCGTTGATTCTGGGGGTCGTCACGGTGCTCATGCTGCTGGAGCCGCACCTGTCCGGCACGCTGCTGATCCTGTCCATCGGCGCGGTGCTGATGTTTGTGGGCGGCACAGGGCTGCACTGGTTCGGGCTGGCCGGGGGGCTGGGCGCGGCGGCCATTGCGGCGGCGGTCATTGCGCTGCCGGAGCTGGTGCCCTACGCCACGGACCGGCTCGCGTCGTGGCGCGACCCCTTTGCCGACCCGCTGGGCGAAGGTCACCAGACGATCCAGAGCCTCTACGCCATCGCGTCGGGCGGGCTGGCCGGGCTGGGGCTGGGCAACAGCCGACAGAAATATCTGTACGTGCCGGAGCCGCAGAACGACTTTATTTTTTCGATTTTGTGTGAGGAGCTTGGTTTTATCGGGGCGGCGCTGGTCGTGGCGCTGTTTTTGCTGCTGCTCTTGCGCGGCATGTCGATTGCGGTGCGCGCGCGGGATAAGTTCGGCGCACTGCTCGTCGTCGGGTTCGTCGTGCAGGTCACGCTGCAGGCAATTCTGAACATGGCCGTTGTGACGAACACGATCCCGAACACCGGCATCAGCCTGCCGTTTTTCTCGTCGGGCGGCACCAGCTTATTGATGCTGCTGGGGGAGATGGGCATCGTGCTGTCGGTGTCCAGGCAGACGGATATGGTGTAGGGAACATTCCCCTGGCCACCTCTGCGAGGGAGGCAAGGACGTCCCAACATTTGTTCAACCTTTTTTCACACTCCCACCGTTGCAACGGCGGGAGTTTTGTTTTATAATTAAACTGTATTTTTGTGTGAAAGGGGTGCCGCATGGCAAAACCAAAAAACCAAAAACCATCCTTTGCCCTGCGGGCGCTGGCGGCGTTCGCCGTGACGCTGGCGGCGCTTTTTGTGCTGCTGCTGGCGGCCTACGCCCTGCCCGGGGAGCCGGTGCGGGACCATGTCTACGACTCAGCGGTGAAAATCGCCGGTGAGGGGCTGTACCCGGAATATCTGAACTTCAAGCTGTTCCAGATGGACAACTACACCGACACGATCATGCTGACCGAGGCCGCGTCCGCCGACGAGGCCCCGCCGCTGACCGCCATGATGACGAATACGGCCTACAACGTCGATAACTTTGAGACGCTGGCCGACGACCTGCAATGGTACATAGAAAGGGACTGGGCCGCGGGCGCACAGCGCACCGACGCGCCCGCGCTTGTGCCGTTCTCCTACGCGCGGTACTGGCACGGCTACCTGATCTGGCTGCGCCCGCTGCTGCTGGTCACCGACATCACCGGCGTGCGCGTGGTGCAGTATCTGGTGCTGGCGGTGCTGTTTGCCGCGGTGGCGGTGCTGCTGCGCCGCCGCTGCGGGCTGCGGGCCGCGGTGTGGTTCGCGGTCAGTCAGCTGCTGGTCACGGCGTTCTGGGTACCGCATCAGGTACAGTTTTTCACCTGCTTTGCCGTTGCCTACGCGGGCTGCGTCTGGGTGCTGGCCAAGCCCCGCCGCAGCGATGATGTCTGCCTGGCGCTGCTGGTTCTTGGCGTTGTGACGTCGTTCTGTGACCTGCTCGTCACGCCGGTCCTGACCCTTGGCCTGCCGCTTGTCTGCTGGCTGCTTGAGCCGCAGCAGCGCCTGCGGGCCGGCACAAGGCAGTGCGGCATCGTTGTGGGCGGCAGCCTGACGTGGGGCGTCGGCTACCTGCTCTGCTGGGCATCCAAATGGGTGCTGGCCGGGCTTGTCACCGGGCAGAACGTTATCGCCGACGCGCTGCATCAGGTGGGCGTGCGCACTGCCGCCGACAGCTGGCACGGCATGGAATTGACTTGGGGTAATATTTTACATTTTGTATATACGACACTGGCGGGCAAACACCTGTTCTGGCCGCTGGTGCTGGCTGTCGTTCTGCTTCTGGCGCTGTTTGCAGCCAGCATCCGGGACAGGCAGCAGCTCGCACGCGCACTGCCGCTGGGGCTCTGCGCGCTGATGACCCCGGCGTGGTTCATCGTGCTGCGCACCCACAGCATTCAGCACGGCTGGTTCACCTGGCGCGCACTGGGACTGACCGTCTTTGCAGGGCTGGCGTTTTTGTATTATTGTTGTGATGTGCGGAAAATCGCCAAACGCTTAAAACGCACGTAATATATCAGCCTGTCGAAAAAGGTGTGCTCACCCCTTGGCCCCCTCGCAGAGGGAGGTTTTTCGACACGCTGAATATATGTAGGGGCGGCCATTGCCCCCCACACAATAGGATTATAGGTAAGGCAACAACAGGGGAAAGTAAAAATATGAACGAACTGAAAACGAAAACCGAAAAAACAACCGATGAAGCGCTAAAAAGGAACCCGTGGCGGCGCCTGCCCAAGGGTGGCAAAATCGCGGTCATTGTTGTCGGCATTCTGGCTGTGCTGGCTGTGCTGGCGGCCCTTTACGTCAACGGCAAGCTCGACCTGCTGCGCTATGATGACGGCAGCGTCAGCGAGATGGGTGAGATCGGCGCGGACGAGGACCAGGACCTGGACGGAACCGGCCTGACCCACACCGAAAGCGAGATGACAATGCCCGAGGGCAACCCGTTCTCTGACGACAACGTGCTGAACATCCTGCTCATCGGCACCGACGAGCGCACCGAGGCCGTCAACGACGCCGATGCCTTCACCCACCTGAACCAGCTCGACGGCACGGAGGACACCACCGAGTTCAGCGACGACGCGCGCTCCGACAGCATGATCCTGGTCTCGCTCGACATCAAGGATCACGTCATCCGGCTGGTCTCCATCGAGCGCGGCACCGGCGTGCCGATTCTGCTGGACGGCTATGAGGGCCAGTACGACTGGATCACCCACACTTTCCGCTACGGCGGCGCAAAACTGACAATGAAAACCATCGAGGACTGCTTCAACGTGCAGGTAGACCACTACGTCCGCGTCAACTTCAACTCCTTCGTCCAGATCGTGGACGCCGTCGGCGGTGTAGACCTTGATATTACCGAGATGGAGGCCAAGGCCCTGAACTGGGAGGTCCCCTCCAACTCGATGCTGATCGTCAACCACGTTGACCCGGGCCCCAACCATTTTGACGGCTACACGGCGCTGCAATACGCCCGTCTGCGCAAGATCGACAACGACTGGAAGCGCGTCGAACGCCAGCGCACCGTCATTAAGGCCGTGCTGGATCAGGTGCAGAACGCCAGCGTCATGGAGCTGGACAACCTGCTCAATACCATTCTGCCGCTGATCCAGACGAACTTTACCAAGTCCGAGATCGCCGCGCTGCTCGTGCAGCTGCCGGGCTTTTTGGGCTGCGATGTGCAGCAGATGTCCATGCCGCTGCAGGGCACCTACGGCATCCGCACGGGCATGGATGACCGCCTGATGTACGACCCAGACTGGGTCGTGAATATTAAGGCATTGCAGGACTTTTTGTACGATGATAAGACCGCCGAGGAGGTCATTGCCGCCACGCCGGAGACCGCCGCCGCCGAGGCCGCGGGCGAGCTGGTCATTGCGACCCGCGAGAGCGCCGACGTGACCAACCCCGTGGAGGAGTACAATAGTAAGTATCTGCACCGCATTGATATGACTTATGCGCTCGACGCGTCGGACTTCGGCAGCGACGAGTACCGAGTCTTTGTGGCCGACACCGACAACCTGCGCGGCAATGAGCTGCGCGGTGCGCTGATCGACAAGCTGTACAGCGCGGGCGTGCGGGTCGTGGCCGTGCCGGACGGTGCCGCCGCGGGCGTGCTGCTGGACAACTATCTGCAGACCGGCAATACCGGGAGCCTGAACAGCTACCTGTCCGTGCTGCCCGCCGACCGGCGCGACAGCGCCCGCACCCTGTGGGAGCACGTCCGCACGCGCTACCCCGGTGTTTTCCACGCCGCGGGTCTGGGGGCAGATGCCCGCAGTGCGACAGTGGGCAAAGCGCTGACCGTGCTGGCCAATGCGAGCTACAACACGCCCGAGACAGAGATCGCCGAGGCTGTGCAGGTCATGCGCAGCGGCACGACCAGCAATGCCGTCTACTGGTTCAAGACGGCGATGGCCAAATATCCGCGCCAGATGGAGCGGTTCTTCGGCAGCAGTTACGCCGCCGTGTCCCGCCTGTACTACGCCATGCAGGGCACGCTGAACGTCGCGGACGACAGTGAGCTGCCGACCTACGACGCGAAGCAGCTGCTGAAAACCTATAAGAAGGACGGCATCCTGATCTTTACCGACGAGGCCAGCGCCCTGATGACCGAGGGCAGCATGGCGTCCGAGCTGCAGGCGCAGCTGGATAAGCAGAAATACGGCGAGGACGAGGACCCGCAGCGCGTCTGCGCCATTGGCGCAGTCTACGGCACCTGGAGCAACGCCGGCAGCTTCACGCCCGACGATACCGAGACCGCCTGGGACGCTGACAGCCTGACCGAGTACCTGGGCAGCGACGCCCTGCGCGGAAAAGATATGCTGCTGGCGCTGGACGGCGAGGACAGCCCCTACCTGACGGAGAACTGCCTGCTGAAGGACACCGACACCCCCGTGGCCGAACAGGTGCAAAAACTGTTTGTGCTGGATAAAAACAACATGGCGTCGCCGGAATCCGCAGAATCTGAATAAAATTTGAAATTGGGTGTTGACAATCACGCCCGTGTGTGGTATAAATGCTTTAAACCAATGAAGCGAAAGTAAAGCACACAGCGCAGTTACAGAGAGTCCCCGATGCTGGAAAGGGGATACAGAGCGGGTCTGCATAATGGTTCGCGGAGGGCACGGGGAAACGGGCATGGCCCGCAGTATCCGTTGACGGGCAGCTCCCGTTACAGAGCAGGGGAATGTTGGTTCCCTACAGAGTGGCCGTGATTGTATAGTAAGCACGGCAAGCAAGGTGGCACCACAGATTTGTTTTATCTGCCCTTGCACAGGAGAAGTTCTGTGCAAGGGCAGTTTTGTTTTTGACAATGGGGGAGAGGGAACATGAACCTGATGAAAGAACGATGGCAAGCCTGAATTTGTAAATCTGGATGGCCCGGGAACGCGCCGGGCACTATAGGGGCAATGACCGCCCCTACAAACCTGACATTCACTACAATTTACAAATTAAGGAGAATTTACCATGAAAAAGTTTGTTGCTGTTCTGTCCGCCGCCGCCATGATGACCAGCCTGGCCGCCTGCGGCTACACTGCCGATACCGCCAACACTGCCGCATCTTCCGCCGAGACCACCGCGTCCGCTGCCGAGAGCACCGCGGACACCGCCGCCGCTGACAGCTACAAGGTCGCCATTGTCCAGCAGCTCGACCACGCCAGCCTCGACGAGATCCGCGTGGCTATTGAGAAAGAGCTGGGCGCCAAGGCCGCCGAGAAGGGCATCACGATCGAGTACAAGGACTTCAACGGCCAGAACGACGCCACAACGCTGAACCAGATCGGTACACAGGTCGTCGCCGACGGCTATGACGCCATCATTCCCATCGCGACGCTGGCCGCCCAGTGCATGACCACCGCCGCCGAGTCCACCAAGACCCCGGTCATCTACGCGGCCATCTCCGACCCCGCCGCCGCAGACCTGACCGACATTGACTATGTCACCGGCACGTCCGACGCACTGAACACCCAGTCTATCATGGATATGATGTTCGCCGTTCAGCCCGACATCCAGACCGTCGGCCTGCTCTACTCCAACTCCGAGGCCAACTCCACGACCCCGATTGCAGAGGCCAAGGCGTATCTGGATGCCAAGGGCATTGCCTACGTCGAAAAGACCGGCAACACCAACGACGAGATTATGACCGCCGCGTCCAGCATGGTCGGCCAGGTCGATGCCGTCTTTACCCCGACGGACAACGTGGTCATGGCCGCTGCCGCCGCTGTCTCCGAGACGCTGACCAAGGGCGGCATCCCGTTCTACACCGGCGCGGACAGCTTCGTCACGGCAGGTGCGTTTGCAACCTGCGGCGTCAACTACACCGAGCTGGGCACCTACACCGCCGACATGGCGCTTGACATCCTCGAGACCGGCGTTGTCCCCGCGTACCACATCATGGACGGCGGCATCATCACCGTCAACACCGAGACCGCCGCCGCCCTGGGTATCGACTACAGCGCCTTCAACGATCTGGCCGGTCAGGTCGTCGAGGTCACCACGGCGGAATAAAAAAATCCCGGCCCCCTCTGGGAGGGGGCTCCGCCCGCAGGCGGTGGGGGAGAGAGCCTGGCCATCACCCGAAATATTTCGGGCAGTGGCAAGGTTCTCTCCCCCTGTCCTGCGGACATCCCCCTCGCAGAGGGGGACAAGTTTAATCAGAGAGGAAGTCACCCTATGTTTACCGTTGCCACCGTGCTGAATGCACTGGAGCTGGGCTTTATCTACGCGCTGGTCGCTATGGCGCTGTTTTTGAGCTTCCGCGTGCTGAACATCGCCGATATGACCACCGACGGTGCGTTCACGCTGGGCTGCGCCGTGTCGGCCACCGCCGCCGTGGCGGGCCACCCGTTCCTGGGGCTGCCGCTGGCCATGCTGGCCGGTGCGGCGGCGGGCTTTATCACCGCGTTTTTGCAGACAAAGCTCGCTGTGCCGTCGATTCTGGCGGGCATCATCACCAACACGGGGCTGTACACGGTCAACCTTGCGGTCATGGGCTTCTCCTCCAACGTGCCCATGCTGAAAACCAAAACGGTCTTTACCGCTGCACAGGGCGTTTTTGGCGAGAGCGCACCCTATAAGCTCATCGTGGCGGCGCTTGTCACCGTTGTGGTCTGCGCACTGCTCATCGCGTTCCTCGGCACCCGGTTGGGCCTGTCCATCCGCGCTACCGGCGATAACCCGGACATGGTCCGTGCGTCGTCCATCAACACAGCCTTCACCATCACGGTGGGCCTCTGCATCGCCAACGCCATGACCGCGCTGTCCGGCGCGGTGCTGGCCCAGTACCAGCGCTCGGCGGACATCAACCTCGGCACCGGCATGGTCGTCATCGGTCTGGCCTCGCTCATCATCGGCGAGACGCTCTTTGGCCGCGGCGGCATGTGGGTCAAGGCTGTGGCCGCCGTCGCGGGCAGCGTCATCTACCGCTTCATTATTGCGCTGGCCCTGCGTGCCAACGTCCCGTCGGAGTGCCTGAAGCTGATCTCCGCCGTCATCGTCGCGTTGGCCATTGCAGCCCCGGCCCTCAAGGCCAAGGCAGATTTCCGCCGCCGCCGCGCCAACGCCCAGAAGGGAGGTGCCCGCCATGCTTGATCTGAAAAACATCAGCAAAACGTTCAATCCGGGCACTGTCAATGAGAAGGTCGCCCTCGAAAACGTGAACCTGCATCTGGACGACGGCGACTTTGCGACGATTGTCGGCTCCAACGGCGCGGGCAAGTCCACGCTGTTCAACGCCATTGCGGGCGAGTTCATCGCCGACACCGGCACGATCACGCTGGGCGGCAGGGACATCACCTTTCTGCCGGATTTCAAGCGCTCCAAGGCGATTGGCCGCATGTTTCAGGACCCGCTGCGCGGCACGGCCCCGCACATGACGATTGAGGAAAATCTGGCGCTGGCCTTTCTGCGCGCGTCGGGGCACACCTCGGCGTTCTCCCGCATCAACAAAAAGGACCGGGAGCTGTTTGCCGAAAAGCTCTCCGCGCTGGGTCTGGGGCTTGAGGACCGCATGAAGCAGCCCGTGGGTCTGCTGTCCGGCGGCCAGCGCCAGGCGCTGACCCTGCTGATGGCGACCCTCGTCACGCCGAAGCTGCTGCTGCTTGACGAGCACACGGCGGCGCTGGACCCCGGCACGGCGGACAAGGTGCTGGAGCTGACAAAAAAAATCGTGGCCGAAAACCACCTGACCTGCCTGATGATCACCCACAACATGCACGACGCGCTGACCCTGGGCAACCGCACGCTGATGATGGACCACGGTCATATTGTGCTGGACATCAGCGGCGAGGAGCGCGCCCACACCACCGTGGACGGCCTGCTGGACCGCTTCGCAGAGAACGTCGGCCACGCGCTGGACAATGACCGGATCTTGCTGAGCAAAGAGAAGTAAAAAAGAACCGCCCCGCACGAAAAAACGTGCAGGGCGGTTTTTTTACGGTTACGCGGTAGGGGCCGGGTATGCCCGGCCCGGCAGGATAAGGCGGGCGAGCGTCTGTGGGTAGGCCGCGGGCCGCACATGTGCGGCCCCTACGACGCTGCTTGCCGGTCCGTAGGGGCGGATGGGTCTAGGCCCCTCCCTACAAGGCGAGTGAAAAAGGGGTGCTGTAGGGGCGAACATCGTTCGCCCGTTTTCACATCTCCGCCAAATCAAACCGGTAGATCGTCGTCGAGCTGTACGGCTTGTCCGGCAGCAGCGTCGTGTCGGGGAAGTTCGGGTGGTTCGGTGCGTCGGGAAAGTCCTCCGTCTCAAAGCAGACGGCATCCCGGGCAGCGTAGTGTGCGCCGTCCTTGCCCGCCGTGACCGGGGCCAGGAAGTTGGCCGTGTACAGGTGGACGCCCGGCAGGGTCGTCAGCACCTCCATGCGGATGCCGGTCTCGGGGCCGACAGCCCAGGCGGCGTGGCGCAGACCGCTGTCACGGATGACATAGCACTGATCGTAGCCGCAGCAATCGGTCAGCGGGGTGAAATCCGCGCCGATGTCCAGCCCCAGTGTCTTTTCTTCGGTGAAGTCCATCGGGGTGCCCTTGACCGGCAGCTTGCGCCCGGTGGGGATGCTGGCGGCGTCGGCCTCGAGGTAAAAATCGGCGTCCACCGTCACGCGATGGCCCAGCGCACTGCCGCTGGCGTGGCCGTTCAGGTTAAAATAGCTGTGGTTCGTCATATTGCAGACGGTGGGCGCGTCGGTGGTCGCCCCATAGCGGATGACCAGCCCGCTCTTGGCCAGGCTGTACTGGATGGTCAGATCAAAATTGCCGGGGAAGCCGTCTGTCCCGGCGGGGCTCGTGGCCGTCATTGTCACGCTGTCGGTCTCGCCGGGGGTCAGCGCCACGTCAAACATCGTGTGATTGAACCCGTGCAGGCCGCTGTGCAGACAGTTTCCGTTCTGGTTCGGCGTGATATGGACGATCTCCTCATACAGCGGGAACTGCGCGCCCGCAATGCGGTTGGCAAAGCGGCCCACGGCGGCGCCCATGCTGTCGGTGTTCAGCTCATAGTCGGCGGCAGTGTCATAGCCCAGCACGACGTCCACGGGATTGCCCTTGCGGTCTTTTACGATGATGCGATGGATAATGGCAGCATAGCTCAGCAGCTGCACCTCGATAAAATCGTTTTTCAGCGTCGCCAGCTTAACGGTCTGGCCGCTGGTGGACTTGCCGAAATCTTGGATCGAAACGGACATGGTGGGACCCTCCTTATTCCTTTGTGTCGGCGGTGACGCCCTGTGCGGCCAGGTCCTCGCGCACGCTCTCGGCCACGCTGCCGGTGCCGTAGTTCAGCATACGGTTCACGCGGCTGACCGTGGCGCTGGATGCGCCGGTCTCGCGGCGGATCTCGCTGTAGACCTTGCCCTGCAAAAGGCACCCGGCCACAGCGTAGCGCTGCTCCATCGTGCGCAGCTCGGTCACGGCGCACAGGTCGTCAAAAAAGTGGATGCACTCGTCCAGGTTTTCCAGCCGGAGGATGGCTTCATACAAATCGGTGCAGCGTTCGTTTTGTTGGTTCATGTCAGGGCGCATAGGCGCCTCCTTTATTTGTTCATTTTGTTTTGCACAGATGTGCATCATTATTTATATTTTAGCAAATCTGCCCAAATAAGTCAACACTTTAGCGCATTAAATTATCTTTTAAATTATCTTTGCCCTTGCACCCAAAGCAAAAGGGCGGTATTATAATAGGTAAGTTCAACTCTTTCAGGGGCCGATGGCAAATATCGGCTCGCGGGAGCACACTGTACGCCCCTGCAGCCTTGCTATTAACCAATCGTTTTTATAAGGAGACTTTTATGCCTTTTGCCTTACTGCTTTTTTACCGTGTGCTGGGTATCCTGCTGTGGGTGCTGGTGCTTTTGATGCTTTGGGAGAAATACCGCATCGTGCGCGGCGGCACGTTACTGCCCGCCCAGATTTTGGATTGCTGCAAGTCCAGCCAGAGCGATACCCCCGCACAGCCGTCCCGCCGCGACGCCCTCATCAATCCCCGCGTGGGTGCGGGCGGATACTGCTACCGGGTAGTATTTACCGCAAACGGCCAGCGGATGGAGCGCCACACCAACGACTCCTTTTGGTTCCACCACGACGGCCAGCAGGGCAAGACCGTGCTGGTGTGGTACAATCCGGCTTCCCCGGTGGTGGAGCGCAAAAGCTGGGAGACCGAGGTTTTGGCCGCCGCCATGGGTGTGCTGGCCACGGCACTGCTGCTGATTCGTTGAGATAATCGACAGAAAATGTTAATTTTGTCTTAAAAGCAGTCGAAATTTGAACACTTGTACTTGGTAATGGCTGAGTGTTGTGGTATAATACCCATCGTTCCGCCTAAAAAAGGAACACAACATGGAAATCTTACTTTATTTTGTTCTGGTGCTGGCGCTGGTAGGTGATGTGCTGCTGGCCATCTTAC
>OHAF01000442.1_pt1 | contig 44349 bp, 35 predicted proteins | sample 1577041 | NCBI WGS metagenome assembly OHAF01 (sample SAMEA3541495, study PRJEB24748) | human gut metagenome | biome: human gut; feature: human-associated habitat; material: faeces | place: China | collected 2012
TTGCGAAACGAGAAAAAACTTCGCTTTTTACTTGCATATGAACTTAGAAAGCAAATCGTCACACGTTCCTGCGGTACGAAAGCAACTTATTGGGGAATGCTTCGGCTGGGACGTACGATGATGAGCGAGAAGTAAGGGATGGACTGACGAGTGAGAAGCGTCTCCCGATCACTGGTGAGTAGCTCTAGAGCGGGATTGCCAAGATGCTCGGCATAGATGAAGTCGTTGTTGTCCTCTGCTATCACCTCACGAACGATGTCGGCACAGCGCGAGAGCTTCATCACTACCACCGTATGCCCCTGCGCTAGTGCTTCACGGAGCTGAGACTCTCTGGAGACTTTGCTCAGCACGAGGAGCGACTCATCTTGGCGCACCAACCCCTCGCCGACAGCTGCCGCTGCGGCTATGTAATAAGGTATCCCTGGCACAACCTCCATCTCGGCACCAGCCTGACGTAGGAGGTCGGCGAGATACTGCACCGTGGCGTAGGTGCCGGCATCGCCGATGGTGACGACGCTACAAGCGAGTCCCCTACCCTGCTGATCTAGCAGTCGAGTGGCAAGCTGCTCGTAGTAGCGGATCGCCTCTGTGCGGTCACTGCTCATTGGGATCTCTAGGATCTGGCACCGCTGAGCGAGGGCGGTCCCTGCGGGTAGCGCAGCAACAATGCGGTGAGCTGCCTCGCCTAGGCAATAGATCTCGTCTGCCGCCTGGAGCTTGCCATAGGCACGCATGGAGATATCCTCAGGCGTGGCGCTGCCGAGGGAGACGATTGCTATCGGGTATGGCGCTTTCATCGGCGGAAGAGGTGCTTGAAGTTGTCGTTGTAGAGCTTAGAGAGTCCCGCACGGTTGTCGATAGCATCCCCGATGACCATCAGCGTGGTAAGCGTGAGGTGGTGCTCACGCACTATCTGCGCTAGCTCGGAGAGTTGACCACGATAGATGCGTTGCTCAGGCCAAGTGAGCTTGTAGCAGACCGCTACGGGTGTCGTGGGCGGGTAGTGTACGAGCAGCTCCCGCTGCACCTCCTCGGCAAGGGTGGCACTGAGGTAGATGCACATCGTGCTCTGCGAGGCAGCGAGCTTGTGCAGTTGCTCTCGCTCAGGCATTGGCGTGCGACCGCCGCCTCGAGTTAGGATGATGGTCTGCACACGCTCGGGGATGGTAAACTGAGACCTAAGCTCTGCAGCGGCTGCTAGGAAGGAGGAGATGCCGGGCGTGATATGGTAACTCATCCCTGCCTCGTCAAAGAGCGCCATCTGCTCCTGTATGGCACCAAAGATGGCGGGGTCTCCCGTGTGTAGCCGCACGATGAGAGCGTGCTTGTCGTAAAACTCCTTCATCAAGGCGAACTGCTCCTCGAGGTTCATATCGGCAGAGCTTCTCACGGTGGCACCCTCCTTAGCATAGTAGGTTAGCTCGATAGGGACTAAGCTACCAGCATAGAGGATCAGGTCGGCTCGCTCGAGGAAGTGCTTACCACGCACGGAGATTAGCTCTGGGTCTCCCGGTCCCGCCCCAACGATCTCTATATGTCCGTGGGGCAACCCCTCGGGAGCTACGGCAAGACTATAAGTGAAGTCGCTCTGTGGGGTGAGACAGCCTTTTTGCTTTTCTATAATAAGAAGTCCGCCCTGACTGGCTGCGAGTGCGGAGGCTTCACTGACGCTCGTCGATCCAGTGGCGGTGGCGACACGCTCTGAGGGGTTGGGCACCTCGATAGCGGCTAGCTCATCGCTGCTATAGAAGTGGCAAGGCTTGCCTAAGTGCTGGGAGAGCTCCTCGAGGATCGGTTCGCCACGCTTGAGCTCGATACTATTGATCGTGGCGATGGCACTGGGGGCGAAACCTTTGGCACGAATATCGGAGAGGATATGCGCCACGACACCCTCGGGGCTTGCCTGATGACGACACCCCACACCAAGGTGCAGGAGTGGCGGACGGAAGTAGAGACAAGGGATCGTCAAGTCCTCCAACAAACGGAAGCTCACCGCTATGAGCAGGTCGTAGCGGTTTTGGTTGATCTCCTCGTAACGGTAGTAGAGGTCGACATGCTCTGGGTGGGTGCGCTCTAGGTAGGCGGTACCCTCGGAGCGCATCTCGAGGAGCAGAGCGACGGGGCGCTTATTGACAAAGGTGGTAATGGCTGCGTTCATACTACAGCCGGCGGTCTCGCTGCTCCACCCGCTCTCTGCGCCCAAAGTGTCTAACGCCCACAGCCCCTGCCGGTCGCTCTGAGTGGTGATGACTGGCTCGGCACCTAGTATGTGTGCGATGCGCTCGGTCCACTCGTTGGCACCGCCGATGTGTCCCGAAGCAACGGAGATGACGTACCGCCCCGTGGTGTCTACGCAGAGAACCGCAGGGTCGTGATGCTTGTCTCTGAGCAGTGGGGCAATGGTGCGAACGCAGATCCCCATAGCGGAGACAAAGAGTAAGACATCGCTCTCGGCAAAAAGGCTCTTAGCCCCCTCGGCAAGGCTGGGCAGCAGGGTGAATGCCTCGCTAGGCTCCTCACGGTGTGTCGTATAGAGCTTAACGTCGGGCAGTTGGCTCGCTATCTGTAGTGCGATCGCTTGACCATCGGGAGAGATGGCAAGAATCGCTATGCATGGTTTTGAGTTCATACGAATTAGTGTGTGCTTTTGGTCGCTTGTAAGACAGCTATCGGGTTGTAGTCATCGATCTGCATACGGGTCGTGGAGGCTATGGAGCCACCAACGGCTGCAATGGCTCGTCTGAAGGTCTCCTCGCTCTCGCTCGAGACGGAGTTGAAGACGATCCGCCCGCCTATGGCGAGACGACGCCACGCCTCCTCGACGATCTCCTGCAGATGTCCGCCATGCCCTCCGATGAAGACGGCATCAGGCTGAGGTAGTGGGTCGAGGTCGGCGCAGAGAAAGTCGCCCCCGCAGAAAGTGATGCCCGGGGTGTGGTGACGACGCGCATTGGCATCGAGGAGCTCTGCACCCTCGGGACGTATCTCAAAGGCAACCACCTGCAGGCTCGGCTGCTGTAGGCGAGCCTCGATAGAGACGGAGCCTGTGCAGGAGCCGATATCCCACAGGACGTGCGCTTGGTGCAGGTCTAGCTGGGAGAGCGTCTCAAGACGTATCGCCCGCTTGGTGATCATCCGCTCACGTCCATTGAGTGGGATGAAGTCTGCATCGGGTATGCCAAAGGGACGGGGCAAGGGCTTGGTCTGAATGAGGATTAAGTTGTTGGGATAGGCGAAGGTGCGCTCAGCCATTTCCGCAATGGAGAGGCGGGAGAGCTGCTGTCGCTCCCTATTGCCTAGATGCTCCCCGACGATGACTTTGTAGTTGTCATAGCCGTAGTCGAGCATGCGCTGGGCTATGCGCTGAGGGGTGTGCTCCTTGCGGTCGGTCAGGATGCCGATCATGCGCTCGCCTGAGATCAGTGCTGCATCAAAAGCTTGCCACGGTCTCCCCGTGAGCGACACGACGTGCATATCTTGGTAAGGTAGCAGGGCCGCATGAGCGAGGAGCTGCAGGGAGTGAAAGTAAGGGTGCAGCTCGATCTCAGCCTCGGGAAGAAGCTGCATGATGCGCTGCCCGATACCGTTGAAGATGGGGTCGCACGAAGCGAAGACGACGACCGTATCGTACGCTTTGTACTGCTCGATCACATCGTCTATCGGTGGAGTTATATCGATCCAATGATACTCCGTCGGCAAGATCTCTCGAACGATCTCGTGATGCCGTGCCCCTCCTGAGAAGACGCGCTCGCCAGCGAGCCGCTCCAGCAGCTCTGGGCTCCACCGCTGCTCTCGGTCGTCGCTAAGTCCTATGAGGATGATTTTCATAAGTCACGACCAGGCTTGAGCGTCTCGGCATCGCCATAGCTGAGGGTCGCATTGACTAGCGTTGCCGCTAGATTGCTACCCCCTTTTCGTCCCTCGATGATGAGCTTAGGAATGTCGTGAAAGGGCTTGACCATATGCTTTGACTCGCACACATGGACGAAGCCGACGGGTGCTGCGACAATTCCAGCGGGGTGAGCCTTGCCCTGGCGAATGAGGTGTGCCAGCTCCATGAGTGCCGTCGGAGCGTTGCCAAAAGCGTAGAGCGCATCGGGATGCTCCTCGACGGCGAGCCGTATACCAGCTTGTGTGCGGGTGATGTCTAGTCGCTCAGCCATCTCAGCCACACGTGGGTCGTGCAGGTAGCAGAGCACCTCGATACCGTAGCGTGCCAAGGCTCCTTTGCGGATGCCTGAGGCGACCATCGTCACGTCGGTCACGATGGTGCGTATCTTGCCATCGACATAGCCTTGGTAAATGCGAGAGACCGCATTGGGGTCGCTATAGAGTAGCTCCTCCATCTCAAAGTCGGCCGTCGTATGGACAGCGTGTAGCATAGCCCATAGATGGTCGAGTGGATAGCTCTCGGGCTGCTTGAGTAGCGAGAGGATCGTGCGAAAGCTTTCGCTCATAATGCGCTGTCCGACCTTCTCCTCGTCACTTTCTTTGTTACGATAGTAACCTCGTGGCGTGACGATCTTGCCCTTTGAGAGGTAGCTCTGACTATTGCCAATGATGAGGACGGTAAACATATCCACCTCTTGCGTATCCAGCTCTCGTAGAGTCGTCGTCCAGACACGCTGATCGGGACGACCTGCCTGCTGCACCAGTCCTACGGGCGTATCGGGTGAGCGATGCTTGAGGAATAGCTCCCGCACACGCTCCAGCTGCCAGTACCGCTTGATGCTCTTAGGGTTGTAGAGTGCCGTGACGAAGTCAGCCTCCGCAGCCGCTATGGCACGTCGCTCGATGATTGCCCACGGAGTCATCAGATCACTCAGCGAGATGATGCAGAGATCATGACCAATGGGTGCCCCAAGGAGGGCTGCTGCTTTCTGAAAGGCGGAGATCCCAGGCAGGACCTCTAGTTCTACATTACTGCCTCGCTCATCGCACATCTCATAGAGGAGCGGAGCCATCCCGTAGATGCCCGCATCGCCAGAGCTAATGACACAAACGGTCTGCCCAGCCTCGGCTCGCTCGATAGCTAGCTTGGCTCGCTCACGCTCTTGGCGCATACCAGTGTCGATGCACTCAGCACCCTCGTGTAGGTACTCTTGGATAAACTGAAAGTAGTAAGCATACCCCACCACCACATCAGCCTCTCTGAGGGCTTGATGCACAGCGGGCGTTATATCTTCAGGACTGCCGGGACCGATGCCGGCTATATAGATCTTTTTCATAGTCTCTCTTTGCTATTGTTGGACGGGCTTGTCACACCTCCTATTTATTATGGCGCGACTTAGCTCGACGAATTACTCTGCGAAGATAGCGAAAACCGAGCACTACGCCACTCACCGAGACGACCAAACCACCTAGCACCAGCACCAACATGCAGATGATGTGCAGTGTCGGATGCTCTGCAAAGAAGCCGATGCGGAGGTTGTGACAGAAGGGGTAGAGCCACTTCTTGACCCGCCCGTTGAGACTGTAATAGCGTGTCTCCCCTGTCGTCGGACTGATGTAGAGACGGCTCGACTCCTTGTCCTGTGCAGAGATGCGATAGATCGGTAGCTCATACTTATTATTTAGGCTGACGTAGTAGTTGTCGTAGTGATCCATTAGCTCGATCTGCATCTCGGAGGTACCCAATACAGGCGTGAGCTTAGCTTTGATATCCTCCTCTGTCAGATGCAACGGCTGTGGAGCTTCACCCAGCGCGTCCCAACTCTCTAGCTGTCCGTGGCGCTGCACCTCGTAGTAAGGGTGTCCGCCATAGCTGCGCCAAGTGATCTGCTGCACGCCACCTAGGCCGAGCAGCAAGCGGTAGTCATAAGTGTCCGAGCGACCCAGCTGTGGAGCCTCTGCGACCTGCGCCTCCTTGCGCTTCGTCTCAGTCTCATGCTGAGGCACGATCCACGATGGCAGATCGTAGAGCGACATCACCCCGCTGAGGGCGAAAAGCGTTAGCGACAGACCAAAGATCACACCACCGACGAGGTGCCAGTGCAAAGTCTTCTGACGCTTGTAGGGACTGCGCAGACGCTTCGTCCGCCTCCACATACGGACGTAGAGACGTATCCCGAGGTATAGCCCCGTAAAAGCAGCGATGACAGCCAGCGAAGCGAAGATTGAGATGACCAAGAGCCAAGCGGTGCGGTTTTGCCGTAGCCACCAGTAGTAAAACATGTGAGGGATCGTACCACACGATGCCCCAATGCGCTCCGAACGAGTGCAGAGCTGTACTGCCTCGCCTGTGCGACTGGAGAGGTAGAGGTAAGTTCCCTCAGGATCGTCAAAGCGGTATCGGTAGAGAGGCAGATCTTTCTTGACCCTCGGGTAAGGTGTCCATGTATCTATGTGCTGTATCGTGTCGACCGCCACGATAGGCGCAGAGCTAAAGCGCGCCGCATACTGCTCGTACCAAGACTCAGGCACCGAATCCGTAGCTGTCGTGAGGAGCGAGTCCGCATGCCACAGATACCCCCCCCTCGCTCGTCTCCACACGCCACACCGGCTTGCCACAATGCGTAGTGAGTGCGAGTGCCGTCAGCTCTTCGCCAGGCTGGAGCTTAGCCAGTAGCGTAGCCTCTGAGGGAAGAGTCGCAGAGGATGAAAGAGTGTCTTGCAGTGGTAAGTCCTTGTCCCCTAAGCGAGGAAAGGAGCAGAAGATCATCACCCCTCCAGAGATCAACCATAAGAGGAAGAGCGGAGCACAGACAGTGCCAAGAACTTTGTGAAGCCAGCGCATAGTTGGTATGTAATAGGATTATAGGGTTGTCATTGTTTATAAGAGAGTTCTCCTAAGGTGTGAGGTCTCCCATAAGAAGCAACGGTGCGACCGCCAGCAAACGCAGCAGCCGCACCGTGTGGTGAGTCTCTCACGAAAGAGAGATCCGTATTAGTAGCTCAGCCACTAGTGTAGCCGTACTAGAAGTTTACTCTTTGACGACTGGCGTGATGCGGTCTAGCTCGAAGCCGTCTGCTAGCGTAGCACCCTTGGTCACCTTGCGAGTATTGATATTGTACTGGTAGATGGTCGTGGGAGCGCCCTCCACATTGGCACCAATGCTGACCGTATTGCCATTACGAACGGCTAGCTGGCCATAGTTACCATTGCTAAAGGGTATATCCTTGATGTGCTCGACCTGCTGCGTCTTGATGTTGCAGCGTAGCCAGTAGTAGATGTAGCGATTGGTCTTGCTGCTCCAGTCGGTATTGCCCTTCTCCTTGAAGTCTGGATCCTGCATATAGAGGAGCACCTCGTCATCATTGAGCGGGAAGACGGTGATGATCTTGCCACGAGGCTGTGCATAGCCGTCGAAGCTCTTGTCCGTCTCCATAGAGCCAGCGTTGACACGGAAGAGGAAGCTACGCTGCTTCGTGCTGCTCTTCTTCTTAGCATTCTCGGGGATATTGCAAGTAGCAGCAGCAAAGTAGAAGTTGCCCTTAGAGTCGAAGGAAGTCTTCTGGCAGCGGGTCTCACCAAAAGAGGTAGAGCTCAGATGCTCACAGCGTGTATCCTTGTCGATCTTCTTGACCTGCATCGTAGTAGCGTCGATGAATGCGATGTAGATCTCATTACGCTTGGGAGGTAGTGCCATGGAGGTCTTCTTAGACTTTTCCATATAGACGTGTGGGTAGATGAGCGTGTTGTCAGCCTTGCGGTAGCCAAGCAGACCACTGGAGTTAAAGATCTCACCCTCCTCAGGCTTTGGTAGATCAAGCTTGCCCTCAGCCACGATGGCCATCTTATTGACATCAACCTTGACCCAAGAGACCTCCTGCTTGTCACCTACTGAGCTGACCATGACGAGCGTGTTGTCGTCTAGCCAAGCGTGTGAGAAGCGACGGTCGAGGATCTGTGGCATAGGGAATTCCTTGATTGTCTCAATGCCTGTGTTGGAGACGCGGAACTTGCCGAAGCGTCCCTCACGAGAGACGTTGTAGTAATAGCCCTTGTGGTATACCACGTTAGGCGTTAGAGAAGAAGCAGAGGTCTCCACCCCCTGCCCCTTGATACTGAAGACGCCCTGGGTCAGGTCAGCGACACGTGCGATGATGTGTGGGTCCGCATTAGCCGTTGAGTTTCCAGAGGTCGAAGCATCTATTGGTACCCATAGGTCATAGCCTACGGTCACCTCCTCTTGAGGGTTTGGTGTATCTGAGTCACACGACGTGAACGAGAGTGTGACGAGGGTGGCTATGAGAGCCGCCACTAAGCGATAAGCTTTAGTCATAATAATCTTTGTTTGGATTGTTAGTATGAGTATGTTTTCTAGTTAAGAAATATGCGGAGCTTGCAGTAGAAGGCGCGTCCAGGCTTCTGTAGCATGTAGTTGTCATAGAGCGGACGGTCTAGCAAATTGCTGCTCTGCAGTGATATGGAGTAGCGATCGTGAGCAAAGCTCCAGGTGACCCCTGCTGAGAGGTCGTAGCTAGTCGGAATGATCGCTTTAGTGTTCTTGCGGCCGAAAGCTGCCCACGTGAGGTAGAACCAGTGGATATAGCCCAGTCCAGCGTTGAAGTGTATGGCACTTGCTTGAATGCCAAACGGCTTGCGCCAGTTAGCCCCTAGGAGTAGATTGCCATAGAGGAAGGGGTCGTTGGGTATCCGATAGCCGTAGGTCGGGTTCGGCTTACCGTAGATGTTGATGCGCGTACGGTCACGCTCGTCGGTGTAAGTGCCGTTGAGCGTGAGGTCTAGGAGGTTGGCGTAGTTGTACTTGACCTCCATCTCGCCCCCGATGACGAGTGACGAGCCGACATTGTCGTACTGACTCTCGACATCACCCATGACCACACGGTGAATGTAGTTAGAGACGTCTCGGTAGAAAGCGGTCGCCTCGTAGTTGAGGAAGTGCAGGTCGCCCCATTGCGCCTGACCGTAGAGCGTTAAGTTCAGATTGTAAGCCTGCTCGGGGTGGAGCTTGAAGTTAGGGTAGATGTTGGCGCCATTACCCATCAATTCGCGAGCTGTCGGCAGACGAGTGGCACGCTCGAAGGAACCTTTGATCGCTAGCTCGTTAGCGATGGTGTAGCGTAAGCCTAGACCATAGCCCATTTGGTTTTTCGTCTGCTGCGCAGGCACCTTGTCCGATCCTGTCAGCCAGTACATATCAGCCTGCTCGATGGCAACGTGGTAGAGGTAGTCCTTAACAAAGACCGTTCCACGCAGACGTCCATTGAGAAGCGTCGTGCCATACGAAAGCCCCATAATGTGCCTTCCCATACGATCTCTCGAAGCCTCAAAGTTAGGATCGTAAGTATCGTACCGCTCATTGGCTATGGCGGTCATCTGATAGTTGAAATTAAGATGCCCGCCCTTGGGGAGCGCGTAGGCGAGGTTAGCCCGTGCCGTCCAGGTAGGACGCACCGTGTGGCGAATCATACGTGTGCGGCGCATCACCTCGCTATAGTGTGTCTCTACGAAGGAGCCGTCCCAGCTATACTTGCGATAGGCGGTATCTGTGATTATGATATGGTTGCGAGCGAAAGAAGCATCTATCGTAGCAGATAGCCCAGGGGTAAAGAGATTGCGCTTGGCATAGTGTGCTGAGAAGCTCAAGTCGTCACGATCACGCATCGCCTCGCCGATGACTAGCGTCTGGCGAAAGCCGGTCTGTATCTCACTCGCGCTCTTTGTATAGCCCACCCCAAGCAGGGCGGCGTCTGCCCAAGGCTTTTTGGTCACGCCCAATTGTAGTCGTCCCAAGAGCGACTTGTAGCCATCGTGAAAGCGTCGGAAGTCTCGCCGCTCGTACTCCTGCGTTTCGGCGTTCCACACCTCCACACCACGCATGATGTAGTCATTTTTGGAGTACTGATAGCGTAGCGTAGGACGTACCGTAAAGCCACTCCGTTGCTCCCTATACTGCCCCGTCAGGTCTAGAGCAAAGGTGTGAAAGGAGCCTCCTCGCAGCGAACAGTCCAGATAGCTCTCCCCGCGGCTGTTAGTCACGATGTTGACCGCTCCGCCGAGGGTATCCATACCCAGCTCAGGGGGCACGACCCCCTTGTAGATTTCGACACGATCGATGAGGTTCACCGGCAGCGTAGCGAGCGAAGCCCCCTCGCCCATCGAGGAGAGCGGCACTCCATTGATAAAGTAGCGGACAGCATGCCCCGACATACCATTGATCGAAAGCTCATTGCTCGATCCTACACCACCTGACTCTCTGAGCCGTACACCCGAACTCTGAGCGACCAACTCGTTGAGACTACCCATCGAAGCGATCAGTGGCTTGACATCAAGGCTGATCGCCGAGAGTGCCTGCTGCTGCATAATACGTCTATGAGTAGGTGCCACGACAATCACCTCGCCGAGGCTCTTGTAGTCTATCGTGTCACGACGGTGACTGAGCGTATCCCGCTGCGCTGTGAGCGGGAGCACACAGCTAGCTAGTAGCAGGAATAGGTAAAAGTAACTACGTCTCATCGGCTTACTGAGCTATGGAGTCAGACTGATGTAACTTTTCGCCCGTCTCCTCATAGATCGCTTTCTTGTCCATAATAGAGAGACGATGATGTGTCATGAAGAAGTCGACCTTCTTCACGATCATCTCCTGCACCTCAGGGAGCTCGCCCAGACCACGCACCACGCTCTCGACCTGATAGCCGAGAGCCTCTAGACGGGGTTGCCACTCTTGGAGCATATCCTCCTTGGCATGTTCACCAGCCACGATCATCAGAGGCTGTAGAGAGACTCGCTTAAGGCCTGTAGCACGCAGACGCTCTAGAGCCTCCTCGTAGTATGGGTAGCCCTCCACACAGCCCACGATCACCTGATCATAGCCGTGATTTTGCAAGTAGTGATCCAGCATAGCGTACTGAGCTGTAGCACTATCGTAGGTGCCGTGCCCTACCCATAGGTAAGCCACCTCAGGATCCAGATGAGCCGTCATGATAGAAACCAAGTCCTTGTAGTCGCTTTCGTAGAAGAGTAAAGGGGTCACCAGCCGGATCTTCTTAAAGAGTTGCTGCAAGTGAGCCACCTCGTAGGAGAGCGACTCCATCTCTACGCCATCGACGATCGTCGTCGAGACCACCAGCAGATGAGTAAAGCCCTCTTGCGCTAACTCCTTAAGTGCTTCGCCAGGCGTGGGGATCTCTATACCCCGCGCTGCTAGACGCTTACGCACGATACGAGAGCTATAGGATTGACGAACCTCTAGATCAGGATGGGCGGCAGCTATGCGCTCATTGATAGCATCGAGGGTGACCCGACGGGTATCGTCGTGCGTTGTGCCAAAGTGAACTACGAGGATAGCCCCTTTGTCATTAGGGTCCATAGCCGCAAAGAGCGAGTCGGTCTCAAAGATCTTATTGCCCGCTTGTAGCGACAGTCCGCCTAGTAGTGCAGTCATATATAATAGGAGTATACGGAGGTATCGTTGCGTCATACGGTTGTTGTTTTTATCCGCTAGGTCAAATCCAATCTAGAAGTCCATCAGCATAACTTGAGGCATAGCACAGCCGTAGCCCCACGCCACATGCGCAGTGCCTCCTGAGAGATATGCATCTGATCGATTGACATAGCATTAAGGTACACTTGCCACCGAGCGTACACAGTTATATACTAAGTTACGAGTAGTGGCAGGTCTCCTGACTTACCCCAGCCTAACACCGCCTTCCCACCTGACCTCCGTCAGACAGTGGCTTGTATTCATCTTGTGCTAGGCTCTGTGAAATAGGGGGATCACAGTAGCGGGCACTGTACCAGATTCTCACTGGACTTCCCTCTTGCATCGCTCTACCGACGAGCTGATGCACCACCACTCAAGGATGTTGTCCGCAAAGGTACAAAAAGTTAAGGAGAGAGGAAGTAGAGGTTAGAAATTAGAGGTTAGAGGTTAGAGGTTAGAGGTTAGAGGTTAGAGCCAGGCTCTAGTGGCACTAGTAGTCCTAGTGGCTCTAGGGCCTCTAGCTAACGGCCAATAGCTACAGCAGTTGGGCTAAGAGCTCCTCGGTAAGGGCTAGATGCGTATAGGTGGCATAGCAGCGACCTGTATGCCACAGTGCGGTCGCCACGGGGTCGCCCCACGCATTGTATTGCTGTGCTGTCGAGGGTAGCGGATCGAGGATGCGAGAGTAATGAAACTCGTGTCCACGCACCGCCACGCCTGCTATCTCGAGCTGTCGGTAGCCAAGAGCTAGCCCGCGCTGCTGCATCGTGGCAGTCTGCTGTAGCGCCCCCACGAGCGGATAGGTAGTGCCTTTCTCGTCGATGATCGCTTCGCAGAGGAGGAGCATACCTCCGCCCTCGGCAAGCATGGCACCGCCCTCACGGATGTAGTCACGGAGACTGTCCAGCATCGACTTATTGGCTGATAATTGCTCCAAGTGTAGCTCGGGGTAGCCGCCCGGCAGATAAACGAAATCACTCGGCGGTAGAGCTCTGTCAGAGAGTGGACTGAAGTAAGTTATCTCGCCCCTCTGCTCTAGCTGGCGCACATTCTCTTGATAGAGAAAGGTGAAAGCGTCGTCACGAGCCACCGCTATGCGACGAGGAGCTGACGAAGAGTGCTTTTGCAGAGTGGGTGCTTCGTAAGACTGCTCCTTTCGCTCTGAGGAGATGGCTAGGAGTCGGTCTATGTCTAGATGTTGCTCTAAGAGGTCGGCCACCTGATCGGCATAGCGATCTATCTGCGCTAGGTCGTCAACGTCTAGTCCTAGGTAGCGACTGGGGATGGCGATGTCATCGACACGAGGTAGCGAGCCCAGGACAGGCAAGCCCGCATCTGCGGCAGCCTGCGTAAGATAGGTCAGGTGACGCTCCGAGGAGACTTTGTTGAAGATGACTCCCGCTATCTTAACCCTTGGGTCAAAGTGCTGCAATCCGTAGAGCAGCGGAGCCACCGTGTAAGCCATCGAGCGCGGTGTCACGACGAGCACGACCGGTAGATCTAGGAGGCGAGCAATGTCCGCCGCGGAACCTTTGTCCCGATCGTAACCATCGAAGAGCCCCATCACGCCCTCCACGATGACTGCCTGAGCATCCTGACTATAGTAGTGGTAGAGTGCCTGCACCCGCTCGGCTCCGTACATAAAGAGGTCCAGATTGACTGCCGGGCGACCCGTTGCCACGCTGTGTAGCTTAGGATCTACGTAGTCAGGACCGCACTTGAAGGCTTGAGTGGCCAGTCCACGGCGTGTGTAAGCACGAAGAAGGCCCATGGTGAGCGTGCTTTTGCCACTCTCAGAGAGGGGCGCTGCGATGAGGAGGGAGGGAAGAGATGTCATAAGTGATTGACTAAAGTTGTGAGTCAGGGATAAGAAGTACCTCGAGCTGTGCTGAGGGAACGAGGGGTTTGCAGACTTGATAGCAATGATCGACAATGCTCTGGTAGAGCGGGTGTGTGCCATCGGGGAAGATCTGCCATAATTCGCGGGCTAGGGTCATCTCGCTGATCTGCTGCTCTTGCTCAGCGGTTGCACCACTAGCAGAGGCAAGGGCAGTGATGAAGGCTTTGTCCATCACCACCTTCTTGCTATGTGTGTCTAGTTCGCCAGCCGCCAGCTTGACCGCCTTACCGATCATGATGCCGAGGGTGATCTGCGGGAAGCCCAGTTCGTTGGCAAGGCTGAGCGTCTCACCGATGAAGTTGCCATACTGAACGAAAGCGTTGGCGGGCAGGTCGGGAAAGCGCCCCTTGAGATACCGCTCGCTGCGTCCGCCTGAGTTGAGCACGAGATGCTTGCCGTAGACCGACTTGCTCACCTCCAGCTCACGACGTATCGACTCAACAAAGGCCTCGCTCGAATAGGGACGCACGACCCCTGTAGTGCCGAGGATAGAGATGCCGTCTAGGATGCCTAGCCGTGGATTGAAGGTGCTCTGAGCGAGCTTACGTCCCTTGGGAACGGAGATGGTTAGGTCGATGCCTACTTGGGAGAGGTCGACCAAAGCGCCGAGTGCTTGACGCATCATCTGACGCGGTACGGGGTTGACGGCAGGCTCTCCGATGTCTAGTCCGATGCCGGGGAGAGTAACTCGCCCTACCCCTTCGCCCTGGAGGAAGGTAACCCCGCTGTGTGCCTGCGTAAGTGACAAGTCAGCAACGATCTCTGCGCCATCGGTTACGTCGGGATCGCTGCCAGCATCCTTGATAGCAACTGCCCGAGCACCTTGCTCTGTTAGCTCGGTTTGCTGGATCGGAAAGGGGATTCGCTCGCCCTGAGGGAGGGTCACGGTCACCTCGCTGTAAGACTCCTCGTTGAGTAGTGTGAGCAGAGCAGCTGTGGCAGCAGCCGTGGCAGTGGTGCCAGTCGTTAAGCCGATGCGCTGAGGGAAGAAGTCGCTCCCCAGTAGTCTCTCTATGGAGCGGCGAAGTCCTACGGGGCCCTCGACGGTAACTGTGGCAGGATAAGGGATCTGTGGTCTTCGGATGACCAGCACGGTGATGCCGAGTGCGAGTGCTTCCTTCACTTTTGCTGCAAAGCCACTCGTGTCGCCACTCTCCTTGAGCAGGATCATGTCTGGTTGGAGTGTGGCAAAGATTTCTCGATCACACTGCTCCTTATCATAGTAGACCACCCGCTCTGGCGGGAAGTCGCTCTGACGTAGTCGCTCCTCGGTCTCTGCGATCGGCATCACCCGCAGATAGGTCTCATGCTGGGTCCAGTAGGCTCTCAGTCGCTCGATCGAGTTAACACCTGTCAGGGCTAGTAGTCGCTGGGGCTGGTGCTTGAGGAGATACGTCAGCGCAGCGTCAAAGGAGTCTAGCGCTACAACCGAGGCGGGCAGGACGGGGAAGGTACGCTCGTACCGGATCACAGGGAGCTGCAGGCGAGCTACGCAATCAGCCACGCTCTGGTGCACGCCCATAGCGAAGGGGTGCGCCGCATCTACGACGAGGGCGATCTCCCGCTCCGTGCAGAAGTGCGCCATCTCCTCACCATTCATACCTCCCTCTAGACGTATCCCGTGGTGCATCGAGAGCTCTTGCGAAGCTCCTCGTGTGGAGTAGTAAAAAGGCTTGCCCGCCTCCTCACACACTTCGAGCGCTTTGCGCCCCTCTGTGGTTCCTCCGATGATTAGTATCATACCTTTGAGGCGTGGATAGAGAAGTGAAGTGTCTCGGGGTCGAAGTCGATTCCCTTTGCTGCGAAGTAGCTGGGCAAGGTGCCGTCACTGGCAAGTGCCCTCGGCGGACCCATATGTAGCACGTGATTATCATCGAGGAGCCACACCTGATCGGCTATCTGGAGAGCCAGCTCTAGGTCGTGCGTGGAGAGGAAGATCGTCTTGTGCGCCTCACGAGACAAGCGAAGGAGGAGTTGCAGCATCTCCACCTTCGAGGGGAAGTCTAGGAAAGCGGTCGGTTCGTCTAGTAGTATGATGGGTGTCTCCTGAGCTAGTGCCTTGGCGATCATCACCTTCTGACGCTCTCCGTCACTGAGCGAGTCGATCATTCGCTTGGCTAGAGGTTGTATGCCGACCAGCTCTATCGCTTCGTTGACCGCCTGACGGTTGCTCTCATCCATCTGCCCCCAGAAGCCGGTGTAGAGGCTCCGTCCGATGGCGATCATCTCGTAGGCTGTCGTATTGCTCATGATGAGTCGCTCCGTTAGCACGACGCTGATACGTCGCGCCAGCTCTTTGGCGGTATACTGCTGTATCTCCTTGCCTTCGACCAGTAGCGCACCACCAAGCTTCGGCTGAAAGGCTGCGATCGTCCTGAGCAGCGTCGACTTGCCCACACCATTTGATCCGATGAGGCAGGTGAGCTGTCCCGACCAGATAGTAGCATTGAGCTCACTCGCTACGACGCGCGTGCGCTTCATCTGGTGATACCCTATCGATAGGTCACAAAGTTCTATCGTTGCGTGGCTAGTCATACGATTACAGTTCCTCTCTACGTCGTTTGTCAAATAGTACCCAGATCACGATCGGAGCACCGATGAGCGCTGTCACCGAGTTGATCGGCAGTGCCCCCTCCATACCGGGCATACGAGCGATTAGATTGCAGCAAAGTGCTAGGAGTGCGCCAACGAGCGTCACCGCGGGCATCAGAATCAGATGATTGGAGGAGGCAAAGATAGTACGGCAGAGATGCGGCACCGCCAGTCCTATGAAGACGATCGGACCGCAGTAAGCGGTCACGATAGCGGTCAGCAGGCAGGCCGAGAAGATGACTAGATGGCGCGCCCGCCCGTAGTTGAGACCGAGGCTGCGAGCGTAGTTCTCCCCGAGGAGCATCAAGTTAAGCACCTTGATCAGCAAGAATGAGAGCGGTATCAGCACCAGCATGATGATGACAAACGTAGTCACCTGATCGCCACTCACCTTGGCAAAGCTTCCCAAGCCCCAGATGACGTAGCTCCGCACATCCTCATCGTTGCTAAAGAACTTCAGCACGCCGATGATCGCATTCGCTATGTAGCCGATCATCACACCCATGATCAGTAGCACCACATTGCCACGGACACGCTGCGCCATCGTCATGATGATCGACATCACGATGAGCGCTCCGAGGAGTGCTGCCACCGAGACCGCCATCTCCCCCACGAAGCCCATCCGCACAAGTGCTTTCTGGCTAATGCTCCCCGAGAGCAGAATAAAGGTTGCTACGCCTAGGCTAGCTCCCGAACTAATACCTAGCTCCGAGGGGCCCGCCAGCGGATTGCGAAAGACCGTCTGCATCTGTAGACCACTGATCGAGAGCCCCGCACCCGCGACCAGCGCCGTAATCGTCTGCGGGTAGCGACTCTTCCAGATGATGTTGCGCCATATCTCACTCCCCTCACCGTCACGTCCGAAGAGTATGCGCACCACCTCATCGAAGGGAATAGCGATCGTCCCCAGCGATAAGTTGAGAACAAAAAGCACCAGTATAAGGAGTCCTATAACTGTAAAGGCTATAACAGGACGTCGCATAGCTTCTCCGTGCCTTATTGGGTTAATATGGAGTAGAAGACAGGCTCATGATCCGGAAGCAACTGTGGGTGAAAGGCGTGGATCAAGTCCGCCAAGACCACCTCAGGCTCCACGGGTGACAGCTCGTAGAAAGGTCTCTCTCGCAAATTGCAGTACAGCACCTGCTTGTCCCGATAAGCCTTGAAGTCCCGATAGCGTGCATCCGTCTTGCCCAGCACATCGTAGGAGAAGGCTCCATCGTAGCTATTCGCAATGCGCCAATAGTCCGCATCGGCCGCCTTAGCATAGACCGTCTCAAAGTCAACGTAGAAGCCTCCCGACTCCTTATCGTCTGCCATAAAGTAGTCAGCGCCCGCATCTTCAAAGAGGTGAGCTAAGTAGCTCGCACCACCTACCACATACCAGTTGCCGCCGTGCAGCTCACCACTAAGCACCTTCGGGCGGATCAAGTCATCCGTGATCAATGCTTGTAGCTCATGGTAGCGCTCCTCAATGGTGCTGAAAAGCGTCTCCGCACGCTCCTCCATACCGAGCAGTAGTGCCGTAAACTTAATCCACTCAGCCTGCCCTAGTGGCGAAGTCTCCTTGTAGCCTAGGAAGGTAATCAGCGGTATGTCCAGCTGCTTGATCACATCATAACCACCCCGCTTGAAGGGGCTCACTAATATAATGTCTGGGTGCAGTGTCATGATCAACTCGCTGTCGAAGTTGCCCTCGATACCAATACGCTTAGCCGCACCGGAAGCCAGTCGTGACTGCATCTCCTCGTTGAAGAGGAAGCGCGTACTCGGCATGCCCACGACACGGTCTACCGCATCAAGCTTGATAAAGTTAGAGAGCTGTAGCGTCGTCATCACGATGACCCGACGCACTGGAGTCTCTATCATGGTAAAGCCCTCAGGCACCTCAGCAGCTAGCTCCTGCGCTTGTTCGCGAGGCACTAATGCGTAGCGATACACCTCGCTACTGTCATGTGTCGGGTCTGAGATGGTGACCAGCGTCACCGCACCGGCATGCTCTATCTGTAGCCCCTCGGCATAGCGTATCATGGAGGTGGTGTCACTCTCAGCACTCCTCGTAGAGCCCTCGTCTGAGTGCCCCTTGCCACACGAGACCAGCAGCAGGGAGAGAACCCAGCAGCTCAGCAAATATCTTACACAGCGTAATGTATCCATCTTCTTATCGATCTGTTGCACTGCAAAGATACAGAAACGATTCGTCTCAGGGCCTTACTCCCCACCCCAACCTTGAAGATTCGCTAGATCCCGCTAACCTCAGAGATGTTTGTGAAACTCCTCTCGCAGGAATGTGCGAAGTCTTTAAAAAGATCGGCTATCAAACACCTTATAAAGTTTTTTGCCTACATTTGTGAGTGCCTTGCACTAGACCTTGCACTAGACCCTGAAATATGCGCCTGCAAGTCATATACGAGAAACAGATCAATACAGTATCATCTATGAGAACTCTTTCAGTCATTCTATCCACACTCCTACTAGTCGTAGGACTCGCATCATGCCGCGGGGACAAGCCTACCCCCGTAGTCACCGAGGCTACCAGCTTGACACTATCCCCTACGGCTATCACGCTGCAGGTCGGGAAGACCCAGCAGCTCACGGTCACCATTCAGCCAGCTGGCCAGATCTTTACCGCGACCTTCACCAGTGACAAGCCTGAAGTAGCTACCGTCGACGCTAAAGGGCTCATCACAGCGGTCGCTGAGGGCACGGCTCACATCACCGCTCAGGTAGGCAAGCTCACACAGCAGTGCGTCGTCACTGTATCTAACACGGCTCCCGCAGTGAAGCTAGAAGTCGAGACCACGGCCCTATCTATCAAAAAGGGTGGTAATGCTCGGATCAATTATACAGTCACACCTGCCGACACACCCGTCACCTTCACAAGTGACAAGACCGACATAGCAACTGTCGATGCGCAGGGCCTCGTCACGGGCGTTGCGGCTGGTAGTGCGACGATTGCTGTCTCTGCTGCTGGTCAGTCTGCCAGTGTCGCCGTCACGGTGACTGAAGATCAGGGAGGTGGCGCCACCGATCAGACTGAGCTTCCTCTGCTCAAGTTTGCCATAGAGCAAGACGCTCAGGGAGTCCCCGTCGATGCCGATGTCCTCAAGCATGAGCAGGCTGTGGGTCGCACGCTGAAGCCTGTCACCATCGGTAAGGGTCCCGATGGTGGCGATCTTACTTTTCCAGGATTTGTCAATACCGCTCTGACCATCACTGGCGCCGTTTATGGGCTCAGCATTCAGTCTGGTGAAAAGGTGATCATAGCTTTCAGCAAGGAGAGCCTAGCCGCGTGTCCTAGGACACAAGCTATGCTTGCAGACTATGGCTTTGATCATCTAGAGCAGAGCAAGTTCCAAAATGGTACTCCCTGTAAGATTGGGACCAAGAGTGACAACTCCAGTATCCAAGTAACGATCTATGACGAACCAAATAGTGAGCTACAGTCTACCCTCATCATCGAGTTTCTAGAGAAGAGAGAGCTACCCACAGCGCATCCTATCCTCCCGAATGCTAAGGACTTCCCCGACTATGCGACATTCGCAACAGGTGATGTCGCCAAGATCAAGGAGTTTGAGAGCACCCTCGGCTTCCGCAACTTTGACGCCGAAAAGTCCAATGAAGACGCCAAGAACTTGCTCTTCGAGACGAAGCAGGAGTCTATCCCTGAGTCAAACTTCCAGCTAGTCTACTATGTATCTAGTGCTAAGGCCAAGTTTATCAACAGCATTGTCAACGTCATCAAGGGCCCGGAAGACTTCGCTGATCCCAAGCTCAAGGAGTGGTTTACGACGAATGGCTACGGCAATAAGTTTGAGACTCATGCCGACAAGGGCTATGCGTACGGTTGGGATGCCTCAAGCAAGATCTTCTGTCAAATCTTCATCAAAGAAGGAGTCACATTCATCCAGATCTTTGAGAAGCAGCAATCGCAGTCAGCTAGCCAGATGCGTCGTCTAGCCTTCGAGCAGTACAAGACGACGTCAGCTCAGCCCCAGAGAGCCCGGTACTACAAGTTCCAGCACCGTCGCTAAGCGACAGCAGTATATGGTCCTATCAGATGATGCAATAGCGATGTAAGAGCTACACATCTGACAAGCGTTTCAAATCTCCACTGAGGAAATTCCCAAACTCCTCGGTGGAGATTTTTTATTCTCCACTGAGGTATTAGAAAATTCCTCGGACTTATCATTTGATTCCTCCGAAGTTTCATTTGATTCCTCCGAAGAATTTTTCCTCGCCTACGTGGAAAATAAAAAATAGCTCCGTGGGAATTTCGCAATTCCTACGGAGGAAAGCGGCGGCGGTCGGATGTCGGTTAGAGTTCTCAGCGTGAATCAGAGCTGTCGGAGCCATCGGGATGATCGGAACTCGGATCTCTAATTTCTAATCTCTAATTTCGTATCTTTGTGGCGTAATGCACTATAAGAGACTACAGTCGAAGGTATGAACTATGGATATGTCAAGGTAGCGGCCGCTGTGCCCTATGTTAGAGTGGCTGACTGCTACTACAATACGAGCCGCATCAAGGAGATGATCTTTCAGGCGGAGGAGCTAGGAGTAGAGATACTTACGACTCCAGAGCTCTCTATCACGGGGTATACCTGTGGGGATCTCTTTCATCAGTCGTTCCTATTGGAACAGGCTCAGAAGGCGCTATGCCAGCTAGTCGAGGAGACGGCCGAGACTGACGTGATGGTCATCGTCGGTATGCCAGTCAAAGTGGAGGAGAAACTCTTTAACGGGGCGGTCGCCTTCCAGCATGGTAAGATCCTAGGAGCGATCCCTAAGACTTATCTGCCGAACTACCGAGAGTTTCAGGAGAAGCGCTGGTTCTCGCCCAGTGATTCGCTACAATATAAGACGGTGCAGATGGGCCCCCACACGGTGCCTATCGGGCGCAACATCATCTTCAAGTGTGGACAGGTGGGCATCGGTATCGAGATCTGCGAGGATATGTGGACGCCCTTTACGCCTGGCACACGCCTCAGCCTCTATGGAGCGCATATCATCTTCAACCTCTCTGCGAGCAATGAGAATGCGGGCAAGCACGACTACCTCCGCTCGCTGATTAGTGGTGCCACGTCGCAATCTATCTGTGGATACGTCTACGCCTCTAGTGGCTATGGCGAGAGTTCGACCGATCTAGTCTACACAGGCAAAGCGTTTATCGCTGAGGTGGGCAAGATCGTTAAGGAGATGCGCCGCTTCGAGTACAAGGAGCGGATGATCGTGAGCGACATCGACGTGTCTCGTATCCATGGCGAGCGACTGATCAATAGTAGCTTCAAGAGTGCGGTCAATCACTTTACCGACGAGGAGGAGCTGGTAAGCATCCCCTTCACGCTACGCTCGGAGGAGGAGTCACAGCCTATGGATCGTGTCATCGAGCGCAATCCCTTTATGCCTGAGGGGGCGAACCCAGAGGAGCGGTGTCACGAGATGTTTCAGATACAGGTGTGCGGCCTCATACAGCGTCTCAAGCACATGCGTGCAGAACATGCGGTGATCGGTATCTCGGGCGGACTAGACTCGGCACTGGCTCTACTGGTGACGGCAGAGGCTTTTGACCTCTTGGGCTTGGATCGCAAGCAGATCATTGCAGTGACGATGCCGGGCTTTGGCACCTCTGAGCGCACCTATCGCAACGGCTACACGATGATGCAGGAGCTGGGTGTGACGATCCGTGAGATAGATATCAAGGAGGCGACAGAGCAGCATCTCTCAGCCATCGACTATAAGAGCAATCGGGAGGATGCGACCTTTGAGAATGCCCAGGCACGTGAGCGGACGCAGATACTGATGGATCTGGCCAATATGTACCACGCGCCCGTCATCGGGACGGGAGACCTGTCTGAGATCGCCTTGGGCTGGTGCACCTTCAACGGGGACCATATGTCTATGTATGCGGTGAATAGTGGTATCACGAAGACGAGCGTACAGCTGATCGTCGGGTGGTATGCTACGCACCAGGCTGGTGACACACCACTAGCCACAGTCCTACAGGACATCGTCGCTACGCCGATTAGCCCCGAGCTACTCCCGATCAAAGACACGAAGGCTGGCAGCGAGCAGCAGACGCAGGATCTCGTGGGGCCGTACGAACTACACGATTTCTTTATCTATCACTTCCTACTCGATGGCTTCGAGCCGAAGAAGATCTTTTACCTGGCGAAGGTTGCTTTCGAGGGAGCTTATACGCCCCAAGAGATCAAGCACTGGATGGGAGTCTTCTTCAAGCGATTCTTCTCTCAGCAGTTCAAGCGCAATGCGATGCCCGATGGGCCTAAGGTGCAGAGCGTCTCGCTCTCCTCACGTGGAGAGTGGCGCATGCCGAGCGATGCGGTGAGTAGTATGTGGCTCCAAGAGGTGGAGAGTCTAGAGGTATAAAGACAAGTGAGATGATGAGTCAAGAGGAGCGTGCGCAGCTTTTATTGCCGATAACGGACTTTGTCGAGGCCTTCGAGCAGGACTTCAGGCAGTCACTACAGAGTGATGCGCCTGTACTATCGCACGCCTTAGAGCATCTGCGGCTCTCCTCGGGCAAGCATATTCGTCCGATCATCGTGGGGCTATGCGCTCAGCTCTGCGCAGGACAGACCAATGAGCAGACGCTCTCAGCGGCACTGGTCATAGAGCTACTCCACACCGCTTCGCTAATCCACGATGACGTCATCGACTGGTCGGACACACGGCGTGGACAGCCTACGCTCAATGCACTCTACAGCAATCACCAGGCGGTCTTGATGGGAGACTATGTACTCTCGACCGCCTTTCTAGAGTTAGTCTCGCGAGAGCACACCCCTGAGATGCTACGTGTCGTTGCTCAAGCTGGGCGCGATCTCTCTATCGGAGAGCTGATGCAGCTATCCCTCTCGAAGGCACACACCTATCGTGAGGAGGACTACTATGCCGTGGTAGATCGTAAGACGGGAGCACTCTTTGAGGCAAGTGCCAAGCTGGGAGCTCTGAGCGTAGATGCTACCGAGGAGCAGGTGAAGCGCTGTGCCCGTCTGGGGCAATTGATGGGACGTGCCTTCCAGCTACAGGATGACCTCTTCGACTATGACAAAGCTCTAGACGTGGGCAAGCCTACGGGTCACGATCTTATCGAGGGCAAGGTCTCTCTCCCTCTACTCTATGTTCTGAACCATGCGACTCCTACGGAGCGTGACGAGATCATCTCGTATCTACAGCAACCTATCGGATCTGACTCGATCGAGTACCTCCTCCGCATAGCCCACGAGCGGGGCGGCATCGACTACACAGAGAGGCAGATACAGCACATTCACCAAGAGGCGATCAATCTGCTCAGGAGCTTCACACCAAGTAGTACCAGAGAGACACTAGAGCGCTTCATCGCATTACTAGGAGAGAGACAGAAATAGCTGACGAAGACTATGGAAGGGGATACGCTTAATTGGATTGACTATATGGTCATGGGCTGCACAGCGTGGGCACTCTTCAAGGGATTCAAGCGGGGTGTCGTGTCGGCTTTGATCGCTGTGCTGGGCATCGCTGTCGGCTATATAGTGGTGCGCTGGATAGGTGTACCCGTAGCACTCTGGATCTCTCAAACCTTCGGACTACCCCACGGGGTGGCGGTGGTAGGAGCATATGTGGCGACTTTCTCACTCTCATGCTGGGGCATCGCCTTCCTAGCACGTCCTACGGTGAGAGCGATTAAGCGTTCGTCGCTTTCAGTTGTCAATAAACTTATGGGAGCTCTCTTTGCGGGAGCCTTTGTCATCATATTCTTTAGCCTTATATTTAATCTAACCGACTTCATATTGCCTCGAGGGGTGCTGGAGCAGCTGCCCGACATCACAAGAAAAGAGGGAGAGCCAGCTGAGCCTCGACGGGATCAGCGTGACAAGTCTAGACTATATGACCCAGTCCGTGGCTTGATCTCTTGGGCTGCGCTGGGCGACCTGACCTCTTGGCAGGATAAACAATTAAAGCAACAATCAAGTGAATAGCGAATATAATCCTAAGCAACCGATCCCCACGCCTACTGACACAGAGGTGCGTGCGGTGACTCCGACCGGTGAGGATATCCTCGACGACATCACCCAGGGGGACTACAAGTATGGCTTCGTGACCGATGTCCATACGGAGACCATCCCCAAGGGGCTCAACGAGGAGGTGGTACGTCTCATCTCGGCAAAAAAAGAAGAACCCGAGTGGCTCCTAGAGTTTCGTCTCAAGGCTTACCATCACTGGCTCACACTCGAGCGTCCCGACTGGGCGCATCTATCAATCCCTGAGATAGACTATCAAGACATTATATACTATGCGGCTCCTCGTCACAAGACTTCTGGAGATGGCCCCATAGATCCTGAGATCGAGAAAACCTTTGACAAGCTCGGCATACCACTCCACGAGCGGGCTATGCTCTCGGGCAATATGGCGGTCGATGCGGTCATGGATAGCGTCTCGGTGAAAACAACTTTCCGCACCAAGCTTAAGGAGCTGGGTATCATCTTCTGCTCTTTCAACGAAGCGGTGCGTGAGCACCCAGACCTCGTACGTAAGTACCTAGGCAAGGTGGTTTCGTCGCACGACAATTACTTCGCAGCGCTGAACTCGGCGGTCTTTAGTGACGGTTCTTTTGTCTACATCCCCAAGGGCGTGCGCTGTCCGATGGAGCTGTCGACCTACTTCCGCATCAATGCAGCTAATACGGGGCAGTTCGAGCGTACGCTCATCGTGGCAGACGAGGGCGCTTACGTGAGTTACCTAGAGGGTTGCACGGCTCCGATGCGTGACGAGAACCAGCTCCACGCTGCCATCGTCGAGATCATCGCTGAGACCGACGCGGAGGTCAAGTACTCGACAGTTCAGAACTGGTACCCAGGCGACAAGGACGGGCGAGGCGGTATCTACAACTTCGTCACCAAGCGTGGGCTGTGCCGTGGCGACCGCAGCAAGATCTCCTGGACACAGGTTGAGACGGGCTCGGCTATCACGTGGAAGTATCCTAGCTGCATCCTACGAGGTGACGACTCTGTGGGAGAGTTTTACTCTGTCGCTGTGACCAACAACTATCAGCAGGCGGACACTGGCACGAAGATGATCCATCTCGGACGCAACACCCGCAGCACGATCGTCTCCAAGGGTATCTCCGCCGGAAGTAGCCAAAACAGCTACCGTGGACTGGTCTCCATCGCTGCCTCTGCAGAGAATGCACGCAACCACTCGCAGTGCGACAGCCTTCTCCTAAGCGACCACTGCGGAGCGCACACCTATCCTTACGCAGACATTCGCAATGACTCTGCCGTCGTGGAGCATGAGGCGACCACCTCTAAGATCAATGAGGATCAGCTCTTCTACTGCAACCAGCGTGGCATCACTACCGAGGAGGCAGTCGGTCTAATCGTCAACGGCTACGCCCGTGAGGTGATGAGCAAGCTCCCGATGGAGTTTGCTGTGGAGGCGCAGAAGCTCCTCTCCGTAACCCTCGAGGGGAGTGTCGGCTAGCCCCCGCTATACATTATATAGATACAGATTACACACTACTATGAGCAACGTAATACTCGATATAAAGAATCTCCACGCCAATATAGGCGACAAAGAAATACTTAAAGGGATCAACCTCACTATCCGTGAGGGTGAAACACACGCTATCATGGGACCCAACGGAAGTGGCAAGAGTACCCTCTCGTCTGTCCTCGTAGGGCACCCTGCCTTTACCGTAACCTCTGGCGAAGTAACTTATCTCGGTCAGGATCTGCTGGCTATGGATGCGGTCGAGCGGGCACACGCTGGACTCTTCCTCAGCTTCCAGTACCCCGTAGAGATACCTGGCGTGAGTATGGTCAACTTCATGCGCTCAGCACTCAACGAGCGGCGCAAGACTCAGGGCGAGAAGCCAATGCCCGCTGGCGAATTTCTCAAGATGCTAAAAGAGAAGCGTGAGGTGGTCGGTCTCGATGACCGTCTCCTCAAGCGTTCGGTCAATGAGGGATTCTCTGGTGGCGAGAAGAAGCGCAACGAGATCTTCCAGATGGCAGTCCTCGAGCCACGTCTCTCGATACTCGATGAGACCGACAGCGGACTAGACATTGACGCTCTGCGTGCCGTCGCACACGGTGTCAACACGCTCCAGCGTCCCGACAGTGCTTGCGTCGTCATCACCCACTATCAGCGACTGCTAGACTATATCAAGCCGCAGTTTGTTCACATTCTGTACAAGGGTCGGATCGTCACATCAGGCGGACCCGAGCTAGCTCTCAGACTAGAGGACGAGGGGTACGACTGGATCAAAGAAGAGGTAGCTAAAGAGGAGAAGCAATGAGTCCACGTAAGCAACCACCCACAGCACACCTGCAGTATCTAGACCTTTACCAGTCTCAGCAGGACTACATCGAGCAGCACAGTTTACCTGTGCTACAAGCGCAGCGAGACTTCGCTCTAGAAGCTCTGAACGAGTACGCCCTACCCCAGCTCGGCATGGAGGACTGGCAGCGCACGGATGTCGAGGCTCTCTACGCTCCCGACTACGGGATCAACCTACAGGAGCTAGACCTAGCCCCCGCAGGACATAAGCAGCTCCCGCAGTATAGCTGTGACCTATCGGTCAATGAGCTCACCATCAAGGCGAGTGCACTCAACAGCAACTACCTCTACACCCACTACGCCAATCAAAAGCGCAAGCTCCCCGAAGGGGTCTTCGTAGGCTCTATCAAGGAGTTTGTCAAGGAGTACCCCGACCTGGCGGAACGTTACTACGGGCAGATAGCCGAGGTAGACACTGACGGTACCATCGCGCTCAATACGCTCTTCGTGCAGGACGCCTTCGTCCTCTACGTACCCGATGGTATGGAACTCGAGCAGCCCGTGCAGCTCGTACAGCTACTCCACGCTCAGGAGCCACTCCTCTGCATTCGTCGCTGGCTCATCATCATCGGTGATCGTGCCAAAGCCTCTGTCCTCGTCTGCGACCATACGATAGATCGCACCAACTTCCTCGTCAACCAAGTGGCCGAGATCTACGTTGGTGATGGTGCTCAGCTCAAGCTCTTCGATATGGAGGAGAATAGCCACCAGACGCACCGCACCTGCACCTACTTCCTGCGCCAAGGGGCAGAGAGCCAAGTGACCCTCGCCGCCTATACGCTCAATAATGGGATAACGCGCAATAGCTTCCGGACACGCTTCCTCGGCGAGCATGCTGAGCAGACACTGGGCGGAGTCGCTGTGACCAATGGCACACAGCATGTCGACACCTTCACACGTGTCGAGCATATCAAGCCAAAATGTCATAGCACGCAGCTCTTTAAGAACCTCCTCGAGGAGCAATCCACGGGTGCCTTCTCGGGGCGCATCTTCGTAGCGCAGTCGGCACAGCAAACCGAAGCTTACCAGAGCAACCGCAACATGCTCCTCTCGCCAGAAGCGCGCATGTACAGCAAGCCACAGCTAGAGATCTATGCTGACGATGTGCAGTGCTCGCACGGTATGGCGACAGGGCACCTTGATGAGGAGGCACTCTTCTACATGATGCAGCGTGGTATCCCCGAGCACGAAGCACGGGTCATGCTGAGCGTAGCCTTCGTTGGAGACGTCATCGCACTCATGCCCCTAGAGGACCTACGGGATCGCATCGAGAGCATCGTGCGCAATCGCCTCCTAGGCAAAGAGCCGACGCACTGCAGCCAGTGTGGTAAGCTAATCTTCTAACTCACGCTATACTATCGTAATGAGTTCTCGCTGGAGACTACACCTCGTGATGCTATGCGTCACCATTATCTTTGGAATCAATGGGCCCTTCACCAAGGCACTCCTTGGTGGGGGGCTCACTCCATATACGCACATGTTCTGTCGCTTCCTAGGCGCTACGATACTCTTTTGGATCGCTTCGCTGTGGGTGCCTCGAGAGCGCATCGACCGTAAGGACTGGGAAAAAATGACTTTAGCCTCGCTGACTGGTATCTTCTTCAACCAAGGGCTCTTCGCCATTGGCATGTCGATGACCTCACCTGTCAATCAGTCGCTCGTTGCCACGCTAGGACCCATCGTCACCATGCTCCTCGCAGCTGTCGTGCTCAAGGAGCCCATCACACGGCTCAAGGGGATCGGTGTACTCATCGGCGCCTCAGGTGCCCTGCTCCTCGTGTCCACCAACGGCTCCTCTACCGCTGGCTCTACACTAGGCGACTTGATCTGCGCCACAGCAACCGTCTCCTACGCCATCTACCTAACTTCCTTCAAGACACTCATACAAAAGTACCACCCGGTTACCTTGATGAAGTGGCTCTTTGTCATCTCCCTCCTCGGCTCCGCTCCAATGGGGCTGCGTGATGCGATGAGCACCGAGTGGAGCACCTTCGATGCGACCTTCTACGGGCAGCTAGCCTTCGTCGTCGTGGGCGCCACCTTCGTCGCCTACCTCTTGTTGCTCTTCGCACAGAGAGGCTTGCGCCCTACCGTCGTCAGCATCTACAACTACGGCATCCCCGTCATCGCCTCGCTGCTGGCTGTCATGATGGGTCAAGACCATCTCACACTCACCAAAGTCGCCTCCGCTATCCTCATCCTGCTCGGTGTCTTCATGGTAACCCGCAGCAAAAGCCGCCAGCAACTCCTCCGCGAGCAGCTCAGCAACGAATAGCCCCCCCTTCGCGACTCCCGCCAAAAGGCTCGCAATCCGATATGACCGCCAGGTAGGTAAATCCAGATTCTTACAGAGCTGCTTGCGTACTCTTGCATCGCATCAAGAAAGGATATAACTTTGTAGGATGAATAGCTTTGCAATCAAATCACTTTCACACTATAGTCTATGACACAAAAGAATCTCATCACCCTCTTCACCCTACTCATCTGCTGTATGGGGCTAGGTGCTTGTAAGGAAAAAGACAATGAACAACCCGTCGAAGTAAAACTCGGCATAACTAAAACAGTCGATCTCCTAATCGGAGACACCTATAAGCTCGAGGTAAACGTATCTCCAAAAGACCTCAAAGTCACCTTCGAATCTACCAATACGCAGATAGTCACCGTATCTGAGCAGGGTATCTTGAAGGCTATCGCAGAGGGACAAGCAGAGGTTAAAGCGACCGCAGGGGGCGTAACAAAAGTCTGTAAGGTGTCCGTAACGAAGCCTGACGATATCGACAAGTCTCGCTATCTAGGACTGGATGCTTCTGCCGAAGATCAGAAATACTTTGCACCGATATACATTCCAACGGAAGAAGAGTTTGTACCTGACAATCTCCACTTCTTTAAGTCTGCCGTAAGCCCCTACGGCTGGATCTATCAGCAGCAAGAGCCTGAAGCGGAAAAACTATTATACTACTTCGCTTCGCCTAGGAAGCTCGATGACAACGGAAAAGAGATCCCCGAGGAGGCACAGTTTTGTATGGACGCACTCATTTACAATCACTCCATACCAGGGGCTCCACTACACATCAAGCTGATACCCAACAAGCACTATCCTAAGGACTATATGGCAGATCCGGATACATTTACAAATCCTGATGATCTAGATGTACAGGAGGCTCTACTAGAGATTATGAAGCACTATGGCTTCACAGAGGATGCACACTTTACAAAGCTCAGTGGAGATAGTGCCTACGAGGCTTACAATACGAAGTTTGACCCGAAGCAGCCTCTCAGAGGCGTTATGTTTACCGAGAAGAAAGGTGACGCATACGAATTGACCTTCCAAATCAGCTACGGTCGGAGATAGCAACTAGAGGGACTACCCCCCCCTCCCCGACACGAAAGAGAGACTCTCCTCAGCCGGACACGATCCGGCTGAGGGGAGTCTCTCGTTTACTGCCTCTACCGCAGGGCGGGCTTACACTGGCTGGGTAAAGCCTCCAGAGTGCACCACAACGTCTGCCTCTGGCAAATCCCGCAGCCGCCTGTGATAGCCATGCGTATCAGATAGATGTAGTATCCTCATTGTCATTACTAGTACGTGAGAGTTACTTCAAGAGACCCTTTTACCTTGACTGAACTATGTAAAGCTAGACGATAAGTTGGTCTCTGGTTCATTAAGAGTCGGTAAGGGTACTGCTATTCGATAAAATCCGAGCAAGTGCCTGTCTTCATCCTCCGCCAAGAGCTCTTCCAGGCTCTTATCTTTGAAAGGATTCTGCGCTTCCCCTTCCTTAAGGTAAATAACAATACAAGGAATTACCTCACTGGCTGGAAGCCGAAAAAGCTTTCGATCTCGAGCATATCCAGCTAATTGCCTTGCAATAGCTATGTCAATACCTCCCTGCTGAAAGCGTGGTATATACTTGGTATCCATAACGAGTTTGGGATCATAACAGATAAAGTCCGGATAGCCCGTATATCCCTTGGCTTGATACTTGATGTTCTCCCCATAGGCCTCTCGTAATAGTCCTAACACGTAATGCTCATACAGCAACGACATATCTAGCCAAAAGACAGGGCAAGGGCTCTCCGCAGCAGGACGGATGCTCGTGATGCTATAATCACACCATCTCAAGATCATCTGAGCAATCTGTACAGCCTCTTCATACCCTCGGAAGAGTTTATGACACTTCATGCTTTTGATCTCCCACACCTCTATCTGGTCACTGACATCACAAAAGGCTGAGACACATTGATTTATCGCATGATGTAGAGCGTGCAGGCTTTTGTTTTCTTGTGCGATCTGAGCTATGATCTGACGAGAGAAGAGCAGAGCTTTCTTGATCAAGCGATTCTCTGGCGTATCTGCAGAGTACTCTTGGTATTTGCAATACACCCTCTCACAACGCTTACGCATCACGTTGTAGTACTCGTTTGGGGAGATAGAGATGCGTCCCCTCACCTTCTTCAGATTGCTCTCTCGTGTCACATAGCTCTTTTTTAGTCCACGCTTGATGATCTCCCGTACCAGGGATATGAAGTGAACTATAATCAACGGACTCAGCACAGAGTTGAGTTCGGGAGCTTCAATCCGAGGTTGCTCTAGGTCGACACCATAAATCTTAGATAGCTCCTTCGACTCTATGCCACTGTTGAGGCATGTAGCAAGCATCTTGAGGTAGTCTATCTTGTCACACCCACCCTTGGGTGTAATAACTAGAGGAGTCGAGTCGATCCATTGAGCTCCTATCACATAAGAGGCATAATAGCCCTCCCCAGAACACTCTTCATCGGAAGAGTTTACTGGGAAAGCACCACCCCACTGCCAGCGAAAGAACCACCTATCTAAGCCTTCCGACTGCGCAGGTAGTCGCATACCCTCTTGCCAAACAGGCAGAGAGATCTCTAGGGGGATTAGCTCATGCTCCTGTACTTGTATTAGCTTTGGCATTACTCTACTAAGTCCTCACTACCCTCTGACAGCTTAGGCAGATAGCACTTCGCATCCATCCAGCTGTTGAAGTAGTGCTCATCGTCTTTCTTCCCTCTCAAGATACCATCCTTGATGTATTCTTTGATCAGAGGCACCACTTCATAGCGCATCTTGAGCCGGAGCGACTCGATATCATCTACCATAAAGTAGCTGTGTCCTATCATCAAGTCTTCAAGCTCAAAGTCGCCACTCTTGTGTTGATAAATAAATGAGTGCTGATCGTCTCTAGACTTGCCATTTATCTCCTCAAAGAGAGCTATAGCGAGGTCACGCACAGACTCATCAACGTGAGTCCTAATAACCTCAGCACTGGCCTCCAATGTGACGAATGCGAAACGACGACGTACAGCGTAATCAATACTACCCGTAGAGCGGTCCGTCGTATTCATCGTGCCAATGATGTAGAGATTGGCCGGGACAGCAAAGGACTCCTTAGAGTATGGTAGCGTCAAGCGGATGTGATGGTCACCGCCTCCGCTACGCTTATCTGCCTCTAGCAAGGTAATTAGCTCTCCAAATATCTTAGACACATTACCTCGATTGATCTCATCGATAATAAGAACGTATGGCTTACTAGATATTTGATTCTCTAGTTGATACTCTTTCTTTACAGCGTTGATGAAAGCGGCAGCATAGCTTGGCCAGTTGTTTTCTTTACCGTCACCGATCGCTTGGAGCTTGACCTTTTCGATGTTGAGCGGAGAGGGCGAATAGTCTTCTTTTTCACTCTGTGAGAATGCACTGCGCGAACTAATTGTTTTATTACCCTCTTTCCACCAGACATTCAGTTCTGACTTGCCCGTGAGCGTTGGGATCTTTTTTCGATTCTCATATCCCTTGATTGACTCCAGATAATCATCTATACAAGAGATGATGTCAGCACCTTCTTTCATTTGAGCCCTTTGGCAGAGGCTCTTGAAGAGCCCATCCTCCACTTCGTACGTGATACCACCCCCATCTTCACTGACTACCGGTTTAAGGCCCTCGACAAAATCTTCATAATCCATAGACTGGTGAAAGGTGCAAAAAGCTATCTGCCCCTCGTCTTGTAGTCTCTCATACTCCGCCATCACCTTGCTGTGGTCTGAGAAGTCGGCAAAGTCTTTATTGCACAAACGCACAGCGATGGAGGCAGTCGTATAGGTCTTACCAGTCCCTGGCGCTCCCTGCAAAATGATGTTTTTCTTTAGCTCTAGGACTCGCGCATAGTTGTCTATCTCTTCTTTCATCTCCAACTTTGATATGATTTTGTCAATGTACTTCCACTGATCAGTCCAAGGACCACATGGGCTTAATGTACCCTGGCTAAACAGTTGCTTATTTGTTGGCTGATCTTCGTCAGATATGTAACCAAGTACAGCTACATTCCGATAGTTGATGTGCAAGAACCTTTTCTCAAGGTCATCATCTGTATAGACCTCACTCGTTATCTTACACAGAGCTATCATTTGACCTCCTCTTCTAACCATTAGAATGGTTCCAATGGGTAGACTTTTAAAGTAGTCACATTGCCTATTTTCCCACTCTCCTATCCCAATGACAGGCTGTGGAAGAGACAACATCTCTGTGGGGTCAATTTCAGTTCCCCCTTTACCTTCTGGCAGATGCATTTGGATATGCCAGTACTTGTCTGAGTAGTCGTTCATATCTTATTCTAGTTTAGATTAGTTGTCAAAGTTACTGTCGTGTAGCTCGCGTAGGTAGAGGCGGGCGCACATCTCAGCGTCGTCGCCTGCGCGGTGGTGCCTCCCCTCGGGGATGGATAGTTGCTCGCAGAGGTAGGCGAGCGTGTTGCAGCCGTAGTCGTAGATCTGACGCGCACGGCGTAGCGAGCAGTCCCACTGCAGCTCGGGTAGTGTGAGCTCGTAGAGCTGTGCCGTCTGCTCCAGGCAACTTCGATCAAACGGGACATTGTGCGCGACCATCAAGGCACCCTCGCCTATGTATTGCGTGGCTATCTCTTGCCACACCTCGGCAAACGATGGCGCCATCTCCGTATCCTCTGGACGGATGCCATGGCACTGCATATTCCAGTAGCTGTATCGGTTGCCCTCAGGCTGCACCAGCCAAGAGCGCGTCTCAGCAATCTCGCCGTTGCGAACCAAACAGATCCCCACCTCACAGATGGAGGTGCGCTGTCCCGTGGCGGTCTCAAAGTCAATGGCTATAAAGTCTAATGTATTCATCACGCTTCGGAGGTTGGCTCGTAGTATGCCATAAGATTCTTGGCAAAGTTATACATCTCCTCTCGTACAGACTGAGGCTCCAGCACCTCAATCTGATCGCCCATTGCTAATAGAGCTTGATAAAGATCATAGGTTGGACAGACCTCCAGCTCAAAGCAAGCCACACCCTCCACCTCTGAGGGCAGCTCTCTCTGCGACTCATGTATCGGTAGCGTGCGGAGGTAGTCCGCCCCCTGATCATAGGCATTGAGCAGCAAGCGTATCGGCTCCTCCTCGGAGTGAATCACCCCACAACAACCTCGGTAGTAAGCCTCTATGTCAAAAGACTCATCCATCTCAAAGCTCTCCTCTAGCGGTTCGCAAGCTAAGATGCGATCCAGAGCATACACTAGATAGACATCCTTAGGTCGCGAGCCTCCATCCTCAGCATTGAGCTCTACATTGCGAGCTGAGTAGTAAGGGCTACGAGCCAGGAGGTACCATCTGCGGTTTGCCACCTTGAGATAGTAAGGCTCCGCCTCGAAGCTGTAAGCCTCAGGTCTGCCAAACGCCTGGTAAGTCATCTGGATAACCTTGCCGTGACGCATCGCCTCGGCAATCACGTTGAGCCACTTACGCCCAGAGGGCACATGCTCGAAGAGTATCCGCCCCTGGAGCTTGCTGTCGGCTTGTATCTGATTCATCGCCGTGTAGGAGTCTATGAGCCAGCTGCGCAGGTTGTCCTGCTCCAGCTCCTCAGGATTATCAATGTAGTAGCGGTACCCATCCTGGGGATCACATAAGATATCCACCTGAAAGATATCGAGGATCGCCGCCCGATGATTGTGAAAGGTGCGCTTCGGCAGAGGCTCCTCGTAGCTCAGCCCACTATCCACCCAGTGGCGACTAATCTCCTCAAAGGTCAGTCGTCCGTACTGGCGAAATTGCTCGATCAGCCAGACATACCGTCCGAATTTGTTTGCCATACACTATAGGTATCCTTGTTTAAGGGCAAAGATACAACACTGCCTCTACCAAACCGTGGCACAGTGCACCACACAGCTACTCCTTCTTGTCACTCTCTGAGGGTAGTCGCTTGGAGAGTTCATCGACCTGCTTCTGTAGCTTGTTTACAGCACTGAGTATGTCTCTGTGAGTCTCTTCATGCTCGTAGACCTCCACCGTCGTTGCGGTGATCACGCCAGCCACAAGGCTCAGCAAGATATAAGAGGCAATCAGTATGTAACTAACGAAGTAGAGCCAAGCCAGCGGATGCACACTCATGATAGGACGAGCTACAGCCGACGCCCAAGACTCTAGCGACATTACCTGAAACAGTGTAAAGAGCGAGCGGCTTAAAGAGCCAAAGTACTCAGGAGCCGTCGCACCATAGCTGTCCATTCCTATGATCGCATAGATAAGCAGTGTCATCCCAAAGAAGCCACTCGACCAAGCTACACGAGGCAACGACTTAACCATCGCCTCTGAGAAGAGACGCATGTGCTTATTGATCGAAAAGATGCGGAGCATGCGAATCAGTCGCACTAGTCGCAGTGTTCTCAGCGAGATCAAGCTCGGCATAAAGCTCACCGCACAAACTGTCGTGACAACGAGATCAAAGACATCCCCAGGCGTACGCCAGAAGTTGCGCTTGTAGTACATACGCACCCCCAGCTCTAAGAAGAGTACCACTAGGCTAATGTCAAGAAAGATCTCGATCCACTTCGTCATCTGTGGCGAGGTCTCATTATTTAGCAATATGACGATGCAGACGACATTGGATATAATCACCAAGTCTGCTATCCAATCAAACACATAAAGTAGCTTAGCTATCTTTCTGAGCTTCGATGGAGTCATCTGCTTTGTACTCTTCTTTTTCATAAGCATCCCTGATTACAGCAAGGTTATTGACAAGAAGAAGTAAGCAAAAAGGTCAGAACGGATTATATACGATCCATTCTAACCTTTTCCATACTCCTTAACTGCGTTTATGCCAAGTACGCCCTTCGTTGGTAGAGTAGAAAAGCCCCTTCTCGCAAGTTGCTAAGATCTCCTTTCCGTTGTCCGTTAGATCCTCAATGTTGCCTTGATTGGACATGGTCTTATAGCGTCTGTGCCAAGTTCTTCCGTCAGTAGTGGAGTACTCAAGGACTCTAGGGTCTTTTGGGCTAATTCGGATTAGCTCCTTAGTGCGATTGATCATCTGTGACATAGTGTTTTGTTTGTTTGTTGGCTCTCTGTGGTTGTAGGGAGAGCGCGTGTCCTACGTTTTTGACTTCTATTCGAAGAGCTTCATAAAACAAAAGAAGCGTGGTGCTGCTGTACTACGTTCTAAGTCGGAGGTCGTAGGATACCTTGATTCAGAGATACGCTGATAGCAGCCCACGCCCTTTGCGTGGAAACCACTATGCCTACTCTCTGAATAAGTCTTGAATTTCCTACGTTCCCGACTTCGAGATAAGCACAATCGCTTCGCATGTTTGATGTGACAGTGAGGAGGATAGCCCCCCAACTGCGCCACTAAGGTACAACCTTTTACCGAAACATACAATAGCGTGACGAGCGTGGGCTGCACACTTTTGAGACTGTTGCATAGAGGCTAAGACTCTAGCCTCTAACTTCTAACATCTAATCTCTAGCGAGCTACACCTCTCCGCAGGCGATCTGGCGACGTAGTGCTTTCCTGCGCTGCTCCGTGATGGTGAACCATAGCTGAGACTCTTCCAGCGCATCTGCGGGGATGCGGCTAGCGTAACGCTCTAGGAATTCATAGCTGTACAGACGCGATACCCCAAGGTCGTTATCCCTCCAGCGACTGTGGTCTATCAGCCCGGCCCAGTCCCACTTGTCGATGAAGCGATCTATCGTATCATAGTCCAGTGGTAGGGAGTCGTTTCCGGATAATTTATCCCAGTCCCAGTAGTCTGCAAACCGCTCCAAGCAGGCTACTGTTAGAATGGTGTTGCAATCAGCCCGAGAGAGATTCGCCCAGGTTATCCAATCCTTGAACTCCTCAAGCATCTCGGGTGTCCACAGGATCTCGTGGTTGCTAGAGACGGATTCCCAGTCTAGCTTCTTACCATACTTCCTGAGGGTCTCTAATGTCCAGGGGAACTCCAGTGAGAGTCCTTTCCAAGCAGCCTCGTCCAGCTGCTTCTTTAGTAAGTCATTTGTATCCATAGTTCTTCATCTGATTTGTTGAACACAGTGCAAAGATACACCGCAGGGTGTGCCATATTGAAGCACAGGTTAGACGAATCTCTCGGATTCTTCAGAGGTCCCGACAGTTTCATATGGGTGAAACTCTAGTTTCATAGGTGGGAAACTCTAGTGCCATAGGTAGGAAACTCTAGTTTCATAGGGAAGGGATAATTCCTGCATTGAGGAGCTGGGAGAGATTTAGGCTGGTGCATTTTACGTCACTGAGACGATAAAGCAGAATATCCACGTGGAGATTTGACATTTTCCACGTGGGGGCGAATCATTTCCTCCGAAGTTTCATTTGATTCCTCCGAAGTTTCATTTCTTCCCTACGTGGAGATTTTTTTATTTCCACGTGGGCGTTTGAGAATTTCCACGTGGGAAAGCGAGTGGCGAGTGACTAGAGCGACTCGGAACTATCAGAGAGAATCGGAATAATCGGATATCTAACCTCTAACTTCTAATCTCTAATTCAGTACCTTTGCAACGACTAATGGCGGGAGTGGGTCGTAAACTGACGCCTGTTAAATGCTCATTGAGCACCCGTCTTAGCAACGTATAGCAAACTACTTATGACCTATTTACGTCGATATGACTTTATCGTGGGGCTACTGGCTCTCCTACTGATGATGCTCGCCACGCCACTGAGCGGGCAGGCACAAAAACAAGTGCCACGACAGGCGCAGAGCAAGTTCACGATCAATGGCTTCGTGCATGATGCACAGAGTGGCGAGACACTAATAGCCGCCAATGTGATGGAGCTCAACAACCGCACGGGTGCCGTGACGAATGAGTTCGGCCACTACTCGCTGACGCTTCCAGCGGGGGAGGTGCTCCTGCAGTTTTCCTACGTCGGCTATCAGAGCGACACGATACGTCTGCAGCTCTCGTCAGATACGACACTCTCGGCTTCGCTCATCGAGGGGCAGCTACTCGGCGAGGTGGTCGTCGTGGGTAGTCCGAACCCCTCGGGTGTTGAGACCGCTACGATCGGAGCCCAGCACATATCGGCGAGCGAGATCAAGCGACTACCCGCATTCTTTAGTGAGCAGGATGTGATCAAGGCTCTGCAGCTACTACCTGGTGTGCAGAGCGGTTCGGAAGGGTCGTCGGGACTCTTCGTGCGTGGTGGCGATCCCGACCAAAACTTGATTCTCATGGACGGCATCTCGCTCTACAATCCGAATCACATGCTGGGGGCTTTCTCGACCTTCAACCCCGACGCGGTCAAGTCGGTGACGCTGTACAAAGGCACCTTCCCCGCTCGTTACGGGGGGCGTCTCTCGTCGGTCGTGGACGTGCGTCTCAAGGATGGCGACATGCAGGAGTACCACGGCAATGTGAGCGTGGGACTGATCTCTTCGAAGATCAATGTAGAGGGACCGATCGTCAAAGATCGCACCACTTTCAACTTCTCGGCACGGCGCACCTACCTAGACCTACTGGCTGCGATAGCCCTGGCGATACGTAATCGCCAGGAGGGTGAGGATGGCGAGAAGGTGAAGGGCGGATATAACTTTCACGACCTGAACCTGAAGGTGACGCACCGCTTCTCAGATAGGGACCAGCTGTACCTCTTCGGCTATTACGGCAACGACCGTGTCTGGACGCACTATACTAGTGGAGATGACAAGCAGCAGATGTCTTGGCTGTGGGGTAATGCGATGGGTTCGCTGCGGTGGAACCATGTCATCAATGGACAGCTCTTTCTCAATACCACAGCCTCCTATACGCAGTACCGATCTAGGCTACGCATGAAGATGCAAGAGACCCAGGATCAGCCGCCCATGGCGATGAACTACGACTCGGGTATCCGTGACTGGCTCCTGACGAGCGAACTGCATTACTCGCCAGTCGAGCAGCACCAGTTGCTTTTTGGCGCCAACTACACCTTCCACACGTTTCGCCCTGAGATGACGTCGGTAAAGGTGAACGGCAAGGACCTCAACGACTTTAGTGGGACGGACTTTGACATCTTCGGAAGCAATCCTAAGATCTACGCCCACGAAGCTTCGCTCTATGCTGAGGATGAGATGAAGCTGGGGGATAAGTGGACCTTTAATGCGGGGCTACGCTACAGCTTCTACTATGTGCGTGGCAAGGACTACCATAATATAGAGCCACGTGTGAGTGCTGCTTGGCGCATCACGCCTACTCTGACGGCTAAGGTGGGCTACGCCCTGATGACGCAGCATGTGCACCTCCTAACGAACAATAGTCTGAGCCTGCCTACGGATCTGTGGGTCCCCTCGACGGACCGCATCAAGCCGATGCATGTGCACCACTTTACGGCGGGGCTATTCCTCCATGTGCCTCGGTGGGGCGACTTCTCGGTGGAGGGCTACTACAAGCCTCTGAGCAACGTACTGGAGTACAAGGAGGGTTCGTTCTTCTATGGGGTCTCGACAAACTGGGAGCAGATGGTCGCCATGGGTCGTGGCACGGCTTACGGCGTGGAGCTGCTCTGGCAACGTAAGGTGGGCAAGCTAACGGGCTGGGTGAGCTACGCTTGGGCTCGTACGTGGCGCACCTTCGACCAGCCGGGCGAAGAGCTCAACTTCGGGCGCACTTTCCCCGCTAAGTATGACCGCATTCACGACTTTAAGATCACTGCAATGTATCAGCTAGGCAAGAGTTGGGACTTTGCCGCCACCTGGGTCTTTGCCTCGGGTCAGACGGGCACCATCGCAACGCATGAGTACGATGGCATGAGAGACCCGCTAGCCCCATCGATGTATGGTGCATCGGGGACGCTCAACTATGTGGCTGAGCGCAACAATTACCGCTTCAAGCCTTACCACCGACTGGATCTCAGCGTCACCTACACGAAGCATCACAAGCGGGGCAAGAGTTTGTGGAACCTCAGCGTCTACAACGTCTACAATAATATGAACCCCTTCCTGGTCACTCCCGTGAGCGAAAAGACGGGCGATCACACTTACCGCACCGTGCTGCAGCAGGTGACGATCTTCCCGATCCTACCCAATATCAGCTACACCTATTCCTTCTAACCCGAGACCACTATGAGACCTATACAATATATACAGTTGGCCAGTAGCGCTCTACTCATCACGCTCCTTGCAGCCTGTCGGACGACGGTGCCCCTCGACCTAGGCGACAACACGCCTCGCATCGTCATCAATGCGGTCGCTACGGAGCAGCAGGGCATCGACATCTCTCTCTCCGAGAGCAAGCCGACGGGTGTCGCTGCGCCCAGTACGAATGTTTACTACCCTTACTACCACCCCGACTGCCCTTATCGTATGACGCTTAAGGTCAACGACCAGCTCGTACCGCTCAGCGAGGTGACGCAATATAAGCCACAGATGGGTGACCGCATAGCGATCTCAGTAGAGAAGTCGGGGCTCAAAGCAGCTTCAGCCGTTACCACGGTACCCGCACAGCCTACCATCGGTGCCGTAGAGGTTAAGACGCTAGACAAGAACCGTCGTACCACGTGGGTGAGCAACGCTTCAAACGTAAGGCTGCAGAAAGGGCAGTACCTAGAGCTACAAAACTACGAACTATCGATCCCGCTCCAGGGCATCACGAAAGATAGCTACTATCGTATCATCGTAGAGCGGCAAGCAGTGATGCGAGGAGAGGGGATCAAACCTGAGGAATACAGATGGTCTCAGGAGCAGATGCTGGACCCAAGCCTAGCAAAGTTTAGCAGTGGCGACCTGATCTTCGAATCGGCCAATGCCTATCCGATGAATCTACTCGCTGGCTCTAACGTCTCGACGAGCGACTACACGCTCAGGACGACACTCTCCTTTGCCACGCGGGTCTGCAATGCCGATGGCTCCACAGATGAGGCACAGACTACGAGCGATGTCTCGGACTATGTCGCTCTGCGTGTCACCGTTTATGCGATCACGAGCGACCTTTATCACTACTGGCAGACGGTCACCTCAGACCGCTACAACAGTATGAGTGAGACGGGACTCACGGAGCCGATCCTCATCTACAACAATATCCAAGACGGGCTAGGCATACTGGGTAGTATGGCTGCGGCCCAGCGACAAGACCTTAAGATCGTGACACACTAATGCGGTGAGAGACTTATGACACAAGAGACTATGCAGATGCTCCCCGAGTGGGTGCCACAAGATGCTATCCTCCTCGCCTGGCCACACAGCCAGAGCGACTGGGCTCCGATCCTACACGTGGTACAGCGCACCTACTGCGACATCATCGCACAGGTTACACGCTTCGAGCCGGTCGTGCTACTCGTGCCGGAAGATCCAGCGGAGTATGCCGTCCTACCTTTGGAGCTGCGTAAGCGCTGCCTACTTGTCCCCTGCCCTACCAATGATACGTGGTGCCGTGACTATGGTCCTCTGGCTCTCCAGAGTCCCAATGGCGCACGCATCCTCGTTGACTTCACCTTCAACGCTTGGGGCGGTAAGTTTGTCTCAGCACTTGACAACCTTGTGGTGCGTCGCCTCATGATGAAGGATCTCTTTGCGCTGGATGTCGCTTACTTTGAGGCATCAAGTTTAACCTTCGAGGGGGGAGCTTTGGAGTGCAATGGCGAGGGCTTCCTCTTGACCACCAAGTCCTGCATAGAAGACTCGCTCCGCAATCCGCATCTTTGCGAGACACCTTATATATATGAGGCTCTGCTACAATGTCTCGGGCTGACCGACTACTGCTCACTAGAGGTGTCTCCTCTGCCTGGCGATGACACCGATGGGCATATAGACACGATCGCACGCTTCGTAGATTCTGACACTATTATATATGTCTCTCCCAGTGACCCTACGGCGCAGAGCTTCGCCGCTTTGGCAGAGCTAGAGCGTCAGCTACAGGAGCTAGCCAGTCAGCGTCCCAACTTGCGACTGATCGCCTTGCCCGATGTGGGCGACTACCCCTCACGCTATGAGGCGGACTGCCTTATACCAGCCACCTATGCGAACTTCCTCCTCGTCAACGGGGCGCTCCTGCTCCCCATCTACGGGCGCCGCACCGACAGCGAAGCACAGCGCATACTCCAGCAAGCACTGCCTCACCTCGAGGTCGTACCGATCGACTGCTCTATACTGGTCGAGCAGCACGGCAGCCTGCACTGCATCTCTATGCAGATACCGCAAGGCTTCCTCAACCCTTCACTTCTAGACACCATAACAAGATGAAAGTAGGTATCATACAGCAGCACAATGGTGCTGACCATACGGACAATGTCCATCGCCTCCAAGAGCACGTCCGTCAGCTAGCCCACGAGGGTGCCGAGCTGATCGTACTGCAGGAGCTGCACAACGGACTGTACTTCTGCCAGACCGAAGATGTCGCACTCTTTGACCAAGCGGAGACAATCCCTGGTCCCTCGACCGAAAGCTTCGGCGCCTTAGCGCGTGAACTGGGCGTGGTGATCGTCCTCTCACTCTTTGAGAAGCGCGCCACAGGTCTTTACCACAACACCGCCGTAGTGCTAGAGCGAGATGGCTCCATAGCGGGTCGCTACCGCAAAATGCACATACCGGACGACCCCGCCTACTACGAGAAGTTTTACTTCACCCCTGGCGATCTAGGCTTCGAGCCGATCGATACCTCCGTGGGTCGTCTCGGCATCCTCATCTGCTGGGATCAGTGGTACCCCGAGGCTGCACGGCTTATGGCGCTCAAGGGTGCCGAGCTACTCATCTACCCGACCGCTATCGGCACCGCTGCTTACGACACGCCCGAAGAGCAGCAGCGACAGATCGATGCGTGGCAACTGGTGCAGCGTGGTCATGCTGTCGCCAACAACCTCCCCGTCATTGCGGTAAATCGTGTCGGCTACGAGCCGGACCCCTCAGGCGTCACCGAGGGGATACAGTTTTGGGGTCACAGCTTCGTCACGGGTCAGCAAGGCGAGATGCTCTGTGATCTGAGTCAAACGGAGGAGGCGGGCGCTGTCGTGGAGCTCGATCTAGAGCGCACCGAGCTAGTCCGACGCTGGTGGCCTTACCTGCGTGATCGGCGCATAGACAGCTACGGAGAGATCACCCGTCGCTACATCGATTGACTCTTTTGTTAAGGTCAAAAAGGCAAAAGAGTGATTTATTCCTCCGAAACTGCTAACTTTGCAGGCAATAGCTCATTTCACATAGAATAGATAACTACATAAAACGAATTGATATAGTATGGCATTAAAAGAATCTGGGTCACAAGGCTCTCACCACTCTGAGGAGATCGTGTCTCGTAGCGAGCAATTCATTGAGAAGTACAGCAAGACCATCATCTGGTGCGTGCTGGGCGTCATCGTGCTAGGTGTGGGCATCTGGCTCTACATAGACAAGGTGGTCAAGCCCCGTGGCGACAAGGCAGCAGCACAGCTATACCTTGCTGAGGAGCAGTTTATGGCAGGCGCTGATAGCGCTGCGCTCAACGCCCCCGCAGCTGGAGCCATGGGTCTCCTAGAGATCGCTGACAAATATAGCAGCACCGATGCCGGCAAGCTGGCTCACGCCTATGCTGGTATCATCTACTACGACGAGGGTAAGTACGAGGAGGCTATCCGCGAGCTCAAGACCTTTAAAGCTAAGGAGAAGATGGTCGCTCCCTCTATCACCCGTCTCATCGGAGACTGCTACGTAGAGCTAGGTCAGTACGACAAGGCTGCCAAGTGCTTTATGGACGCTGCCAAGGCTGCCGACAACCCCGTCGTCTCGCCCAGCTGTCTCATCAAGGCAGGCCATGTCTACGAGGAGCTAGGTCAGTACGACAAGGCACTCAATGCTTACAAAGAGATCCAGGACAAGTACTACACAGCTCCTGAATCTGAGAGCATCGAGGCTTCGATCATCCGTGTAGAGGCTCAGCTTAAGAAGTAGATTCTTAGAAATTAGAAGTTAGAGGTTAGAGATTAGAGATAACTAGTGGCTCTAGGGTCTAATCTCTAACTTCTAACCTCTAAAGTCTAACCTCTAACTTCTAACCTCTAACCTCTAAAATCCATGTCTTCACAACTCCACAGCCAGCAGACACCGGCTCACTACACGCTCCAGCACAGACACACAGCGGACGTACACCGCATCGCTGTCGTCTACTCGGAGTGGAACGCTGAGATCACTCACGCGCTCCGTGACGGAGCTGTCACGACACTCCTAGAGTGCGGTCTAGAGCGCCAGCAAGTCGAGACCTTCTCCGTGCCAGGAGCTTTCGAGCTCACCTATACGGCGACACTACTCAGTGAGGCGACTCAGCCCTACGATGCTATCATCGTCATCGGGTGCGTCATACGTGGCGAGACCTCACACTACGACCTCATCTGCAACAGCGTCACCGAGGGAGCTACCGAGCTCAATCTGCGTGGCAAGGCGCCCGTCATCTTCGGACTCGTTACCGTCGAGAACATCGAGCAGGCTCGTGCCCGCTCTGGCGGTGCCGTAGGCAACAAAGGCTCCGAGTGCGCCATCGCTGCGCTCCAGATGATCGACATCAGAGCTGCGATACAAGGGTAACGCCCTGACCTATATTACGACAAAGTCCCTAGTGCTATCTCTAGCGCTAGGGACTTTTGTCATTTCAGGGCACAGGGAGCCTCGCTCGTATCACGCTGTATCCGTAGCACATACGAGTTCCAAAAGTAGTTCCCCTCTTGGAACTTTTTAGTTCCAAGGGAGGAACTTTTCGGTTCCAGCGGAGGAACTATTAGGGGAAAGGGCATTAGGGAGAGGATTGCGGGTAAGTAAATGGAAATGAGAGGGATTTGCACGATATCTCTGTGGTTTGCACTGCGAGGTAAAGTGCAGAAAGCGTGGATTTGTGCAGAAGTTCCGTTACCAAATCGTTAGC